>Ga0209254_10003070_pt1 | contig 15251 bp, 19 predicted proteins | sample FrelakmetDIP11DI_FD_187148 | JGI IMG/M metagenome (GOLD analysis project Ga0209254, IMG submission 187148) | Freshwater lake sediment microbial communities from the University of Notre Dame, USA, for methane emissions studies - DIP11 DI (SPAdes)... | ecosystem: Environmental > Aquatic >...
CCCGCCGATTGGCCGTCACCGCTATTTCCATCGGCTTTACGCCCTCGACAGCCTGCTTCCTGCGGAGCTCGGAACGCCCACCAAGGATGCGTTGCTGCTCGCGATGGAGGACCACATCCTGGCCCACACGGAGCTGGTCGGCACCTACCAGAAGGTCAACCTTTGATCGACAGGCGGACGGGGAAGGGTCTGGGGCGCCCCAGGGGCCTTCGTTTCCAGGGGTGGGCGAGCTGGTCGGCGACCTGGAGCCCGAGCAGGCCAAGCGGCAGAAGTCCCAGATAGGCGGGCAGGGGAAGCCCGAGCAGGGGCAGGCCCTGGATAAGGGGGATCCGAAAGACATAGGCGAGTCCCAACAGGCGGTTCCAGCCCTGGATCAACAGTCCGAGCAGCAGGGTGGCGTAGTCCAGGGTGCGCACCAGCACAAAGAGGATGGCCGAATCGGCGCCGGCCCCCGGCTAGACCCAGAGCTGGAGGAAGAGGTTGAGCCAGTGGAAGAGCCAGCCGGGCAGGGCGGAAACCGGGAAGAGCAGCAGGAAGTAGCCCGCTCGCTTGGTGACCAGGCCGGTGCCGGTGCGCCGTTTCAGGTACCCGGCCAGGACCAGCTTGACTCGCAGCACCAGGGCGGGCTGGGACAGACCCGCCAGCCCGGCGAGGGCCAGCGCCAAGGCGGTGCCTAGGAGCAGCGCCCCAGACGAGCAGCCGAAGCGCAAGTAGGTGGTGTGGCACGGGCAACACTGGACCGACCTGTGGGGATTCCCGGGTGCTGGACCTGTTCGGCCGCGCCAGCCAGAGGGGCACCAGGAGGGTGGCGCTCGCGACCACGCAGGCCAGGGCGAGCATCGCCGGGTTCGGCGCTAGGGGATCCCAGGACCGGGCGTCGAGTAGGAAGGCGAGCAGCTCACCCAGGGGATGCCCGGCGACCAGGGCCCCCAGGGGTGGGAGCAGGAGCATCGCCAGCGCTAGGACCAGCAGGGGCAGTACGGAGACGAGCCTCGCGACCCCCGGCATGCGGGCGTGACGGCCTCGCCCGGCGGCGCGAAACCGGCCCTAGGGCCGCACGCGATCGATGGTGACGGAGACCCTGGGCGTCTCCGCGGCCGCGATGGGGCCGGTCTGGCCCTCGAGGTCGCCCGCCTGAGGCGTGGCCTGCCCGGTCTTCGAGATGCGGGCCCCTACCACGACCTGGGGGAAGGCCGACAGGCGCATGGCGGGCATCATCGCCATGCTGTCGTCCAGCGTCGCGGTGACTGGCAGGTCCGCAACCCGATAACGCTGGACGGCCAGCGGCATCGGCGGTCCTGCGGCGGCGCGGGCGTAGACGAACAGCGCGTCGTCCGGCGCAACCTGGGCCGCGACCCCTGGATCCAGGCTCACCGCGACCTGGATGGTGGTGCCGTCGCGAGCGTCGGCTTTCGGGCCCTCAGCCGATTCGATAGGTACCTTGTCTGCGGCCCGGGGCGGGGTGTCGACCGGGGCGGATTCCGTCGCCGGGCCGACCACTGCAGGGGCCGATTCGGCCGGGGCAAGCTGGCTTAGGGCGGAAGCCGTCTTCGGGAGCCCGCCTCGGTTTCGGGCCTCGGCGATCATGTTGCGCACCTGCTGCGCCTCCTCCCCGGCGGGGTCCATCTCGTCGAGAAGGCTTTGCCAGGTCCCGGCCGCGTCGGCGAAGCGCTCCTGCTGGTAGGCCAGCATGCCGTCCAGCCAGCGGGCGCTGGGGTTGCCTGGCTCTTGGGCCAGGACGGTGCGGATCAGCTCCGCGGGACGGCCCTCCAGTCGGTTGCCGCTGTTGGCGGCGAGGGCCTCGGCGTACGCGATGAGCACGCTGGTCTGCTCGGGCGCGAGCTTGTAAGCGCGCTCCACGGCCTCCAAGGCCTTGGACGCCTGCCCGATGGCGAAGTAGGTACGCCCGAGCATCAGCCAGCCGTCCAGATTGTCGGGGTTCTTCTCCATCCGCTCGGCCAGGCCCTGGACCAGGACCTCGAGGGGGGCCGCGCCCTCGCCCGCGGCGCCGCCCGCATGGGGGGGCGGGGCACTGGCCATGGCCTCGATCCGCGGGATGATGTCTTTCTCGCCGAGCCGAAGATAGCCCAGCACCGCCCCGGCGGACATCAGGGCGACGAGCGCCAGGGCCAACAGGGGGTAGCGGGCGTTTCCACCCCGGGGTTCACCCGCCGCGGCGGCCTTGCCCCCATTCAGGTCCCCGTCCAGGTCATAGAGCAGCTCCCGCTCCAAGTCCCGGCGGGCGGCCTGATACCGGTCCTGATCCAGAAAACCGGAGGCCAGGTCCCCGTCCAGCTCGGCGAGACGATGCTGAAAGACCTGCAGGTTCAGCTCATCCTGCCCTGGGGAATCCCCGGCGGAGGGCCGCTTGAGCAGGGGCAGGGCGACAAACAGGGAGGCCAGGCCCAAGAGCCCGGCGGCGAATATCCAGAAGATGGTCATGAGGATCGCTTTTGGGCGTCGCCGGGAGGGGTTCCCGGTTTGGTCAGGGGCTGGGTCAGGAGTTGTTCAATGCGGGCACGCTCGGCACCCGTCAGGTCCGGCTCGGGCTCGCGCTTCTTGCGCTGCAGGGCCCGCAGCAGCAGGAAGCCGCCGACCCCCACCAAGAGAAAGGGCCCGAACCAAAGGAGGTACGTGGAGGGTTTGATTGGCGGCTGATAGAGGACGAAGTCGCCGTAGCGGGCCACCAGGAACTCGATGATCTCCTCCTTGCCCTTGCCCTCCTGCATCATGCGGTAGACCTCTTCCCGGAGGTCCTGGGCCAGCTCCGCCTGGGAGCCCGCCAGGGACTCGTTCTGACACACCAGGCAGCGGAGCTTGCCGATGAGGTCGCGAAATTGCTGCTCCTGAGCCGGACTCTCGAACTGGAACTCCTCGAGGGTGTAGGCACCCGCGCTGCCCCAGGCAAGGAGGGCGGCGGTCACCAGGGCGCGAAAGGTAAGGGTGCAACGCATGGTGGGGTTTGGGTCCTTTTGTCCTGCGATCTGGGCTTAGCCCTTGGTCCGATACTGCTCGATCACGGGGAGGATCTCCTCCTCCCAGACCTTCCGATCGATGGGGCCGATGCGCTTGTGGCGGATGATGCCCTCGGCGTCCACCACGAAGGTCTCGGGGGCCCCGTAGACGCCCCAGTCGATCCCCGCCTTGTTGTCGGGGTCGAAGACGCTGAGTACATAGGGATTGCCGTAGCGGCGCAGCATCTCGAGGGCGGCGGGGCGCTCATCCTTCCAGTTGAAGCCGACCATCTGGACATCCGATTGCCGGGCGATGCGAATGAGCTCGGCGTGCTCCTGGCGGCAGGAGGGACACCAGGAGGCCCAGACGTTCACCAGGGACATCCGCCCCTTCAGGATGTCCGAGTTGATGGTCTTGCCCGGTTCCAGAAGGGATTCCAGCTCGAAGGTCGGTACCGGCTTACCCACCAAAGGGGACGGGACCTTTCGAGGATCGAGTTTGAGGCCGTAGAAGAGGAGCGCCGCCAGGGCAATGAAGATGCCCAGGGGTATAAGGTAGCTGGTCTTGGATCGAGCCATGGCGTTGCTCTCTCAGATTACGGCTCAGACTACGGCTCGGATTACGGACATGGGGCCTTGGGCCGTCGGGGCTCAGGCGCGCGCCAGGCCGCCGCCGGCCGGCACCTTCACGGACTTGCGCGCCGTGCGGTAGCGCCCGTCGCTCACCGCCAGGATCCCACCCAGACCCATCAGGATGGCCGCCAGCCAGATCCAGCGAACATAGGGCTTGTAGTAGATGCGCACCGCCCAGTCGCCCTGGGCTCCCACCGGTTCCCCGAGGGAGACGTAGAGATCGCGCAGGAAGCCCGGGTCTATCCCCGCCTCGGTCATGGGCATGCCGCCCGCCAGATAGGAGCGTTTCTCCGGATGCAGCACCTTGATCTGGCGCTCGCCCTGGAAGATCACGAACTCCCCCCGCTGGGCCCGGTAATTGGGTCCCGAATGGGGCTGGGCCCCGTTGAACTGGAAGCGGTAGCCGGCCACCTCATGCACGTCACCCGGGGACATCCGAAGATCCGTCTCGGTCCCGAAGTTGGAGACCATGGTGGCCCCCACGATGAACATGGCGATCCCGATATGGGCCAGCCACATGCCGTAGTAGCTGCGATTGCGGTTGCGTAGATCCGCCGCGAGCGCCCTGAAACCGCCCTTGTTCCTCAGCCGCTCCCTGAGATTGATCAGGTGGCTGAGCACCAGCCAGGCGGCGAGCCCGAGACCCATGCCGACGTAGAGGTTGCCCGGAATGATCAAGCGGGTCGAGGCCAGCACCAGCACCGCGATGCTGAGCGCGAGAGCGATCCAGAGTGCCCGCAGCAGGCGTGCCGGCTCGTCGTGCTTCCAGCGGGTCATGGGGCCTATGCCCATGGCCAGCACCAGGAAGGGCGAGATAGCGATGAACATGGTGTTGAACCAGGGGAAGCCCACCGAGATCTTCCCCCAGCCTGCCGCCTCGTAGATCAGGGGAGCCAGGGTGCCGAACAGGACCATGATGGCCAGGGCCGCTAGCAGGAGATTATTGATCAACAGGAAGCTCTCGCGGGAGAACAGGTCGAAGCGCCCGCCGCCGGACACCGCCGGGGCGCGCCAGGCGTAGAGGGCCAGGGAGCCGCCGATCACGATCACCAGGAAGACCAGGATGAAGGTCCCTCGGGTGGGGTCGGTGGCAAAGGCGTGGACCGAGGTCAGGACCCCCGACCGCACCAGGAAGGTGCCGAGCAGGGACAGGGAGAAGGCGGAGATGGCGAGCAGCACGGTCCAGCTCTTGAACGCGGCCCGCTTCTCGGTCACCGCGAGGGAGTGCATCAGGGCAGTGCCCACCAGCCAGGGCATGAAGGACGCGTTCTCCACTGGGTCCCAGAACCACCAGCCGCCCCAGCCGAGCTCGTAGTAGGCCCACCAGGAGCCGAGCGCGATGCCGATTGTGAGGAAGATCCAGGCCACCGTAGTCCAGGGCCGCGACCAGCGGGCCCAGGCCGCGTCCAGCTTGCCCCCGATCAGCGCGGCGATGGCGAAGGCGAAGGCCACCGAGAAGCCCACGTAGCCCATGTAGAGCATGGGCGGGTGGATGGCAAGACCGAAATCCTGGAGCAGCGGGTTGAGGTCGCGACCCTCAGGTGGGATGGGGAAGATGCGCTCGAAGGGGTTGGAGGTCAGGAGGGTGAAGAGCAGGAAGCCGATGGCGACCATGCCCTGGACCGCGATCACCCGGCTGATCATGGGCAGGGGCAGGTTACGGCTAAAGGCAGCCACCGCCGCCCCCCAGAGGCCCAGCATCAGGACCCACAGGAGCAGGGACCCCTCATGGCCTCCCCACAGGGCCGACACCTTATAGATCTGGGGCAGCAGGGAGTTTGAGTGCTGCGACACGTACAGGACCGAGAAGTCGTCGGTCAAGAAGGCCTGGATCAGGCAGGCGAAGGCCAGCCCGAGAAAGGTGAGCTGGCCCCAGGCGAGCGGCCTCGCCATCTCCATCCAGGGGCGCCGGCCGCTGAAGGAGCCCCAGAGCGGGATCACGGCCTGGGTGATTGCCAGGCCCAGGGCAAGGATCAGTGCAAAGTGTCCGAGCTCGGGGATCATCGGCCCACCCCACCGGCCCCCATGGCCCCATCTCCCGGAACTTGCTCGGCGACGCGCGTCGCGGCGGCGTCGGAGGCCTCGGTCATGCCCTTGGCGTGGGCGGTCTTGAGGGTGTCGGCGACCTCGGGGGGCATGTACTCCTCGTCGTGCTTGGCGAGCACCTCCTCGGCGTAAAAGACCCCGTCGGCCCCGAGCCGGCCCCGGGCCACTGCCCCCTGCCCCTCCTTGAAGAGGTCGGGCAGGATCCCCGTGTAGGAGACCTTGACCGTCTGGGCCATGTCGGTGACGTCGAAAGTCACCGTGAGCCCGTCGTCGCCCCGCTTCACCGTTCCTTGGGAGACCAGCCCGCCGAGTCGGAACACGTGGTCGTCCGGTGCCTCCTTGGCCATCACTTGGGAGGGACTGAAGAAATAGGAAATGTTGCTTTGCAGCGCGGTCAGCGCCAGGGCGGCCGCGCCACCCACACCCAGGATCGCCAACCCAACCAGGAGCAGCCGTTGTTGTCTCGCCTTCATTGATCACCTCCGGAGCCACGTAACCGTAGCAATCGACCCAGCCGCGCCAAAATGGTTCGCCGCTGGCGTCGCAACCCGACCACCTCGCCCACCAACAGCACCAGGGCCATCCCGTAGGAGCCCCAGACGAAACCCGCGTAGCCGCCCTGAGAGAGGAACTCCATCACGGCTGCAACTCCAGACGCCCCTCCGTGCGGACCACCTCCCGAACCCAGGTGGCCTCCGACTCCCGGTTCAGGATGACGCCCCGCAGCCGCATCAGGGTCGTCGCGAAGGAGTACATCCAGAAGCCCAGGGTCATGATCAGCATGGAAAACAGGATATTCCCCTCGATCTTGCCAAGTCCCGAGCGCTGGTGCAGGGCCGCGCACTGGTTCGGGTCCGGGCAGTTGATGGACCAGAAGATCACCGGGACCATCACCAGGCCCACGATTGCCAACAGGGCGGCGGCGCGGTCGGCCCGTCGGGTATCGTCGATGGCCGAGTGCAGCGCGATGTAACCAATGTAAAGGAAGAACAGGATCAGCTCGGAGGTGAGACGCGGGTCCCAGTCCCAGTAGGTTCCCCAGCTCGGCCGCCCCCAGAAGGCCCCCGTCCACAGGGCCAGGAAGGTGAAGACGGCGCCGGTCGGGGCCACCGCATTGGCCATCATGAAGGAGAGACGGGTGTTGAATACCAGACCGATGGCCGCCCAACCGACCATGACCACATAGAGCCACATGGACATCCAGGCCGCGGGGACGTGGATGAAGATGATCCGGTAGTACTCCTTCTGGGGGTTGGTGCCTCCGAGCTGGTCCGGGGTCTGGAAGAATCCCCAGTAGAGTCCGAGCAGGATCAACCCCGCCGCGAGCACCCAGAACATGGGAATCAGACGGCCCGCCAGGGGATAGAAGGCGGCCGGGGAGGCGTATTTGAACCAAGGGTTGGGCATCGGGTTCGGCTCGAGGGGGCGTCTCTATTCGATGGAGATTCGGAGCGCCGCGGAGGCGGCCAGGGGCGCCAGGACAAGGGTCGACAGCAGGAATGCACTCAACAACATCAAATAGGGTTGGGTATCGGCGACTTCCACTGCGCTGACCTCCACCGCCCCCGCCCCGTAAACCAGCACCGGGATATAGAGGGGCAGGATCAGGAGCGACAGCAGGATACCGCCGCCCCGCAGCCCGAGGGTCAGGGCGGCCCCGATGGCCCCGATCAGGCTAAGCACGGGGGTGCCGAGTAGCAGCGCGAGCATCATGACCCCGATGGCCGCCTCGGAGAGGTGATACTGCATGCCGATCAGGGGTGCGATCAAGACCAGAGGCAGCCCGGTCAGGAGCCAATGAGCCACGACCTTGGCCAACACCAGGAGCGGCAGCGGTTGGGCCGTCAGCAGCATCTGCTCCAGGGTGCCGTCCTCATAGTCCGCCGCGAACAGCCGCTCCAGGGCCAGCATGGAGGCCAGCAGGGCGGCGACCCACACCACGCCGGGGCCCAGGATGCGAAGCACTTGACGCTCGGTCCCCACCCCCAGTGGAAACAGGCTTACCACGATCACGAAGAAGAAGAGCGTGGTGAGCACGTCCGTGCGCCGCCGCATGGCGAGCAGCAGGTCGCGGGTGAGGATGCGCCAGAAGATCTTGATCACCGGTGCCAGACTGCCTGAGCTGCACTCAGCTTCCCAGGTCCAGGCGGCGCGCCTGGCCCGAGGTCAGGGGCACGGCCTGATGGGTCGTCAGCACCGCCATGCCGCCCGAGGCCACGTGGTCCGCGATCAGCCCCTGGAGCAGATCCACTGCGTCCAGGTCCAGGGCGGTGAAGGGCTCGTCCAGCACCCACAGGGGCGCGCGACTGAGGATCAGACGGGCCAGGGCCACGCGCTTCTTCTGACCCTGAGAGAGCATACGGGTCGGCAGATCCTCGAAACCCGCCAGCCCGATGCGGGCCAGGGCGGACCAGATGGATGGCGCATCCACTGCATCCCCGTCCAGGGTCGCCGAGACCGAGAGGTTTTCGATCCCGGTCAGGTCCCCCTTGATGCCGTTGAGATGCCCAAAATAGAGGAGCTCGCGGCGATAGTCCTCCGCCAGGCGCCGGATCGGCTCACCGCGCCAGCTCACCTCGCCCGAGTCCTGCCGGTAGAGGCCGCACAGGGTGCGCAGCAGGGTGGTCTTGCCGCTGCCGTTGCGCCCCCGCACGTGGAGCAGGGTGCCCGCATCGACGATGAACCCCAGCTCGGAGAAGAGCAGGCGGTCGCCGCGGCGGCATTCGAGCCTCGTGACCTCGAGCATGGGCCTTCGGGGGTTCCTCTAGGGTTCGGTCATGGCAGGCGTTTCCAGCGGCCGCCTTTGGGCCGGGGATCGCCCGCTCGTCTGGGACGGGGGAGCCTAGGTCCCCGTGGGAGAGGCCGGAACCTTACACGCTGGGCTGGGTTTCGACAACTTGCCGTTCCGTAATGCGGGCCTCGGCATGTCCCCTCGAGGTTGTGTTGGCATCGAGGTTGTCGGCTGCGGTGAGCGGGAGCGAACCGCGCCACCCGCGGCGGTGCGCTATGAGGCATTGGCCTTGAGTGCCATTAAGGCGCCGGGGAAGAGGACCTCGCCCCCGCCTCGTCCTTTTCGGCGGCCAGCCCGGGACTGGAGGGCCGGGACCAGATGAACCAGAGGACCGCGATCACAGTGGCCACCATGCCGCCAGAGAGGACAATCGGCAGGTCCCGGGTCAGGACCACGAACCCGACCGAAGGCACCATGAGCAGGCTGCTCGCGTACTTGCCGACCGGCGGTATCACCTGCTCGCGCTCCCAGTCCCGCACATAGCGCCCGAAGCGCGGGTGCAGGAGCAGCCAGCGGTGCAACCGCTCGGACCCCTTGGAGAAAAAGAAGGCGGCAAGCAGGACGAAGGGTGTGGTAGGGAGCAGAGGTACGAAGATGCCGACCAGGCCCACCACGAGGGCGAGCCAGCCCAGCGCGATCATCAGCCACCGCCAGGTTTGTTCGAGCACGATCGTCGTCGCTGCGTTGATCGAACGAGGAGCCTCGAGACGTATTTTGACACTGGTCCCTCACTCCAATCCGAGGATGAAGGCCCACTGCTGATCGGAGACTGGCATCACGGAGAGGCGGTTTCCGCGGCGCACCAGGGGGAACTGCGCCAAGGGACCCTCCGCGTGCTCTCTTAGCTCCGCCAGTGAGATGGTTCGGCGCAAGTGTCGCACGTAGCGGACCTCGACCAGAAACCAGCGGGGGTTTTCGGGGTCGCTCTGGGGGTCGAAGTACTTGGCCTCGGGGTCGAAGGCGGTGGCGTCCGGGTAGGCGCCGCTCGCCACCTCGGCGATGCCGACGATGCCCGGCGCCGCGCAGTTGGAGTGGTAGAAGAAGATCTGGTCGCCGATCCGCATGGCGTCCCGCAACATGTTGCGCGCCTGGTAGTTGCGCACGCCGTCCCAGGGCTCTCCCGCGGCGCCCCGTGCCTTGAGGTCGTCGATGCTGAAGACGTCCGGTTCGGACTTCATGAGCCAGCAGGCCATGCTTGAACTCTTGGTTTCACGGGTCACTCGGAGGGCGGGCGGAACTGCCCGAGGCCGGCGGCCAGGTGATGGAAGTTGGCGAGCCGCTCGGGTGCGATGAGCCTGGAGGCCGCGGCCTCGCGCAGCGCGCAACCCGGCTCCCGATCATGGCGGCAATTGGTAAAACGACAGTGGCCCAAGTAGGGCCGGAACTCACGAAAGCCCCATTGTAGGGTGTCGCGGTCGATGGCGCCGAGACGGAAGCTGCGCACACCCGGCGAGTCGATCAGGGAGCCGCCACTGGGGAGTCGATACCACGTGGCCGCGGAGGTCGTATGGCGTCCGAGGCCAGTGGCCCAGGACAGGCGGCCGATCTGGATCTCCCGATCGGGAAGCAGGGCCTTGACGAGGGACGATTTTCCGACCCCGGACTGGCCCACCAGGATGCTCGTCTCGGCGGTCAGTGTTCGGGTCAGCGGCCCGATGCCCGCGGGCTCCCGGAGGCTGGTCCAGAGGATCGAATAGCCGACGATAGGGTAGTGGGCGAAGCGTTCCCGGAAGACCCGGTCCGCGGCGCCGTCCAGGAGGTCCATCTTGTTGGCGACGATCAGGGCCTTGACCCCCATGAGCTCGGCGGCCACCAGGTATTGATCGATCAGATAACCGCTGGGGTCCGGTTGGGGCGCGATGAGGACCAAGATCTGGGTCAGGTTGGCCGCCAGGGGCTTGTCCCGGCCGCTGAAGTCGGGGCGGCTCAGGACCGTCTCCCGGGGTTGGACGGCGGTAACCACGCCGTGTCCCTCGCCGGTGCGCTGCCAGACCACTCGGTCGCCACACACGGGCTCGCCAATGTGGCGCCGGGCCAGGCAGCGGTGGATCCTGCCTTTAGAGTCCTCGACCGCGAGATTGGCTCCATGTCTCACCACCACAAGGCCCGCCTCGGGGGCCGATTCATCGCCCGCCTCGTCATCGACCTCGCCCAGGGCGGCGGCCGCCCGCTCGGCGAGACGCTGGCGGCGACGCTCTTGGATAGTTCGGATCCGCGCGATCTGGTGCTCGGACAGGCGCCGCCGCGGCATGGACCGAGGGCTCGGCTCATTGATCCGGCATCAGACGGTAATACTCTCGGTTGAGGTAGCCAGTGACCCCCGCGATATCCTCGTCGAACCAGCGCAGTCCGAGGGCCGTTTCGCAGCGGCGGACTTGGCGTCCCAGGCCGTCATAGGACGTCACCTTGCGGTCGGGCCGGGTATAGATGTCGGTTCCGTGGCACTTCACGCAGTTCTGCTCGTGGAGCGCATGGGCATCGGCGGCCTCCTCGCCGGCGTGGGTGGCGCTGATGCCGAATAGCAGGGGGAGCGAGAGGGCAGCAAGGGCGAGTCGAACAGGACTGATCATCATGGCCTGGCTCCGTTGACGGATGGCAAGGGGATATTACGGGTGAGACTGCGGTTGCGCATCGTCTTTGGCTGATAGACTCCCGGTCTACGATGGCCGGGCCACCAAAGGAGACGCTGCAGCGATGGCGGTGAACGAGAACAACCTCATCTGGCTGGATCTGGAGATGACGGGGCTGGACCCCTTCACCGATCGAATCCTAGAGATCGCGACCCTGGTAACCAATTCCAACCTCGAGGTGCTGGCGGAGGGCCCCGTGGTGGCCGTCCATCAGTCCGCGGAGGTCCTGGCGGGGCTCGATGACTGGAACCGCCAGCACCACGGGGCCTCGGGGTTGTTGGAGCGGGTGCGGGCGTCCGTGGTGGACGAGGCCGGGGCGGAGTCCCAGACCCTGGAATTTCTTGCGCGGCACGTGCCTTCGGGGGCCTCTCCCTTGTGCGGCAACAGCATCTGCCAGGACCGTCGCTTCCTGGCTCGCTGGATGCCGCGCCTGGAGGCGTACTGCCATTACCGCAACCTCGACGTCAGCACCCTCAAAATCCTGGCCCAGCGTTGGGCTCCGGAGGTTGCGGCCAGCTTCAAGAAAAGCGCCCAACATTTGGCTCTAGAGGATATCCGTGAGTCGATTGCAGAGCTGCGGCATTACCGGGCCCGGCTGCTTCGGGTCTAGGCCTGGGGCTCGAAGGGACCCGGCGGCGCGGATTCGGCCCGGCCCTCTCCGGGGGGAACTAGTGCCCCCATAAAGACAACCTTGGGGGCCCGATCCCTCCGCCGTGGTAAGGTTGAAGGCGCAGTGGCGCCTAACTAAACACGTGCCGAACATCCGGCCAAGCGTTCCCGTCCAAAGTCCACGCGCCCTGCGCGAATCCTATCCGAATAACCAGCGAGCTCCGCCCCGAACGGTTGCCATGGCGCGCACCAGCGGGCGGAATGAGTCGTCAGGAGAGGCAGAACGATGATCAAACCCGTAGGCTCCGACCAGTTGCAGCCCTTGTTCGTCTACGATCCGGATCGCCACCACGAGCTGGTGCGCGAGGCGGAGACCTTGCCCTCGGTGGTGATCAGCTCCCAGTCCGCGGGCAACGCGGTCATGATGGGCGGCGGCTATTTCAGCCCGCTCAAGGGCTTCATGAACGTGGCGGATGCGGTGAGCGTCGCCGAGACCATGACGACCACCTCCGGAATGTTCTTCCCGGTCCCGGTCCTGTGCCTGTTGGAGAGCGCCGCCGCCGTCGGCTCTGCCCGGCGCATTGCGCTACGCGACCCCAACATGGAAGGCAACCCGGTGGTCGCCATCATGGACGTGGAGGCGGTCGAGGAGGTGACCGACGCCCAGATGGCGATCATGACCGAGAAGGTCTACCGCACCCAGGACCCGGAGCATCCCGGCGTCGCCACCTTTCACGGCCAGGGGCGCATCGCGGTCTCGGGCCCCATCCAGGTGCTGCACTTCTCCTACTTCCAAGACGACTTCCCGGACACCTTCCGCACCGCTGTGGAGATCCGCAACGAGATTTCCGAGCGCGGCTGGAAGCGTGTGGTCGCCTTCCAGACCCGCAACCCCATGCATCTGGCCCATGAGGAGCTGTGCCACATGGCCATGCAGCGCCTCAACTGCGATGGTCTGGTGATCCACATGCTGCTGGGCAAGCTCAAGCCCGGCGACATCCCGGCCCCAGTGCGCGATGCGGCCATCCGCAAGATGGTTGATCTCTATTTCCCCCCCAACAGTGCCATGGTCACCGGCTACGGCTTCGACATGCTCTATGCGGGTCCGCGCGAGGCGGTGCTCCACGCCTATTTTCGCCAGAACATGGGCGCCACCCACTTCATCATCGGCCGCGACCATGCCGGCGTGGGTGATTATTACGGGGCGTTCGACGCCCAAACCATCTTCGAGGAAGAGGTGCCCGCCGGCGCACTGGCGATCGAGATCTTCAAAGCGGATCATACCGCTTACTCGAAGAAGCTCAATAAGGTCGTCATGATGTGCGAGGCCCCGGACCACACCAAGGAGGACTTCGTACTCCTGTCCGGCACCAAGGTGCGGGAGATGCTCGGCAACGGCATCGCCCCGCCCCCGGAATTCTCTCGTCCGGAAGTGGCGCAGATTCTCATGGATTACTACCAGTCCCTGAAGTAAGTCTCTCGCAAAAAAATCGAAAGATCTGTAGGGAGCGCCGGCCCGGCCCCGTACGCGGGTGCCGGGCTCCGTCCCCGGACCACAAGCCCACGTTTGCCGCGTCCTTCAGGCAGCCCTCGGGAGCCAACGATGCCCGCCATCCCCTCCAGCGTCCGTTACGAGGCCCACCCCTCCCTGATCCGAATGCGGCCCTTCGCCACCCTGTTGGTGCTGCTGCTCATGCTGCTCGGGATCCTGGTGGCCGTCGCAGGTTGGGCCCTTCTGCCGGCGGGCCTCTCCGAGACCCTGTCCCGGATCGACACCACGCTGGTCCAGGGGGCTGGGATCCTGCTGTTTGCGCTGAGCGCCCTCCAGCTCCTCATCTGGTGGGTCTCTACCCGAACGGATCAGTTGAAGATCACCGACGACGAGATCCTCTGGACCCATGGGCTGGTCAACAAGAAGTACACCGAGCTCGGAATGGGGTCGGTGCGCACGGTCCAGGTCTCCCAGAGCCTGCTGCAGCGGCTCCTGAACGCGGGAGACATCCGGGTCTTCACCACCGGCGATCTGCCCGAGTTGGTGGTTCGCGGTCTGCCGGACCCCAGTCGCGTCCGCGAGCTAGTTAAGGCGAGAGGCACCGGGGCCCCGACGGAGGCCGCCAATCGTGGCGGGTGACGGCGGGGGAGACCTCAAGCTCTTCGCTATCGCCCTACTGGTGGCGGTCGCGCTGGTGGTCCTCCTAGTGGTGAACCTGCTGCCAGCGGCGGCGCCCGCGCTGGCGGCCCTGAACGAGGGAATGGGGCTCAGGCAGGCAGCGATCTGGGGCTTCGGGGTCACAGTCGGCCTCTTCGTGCTCTTCGCCCTGGTGGCGGGGGACGGAATCCTGGGCGAGATCCAGTTCATGCTCGGCGCCTTCTTCGGGTTCTTTTTGATCCTCACCTTACTGATCGCCTGGGTATTCTGACCGGACAGGGGCGCCCCGGCTCGTCGCATCGTGCCCGCCCGCGGGTTCCCAATCCGCGCACCTGCACGGGGCCATCGTCTGCACCCTGACGGTGCGGGCCTGGGGCTTCCGACCCGAGCTGGTGCATGCCCAAGCCCCCCTGTTAAGGACGGCAAGCGCGGTAGAGCCCGGCGGGAGGCCTAGGGGTCGGGCAACATGGGGCCACAACGGCACTTGGCATGGATATAGCCTTGGGTTTGGCCGAGGAGAACCGATCGGTGCCTCTGCACCCTCGACTCGCGCGACAATTCGACTAATGGGTGGCTAGGGTTCCGGCCCGCGGGAGCGGGTGGCTGGTCCGAGAGCCGCCGACCTGACTGGCCAGACTCTCCTGGCGCCCAGGCGCCTCCCCGAAGTCTTCCGGGCGGGTTACACGGCGGGACAAAAGCCCGGGAGGTCACCTGTCACAGGTCCTCCTCGGCCGTCCGCAAGTAACCTTCACGGGAGACCCCCATGCCCCAACGACCCTCCATCCGACCTTCCGATAGGTCCCCACGGCCGGCGGCCTGGGCCATCGCCGGTGTCTTGCTGATCACGAGCCTCCTGGCCCCGAGCGCCCTGCTGGCAAAAGACAAGTTCCGCGTGGCCTGGAGCATCTATGTGGGCTGGATGCCTTGGGACTACGGGGCCCAGTCGGGCATCGTCAAGAAGTGGGCGGACAAGTACGGGATCGCGATCGACGTGGTCCAGATCAACGACTACGTCGAATCCATCAACCAGTACACCGCCGGCGCCTTCGACGGCTGCGTCATGACCAACATGGATGCCCTGACCATCCCAGCCGCCGGCGGCGTGGACTCCACCGCCCTCATCGTGGGGGACTTCTCCAACGGAAACGACGCGGTGATCCTCAAGGATCAGACCGAGCTCAAGGCCATCAAGGGCCAGCAGGTGAACCTGGTGGAGCTCTCGGTCTCCCACTATCTGCTGGCGCGGGGGCTGGACAGCGTGGGCCTCAGCGAGCGGGACATCCAGGTGGTCAACACCTCCGACGCGGACCTGGTGGCCGCCTTCGGGGCCGGCGGCGTCACGGCGGTAGTGACCTGGAACCCCCTGGTCTCGGAGATCCTGGCCATGCCGGGCACCCACAAGGTCTTCGACTCCAGCCAGATCCCCGGGGAGATCATCG
>Ga0209254_10003071_pt1 | contig 15249 bp, 12 predicted proteins | sample FrelakmetDIP11DI_FD_187148 | JGI IMG/M metagenome (GOLD analysis project Ga0209254, IMG submission 187148) | Freshwater lake sediment microbial communities from the University of Notre Dame, USA, for methane emissions studies - DIP11 DI (SPAdes)... | ecosystem: Environmental > Aquatic >...
CGGCCAGGCCGCCTTCCTGTTCCTGCTGACCTCCACGCTGTCGCCGCTGATCCGGCTGGGGTACGGGCGGATGGTCTGGATGGCCTTGCCGTATTTCGTGGTGATGACTACGGTGGGGCTGGCGGCTGTCGTGTTCCTCCTTTAGGGGATAGGGGATGGGATATAGCGGATAGCGGATAGCGGATAGCGGATAGAAGAGGGTGGCTGCTCACCGGTTGCGGGGGGGGGTGTCAGAAATTCTGTGTGCGAGGCGGGGATTCACACTGCGGTCCCGGTGAACCGATCGCCGTAGAGGATGGCGAACTGGTTCATGGCCTCCCGCCACTCCCGCGCTGATCGTACCTTGTCGGCGAGCGCGTTGCGTAGCGCGAGCCACAGCAGCTTCAGCGCCGCCTCGTCGCTCGGGAAGTGACCGCGGGTCTTGATGATCTTGCGAAGCTGCATGTGCAGGCTCTCGATCGCGTTCGTTGTGTAAATCACCTTCCGCACGGCCGGCGGGAAGGCGAAGAACGGGATCACGTGCTCCCAAGCCCGCCGCCAGCTCTGCGCGATGGGCTGGTACTTTTGACCCCAAGGGCCCGCCGTGAACGCGGCCAGCGCCTCCGCGGCGGCCTCGGCGGTCGGCGCCGTGTAGATCGGCCGCAGGGCGGCGGCGACGATCTTGCGATCCTTCCAGGTCACATAGTCGAGGCTGTTGCGGATCAGGTGCACGATGCAGGTCTGCACCGTCGTCCTCGGGAAGGCTGTCTCGATCGCCTCGGCGAGGCCCTTCAGGCCGTCGACGACGGCGATCAGGATGTCGTCGACGCCGCGGGTCTTGAGCTCGTTGAACACCTTCAGCCAGAACTTGGCCCCCTCGGTCTGCTCGATCCAGATCCCCAGCACGTCGCGGGTGCCGTCGGGCAGCACGCCGAGCGCCAGGTACACCGCCTTGTTGCGGACCACGGCGTCTTCCCGGATCTTGACCCGCAGGGCGTCGAAGAAGATCACCGGGTACATCGGCTCGAGCGGCCGGTTCTGCCAGGCCGTCACCTCCGCCATGACCTCGTCGGTCACCGAGCTGATGAACTCCGGGGAGACCTCCGTCGCGTACTGCTCGGCCAGAAAGCCCTGGATCTCCCGCACCGTCATGCCGCGGGCATACATCGCGATGATCTTGTCGTCGAAGCCGGTGAATCGGCGCTCGTGCTTCGGGATGAGGATCGGCTCATAGCTGCCGTCGCGATCCCGCGGCAGGTCGAGGCGAACCGGCCCGTCATCGGTCAGCACCGTCTTGGCCGTCGTACCGTTGCGGTGGTTGTCCTGGCCGTCCGGCCGACCCTCCCCGGGCCGGTACCCGAGGTGGTGGGTCATCTCGGCGCCCATCGCCCGCTCGATCAACGCCTTCTTGAAGCGCAGGCACGCCGCCTGCACTTCCTCCGGCGTCATCGGGCCTTTAACCAGCTGATCCAGCAGCTCAGGCGGAATCGTCACCCCGGTCAGATCGGAGGCGACTTCGGCTCTCTTGCGCTTGCTCGGCATACTGACTCCTGTGGGTCATCATATGCCTCGCACACAAAAATCCTGACAGGCCCTTCCCAAGAATCAAACGGTCCGAAAATGGACCAGCAGGTCAGACGACCACCATCCTCCTTGCCGGTCTCCGCAGTTCCAAAACAGATGGTGCCGCCTTCGCCAGCTGCATTCTTGACGAATTCCTGCTTCATTAGCAGTCGGCGTTTCCTCTGATCCGGTCTCCGACTCCATGGCCCAACAAAGTCATCAGAATCAGCTTGAAATAGTGAGAGATGGACAAGTTCTTTAGCATTTCGGCATCGGTCTCGGCCAAGAGGCGTGGCGTAGACATATCAACACCGCGCACCTGTGCCAATCCCGTGACACCAGGGCGAGCATCGAACACTTTTCTTGTCGCCCGTTCTGCAATCAATTCTTCCTGATTGAATAGGCAAGGGCGGGGGCCTACAAGGCTCATCTCGCCCTTGAGAACATTCCACAATTGCGGCAATTCATCGAGCTTGGTCCGCCGAAGAAAGCCCCCATACGGAGTCACTGCATCAGCATTCGCCAAGTGCGTTGCGACGGACGCTGTATCTGGCCGCATGGTGCGGAACTTCACCACCACAAACGGCTCTTGGTGCTGTCCTACCCGCTGCTGACGAAACAATGGCGACCCCGTAACTATCAATCCGATCAGCCAAAGTAAAGCAAGTAAGGGCAAGCCCAAGGCCAAGCCTAGCAAAGAAAAAACAATATCGAAAAAGCGTATCAGCACGGCAGACTACGTACTGTTCTCTTCAGGCCATCGCCCACGCCTATTGTTGGCACCCAACTCAACAGTTCCCGAGTCTTTGACATGTCCACTTGCAACGAACCGCAGAGGCGTTGGCAGAGGTCCGGCTTGCCTATCAGCTTGGCACCAACCTCCAACAACGCCACCGGCACCTGCAACAAGTGCGTCGGGCGGCCCATGGCCCGGCCCAGTCGGCGCAGCAGGTCAGCGGTGGACAAGTCCTCGCCATCGCTCACCAGAAAGATCTGGTTGGCTGCAGCGGGGTGGTCAAGACACGTCCGTATCAGGTCCACCAAGTTATCCAGTGCCACGAGGCTACGGCGATTGTGCGTCACAGACCCGAGCGGCAAGGGCACCCCTCTAGCCAGCCACTGCATCATGGTGGCGAAGTTGCCTTTCACGCCAGGCCCATATACCAAGGGCGGCCGGATGATGACCACCTCCATACCCGTCTGTTCGGCAATTTCACGTAAGCCCTGCTCAGCTTCCGCTTTGGAGGCACCATATACATCCCAAGGTGATGGCGTGTCTTCAGGTCGAAACGGATTACCTGCTTGAGTTGACTCTCCGTTTACCTTCACGGAACTCAGGAAGATGAAACGACGCACACCCGCCATTGCGGACTGTCGTGCCAGGTTCAGCGTGCCATCAACGTTCACACGGCGAACGGCCTGTTCTGCTGCGTCAGCGTCGTCGCTCATTGTGTGCACCCTCGCGGCCAAGTGCACCACAGCATCAACACCCGCAAGTTCTTCGCGCCAGTTGCTGGAAGGGTCGACACCCCCGCCAAGGAACACCTCACAGTGAAAAGGGAAAGTGCATGGCTTTCGAACCGAGGCATGCACCCTGAAATCACGAGATAGCCGATCGCTCAGAGGTTTGCCAATGAACCCATTGGCCCCGGTCACCAACACCGTCCTCATTGGGCCAGGAGGGGGGGTGCCCCGTGATCAGCACACACCCCATCAAGAAACCGTTTGGCCAACACGGCGTAGTCCCGGTTTTCGACCAACCATTTCTTGCCACGGTTTCCCATGGCTTGGCGGGCATCTGATCCCATGTTCCGGAGTTCCAAAATGGCATCGCGAATGGCCAGGTTGTTCTCGGGCAAGCAGGTAATGCCTGCACCGCTTTCTGCCACTACGTTGCCTGGTGCATCCACCGCGTAAATGATTGGCAAAGCAGCCAACATGTAGTCATTGACCTTAGTAGGACTCACACCAAAGCGATACAAAGGCTGGCGCTGATACCCAACATATGCAACATCAAGATGCTTCAGGAAGTCAGCCACCTGTTTTCTGGATACCGCCTCCAAAAACGTTACTTGGCATTCCAAATTCAGTCTTTTCACTTGTTCCTGAAGCTGAGGCAACAACTCTCCGTCGCCAAGGATGATCGCGTGGATGGAGTCGTCGTCACATCCTGCGATCGCCTCAAGGAGCGGCCCCAAGACATTCGACAAACCCACCTTACCTGCATAACCGACCAACAGTTTGCCGGATGCCTTGAGTTCCAAAAGCTTTTGCTTATGGGCTTCAGGCAACTCTTCACAGTACTCGGCCGCACTCAATTCAATGCCATTGGGTACGTACAAGAATTTTTCTAATGCCATGCCATGGCACTGCATGTAATCTGCCGCACGAGGCAGCACCGAAACCACCTTGTCGGCGACCTTGTAAGCATAATCTTCCGACCACTGCATCAAGCGAATGAAGGGCTGCCGGGGACTGGCACCGCCAAGCTCAATCAATGTCAAGGGCCACAAGTCCCTGACCTCAAACACAAGTCTTGCACCATACTTCTTTGCAAGCATTCTGGCTGGATGAATTGCAAATGGATGGTGCGAAGAACAAATCACCACGTCGGCATGCTTGACCGGCAAAAGCATAAACGAGCACTGAACGGTGAAACTGCAAATGCTGATCACCCGCCCCATTTTGCTGGCTGGAGAATAGGTTGGTGTTCTTACCCAGATGTAGCGAATGCCGTCGATATACTCTTCAGTTACACGACGATGCACATGCGGCTGTACCTGACGGATGTGCGAAAAAGACGCTGCTACGATGGTCACCGTGTGGCCCAATCGTGCCCATTCTTTGGCCAAGTGGTAGTGCCCATACACCATGCCGAGCCGTGGCGAGCCCGCAAAGTGGGCAAATAATACAATTTCCATCGAATTGTTCTTAACCTTAACCAACCTGTGGTCGGGACACTTATGAATGCGATTTTGGGAAACTCTGAACCACCCGCCGGGCCTGAAGCAAGGCCCACATCGCGCGACTACGACGATGCAGCAGCAGACACTGACGGGGTTTCAGAAGTAAGGCAAAACGACGCGCCGGGCGCTTTTCCTGGCGGTGATGGACCGGGTTTTCGATCGTGCAACCGACAGCAGCGCACAAGCTCGCCGCGACGACAGCATGCGCTCCTGCGCGTACCCCACCGGTTGTCGCCGATCCTCCGACAGTGCGGCGAAGCTCCGGTCTCCACTATCTCGGATACAGCCCCCGGCCGCGCAACCGGTTAACTGATCTGCGCAGGAACTGAACGAACGCGTACGAATTGCGGAAATCCCGGAACGACCTCCTCGGAGCCCGCATGATCTCATCGAACTGCCCGGCGGTCAGGCCGAGCTTCTTGGTGACGTAGGCGAGGTCCTCGCGCTGCAGGTCCTCGGCGTAGGGCGGGGTCTGGATCTCGCGCAGCGCCTCCTCGCGAGTCAGCTGCCCGGCGTTGATCAGGTCGGAGAGGTGGCCGTAGCGCTTGTCGATGCCGAACTTCCTCGGCAGCACGTAACCCTGGTAGAAGCGCGTGTAGATCGACTCGTGGTGCTTGCCACCGTAGTACTTCCAGCCGAGCTTCTCCTGCAGCAGCTGCATCGCCTCCTCCTTGTGGTAGTCCACGTAGTTGAGCGCGGAGACGATGCGCACGCACTTCACGACGTTCACGTAGAACAGGAACGGCCAGCCGAACCGCGGGTAGGTCCTGAGCGGCATCGAGCCGTAGCGTCGGTGCACGTCCTTGATGTAGCGCCAGTCGGAGTGGCCGTAGGCCCAGTCCGGGACACTGATGGACTCGGTCGTGAAATTCATGCCCGAGATGATGTAGCGGATGCCGCGCCGGCTCGCCTCCCGCCACAGCATCGCGCTGATGGCGTGGTCCGTGGGCACCTCGCCATCGGGCGTGGATGCCTTCAGGAACGCGAGTTGCAGGTCGCGGAACTCGGGCCAGTCGACCACGTAGGTGAACAGGTCGATGCGGAGCTTCTTGAGGACATGCTCGATGTTCTTGACCGCCAGCTCGGAGTCCCAGCCGTTGTCGAAGTGAACCGCGAGCGCACGCAGGCCCATTTCGCGGACCAGGTAGGCGACGTAGGTGCTGTCCACGCCCCCGCTCACGCCGATGATGCAGTCGTACTCGCGGCCGCGACCGGCGAGCTTGATCTGCTCGACGATCGCCTCGAGCGCGCGCCGACCACCCTCCCCGGTGACGACGCGCGAGGAGCGCAACTCGTCGTAGCGCCGGCAGTGCGAGCACACCCCTCTCGCGTCGAAGGTGATCGCCGGGTCGCAGGCGCTGTCCATGATGCAGCGCGTGCAGCGCACAATCGTGCCGGGGGCCGGCGTGCTCACGCGAACACCGCCTCGAGATCCCGTCGCGGCGGGTAGGTGATGAGGACAGCCTTGTGCTTGCCCTGGAACACGAACATGCTCCCCGCCGCCACGGCCGACGCACCGTTGTCCACGGCTTCGCGGAAGTGCGCCAGGGAGCCCGCGCCGCCGGCGGCCACGACCGGGATGCCGACCGCCTCGGAGACGCGACGTATCAGTTCCAGGTCGTAGCCCGACTGCGTGCCGTCGCGGTTGACCGAGGTGAGCAGGATCTCCCCGGCGCCTTCGCGCTCCAAGTCCTGCGCCCAGGCGACTGGGTCGCGCCGAGTGTCCTGGCGCGCGCCGCCGACCCAGACGCTGTACTGCCCGCGCCAGTTGCGGCGCGCGTCGATCGACGCCACCACGCTGGAGCTCCCGGCGGCAGCGGCGATTTCGCCGATCAACTGCGGCGCCCGCACCGCCGCAGTGTTGATGACCACCTTTTCGACGCCGAGCGAGAACAGGCGCCGCGCCTGCTCCAGGGAGGTGACGCCGCCGCCGTAGGCGAACGGCATGAACGCCTCGCTCGCGATGTCGGCGAGCAGTTCGTAGTTTGGACCCTGGCCGCCGGGCGTCGCCTCGATGTCGAGGAACACGAGTTCGTCCACTTCCTTGTCGTTGAAGATGCGCACGGCATTGATCGGGTCGCCGACGTAGCGCGGTGAATCGAAGCCAACGGTCTTCACCAGTCCGCCGTTGCGCAGCAGCAGGCAGGGGATGACGCGGATGTTCAGCATCACAGTGACGCGAAGTTGCGGAGCAGCGCCATGCCGTAGCGATGGCTCTTCTCGGGGTGGAACTGCACGCCGCGGATGCTGCCGTGCTCGACCACGGCAACGAACTGCGATCCATAAACAGACGTCGCAAGCGCGTCCTCCTCATGCTCGCAGACGGCGTGGTAGGAGTGCACGAAGTAGAACCGCGCCTCATCCTCGAGGTCCGCGAGCAGCGGGCTCGGACGGCGCGGCGAGATGGTGCTCCAGCCCATGTGCGGCACCTTGAGCCGGCTGCCTGCGGGAAGCCGGAATCGCTCGCAGCGCATCGGGATCAGGCCGAGGCCCTCTCGACTGCCCTCCTCGCTGCGGAGACCCAGCATCTGCATCCCGAGGCAGACGCCGAGCAGCGGGACGCGCTCCTCGAGTGCCAGAAGCCGCAGCGGCTCAACCAGGCCCCGCTCCGCAAGCGCGGCCATGCCGTGGTCGAACGCGCCGATGCCGGGCAGCACGATCTTCGTGGCCCGAGCGAGCGCCTCGGGCGTGCCGACCAGCTCCGCTGCCGCGCCCACCTTGCGCAACATGTTGAGCATCGAGCCGAGATTGGCCACTCCGTAGTCCACGACGCTGATCATCTCCTTGCCGCCTCCGCCTCGTTCGTCACTGCGTCGTAGAGGTCGGCGTACGAACGCGCGATGCCGGCCCAGTCGAACCGACGCGCCTCGCGTTCGCACGACTCGCGGATGGCAGGCAGTCGATCCGCCAGCGCGGTCACCTTCGCGGCGATGTCGGCGGGATCGTCGGGGTCCACGGCTTCGGCGACCGTGCCCGGCTCGAAGTAGCCGTCCACGCCCTGCCCGCGACTGTGGACGATCGGCAGGCCCTGCGAGAGTGCCTCGACGTAGACCACGCCGAAGGTCTCGAGTCGCGACGGCATGACGAAGACGTCGTGCCGCCGGTAGATCTCGCGGAGCGCGGTCGGGTCGTCGACCCGTCCGAGCCGTCGGGAGAACGGAAACCGTCCCGAGCCGATCTGCGCCTCGACTTCGGCCGCGCCGTCACCGCCGCCGCCCACCAGCGTGAGGAGCACCTCGCGCGTCGCCGCCAGGAGCGCGGCTGCCTCGAGCACGCGCGGAATATTCTTGTTGCGCGAGAAGTCTCCCACGTACAGCAGCCGCAGACACCCCGCGGCGTCGGCGGGGCGCGGCGGCGGCGTCTCCAGCCAGGCTCGAGACACGCCGTTCGGGATCACGACCGACTTTCGCGCGACGCGCTCCCGCATCGTGGGGCCGAGCCGGTCGAGGAGCATCTGGCGGTATGCGTGACTCAGGAACACGACCCGGCTCGCCCGCGACAGTATGCGGTTGCGCAGGCGGTACAGATCAGGGCGGTACTTCATGAACGCATTCAGGTCCGTATTGCGCACCGCGACGACGTAAGGAACGCCGCGCGATTCCTGCAGCTTGAGCGCGACGGCACCGTCGCTGTAGAGGAAGTGAGCGTGCACCAGCCGGACGCTGGAGAGGTCTATTCGCGAAGACAGGTCGCGGGTCACGCCCCGGACCTTCGAACGGAACAGCAGGCGGTGCCGCGGCGCGAGCACCTTGCGGAAATGGCACGGTATCCGGGCCAGCTCCGGCGCCGTCCACTCCGCCTCGCGCTGCGACCGGACCGCTGAGTAAACCACCTGGGACACCTGCAATCGCTGGAGACTGGACACGAGGCTGGTATAGATCCGTTGCTGGGCGAAGTCTGAACACACGTGCAGCACGGCCCCGCTGCGGATCATCCCGTCATGCTCCTCACTGCCCGACACCCGGCACCTCGGTTCCTTCCCGCCAAACCGCTAAATTCTATCGCAAGCATCGTTCCTCGTGCTGCACCGCACACCTGCTGGTCCCGGCCGCCCTCCCTGCACCTCGCTGTGCCGCGGGCGCGAATCCTCTACCACGAGACCCCGAATTCCTGCGCCCAGATCGCCAGCATGAAGTACCGCCAGCGCTCCGCGAGCGGGAGGCGGTCGTAGTGCTCGACTAGCCGCGCGCGGTCGGTCAGCTCTCCGAGGATCGGCGACCCGGCTACCGTCCGCCTCATCAGGTGGCGGGCGTCGGTGAGCCAAGTGCGCTCCGGCGCCTGGAAGCCGAGCTTGTCCCTTCGCCACGCGATCTCCGCGGGCAGGACGTCCTCCATGGCCCGCCGCAGCACGTACTTGGTCCACCCGTCGTGAATCTTGTGCGCGGCGGGGATGGAGATGCAGAACTCCACGAGCCGGTAGTCCAGGAACGGCAGGCGGGTCTCGATCGAGTGCCGCATCGAGTTGCGGTCCTCGTAGCGCAGCAGGTGCGGGAGCTGCAGGGTGTCGATCTCGTGTATCTGCAGGCGGTCGAGGTCACGGAACGCCCGCGCGCTCTCGCGCAGGGCCGAGAAATCGCACTGCTGCTGCCAGCGCGGCTGCAGGAAGCTGCGGGCCTTGAGGCGCCGGATGCGCAGCCATGCATGGGTGAAATAGAGCCTGTAGAGCAGCACTTCGCGGAGGCTCAGTCGCGAATTGCGCGCCTGGGCCCGCATTTCACGCAGCACCAGCGTCGGACGGACGGCGGTCAGGAAAGCGGCGAAGTAGCGCTCGTAGCCGAGCAGCACCTCGTCCCCGCCCTGTCCGTTCAGCATCACCTTGCAGCCGCGAGCCTGCGCTTCCCGGAAGACGTGCCAGCCCATGAACATCGACGGGCTGCCGAATGGCTCCTCCTGCGTGCGCACGAGGTCGGACATGGTCTCGAGGAAGGCCCCGGTGCCCGGCGCCACGGTGTGCAGTTCGATACCGAAGTGCTCCGCCGCCAGGCGCGCGTACCGGCTCTCGTCCGATTCCGCATCGATCGACCGCGCGTGAATACCGATGAAGCGTTCGTGCGTCGCCTCGTGGTACATGCGGCTCGCGACCCCGCTGGTCACCGAGCTGTCGAGTCCGCCGCTGAGGCACGTGCCCACCCTCACGTCCGAGCGCAGCCGCAGCCGGACTGCGTCCTCGAACAGCGACCGCAGCTGCCGCGTCGAGTCCTCGAGAGACAGCGATCCGCACTCTTGCCGCAGCGACAGCTCGTAGTAGCGGGTGATCGTGAGGCGGTTCGTCCCCAGGTCGAAGTAGCCGCGATGGGACCGGGGAAAGCACTTCACACCCTCGAAGTACGTGTCCTCCGTATGACCGTCGAGGGAGGTGATCATCGCCTCGATCACCGCGCCACGATTCGCACGGGGCGTGCCGCCCCCGGCCAGCAGCTGCTTGATCTCGGACCCGAACACGAACGCATCGGCGGAATCCGCGTAGTACAGCGGCTTCACACCGAAGCGATCGCGCGCAAGGAAGATCGCGTGTCGCCGTTCGTCGTAGAGCGCGAACGCCCACATGCCGTTGAAGCGCCCGACGCAATCCGGCCCCCACTCGTCGTACGCGGCAAGGATCACCTCCGTGTCGGTGCCCGAGCAGAACTGGTGCCCCAGGCACACGAGCTCGGCGCGCAGTTCGACGTAGTTGTAGATCTCGCCGTTGTAGGTGATCCAGTAGCGGCCGCGGTACCCCATCGGCTGCCGGCCGAGATCGGACAGGTCGATGATCGATAGACGCCGGTGGCCGAAGGCGAAGCCGTGTCCGAAATGGTAGCCGTGCCCATCGGGCCCGCGATGCACGATGGGGTCGGTGATCGCCTCGATCTCCACCGGCGCCACGGGCGCGCCGCTCTTCTTCACGATGCCGCTGATACCGCACATACCGATCGCCTGCTCAGGTCATGGGCCCGTCGAAGATGATCCGGCAGGCGTTGTCCCAGGAGTGCCCCGGCAGGCGTGCGTCCAGGAGTTTCCCGTCGCCGAAACGGCGTAAATGCACTTCGGGCGGAAGGCCTGCGGCACCCGCGCGCTCGCACGGTGCGTTCTCCGCCGGCGAGCCGTATCGTCGCGCGAAGCGACCGATCAATCCGACATCACGGAACAACACGTCGCGCCGGTACTGAGCAGCCTTGACCAGGACGCCACTCATTAGTTCGAAGTCCTGGTAGGCCAGCCACACCCAGTCGGCAGCCGAAAACAGCAACGGCTCCTCGTCGGCGACGACGTAGCGGTCGATCACGTGCAACCTGCCCGCGTCCTTCAGCCTTGCCGCGGCGTCCCCGGACACGAAGGCCCTGGCATCCTCGTCGATGGTGCCGGCGAGGACCACGTGGACGTCTGCTGATTGGTCGGCGCCCGCGGCCCATTCCAGCAACGACGCGACGCCCTTGCGCGCCTCTATATACCCATACAGGAGCAAGACGAGCGCGTCCGGCGGCAGGTCGAGGGCGGCTCGCGCCGCCGCGCGCTCCATGCGGCGTGGCGGGTCGCTCGGATCGGGCACAAATGCGACCTTATCGGCCACCTCGGGGTGGTGCCTGGCCACGTACTCGGGCAAGGTCTCGTCGATCACGAACAAGCGCCTCAGGGTGCCCAGCCCGAGCAGCCTGCGAAAAAGCCGGCGGCGCAGTCGAGCGCCGCGCTGCGGCGCACTCACCACGCCCACGTCCGGAAAATGGAATCGCTGCCGCATCGTGATGCCGGCGAACGGGCAGTCACCGAAAGGCGAACCGAGCAGTGCCACTGCGAAGAAGGCGTGGTCGAGGTATGGCACGAAGACGAAATCGACCCGACCCAGACCCCGCGCAGCGCGCCACGTCTCGGCATAGAAGCGTCGCCACCGCAGCATGCCTCGCGCGAGCCGCGCCGGACCCGCCGGAGCAACCGGCAGCGTAGTGCGGACGAACTCGATCGCCTCGCGCGGGTGGACGTCGCGCAGGCGGCGCTCGATCTGATCGCCCGACGGGTCGGTGCCGACGCCGACCACGACCCGGATGCCACGCTGCTGCGCCCCCGCCATGAGGTGCTGCAGGTAGTCGAAGTGGTGGCCGGTGAGGGTCGGCTCGATGATCAGCCAGGTGGCCGGGCTAGGCGCCATACCGCACCGTCGTCCTCCGACCGTGCTCCTCGAGCAGCGCATTGACGGCGAAACCCCAGCCCAGCGCCGGCAGCACGGAGAACACGGGCTCTGAGGTCACGGCAAGCACCAGTGCGGCGAAGTTCAACATCATCGCCATGCGCCAGGCCGCGCTCGCGCCCGACGCCGACAGCACCCGGACCATCGAAAGTGCAGCGAAGTAGCCGATCAGCCCACCGTAGAGCAGGAAGCCGACAAGGCCGAACTGCGGCCACGCAGAGAGCGCATTGTGCGCGTAACCGCCGGGGCCTACCTCGCGCATATGGTATCCGAAGTCCCCGAGCAGCGGATGGTCGGAGATCGCCTGCACTGCGAGCGCCTGCACCTCGAGGCGCATGCCCCAACTCGTCGAACTCGCGAGGTCCACGATCTCGCCGGCCCGGGTCTCGAGGAACATGGACCATCCTGTGTACACGCCGGCGGCGGCGACCAGCAGTAACGCGATCGACGCTCCCCGGCGGCGCGCCCGCAGCAGCGAGATCGCCAACACCAGCACGAAGAGCAGCGCCGCCGTGAACAGGTGCGCCCGCGAACCGAGGCCGGTCAGCAGCACGGTCGCACACGCCAGCACCACGAGCTGCCTCCAGTAGACGTGGGTCAGCGCCGCCAGCACCATCGCCGCGACCAGCACGGACCGACCCACGCCCTGGTAGGTGCTGACCTGCTGGTCGGCGTCGACCTCGCCGCCGAACAGGAACAGCGGTCCGAGCAGCGAACGGTGCTCGACCATGGCAGCCAGCAGTACACCGGCCGCCGCCGCGACGCCGATCCCGAAGAGCAGACGTCGCGCCCGACCCTCGATCCGGCAGAACGAAGCGACGAAGAATGCCGCGAACCACAGCGCGATCGTGCCCAGCGACTCGACGAGCGCTGCGCCGGCGTACGGGACCGAGCCGAGCGTGAGGTAGGCCACCAGGGACCAGACGAGGAAGAACGCCAGGGCGAGCAGCACGGACTGGGCCTGAGGCAACCCACCCCAGGCGTCGTGGCCCAGCAGCCAGCCGGCCATGGCGACCGCCGCGCCCGCGATGAGCAGCGAGACGATGCCGAACAGGCCGCCGAGGAAGGCGGGCAACAGGCCCGCGGCGACCGCGTAGTGGTACACGACGAAGCCCGGGAACAGCACCAGGAATCCGGCGAATGCCACGCGCTCTACCATCAGCCGCGGGCGGACGGTGAGCGTCCAGGCACCGGCGTGGCGCAGTACCGTGGTTTCGCTCATGTCCTGAAGAAGATGGCGTCGAGCTGCAACGTGCGACCGTCCCGTCGGTCCGTGAAGCCCGGCTGCACCGCCCAGGTCCTCAAACCCTCGGCCTCCAGTCTGTGAATGACGTCGAGCCACAGGTGCTGACCCTGGTAGAGGTGCACGAGGGAAAGCTCGCAGAGCACGCCGCGCAGGCGCGGCACCAGCTTGGGGGCGCCGTCAAGCACCGCCCACTCGAAGCCTTGCGTGTCGATCTTGAGGAAGGGCGCGCGGGCACCGGCGAGGTAGGACTCCACCACACTGTCGAGGCGCACCAGCGGCACCTGCTCCGACCCGACGTAGGCCGACGCGCGCGCCGCCGACTCATGGGCATCGGTCATGGGCAACAGCGACGAGGACACCGAGTTGCCGGCCACGTTGATAGTGACCGTGTCGTCACGGTCGCCGACGGCGCATCGCGGATGCACGCTCCAGGCCGGGTCGTCGTGGGCCGCGCGCAGGAGCTGCACGTGGGCCGACGTCAGCGGCTCGAAGCTGACGATGCGGCCGCGATAGCCCATGGAGCGCAAGTCCGTGCCGAACTGCCCGGCGTTGGCGCCTACGTCGAGGACGAGGTCGACCCCGAAGCGCTCGAGCCCCTGCTGGAGCTGGAACATCGGGTTCATTTCCGGGATCAGTCGATGAAAGTCGTAACCGGCTCGATGGAACAGCTTCCTTACGTATTTTTTTACTGGGTCCATGCGACGTCCGCGGCACCATCGGCGCTCAGGATCCGGCCACTTGCCGGTGTGGCGCCGCGCCCTCACGCTCGTCCTCGGGACGCGCGAATGCGCTACGCAACATCACCAGCAGCGCGCCGAGGAAGGCACCGGCCACTGCCGACAGGGCCAGCACCAGAGCGCGCCGCGGACCTGCGCGCCACTTGGGCACTTCGGCCCGGTCGATCACACGGAACGAGAATTCGCGCTCACCCTTCGCCAGCATCGTCTTCTGGATCTCGCTCTCCATCAGTCGACTGACGGACTGCTGCACGATCACCAACGACGAGGTCTCGAGTTCGCGTTGCAGGAAAGCCAGATTAGCCTCCGCTTCCAGCAGGGCACGTTCGCGCATGCGATCGTTGAGATCGTCGACCATTTCGTTGGCCCATGCGGCGGCAATGTCCGGGTCCGTCCACTTGATGGAAAGACGGACCTTCCCCGTACGCTTGTCTTCGTAGACCCTCCGCACCTCCTCGTCGAAGCGTTTCACTCCGTCCCGTTCGTCCGGCCATTTTTCCGGATCGGCAGCCTTCCAGGCGGCGCGCCCGCCATCCCATTCATCGGCGAAAAGCACTGGAACCAGGTTGCGCTTCTTGACGAAGTCCCTGGTGAAGTCACTCGAGGTCAGTACGGCCAGCGGCTCCGCGATGCCGCCTCCACCTATCGTGATGCCCGCAAGACCTGCTAGGCCACTCAGCCCGGCGAGCGAACCGGGCAGGGACGGCATCGTGCGCCCCTGAGCCGGCATCAGCACGACCTCCGCCCGGTACCACGGCGGCGTGACCGCGAGATAGACAAGCGCCGCGGCGATGGCGAGCGCGCTCGCCCCGAAAATCCACCATCGACCCCGCCACAGCCGCTGCACCGCAGCGGCCAGGTCGATCTCTCGATCGACTGTCGGTAACGTCGCCTCGGGCGGTATGACATAGACCACGCGCTGGCCAGAGTCCCCGTTGCCGCGCTGGTCCGCCGAACGCTGGTTCATGCGACCGCCCCCTGGCCGAGACCTTCGTTCACGCCGATCTCCTCAACGCCTAGAAGGAATTCACCGCAGCCACCGCCACGGCTAGGTTGAAGATGATGCTGGTGACCGCAGTCCACAGCGGCAGCGGTCTCATCCTTTCGGCATCCAGCGGCACGACAATCGTGTCGCCCGGCTGAATTGAACCGGCGTTGCGGAACCATCGACTACCGCTGCCCGTCTCCACGCTCCCATTGGCCCGGACCACGTAGATCCGCCGGTCGTCAGCCTTCTGCGTCGTGCCGCCGCTCATGCGGATGTAGTCATCGCGCGCGAACCCGGGATCGTAGAGGTGCGACGTGGCGCTCTGCACCTCGCCGATTACCGTCACTTCCTGCGCCGTCTGCGGCACTCGCAGGATGTCCCCGTCCTTGAGTATCACATCGGTGGCCGAGCCTGCGTCCGCAGCCATGATCCGGTCGAGGTCGATGACGAGGCGGCCAACCGGCTCGGCATTGCGCAGGTCAGCGAGCAACGACTGGCCGATTGCCAACGTCTCGGAGGCCTGTTGCGGAGCACCCGCAGACACCTGTGTGGCCTGTAGGGCCAACGTGCCGAGGTCCTGCTTCAATCGGTCGACCAGGATCTCGACC
>Ga0209254_10003072_pt1 | contig 15246 bp, 12 predicted proteins | sample FrelakmetDIP11DI_FD_187148 | JGI IMG/M metagenome (GOLD analysis project Ga0209254, IMG submission 187148) | Freshwater lake sediment microbial communities from the University of Notre Dame, USA, for methane emissions studies - DIP11 DI (SPAdes)... | ecosystem: Environmental > Aquatic >...
TTTAACAAGATGTTGGCCTGGACCTTTGGGGCGGCGCGCCACGTGGGCTGCGCTCATCGTTCATCCCGAAGCTATCTGCCTTGCAGATGCCTGGTCCCGCACGGTCCCGACAGACGAGGGCGAATCCGGGCAAGTTATCCACAGCAAATTGCGTGCTTTCACGCATAGACTTGGGCGCGATCACCCAGTGCGGCCAAACAAGGCTCGGGATGTTAGGATCCTCTTCTAAACCCGCGCCGCGCGCCGGTGTACCCTGTACCCCAGACGTACGACGGTCATTTTTCCTCGCCTTGTTCCAGCTGACAGCGCTCGAGCTCCGGCAGAGGCGGCTTGTCGATCTCGATGCCGTGTTTTTGCATACTCTGCTTCAGTGCCTCGACCTGCTCGTCGAGGGTGTGAATGTGGTCGAGCATGTGGTTGATGGCGTGGGCGACGGGGTCTGGCATGTCGGCGGTCATTCCGTAGGCATCAAAGCCGATCTTGGTCGCAATCGCCTGACGGCGCGCCTCCTGAGCTTGGCGGTCCGGGTTGACGAAGTGTCCGGGAATGCCCACGACCGTCGCTCCCGGCGGTACGTTCTTCAACACCACCGAGTTCGAACCGATCCGCGCTCCATCGCCCACCGTAATCGGTCCCAGCACCTTCGCGCCTGCTCCGATGACGACAAAGTTGCCCAGCGTGGGATGGCGTTTACCCCTTTTCCAGCTCGTCCCTCCCAAAGTCACACCGTGATAGAGGGTGCAGTCATCGCCGATGACAGCCGTTTCGCCGATTACCACCCCCATGCCGTGGTCGATAAAAAACCGACGACCGATCTGCGCCCCGGGGTGAATCTCGATGCCGGTCCACCAACGCGCGAAGTAGGCGATCAATCGCGCCAGCCAACCAAAGCCGCCAGCCCAAAGGCGATGAGTGAGCCTGTGGACGAGAATGGCATGGACGCCAGGATAGGTGGTAAGTATTTCCCAGAAGGATTGCGCGGCCGGATCGCGCTCGAAAATGCATTCGAATTCTTCTCGGAGTCGCTTGATCATAGAGTCGGTATCAGGGTCCGCCCTTGAGGCGGTATTGCATCGTCGTCAGGATTCCTCTTAGCAGATGAACCTCCCGTTCCTCGATCCGGGACCGATGAAAGATACGCCGGAGTCGCCGCATGATCGAGGGTGCGGATTTTCGGGCGTGAAGGAAGCCGATGTGCCACAGCGTCGTCTCGAGGTGTTCGAAGAACGATTCCATTTCGGCCGAGGAAGCCAGCAAAGGGGCTGTGTGGGACGCATCAGCCCGAAATCTCAGCGCCCCATACAACTCGTAAGCCACCAGTTGGACGGCCGCGGCAATATTCAACGAGGAAAACTCCGGGTTGCTGGGAATATGCAGCAGGAAGTGGCAGTGCTCCAATTCCTCGTTGGTCAGCCCCGAATGTTCGCGGCCAAACAGTATCGCCGTTCGGTTTCCCGGAGCTTGTGTCCCGACCATCTCCGCGCACTCCCGAGGCGTCAACTGAGGCCAGGGGATGGTGCGAAGGCGAGCGCTCGCGCCGATGATCAAGCGACAGTCCGCGATCGCGGCGGGCAACTCGGCATACAGTCGAGCAGCCCCCAGCACATCGTCAGCTCCCGCAGCGCGCGCCGTGGCCTGTTCGCTCGGAAAGATCTTCGGCGCCACCAAAGCCAGGTCAGTTAGCTCCATATTCTTCATGGCGCGAGCGACCGCCCCGATATTTCCGGGATGCGTTGTTTCCACGAGCACGATCCGGACACTCGACAACGCGTCGTAACCGGCGTATGGCATCGAAAAAAGCCGGGATGGTAACAGAATTTTGGTATTCTACGCCGTCATCAACGGAACTTTCGCTTATGGATCCAATGCTCACCATGGCGATCCGTGCGGCCCGGGCGGCGGGCGACGTGATCGTCCGCTCCCTCGGGCGGGTCGATCCGCACAAGATCAGCCCCAAGGGACGCAATGACTTCGTCAGTGAAGTCGACCGCCAGGCGGAACGCGAGATCATCTACATCTTGCAGAAGGCCTATCCGGGGCACGGCTTTCTGGCAGAGGAAAACGGCCGGCTGGGATCGCAGAACGACGAGTTCGTGTGGGTAATCGATCCGCTCGACGGTACCACGAACTTCCTGCACAGCTTTCCCCAATTTGCGGTTTCGATCGCTCTTATGCAGCGCGGTCGCTTGGAGGCGGGGGTTATCTATGATCCACTCCGCCAAGAGCTGTTCACGGCCAAACGCGGCGGCGGGGCGACTCTGGAAAATCGCCGCATTCGCGTTACCCAACAACACACGCTCAATGGCGCTCTCCTCGGAACGGGGTTCCCTTTCAAAGACCAGCGTTTTGTGGATCCCTACCTCGCCATGCTCCGAGACTTGATGAAGGACACCGCCGGCGTTCGTCGGGCAGGGTCAGCGGCCTTGGATCTCGCTTACGTCGCTGCGGGCCGACTCGACGGGTTCTGGGAAATCGGCCTACAGCTCTGGGATATGGCGGCAGGGATTCTGTTGATACGGGAAGCCGGCGGGATCGCGACCGACCTCGCCGGAGGCGACAGCTTCCTGCAGACCGGGAATGTCCTGACCGCAAATCCCAAACTCCATCAGGCCATGGCCGAAGTAATCGCGCCGCACCTCACCGATCAACTCCGCGGAACGTGAGCCAGTTAGGAAGCGTAGGAGCGTTCAAGACACGTTCTCGAAAGGATCAGTCTGCCTGAGCGCCGCCATCAACCGTGCCCACTGCTCGTCGCCGAATCTCAGCTGCACGTCGCGCTGCGGGAACGGAAACTCGATGCCCTCTCTAACGAAAGCCTCGTCGATGGCGAAGCACAGATCGCTTGTCACTGACAGCGAACGATTGACATCACTGATGTAGGCCACTACCTCGAACTGAAGCGCGCTGTCGCCGAAGGAGCGGAACAACACCAGCGGCGGTGGGTTGGAGAGGACGTCAGCATTCGCCTCTGCAACTTTCGTTAGGATTTTTTTCACCTTTTGGGTGTCGCTGCCATAGGCGATCCCCACCGGTACGATTACCCGGCCCTGTGGATCCGGATAGGTGCGATTCATGACGGCATTAGCGATGAGCTCCGAGTTCGGGATGAAGACCGAGGCGCGGTCGAAGGTCGAAAGCTCGGTCGCCCGCACACTGATTTTCTTGACGTAACCCTGTTGGCTGCCCACGACGATCCAATCGCCGACCTTGATGGGGCGCTCGATGAGCAGAATGAGCCCGGACACGAAGTTGTTGACGATGTTCTGTAAACCTAGGCCGATGCCCACCGATAAGGCGCCGGCGATGAGAGCCAGATTGGAAAGATCGATACCCAGGCTGGAAACTGCCAACACGGCAGCAACCATGACTCCTACGTAGCCAACCGCGGAACGGATCGAATGACGGAGTCCCGCATCGAGTGGCGTGCGAGGGAATACCTGTTGATCGAGGGCACGTTGCAGCAAACGAGTCAGGAGGAGCAATGCGCCGAATAGGAGGCCTGCCCAGACAACGTCTGCCAAGGAGATCTTGATGGGCCCGATCGAGAAACCGAAAAACGCATTGTAGAGCCAGGCAGAGATATCCCCGCCCCCGGCGCCCCAGAGCAGTGGCAGCGTGACTAGGCCTGCCAGCAGCAAGACCAAGCGCAGCAAGACCTTCAGCCAGAATGCGACCGTCCCGCTTCCCTCACTCGTCAGAGCGAGTGCGTTCCCCAGCCGAAGCCCCAACGGGAGATCTTGTGACAGCGCTTGATCGATCATCTCGTCGCCGAGCTTGCACAACAGCACCAGCAACACAAAAAGACCGGCAGACTGCACCAGCTGAGTGGCCAGGAGCCGCGAGAGAGCAACGTAGCCGAAACAGGCCGAAAGCGGAATCGCGCACACCAGGATCCCGAGCAACAGGCGGAGTACTCTAAGTCCTGCCAATCCTGGCGGAGCGGGGCCACCGCTGGGGTCCCAGTTGCTTCGGCGAAGGAGTGCGAACAACAACGCGGCAATCGCGAGACCCGAGAGAAATTCCTGGATCGTGACCAACTCGATCGAGGCCGATACCTGGTTGTTGATCTCGTTCAAGACCCAGTCGATCCCGAACACGGCCGCCAGCGCGGTGACGGTGCGGCTGAAGGAAACTGCGGCGTGATCGGTGATCGGGACCAGACGCCAACTCGGGGCCGTGGGTGCCAGGGCCGCCCAGCAGAAGGCGGTGGCAAAGAATACGAACACCAGTGCCACCAGGGTTACCCAAGCGATGGTGGTGGCTGCGTCGGACAGCAGGTCGCTCTCCCGAAGGCTCAGGTAGATGGCTAGAACGGCTGCGGAAGGCAGCAGCGTACGAATGATGCCGGTAAATAGCGCCGCGCGCAGCCGCTGACCATAGGAAGGTTCTCCTTCCACGGAAATGTAACCGAAACGCCGCAGTAGCCAAAGACGCAATGGCCAGGCCAAGAGGATTGCGATTAACACACCGGTCGGGAGGTGCCAGCCCATGGCTTTGATCTGAGCCACCGCTGTCTCGGAACTGAGCCAGCTTCGAACGTCGTCCCGGAGGGATCGGAAGTATGCTGCAATCTCGGGTAGAGCCTGCTGCCAGACCGCCGGTGACAGAGGGGAAAGACCGCGCGCCATGATGCGCTCGGTGAACCGCAGACGCTTTAGCGCGGACACCTGGTCGAGCAACCGGTCGGCGCGAGCGATGATCAGTTCCGCCTCCTTGACATTGCCCTCCGCCGCGACCAAACGATCGTTGATCGCCTTTCGCCGCTCGGCGATGTTGGCCGCCTCCGGGGGGGCTCCGGCGGGGGGAGGCGGGCCGAGGGCCGCCAGATCCTCATTAGCCGATTTAATTTTCGGTGTGATCTCGGTGATCGCGCTTTGCGCATCGAGCCGCAGTGCGGTCAGCCGGGACTGGATCTCTGCGAGCCGGTCATCGGTGATGTCCGGGCGAGCCAGGGCCTTCTCTGCCCGCGCGAGCCCCGCTTCCCAGTCCTTGGTCAACTGGGCCGGGGGCTTTGGCGGCATCGTCTCCTGACTAAACGCGGCCGCCACACCCAAGGCGCAGGCCAGAAAAAAAAGAAACCAGCGATTCATGGCGGAATTCAGGAGGACATCAGGTTTGGTTTGATGGAATGACGCGCGGCAGACACTTGCCAAACGACCGGTGAAACCGGAACGAAGCGAAGTCCGTTGGTCGGTTCTATCCAGGGTGCCGTTCACTTCATACGGGCATTCTCACGAGAGCCCGGTTCCAAATGCTCAGGGGTCACCCAAGGAACGAGCCACAACAATTATTGGTGGGCTCAAACCCAGGACGGAAATTTGGGCCGTGTCTCAATCTCTGACCCACTCTTCCACCAGTCTGCTTGGGACATGCGGTGATTCGCTGGACGGGGGGTGTGGTCTCTTGGCGACGATGCAGTAACATACCCTCACCATATCGAGGGCGAGGACTAATGTGATCGACAGAAACAGCGCGGTCAAGGCGGCATCCAGGTAATCGTTGAAGATCAGCTGCGGCGCCTTCGCCACCTGGTCTGGCGAAAGGGCCCCGCCCACCAGTTTGCCCGAAAGTTCCCGGGCATGGGTCAAGAAACCCACCCGCGGTTCTGGACTGAAAAGCTTTTCCCAGGCGGCGGAACTCGTGATGATGACCAGCCAAGTCAATGGTACACCCGTTACCCAGGCGTAAGCGGCCCTGCCCGATTTCACCAGGATCGTCGTCGCGACGCATAGGGCAATCGCCGCCAGCATCTGGTTGGCGATGCCGAACAGGGGCCACAGACTGTTGATGCCACCGAGCGGGTCGATGGTGCCCATGTAGAGAAAGTAACCCCACCCGGCGACTACCGAGGCGCTCGTGAGCAACACCCCGGGATACCAACCCGTCCGTCCCAGGGCCGGAACCCAATTACCCAGCATGTCCTGCAGCATGAAGCGGGCGACGCGCGTGCCGGCATCCAAGGTGGTCAAGATGAACAAGGCCTCGAACATGATGGCGAAGTGGTACCAGATCGAGAGCAAACCCTCCCCGAACGCCCTGGAAAACAGGCTGGCCATACCGACCGCCAAGGAGGGGGCTCCGCCGGTTCGTGCGAACAGCGTTTTCTCGCCCATCTCCCGCGCCAGCGTCTCCATTTGCTCGATGGTGACGGGGAACCCCCAGGAGGAAATCTCCGCCACTGCGTCCGCCGCTGTCGGGCCGACGATACCCGCCGGGCTGTTGATCGCGAAGTAAACCCCTGGTTCCAGGACCGTCGCGGCGATTATCGCCATCACGGCGACAAACGACTCCATCATCATCGCGCCGTACCCGATGAAGCGCGCATCCTTCTCGCTCGCGAGGAGTTTCGGCGTCGTGCCCGAGGCGATCAAGGAATGAAATCCGGAGATCGCCCCGCACGCGATGGTGATGAACACGAACGGAAACAGGTGGCCCCCGAAGATCGGCCCGGTGCCGTCGATGAAGCGCGTGACGGCCGGCATTCTCACGTCCGGGTGCAGGAAGACGATCGCCACCGCGAGGGCGACTATGGTTCCGAGCTTCATGAAGGTGGATAGATAATCGCGGGGTGCGAGCAACAACCAGACCGGCAGCACTGCCGCGGCGAAGCCGTAGGCGATGACCATCAGTGCCAGTTGCGGTGCGTCGTAATCGAACCAGGCTCGAAGTTCGGGCCGTTCGTCGATCCACCCACCGGCGGCCACCGCGACGAGCAGAAGCGCGACGCCGAGGACGCTCGCTTCCAAAATGCGACCCGGTCTCAGGTGGTACATATGGATACCGATCAGCATCGCGACCGGTATCGTCGCTCCGACCGTGGAAGTGGCCCAGGCGCTGTGCTTCATGGCATTCACGACGACGAGACCCAACACCGCGATCAGGATGATCATGATTGTCATTACTCCGACGAGCGCAGCGGTTCCGCCAATCGCGCCGAGTTCGTCGCGCGCCATTTGTCCCAATGAACGTCCGTCGCGACGGGTCGAGCAGATCAGAATCACGAAATCCTGCACGCAGCCGCCCAACACCGCTCCGATCAGGATCCACAAGGTTCCGGGGAGGTAGCCGAACTGCGCGGCGAGTGTTGGACCGATCAGCGGTCCGGGACCGGCAATGGCGGCAAAGTGATGGCCGAAGACCACCCAGCGGTTAGTCGGAATGAAGTCTCGACCGTCATTGAAACGTTCCGCCGGCGTCGCCCGAGTGGGGTCCACTGCCAAGACCTTCGCCGCGAGAAAAGCACTGTAGAAGCGATAACCGAGCGCATAGACGCAGACCGCGGCCACCACGAACCAGAGACTGTTGACGGTCTCGCCTCGGTTCAGGGCGATGCCGCCGACGGCTGCGGACCCGGTCAACGCAACGGCCATCCACGTGACAATCGCCGCAGCGTTCAGATTGCTCTCTTCAGATCTCATCGGCCTTCTCTCTATCCGTTCCTGCTGGTAGCCAAGACCGAACCGCAAAGGGGTGACGGTCACCGCATCGGGCACGTGAGGTTAGCAGCATCGGTGCCGGGCGAGCCAAGACGGCTAAGCGATTTCCCGCGGCTGCGCAGGATACAAGCGCAGGCCGATCAAGGCCACACCAGAAAACGAAGCGCCCACAGCGAACGTTGCAGACGCCCCAAGACGATCCCATAGGAGCCCCGCCAAGACACTGGCAATAAGCATGGCGATACCGCTGACGAGATTGAAAAATCCGTAAGCCGTTCCGCGCAGGTCGGCGGGAGCGGTGTCCGCCACCATCCTTGCCATTAAGCCTTGCGTGATGCCCATGTGAGTACCCCACAGACCAACGCCCAGTAGGACACCCCCCCAATGATCGTTGGTGGCCAGTATGGAATCGGCCGCCATCAGGACGATAAGACCGAGTGCCAGCAGTTTGGTGTGGCTCACTTTGTCCGACAATCTGCCGAATGGGTAAGCCGACGCCGCGTAAATCACATTCATGGCGACCATGACGAGGGGAACGAAAGCAATGGGTATACCTCCTTGTTGCGCGCGGAGGACAAGGAACGCTTCACTGAAGCGCGCCAGCGCGAAAATCGCGCCAATCAGGACGACCCACCAATAGGAAGCGGTTAGGCGTTCAAGGTTGTCCCACCGGACCGGATTGGCGCGTTTTTCGGTTCGTTGCGGGTCCGGTTCGCGCACACCGAACAACAGCAAGGCGACTGCCAGCAATCCGGGAACCACGGCCACCCAGAAGACGGCTCGAAAGTCATTCGACCAAAGGAGCATCAGCCCGACGGCGAGGAGGGGTCCCAGAAACGCGCCCACGGTATCCAGGGACTGCCGCAAGCCAAATGCGGCGCCCCATAAGTGCCGCGGCGTGATGTCGGCGACGAGCGCATCCCGAGGCGCGCCACGGACACCCTTCCCTACTCTATCGAGCAGCCGGGCAATGAGCACAGTCCCGCTACCAGAGGCTAAGGCGAACAACGGTTTGGTCAACGCGCCCACGGAGTAGCCAAACAGGGCGAGCCCTTTACGTCTGCCAAGATAATCGCTCAAGGTACCCGAGAACACTTTCACGATTAGAGCCGTGGACTCGGCAAGTCCCTCGATCATGCCAACCATGAGAGCGCTTGCTCCTAGCGTGGTAACCATGAACATGGGTAGCAGGCTATGAATCATTTCCGAGGAAATGTCCATCAGCAGGCTGACGAAGCCGAGTACCCAGACGCCAGACGGTATCCGGCTCAATTCGTCGGTGCTCCTCTTCCTTGCCATCGTTACCGTGAAAAAGATGCAGCGGAGAGACAAGAAAACGTCTCGCCGTCTACGAAAGACAAGATGAACGGGAGGTATCTTCTCGCTCGTTGCCCGAGGTCAAGCACCGCCCAAGACGCCTTTGACTGTGGTCTTCAAGTCGGGAAGGTTGATGGCAGGCACATTTTTCACGCTCGGGGGTGGCGAGTCAATCGCCATGTGGGTCGGGCGAACCGCTGTAGAGTTTCGGGGCAGCTTTCTTGCGCTTGTCAACAAAAAGCGGCTGGCACGGGTGAAGTGTAACCAAATCCGAGATATGATCGAACCCTGGAAAGGCTGAGAAACGGGCAGACCAAAACCCGTGTTCCGCGAATGCGAGCGGCGCGGTTGCGAGAGCGCCTCGTCGCGAGCGCAAAGTTCGGCTGGCTGAAATGCGAGCCACCGTATCGACGAGGCGCGGTTTTTTTGTGGGTAAAGCATTGCCGCGCGGCGAAATGTAGGGGTAGATGAGAGAACTGCGTGACATAGCGGAGGCGTGGGTATGCCTGGAACAGCGAGGAGCGCGGGCTGCGCTCGCTACCGTAACCGACACGCTCGGATCCACTTATCGGCGTCCGGGAGCGCGGATGCTGGTGTGCCCAGCGGATGGGTTGACGCTCGGCTCGATCAGCGGCGGTTGCCTGGAAGCCGATGTGGTCGACCAGGCCAACGCCGTCCTGGTGACAGGTGAGCCCCTCATCCTGACCTATGACACGACATCCGAAAGCGACATCCTGTGGGGATTCGGCTTGGGCTGCAATGGTGTCGTCAAGGTGTTGATTGAGCGACTGGAGCCCGGCGATCCGTTCGCGCCCCTAAATTTCGTTGCCGATTGTGTGCGGCGTCGGGCGTCCGGTGTCCTGGCGCGTGTGATCCACGTTGAAAAGTTCCCGGCTGTTCCGCTTGGGGCGAGTCTCATGTTGCGCGACGGTCAGCCCGTGGTTCACAACATGGCTCACGAGCCACTTGCCCGCCTGGTGGCACAGGATGCTAGCGAAGTGTTGCGCGACCAGTGTTCAAAGCATCGCAACTACCCGCTGGCGGAAGGAGCGTGCGGCGTTTTTCTGGAGCTGATTCGACCACCGCTGCCGCTGCTTATTTTCGGAGCCGGCCATGACGCCGTGCCTTTGACGCGCTTTGCGCGCGAACTGGGATGGCACGTCACCGTGGTCGATCATCGCCCAGCTTTTGCGACCGCAGAGCGTTTCCCCAAAGCCGACGTTGTCATCGTCGCGCGGCCTTCGGACGTCAGCGAAGACCTAATCGACGACAAGACTGCCACCGTGGTGATGACGCACCACTATCTTCACGACCTGGCGCTGCTGCGAATGTTGTTTCGTTCCCCTGCGCGTTACATTGGTTTGGTGGGTCCGCGTCAGCGCCGAGAGCGCCTGCTCGCCGACCTGCGGCGGGACGGCAGTGATCTATCAGTCGACCAGTTGCAGCGACTCCATGCGCCCGTGGGCCTGGATCTCGGTGCAGAGTCGCCGGAGGAGGTGGCACTCGCCATCGCTGCTGAAGTCAAGGCCGTCTTGGGGTGCCGATCGGGAGGGCTTCTTCGCGAGCGTGCCGGGGCAATCCATGACCAGGCCTCCGCCACGGCGTTTGCGACAGAATCCAGCGTAACTCCGCACCGGTTGCGTTCGGCCGCCGACGGCTAGGCCGGCTAGGCGGTCGCCTACGGGGCAGGCGTTGGACGTGAGATGAGGTGATGAGTGTCTGCTTTTTCATGAATGGGGCCTTCCATCGTAGGGAGAAGAACGATGATTAAACTGAGCGTTAACGGCAAGACCCAGTCGGTCGATGTTGCCCCCGATACCCCTCTGCTCTGGGTATTGCGCGACAATCTCGGATTAACGGGAACCAAGTTCGGCTGCGGCATTGCCCAGTGCGGGGCTTGCACTGTGCATGTTGACGGAGAAGCCGTACGTTCCTGCATTACGCCGGTCTCGGCGGTTGGAACGAAACGCGTGACTACGATCGAGGGGTTGTCGCTTGAAGGCAGCCATCCGGTGCAACAGGCATGGATCGGCGAGGATGTACCCCAGTGTGGTTACTGCCAGTCCGGCCAGCTCATGGCCGCGGCAGCATTGCTCGCCAAGAACCGGAAGCCGACGGATGCGGACATCGATGGTGCCATGTCCGGGATTCTGTGCCGTTGCGGTACTTACCAGCGCATTCGTAGCGCTATCCACCAAGCCGCAGGTCAGACGGGAGGTCACGATGGAAAAGCAGGTTGATGAGAATCGCCGTACCTTCCTAGCGGTCAGCGCAGCCGCCGGGGGCGGATTGCTTATGGGTCTCTATCTGCCCGGCTTATCGCGGATTGCCGAGGCGGCCACGGAGACCAAGACCTTCGCGCCCAACGCCTTCATCCGTATCGGCACCGATGACGTGGTGACCGTCATGGTGAACAAGTCGGAGATGGGGCAGGGTGTTTATACGTCGCTTCCGATGCTGATAGCCGAGGAACTCGAGGCCAACTGGCGAAAAGTCCGAGTCGAGGCCGCCCCGGTTGACCCGGCATACAATCATGCCGCCTGGGGTATCCAAGCAACCGGCGGCAGCACCAGTGTAGCGACTGAATGGGAACGTCTGCGGAAGGCCGGCGCGACGGCACGTATGATGTTGATCGCCGCAGCGGCTGCCCATTGGAAGGTCGATCCGAACAGCTGTCGGGCCGAGAACGGGCACGTGATCCATTCCCCGACCAACAGGCACCTGCCATTCGGCGCGCTGGCCGCGGCAGCTGCCATGCTCATACCACCGAGCGAGGTTCCACTGAAGGACCCTCGGAACTTCAAGCTCCTCGGTAGGCCAACGCGGAGGCTAGACAGCGCCGACAAGGTTACGGGTAAGGCGCTGTTCGGCCTCGATGTGAGGCTGCCCGGTATGCTCACGGCAGTCATCGCACGCGCACCGGTATTTGGCGGCAAGATCGTGAGCGTCAAGGACGAGAGAGCCAAGGGGATTTCCGGGGTCAAGGCGGTCGTGCAGGTGCCCTCGGGAGTGGCCGTGGTCGCCAACGGTTTCTGGCCTGCCAAGCAGGGACGCGATGCCCTGGAGATTCAATGGGAGGATGGTTCTGCCGCAAAGCTCTCAACGTCCGGTTTGCGCGAGCACTATGCGCAGCTCGCCAAGACGGCCGGCAGCGTCGCCAAGAAGGAAGGCGACCCGGCGAAGGCGCTCGAGAGGGCGGCGACAAGGATCGATGCGGAGTATGCGGTCCCCTATCTGGCGCATGCACCTATGGAACCCTTGAATTGTGTCATCGACTTCAAGCCCGATCGATGCGAAATCTGGACGGGAACACAGTTCCAGACGGCTGATCGGGCCGCTGCGGCTGCGGTGCTGGGGCTCAAGCCGGAGCAGATCAAACTGCACACCATGCTGTTGGGCGGCGGTTTTGGTCGGCGTGCCAATAAGGACTCTGACTTTGTGGTAGAGGCGGCGCATGTCGCGAAGGCGATGAGAGTGCCCGTGAAGGTGGTCTGGACCCGAGAGGACGACATTCGCGGCGGATATTACCGGCCGATGTGGTATGACCGGATCGCGGCCGGCCTGGACGAGAAGGGTTGGCCCATCGCCTGGAGGCATACCATCGTTGGTCAATCCATTGTTACCGGATCCCCATTTGAGAACGCGATGGTGAAGGATGGTGTTGATGTCAGCTCGGTCGAAGGTGCCGCCGATCTGCCATATGCGATCCCTAACCTGCACGTTGATCTGCACAGCCCGAAGAGCGACGTGCCGGTGCTATGGTGGCGTTCCGTGGGGCACTCCCACACCGCCTTTGTGGTTGAGAGCTTCATGGACGAGTTGGCTAACGCTGCGGGCAAGGACCCCTTCGAGTTTCGGCGGGCCCTGCTAGGCGAGCACCTGCGGCACAGGGCTGTGCTAGAGCTGGCCACCGAGAAGGGCAATTGGGGAAGACCGCTCCCGGCCGGCCTAGGACGTGGTCTTGCAGTGCATAAGTCATTCGGCAGTTTTGTGGCGCAGGTCGCGGAGGTGTCGGTAGTTGGCGGCCGTGTCAAGGTCGATCGCGTGGTCTGTGCGGTCGATTGCGGTATGACCGTGAACCCGGACACCATCAGAGCCCAGATGGAGAGCGGCATCGTGTTCGGTCTTACAGCGGCCCTCTACGGCGAGATCACCCTTAAGGAGGGGCGCGTTCAGCAAAGTAACTTTCACGATTACCCTTTGCTTCGTATCAACGAGATGCCCAAGGTCGAGGTTTACATCGTGCCGAGCACGCAGCCGCCGAGTGGGGTCGGAGAACCCGGCGTGCCGCCCATTGCTCCGGCTGTGTGCAATGCCCTTTTCGCTGCGACCGGCAAGCGGATTCGTTCGCTGCCGATCAGTAACCACGACCTCACAACGTAGATCGCAGCCAGCGACGGTTCAGCGCCGTGATCACGGGCATTCTGTTGGCGGCGGGAGCCAGTCACCGCTTTGGGTCCAACAAGCTTCTGCATCCGCTCGCCGGAGGGATCCCGATGGGCCTCTGCAGCGCACTGAACCTAAGGGCGGCTTTGCAGCACGTGCTGGTGGTTGTGCGTCCGGAGGCCGCAGAACTGACTCGGTTGTTTTCCGACCAAGGTTTCGAAGTTGTTGCGTGCCTTGGCGGCGCGGAAGGCAGGGGAAGGAGCCTGGCCGCGGGAGTCGCTGCGTCCCGGCATGCCGAGGGATGGTTGGTGGGACTTGCCGACATGCCTTTTATCGGGCCCCGCACGATTGCTAGTGTTGCGATGCAAGTCCTGTCGGGGGCGGCACTGGCCGCACCTTACTACAACGGCTGCCGTGGTCACCCGGTCGGGTTCGGGAAGAAACTCGGCGCCGAGCTCCTTTCGCTCGAGGGTGACATCGGAGCGCGGGAAGTGCTGACGCGTCATGAATCGGAGTTGGTGCGGCTCGAAAGCACCGATCGGGGTATCCTGACTGATATCGACACCCCGGCGGATCTGACATGCGCTCAAGTCTGGCAGCAAACTAGCGTATCTCATTGCTCGGTAAGTGATCGGAAATGAACATGGAGATCTTGCGACACAAGATGTACTTCTGACTCGTTGATTCCGTGGGTTTGGTTATGACGTTCAATGTGCGACCGATGTCTGTGCTCCGGCCTAGAGTTGGTGGGAAGCGTTCACACGGCGTCGGCAGGGCCGCTTGTGACGATATGGCCGCGCGCCGAGCATGCTTTCTCACAAGCACAGCCTACTGCGGAGGCGGCGATGGAGGACACTGACCAAGAGACGGGCCAGGATGAGAGCGTCGGTGCGTTGTTGCGCAGCTACCGGCAGAAAGAAGGTCTGCGTCTGGAGAAGGTCGCTCATGTGCTCCGCATCCGCCAGCATTTCCTTGAAGCGATTGAAGAAGAGCGGTATTGGGACCTCCCTGGTCCGATATACGCGTCTGGCTTCGTCCGTGCCTATGCCGAGTATCTCGGCCTCAACGGCAAGGATTTCGTGCGCAGGCTGAAGTTCGAAACAGCCGCCCTGAGCGAGGATAAGCAGACGTCGGTTACCGCGCCACCGCCGGAAGCCGGTCCGCCGACAACGACAGAGAGGACGTCGAGCGCGCCGAGCGAGTGCGAGCTTCGCACAGCCGCAGACGCGGATGTCTGGTCGGGGTTTGCGAGAAGCGCACAGATGGAGTCAGGACAGGAGGCTATCGACGCCGACCCGGCCGAACACGGCCAAGCGCGTGGCAAATTTTTCCCCCCTTTCGGGGACGCGCATGTCCCAAGGGATTTCGCAGGAAATGGGGGCAGAACGAAGGGTGTTGTTCTCCTGTCCGGTGTGCTGCTCGCTCTGGCCGCCTATGGCATTTGGCATGTCTTACTGCCACACGATCTGCCTCAAGGCGAACGGGTAGCACTATCGCCGAATCCTTTCGAGCCTGCCTCAGGCACTGGGCAACGCGCTCCCACAGATCAGTTGCCCGCGATTCGCGAGGACCAAGCGCCATCAGCCGCCGCAACGAATCCGCTCGCAGCAGCGTCGACGGAGGCAGGAGACAGCAGTGCACCGGCCGGGCCACGCAGCGTTGCGGCCCGTAACAGCCAGGAAGGCGGGCGGGGGCCAGTGGCCGCCCCGCCCATCACCAGCCCGTCGGGGTCCCCTGCGCGCATCCTCTTGCGCGCCAGAGCAGATACCTGGATCGAGATCACGGATGACAGGGCAAAGAAGGTCATCTACGCGAAGCTTCTGCGGGCGGGCGACAGCCACACCGTTCCCGACCGACCGGGGCTAAAGCTGTTGGTCGGCAACGCCGGCGGGCTCGAAGTCGTCATCGACGGAACGCTGCTGTCGCCTCTGGGACGCGATGGGGTGGTCCAACGCAACTTGCCGCTGGAGCCGCACAACTTGCGCGCGGCAGCGGCACGCGGACAGTAGGATCCAACGAAAGCCCGAGGCATCACAAGCGGCTTTCCCCCCATTCGGTTACCCGCTAGGCCATTCAGTAAACCTCCGCCAGCCCGGCGGAGGACGAG
>Ga0209254_10003073_pt1 | contig 15246 bp, 15 predicted proteins | sample FrelakmetDIP11DI_FD_187148 | JGI IMG/M metagenome (GOLD analysis project Ga0209254, IMG submission 187148) | Freshwater lake sediment microbial communities from the University of Notre Dame, USA, for methane emissions studies - DIP11 DI (SPAdes)... | ecosystem: Environmental > Aquatic >...
CTGCTGCCAGAACGTTCGGAACAACCCGTACGCGAAATCCGGCGCCTTCATGACGGCACGCGACACCGAGAACTGGCCGCAGCCGGCCGCATACCGGCCGCCCAGCGAGATGCGGTTGCCGGTCGGACCTTCGGGCATCGCCACGACGATGCCGCCCGACCCGCGTTTGCACGGACCGGGATCGAGGCGCACGTTGTTGTCGATCGACAGGTTGGCCGGCCAGGGGTTCGCGCTCACGCGCACGGAACCCGTCGCCGCATCCGGCACGGCGTTGACCGTGACCGTCTGGAAATTCACGAGCAGCGCATCCGGCAGGACGTTGTAGGTGCGATAGGGCCGGTTGTCGAACGCGGCCCGGTCGTCGCCCTGCGGCGCGAAAAAGCTGTTGTCGATGATGATGTCGCCCGTGATGCGCAGGACGCCGGCCTGGCGCAACCCGCTCACGAACGCCCACCAGCGCTCGTGCGTCATGAACGGATCCCCGCCGCCGACGAGAACGAGGTTGCCCTCGAGCACCTGGTCGCGGATGGGGCCGGTCGCGTAGGCGCGGGTCCGCCAGGTATAGGCCGGCCCCAGCGCTTCGAGCGCCGAATAGGTGGTGACGACCTTCATCGTCGAGGCCGGGTTGCGCGGCACGGTCGAGTTGTAGCTGACGAGCGGCTCGTCGCGGCCCACCTCGCGCACGAAGACACTCAGGCTGGCGCCGGGAATCTTCCGTCGCTTCAGGACCTGTTCGACCTCGGGCGGCAGGTAATCGCGATCGCGTGCGATCGCCGCGCCGGGCGCGGTCAGGCACGCGGCGGCGAGCAGCCAGTACAGCAGCAGTCGGGGCAAGGTGGGGCGCATCGGACTCGGCACCAGGGAATGCCGAATCATAAGCGATGCGGTGGCGGCGCGCGGCGGCGCTGAAGCATACTCAGCGCCCGTCGGAATCAGGATACGCATGCGCAAGATCTGGAACACAGTGCTGAAGGGGGTGGTGGCGATCCTGCCGATCGGCCTCACCGTCTACGTCATCTACTGGCTCGCGGTCACGGCCGAGCGCTTTTTCTCGAAGGTCCTCAAAGTGGTGGTCCCGGAACCGTACTACTGGCCGGGCCTCGGGCTGCTGATCGGACTGCTGGTGCTGTATTTCGTCGGCCTCGCCGTCAACGCCTACTTCGTGAACAGCGCGCTGCGGATGTCGGACGCTTTTTTCGCGCGCATCCCGGTCGTCAAGACGATCTACCTCGCGATTCGCGACTTCATGCGGTTCTTCCCGTCGTCGGGCCAGGGCAACGAACTGCGCCGCGTCGTGCTGCTGCAGTTCGGCCCGGGCAAGGTCATCGGCTTCGTCACCGCGGAATCGGACGAGATGCTGCGCCGTGCGGAGCCCGCGGGCGACGACATGGTCGCGGTCTACCTGCCGATGAGCTACATGGTCGGCGGCTACACGATTTTCGTGCCGCGGGACCTGGTCGAAACCACGTCCCTGTCGGTCGAGGAAGGCATGCGCATCGCCCTGATGGGCGGTGTGCGCAGCAGTTCGACGCCCGCGGTGCCGCCGGGAGCGTCTTCCGGGAACCGCTGACGTGCAGGCCGTCGTCATCCCGGTGACCCCGTTCGCCCAGAACTGCTCGCTGGTCTGGTGTCCGCGCACGCTCGAGGGGGCCGTGATCGACCCGGGCGGCGACCTCGACAAGGTGCTGGCCGCAGCGCAGCAGCACGGCGTGACGCTGCAGAAGATCCTGCTTACGCACGCGCACATCGACCATGCGGGCGGCGTGGCCCAGCTTGCGCGCGAACAGAACCTGCCCATCGTCGGCCCGCACCCCGGCGACCAGTTCTGGATCGACGGCATCGCCGAGCAAGGCCGCATGTTCGGGTTTGGCCAATGCGAAAGCTTCGCGCCCGACCAGTGGCTCGACCAGGGCGACCAGGTGAGCGTGGGCGACGTCGAGTTCGACGTGTTGCACTGCCCCGGCCATACGCCGGGGCACGTGGTGTTTCACTCAGCCGGGAACCGCATTGCCTTCGTCGGCGACGTGCTGTTTGCGGGTTCGATCGGCCGCACCGACTTTCCGGGCGGCGATTACGACACGTTGATCCGCTCGATCCGCGAGCGGCTGTTCACGCTCGGCGACGACGTGCGGTTCGTGCCCGGGCACGGGCCGATGTCGACGTTCGGGGCTGAACGGCGCACGAATCCGTTCGTGAGCGACGCGGCCGTCGGGGCCGGGCGCGGCTGAGCTCAGCTGCGGTCAGTCTTGCGGCGTCCGCGACCTTGCTCGGCACGCTGCTCCGCTTCATGCCAGCCGTCCATCGCGACGCCGATCTCGCGCGCGCGGCGCGGTCCGCCACGCCGGTCGTCGTAGTGCTGGTAATGACAGGTGCAGGTCTCGCGCGAGCAGTTCTTGAGCGGCAGGCGCGGCGCATCACGCGACAGGAACCTCTGGCCCTGCAGGGCGCGTGCGCGCTGGCAGCATGGGTTCCCGGGCTGGATGGACACCGCGTGATACGCCTGTGACGGCTTCGCCACCGGCTTTTCCGGCTTGTCCGGCTTGTCCGGCCTGGCCGGCTTGGCGGTGGCCGCGGGCTTGGCGCGGTCGAACATGCCCAGGGCGCGATCGAAGAGGGTGGATGCCACGACAGTTCCTTGCAGACTGGAGGGCAGGCTAACCATGCCGGCCACCCCGGCGCTGTGCGCTGGTTCGCAGAAACCGACTTGCCCGCCCCGACAGGGAAGCCGACACTTTCGGCCTGACCGGACGAGACTCCTGCATGCCCCCGACCCTGGAACCCCGCCGCCCGCGCGTGCCGCGCCTCTCGGAACTGCCGTTCCACTCGATCTACCGGCACGGCTTCGTGCGCGTCGCCGTGGCCACGCCGCGCGTCGAAGTGGCGTCTCCCGCGTTCAACGTCGCCGAAACGATCAAGATTGCACGCGAGGCCGCCACCCATCAGGCCGTGCTGGTGGTGTTCCCGGAGCTCGGCCTGTCCGCCTACTCGAACGAGGACCTGTTCCAGCAGGACGCCCTGCTCGACGCCTCGCTTCGTGCGCTCGGGACGCTGGTCGAGGCCAGCCACGAACTGGCCATTACCTGCGCCGTGGGGATGCCCTTGCGGGTGGACAACCGGCTGTTCAATTGCGCGGTGCTGGTCCGCCGCGGAGAACTGCTGGGTGCGGTGCCGAAGAGCTACCTGCCGAATTACCGCGAGTTTTACGAGAAGAGACAGTTCGCGCCAGCGTCGCAGGCGCTTTCGACCTCGGTCCGGCTGCTGGGACAGGCGGTGCCTTTCGGGCCGAAGCTGCTGTTCGAGGCCACGAACGTACCGGGGTTCGTGCTGGGCCTGGAGCTGTGCGAAGACGTCTGGGCGCCGCTGCCGCCGAGTACGCTCGCGGCACTCGCCGGGGCCACGGTGATCGCGAACCTGTCGGCCAGCGACGCCACGGTTGGCAAGGCGGACTACCGTCGGCTGCTCTGCTCCTCGCAATCCGCCAAGTGCGTGGCCGGCTACCTGTATTCCGCCGCGGGTCCCGGCGAATCGACGACCGACCTCGCCTGGGACGGCCACGCACTGGTCTACGAGAACGGCGAACGGCTGGCCGAGTCGTCGCGCTTCCCGCTGCAGGGCGGGTTCGTCACGGCGGACCTCGACCTGGACCACCTGCGCCAGGAGCGCATGCGCTGGACCACGTTCGGCGATTGCGTGCAGGCGAATCGCGGCCAGCTCGAGGGCTATCGCCGGATCGAGTTCGAGCTGGACCTGCCCGCCGATCACGTGCGGCTCGATCGGCGCATCGAACGCTTTCCGTACGTGCCCTCGGACCATGCGCGTCGCGACGAACGCTGCGCCGAGGTCTACGACATCCAGGTCGAGGCGCTGCGCAAGCGGCTTGCAGCGACCGGAATCAAGCGCGTCGTGATCGGCATCTCGGGCGGGCTCGACTCGACCCAGGCCGCGCTCGTCGCCGTGCGCGCGTTCGACCGGCTCGGCTATCCGCGCACCAGCATTCTCGGCTACACGCTGCCGGGATTCGGCACCAGCCGGCAGACGTTCGACAACGCACACGCGCTGATGCGGGCGCTCGGCATCACGGCGTCGGAGATCGACATCCGGCCGTCCGCGGAATTGATGCTGCAGCACATCGGCCACCCGGCGGCAGCCGGCGAACCGGTCTACGACATCACCTACGAGAACGTGCAGGCTGGCGAGCGCACCTCGCACCTGTTCCGCCTCGCCAACCTGAACAACGCGCTCGTGCTCGGCACCGGCGACCTGTCGGAACTCGCGCTCGGCTTCACGACGTACGGCGTCGGCGACCACATGTCGCACTACAACGTGAACGCGTCGGTGCCGAAGACACTGATCCGCCACCTGATCCGCTGGCTGATCAGCGCGCGGCAGTTCGACGCCGCAACGCTCGACGTCCTGGCGCGCATCGCCGACACGCCGATCTCCCCGGAGCTGGTGCCGGGTGCCGGCGACAAGCCAGAGCAATCCTCCGAAGCGGTCGTCGGCCCGTACGAACTGCAGGATTTCCACCTCTACTACATCAGCCGCTTCGGCTACCGGCCGAGCAAGGTCGCGTACCTCGCGCATTGCGCCTGGGGCGATGCAAGCGCCGGCGCCTGGCCGGACACCGTGCCGCCAACGGAGCGCCGCGCCTACGACCTCGCGACGATCACCGGGTGGCTCGAGGTGTTCCTGCGCCGCTTCTTCCAGGGCAGCCAGTTCAAGCGTTCGGCGATGCCGAACGGGCCGAAGGTGGGCTCGGGAGGATCGCTCTCCCCGCGCGGCGACTGGCGCGCGCCTAGCGACTCGCCGGCGACCGTCTGGCTCGAGGAGCTGCACGCCAACGTGCCGGCCTCGGCACGGCCAAAATCGCGCCGATCGCGGCGGCGCTAGCGGCATCACCCGGCGCGCGCCTGCATTTCTACAGCCGCGCAGTAGGAATAGCTCCCCCTGCGAGTCGGTATTCGTACGATTGGTGATGGCGGGGCGGCGGCGGGATAGTCCCTGCACGCGCACTGTGTGCGTGGAGGGGTGTATCGTGCTGGCTCCCGGCAAGGATCAGGACAGCGTTCGTCCGACTTCGGCGGCGGGACTCTATTACCCCAAGGATGTGGCAGGCCTGCGTCGCGCGCTCGCGACGCTGCTGGGCAGCGACGTGCAGCAGGTTCCCCGGCTGCCCAAGGCGCTCATCGCGCCGCACGCCGGTTACGCGTACTCGGGCGAGGTTGCGGCGTCCGCATTCAGGTTGCTCGCGGGCGCAGCGGCCGCGTCGATCCGCCACGTCGTGCTGCTCGGCCCGAGCCACCGCGTGAAGATGCGGGGACTGGCGATGCCCTCGTACAGCCACTTCGCCACGCCGTTCGGCGAGGTGCGCATCAACGACGCGGCGCGCCAGCGGTTACGGGAACTCGGCCTCGCCGGCATCGCCGACCCGCCGCACGCGCTCGAGCACTCACTCGAGGTGCAGGTTCCGTTCCTGCAGGTCGTCCTGGGCGATTTCGACCTGCTGCCGATCGCCGTGGGACTCGCACCGCCCGAGCAGGTCGGCCGCGCCCTGGAGGCGGTCTGGGGCGGACCGGAGACACTGATCGTCGTGAGCTCCGACCTGAGCCATCACCATACGCACGCGGAAGCACTGGCACTCGACCTGCAGACCACGCGCCAGGTGCTGGAGCGCCGCAGCGACCTGTCGGACGCGCAGGCCTGCGGCGCGGACAGCATCAACGGGCTGATGGAAGTCGCGCGCCACCGCGGCCTCGACGTGCAGCTGCTCGATCGTCGGACCTCGGGCGACACCGCCGGCGACAGCCAGCGCGTCGTGGGGTACGGGAGCTTCGCGCTCTACGCGCCCGGCTGACGGCCACCGAATCCGGCCCGGCCGGGCCGCCGAACCGTGGGGCATGACCGGCCGCACCATCCTCAAACTGCTGTTTTCGGCAATCCTCGTCGTGATGCTCGTCGTCACCGTGCAGGCCAGCCTGCACCAGGCTGTCTGGGACTGGGGCGGCCTTGCCAGCGAGCCGGATCGCTGGTGGACGCTCGCAACGCTCGCCGACGCCTACTGTGGCTTCCTGACGTTCTATGCCTGGGTGTTCTACAAGGAGCGCGGCTGGGGCCGCCGCGGCGCCTGGTTTGCCGCGATCATGCTGCTGGGCAACTTCGCGATGGCCACTTACGTGCTGCTGCAGCTGTCGAAGCTCCGCGACGACGAGCCACTCGAGCGCATGCTGTTGCGCGCGCCCGCCACCGCCCTCCGCTGAGACCAAGCCATGCCGTCGCTTGCGCTGAACCTGCTCGAACGGGACCTGCTGCCCGACTTCCTGATCCGCTTCGGCATCCGCAGGCTGCTCGAGGCGCGCCTGCGTGGGGAACGCAAGGACAGTGTCGAAGCGCAACAGGCGCACCTGATGGGCCTCGTCGAGCGCTTGCGCGCGAGCCCGGTCGCTATCGCCACGCGCGAGGCCAACGAGCAGCACTACGAAGTGCCGAGCGCGTTCTTCGAAAAGGTCCTCGGCCGGCACCTCAAGTACTCGTCGTGCTACTACCGCCAGGACGTCACGAGCCTCGACCAGGCGGAAGCGGCGATGCTCGAGCTCACTTGCGCGCGCGCACGCCTGCGGGACGGCGAGGACATCCTCGAACTCGGCTGCGGCTGGGGCTCGCTGACGCTCTGGATGGCGGCGCACTATCCCGCCGCCCGCATCACCGCTGTCTCGAATTCACGCACGCAGAAGCAGTTCATCGACGCGCGCGCAGCAGAACGCGGCCTGCGCAACGTCGAGGTCATCACCTGCGACGCGAACGTGCTCGAATTCCCGGCGGACCGGCGCTTCGACCGCGTGGTCTCGGTCGAGATGTTCGAGCACATGCGCAACTACGAGACCCTGCTGCGCCGGATCGCGGGCTGGATGCGCGAGGATGCCACGCTGTTCGTGCACATCTTCACGCACCGGGAATTCGCCTATCCGTTCGAAGTGCAGGGCTCGGGGGACGCACCCGGCGACTGGATGTCGCGTCACTTCTTCACGGGCGGCATCATGCCCAGCGACGACCTGCTGCTGTATTTCCAGTCCGACCTGCTGCTGCGGGAGCACTGGCACGTGCCGGGCGTGCACTACCAGAAGACGTCGGAGGCCTGGCTCGCGAACATGGACCGGCGGCGGGCTGAGATCCTGCCGCTGTTCGAGGCCACCTACGGCAAGGGCGAAGCACGCAAGTGGTGGGTTTACTGGCGGGTGTTCTTCATGTCCTGCGCGGAGCTGTGGGGCTACCGGGGCGGCGAGGAATGGCTGGTCTCGCACTACCTGTTCCAGCGGCGCCGCTGACCGATTGCCAGCTGCGGCGCCTGCGTGTCAGTCTGGCACGGTGACCGTACGACCCCATCCATGGGCTGATTATTCCGCCGCGCGGCGAGGCCTCGTCGTCGCGCTCGTCGGCGCGTGGCTAGCGGCGATGACAGGACCGGCGTGCGCCGAGGCACAGCAAGCCGGCGACCCGGTGACGACTGCGCAGGCGGCGAGCACTGCGGTGTCCGCCCCGGCCCCCGCGGCGACGTCCACGGCCGCTGCGACTGCCAGCGCGACCGATGCCTACACCAGCTTCCGCGGGGAGTTCGACGCCGGCCGTTATGCCGAAGCCGTGCCCTACGCTGCGCGGGTACTCGAACTGACCGAAAAGCAGGCCACGCAGCCGACGGCCGAGGAAGTCCAGGTGGCGCTGATGAACCTCGGCATGGCGCAGAACCTGTCCGGCGACTACGTCGGCGCCGAATCGACCTACCTCCGCGTCATCGGCCTGGCCCAGAGCTCGGGCCGGCCGCTGCAGACACGGCTCGCGCGCGCCTACGCGGGTCTCGGTTCCGCCTACCACGACGCCAAGCGGCACGACCTCGCGGTGAAAAGCTTCGACCAGGCCATTGCGCTGGTGCGCCGGCAGGAAGGCTTGCTGACCGAGCAGCAGGTGCCCCTGATCGAGAAATACATCGACTCGCTGACCGAGCTCGGCCGCTACCAGGACGCGTTGAAGGCGCAGAAGTACGTGCTGCGCATCGCAACCCGGACGCACGGCGAGAGCGGCGTCGGAGTGGCGCCGACGCTCGAGCAGATCGGGCGGTGGTACACCTCGATCGGCGCTTATGACCAGTCGCGACGCACGCTGAAGCAGGCGATCGAGATCGTCGAAGGAGTCGAGGGGAAGACGTCGCCACGCCTGGTCGGGCCGTTGCTCGCGCTGGCGGCCTGCAACCGTCGCCAGCTGCTCGATCCAGCGCAGCAGCCGCTGTCGACGCCGGACCAGGAGCGCGCCAGCATGTTCCATGAACCCAACGCGATGGTGCCGGCCGGCTATTCGCCGGGGATGATGGCAGCCGAGGGCGAGGCAGCGCTGCTGCGCGCCGCCGCGATCACCGACTCGCAAGCGGATGCCGCGCCGGCGCAGGTGGTCAACGTGCGCACGCAGCTCGGTGACTGGTACCAGCTCCGGGCCCAGCACGCGCGCGCGCGCCCGCATTACCAGCAGGCATGGCAGGCGGCCGCGCGGATCACGGAGCAGCTCAATGGAAAATCCTACACCGACGCACTGTTCGGCCAGCCCGTGCTGTTGCACCTGATCAGGCCGGATCATTGGAACCGTTTCGGCGAAAGGCCGCCGGATGAAGTCGAAGTGCGCAACGTCGCCCTCGAGTTCACGGTCAACCCGCAGGGTCGCGTCGACGCCCCGAAAGTCGTCGACGACTCAGGCGACCCGAAACGCGGCGAGAGGACGGTCGCGGCACTGGTGAGTACTGCACGCTACCGGCCGCGCTTCGAAAACGGCGAACCGGTCGCGACGCCGGGAGTCACCTTCTCGCAACCCTGGATCCTGTTGCTGCCGACGACGCCGGCCCCGGCGAACGGCGCAAAGACGAAGGAACAGCCGGGCGAGCCGGCGGCCGATGCAGCGAAGAAGGATTCGCAAGGGTGAGCTGCGCGGCGGCGCGCGATGCTACGCCAGTGCGTACGCCACCGCGATCAGGCCGGCCAGCACCAGCAACGGCGCCAGCCACTCGATGATGCGCAGGCCGCGTATCACGCGCCTGAAGAACAACCGGTCGTTCAGGCGTGGAAACGGAACGTCCTGCGGCACTGGCTGACCGAGAAACCGGCACAGGGGCTCCCAGCCCTCCTTGACGTCGAACACCAGGAGCCGCTCCGCCGGAACCGTGCGCCTGACCTCCTCGAGGTGGGCCTGGTAGACGGCGATGGACTGCCTGCGATCCGTGAACCGGCCCTTGAAGCGCGAGTTCCAGATGATGTCGTCGTGCATCTGCCGCGCGACCCGCGGAAACCACCAGGGGAGCGCGCGCTGGATGACCCACAGGGTGTCGATCATGCTGTCGTACCACGCCTCGGGATCGCGCACGTTCAGCAATACCCTGGCGTCCGGATAGAGCGCCATCAATTCCCGGTAGAACTCGCACGCCGGCCAGTCCACCGTGGCCCGCGTCGCACGGAAGAACTGGCGGAAGTCGACTGGCTCTCCGGCCCTGGCGCGGACCCAGAATTTCATGTGCGAGTAGTGCATCAGGGCTGTCTGCATGTGGTAGCAGGGCGCGTAACCGAGCTCGTGCAGCGCCTGGCGGAGCGACGTCGTACCGGAGCGGCCGAAGCCTGCGCCGATGACCTGCAGTTCGCCGCCGGCGGACTTGCCGCTCACCTGCGGTTCGGAGGCGGCGCCTCAACTTCGGCGGGCACGGCAGGCCGTGCCGAAGGCAGCAAGCCGCGCGCAATGGCCTGCTCGCGGAACTCGGCCGCGAGCTTTGCGCCAGCGTCGCGCATTGCGAGCCTCGTGGCCAGGGCCAGCGCCTCGTCACCCTTGCCGGGAAACTGGCTGGCAGGCTGCGACCCATAGCCCGTGAAGGTCCAGCTCTCGGCCAGTTCACCCGTGGGCGAATACAGCTTGATCGTGTAGCGCAGACTCGCGGCGTACATCGGACTGCCGGAATCGATGGGCGTGACGAACGAGAAGTCGACGAGCACGGGTTCCAGCACGCCGCGGATCTCCGGATCGGTGGCCGCGCCGGCAGCCGGCGCAGCAACCGGCACCACGCGGTTGAACATGGCGTTCAGGATGCGCATGAAGCCCGCCGCCTGCGCCTTGCCGAGGCCGATGCTGTATTCGCCTCCGCCGTTCTCCCGCTTTTCCTCGTAAACCTTCTCGCTGAACTCGCGCGGCATGTGCACGCCGACGACGATCGGAATCTTCTCGATCAGCGGCTGCGGCATGTCGGTCTGGGTTTCGAAGCGCGTCGGCGCGCAGGCGGCCAGCGCGACCGTCGCCGCGGTCGCGACCAGCGACGCAAGGACGCGTCGCGTCGCGCCATGGCGACGCGGTGAATGCCGGCGGCTGTGCATGTGACCCACGATACACCTCAACGCCGGTAACTGGCAGGCTCGTTCAGGCCGACGAACGTGCCGCCGTTGCGGGCACAGAGCGCGCGCATCAGCGTCGCGAATCGCACGCTCGTGAACTGCGGCGCATCGGGCCGGACCGGGAATGCGAGCGCGTGGATGCGGACGCGGCGCTGGCCGGTACCGTCCTCGCGATTGATCAGGTCGACCGCACGCACGACGGAATCCACGGACGAGCCGGTGAACTCGTCGCCGAGCACGTAGAGGCTGATGCGGCGGCCAGAGCTGTAATACGTGCGGATCGCCTCGACGATGCCCTCGACCGGGCTCGAATTGCTGAACGGAAACCAGTCGCGCAGGCGATCGACCACGAGCTTGCGCTGCGCCGGCGTGTCGGGCAGCCAGCGGCCGCGATACGACGGGAACATGTAAGTACCCTCGTCGCTCATGACCTGCCAGCCCTTCACCTGCGGGTAGGCGTCGAGCACCTCCTGCATCTTGCGCAGCATCAGCGGCCACGCGTAGTTGGCCATCGAGCCCGACGTGTCGATGATGAAGATGATGTACTCGCTGTCGACGGGCAGGCCGGCGATTGCGTCGTCCGGGGCGCGCCGGTGCCCGGCCCCGAGGACTTTCTTCATTTCCTCGGTCAGCTGCTGCTGCGCGGAAACCAGTTGCCCCTCGAGCTTGTTCGCGACCTCCGCATCCTGGTTGCTGGCCTGGTACTGACCGCGCACTTCGCTCAGGTCGCCGCGCAGGCGCGCGAGCTTCTGCTTGACCTCGGACAGTTGCCGCTCGCTGGCGGTCAGGTCGCGATTGAGGATCTCGGTCTGGCCGCGCAGCTCCGCCTTTTCCTCCTGCAGCGCGAGCAGGCGGCCTTCGAGGTCGAGGCGCGATTTCTCGAGCGCCTTGGGCTCGCCGAACTTGCTCAGCATGAACAGCAGGATGATCGCGCCGAACGCGCAGCAGATCGTGTCCAGGAAGGACATGCTGAACACTTCGAAGTCGCGCGAGCGGCGGCGGCTCATGGCCAGTCCCTGGCCGGCATCAGGAACGAGCCGTTGGTGCGGCGCGCCATCGTCCAGAACGCGCCAGGCGCGGCCGGGTCGCCTTCCATCGGCATCAGGATGATGTTGGCGGGGACGCGGTTCGGGTACTTGCCGAGCGCTCGCTCGAAGAGCCGCAGCCGCCCGTCGCCGTCGATGGTCTTCTTGATCGCTGGCGGCATCGCCCCCTGGGTGGGCAGGCCGTCGGTGATGATGAAGACGTTGTCGGGCGCCGGGCTCAGCGTGTTCATGAGCGCGAAGGCGTTCTCCAGGCTGGTGCCGTCGGCCGGCACGGTGCGACGCAGGTTGACGACCACGTCCGTGAGCGCCTGGGCATCGCTGCCATCGAGCCAGCGTCCGGTGCTGTTCGGCACGATCGGCCACGCCTTGACGTTGAAGGCGATGACCTGGAACTTCGATTTCGCGGGAATCTGCGCGGTGAGCCAGTCGACCGTCGCGACCGTGCGCCGCCACTTCTCCGACTGCAGGCGCCGCGACTCGGCCATGTTGCGCAGGCGGATCACGTTGACGACGGTTTCGTCGAGCATGCTCGCCGAGACGTCGACGAGGATGACGATGCGTTCGCCGCCGAGTTTCAGGCCGCTCAGGTACTGGCGGTCACCGGTCCCGACGAAGCCCTTCACCCGGTTGCCGGGCTTGCCGGGGGCCGGCGTACCGGCGACGAGGCGCTTCTGGCTCTCCTCGAGCTGCTTGAGGTCGGCCTTGAGCTTCTCGATCGCCTCGCGCCGCGACACGGCGGACTTGTCGGAATCGGCCAACTGTTCCGTGAGCTTGGCCGTCTCGTCGAGCACGCGGTCGGAAAGGCCTTCCGCGCGCTGGGCTTCGGTCGTCGTCGACTTCAGGCTGTTGCGCAGGACCACGAGGTCGGACAGGCCCCGCAGCACTTCCTCCTCGAGCTTGTTGACCTCTGCGCTCAGCTCCGAGGTCTCGTTCTGGAACGCCCTGCTGCCGGCCGCGTTGAGGATCATGTACAGCAGCACGATTGCACCGAAGGCGCAGCAGATCGTGTCCAGGAAGGACATGCTGAAGATGTCGAATTTTCTTCTACGACGCGTCATGGTCCGGCAACACGCGGATCAGTTCGAGCGACACGCCCGGCGCACCGAGGCGAAGCACGTCGCCGACCTTCAATTGGAGCCGCCCGCCGACGCGTTCGTCGTTGACGAACGTGCCGTAGGTGCTGTGATCGACGACGAATGCCTGCCCGCCCTGGCTCTCGAGCGTGCAGTGCGAGCGCGACACCCCCGCGACACCGGCCGGCAGCGCCAGGGCGCGCGGCACCGCCGCCACCGACCACCCGAGTGTCAGCGGTACGACGGTGATCGGCCAGGCCCGGCCACGGAACAGCACGTGCGTCGGCACGGCGTCGGTCGGCACCGCGAGCGAGGAGGCGGCAGGCTCGTGCACCGGAGCCTGGGCGCCGGCCAGTGGCAATCGATGCACCAGCGCGATGGCGCCTGCCGGCCGCACTATGGCGTTGGCCGCACGCAGCGCGCCCAGCGCTGCCGCGCCCTGCGGCAACTCGACCATGACGCAGTCGCGCAGCGTGGCAAGCCTCGCAACCAGGCCGGGGATGGCGGCGACGCGCGGCGAGAAGCACAGGTGCAGGGTCACGCCGGGCGGTCGCGCGGCCTGCACGAGCCTGAGAATGTCGTCGCAGAGCGTCTCGACCGCTGCCGTCAGCTGCGTGCGCGTGACCGGAATGCGGTGCGTGGTCGCGCCGAATTCAATCTCGGCGTCGATTTCGTCCTGCGTCGCGAGTGCCTGCAGCCAGGCGGGCAGCAGGTCGTGCAACGTCTGCTCCGTGGCTGCCTGGTGCAACGGGTCGAAGCGGGTTTCGCGCACGAACGCCGTCGCGATGTCGGCGGCCATGGCCTGGCGCAGGGCGAACACCCCGGCGCCTGGCATCAGTTCGTACCGTGCCCGGCGCAGAGCGCCCTCCGCGCGCGACGTCTCGAGCAGCGTGGCCATCGCCTGGTGCAGCTGCAGGTCGAGGTGGAGCATGTGCTGTGCGGGCGCAACGGTGGAGCAGGCGGCAAGCCCGGCATCCACGAGGCCACGCACGGTGACGCCGCATTCGCTCGCGATCCCGACGAGCAGACCGAGCTGCTCGCGCGTGTAGCCGGGAGGCACCGCGACCAGCAGTTCACCGGCGTCGCCGCGGGCCGCGGGCGCCAGCACGACGGAGAGATGCGCGTGAGCGAGATCCGCGGCAGTCGCGATGCCGCCGGCCGACCAGGGCAGGGCATCGACGCTCAGCGCCTGCCAGAACCGGTTCTGTGCGTGCAGCGGCGCAAGGCGGTAACGCCGCACGGCGTCGCCACCCACGTGGACGCGGCCCTCGTGCAGCACGGCGAGGCCGGGGCTTTCGTCCCCGACCAGCTCCGGTGCGCCGGCGGCGCCCGGTCGCGCCAGCACCAGGCCGGCGTCGTTCAGTTCGACCGCGAGCAGACTCATGGCGCGGTCGCTCACCTCACCATCATCTGGCGTACGACGTGCTGGTCGAGGAATGCCTCGGTGTCGAGCACGGCGCGCTCCTGGCGCAGCTGGATCTGGTGCAGCATGAACATCACGAGGATGCTCAGCCCGAGCGCAACCAGCGTCGAATTGAAGGCGATGCCGAGGCCCGCGACCACGCCTGACACGTCGCCCTGGACCGCCTTGTGCGCCTGCTGCAGCGCTTCGCCGATGCCGCGCACGGTGCCGATGAAGCCGATGGCCGGGATGGCCCAGGCCACGTAGCGCACCATCGACAGTTCGGCGTCGAGCCGGCCGAACTCGAGTTCACAGGTGTCGTGGATCGCCGACGAAACGTCCTGGATGTTGCGCGTGGCGCCGAACCGGTGCAGCCCGCTCATCAACGCGCGCGGCAGGAGTTCGGCGCGCATGTCGTCGGGCAGGGCCTCGACCTGCCGCGCGTAGTCGCGCGAGTCCTCGGGCAGAATCTTCATCCCCTGCGGCAGGCGCATCAGGTCCGCGCCCAGCAGTTTCTGGCCGCGCCGCAGCGAGAAACCCTTGTAACCCATGATCGCCACCGACCAGAGCGCGAGCATGAAGCACACCTCCTGCTCGTAGTCCTTGATGATGACGTAGAAGTTGCGCGCCGGCGCGTAGTTCGGGTCCTTGGCCATCTTCGCCGCATCGCTGGCTGCGACTGCGTCTGCCTGCGGACGCACCACGGTGGCATAGAAGCCCTGCACAATGATCACGATGACGATCAGCGAAAAGACCTCGAACATGAACTCACTGATCTTGAATTTCTTCATGGTTCATTCGGCCTGCTGTTCAGATGTCGACGGGAAAGGCGACGTCGAAGTCGGGACGGACTTTTTCGGTGGGCTCGAAACGCTGGGGCGAACCCTTCGCGGCGGCGGGCTTTGCGTCAGGCGCTGCGGCGGCCGAGCTGGTGTTGCCCGGGTCGGCAGCATCGGCACCCGTGCCTTCGCTCCCGGCAACCGGTTCCGCGACGGGAGCCGTTGCGGCGGGCGTGGGCACGTTCTGCTGCGCGAACGCGATGCCGGCGGCCAGGATCGTCAAGGCGATCACCGGCGTCAGCGAAATGGGTTGTGAGCGTCGTTCTCTTCTATTCGGCATAGCGTGCAATCCTCAAGCCGACGTCGTCGCGCCGGCCGTCTCCACTGTCGCGGTAAGCGGCCCGCAGTTCCGTCACCGTCGCGTGACGCCAGCTGGAACCGCGGATGACGTGCATGTTGCCCGGCGCGGCCGACATTGGATCGACGGCCACGGCGGTGCTCGCAGGTTGCACCGTGTAGAGGTCCGTCGTCCATTCCGAC
>Ga0209254_10003074_pt1 | contig 15237 bp, 12 predicted proteins | sample FrelakmetDIP11DI_FD_187148 | JGI IMG/M metagenome (GOLD analysis project Ga0209254, IMG submission 187148) | Freshwater lake sediment microbial communities from the University of Notre Dame, USA, for methane emissions studies - DIP11 DI (SPAdes)... | ecosystem: Environmental > Aquatic >...
GTTCGACAACTCGCGTGAGCATGGGTTTTCCCGTAATATCTAAGAGCACTTTCCCTGGCAGGCGGCTTGAATTCAGACGGGCCTGGATGATGGCAACGATATTCGACCCGGAGGTGTCAGTTTTCATTCACCACCAGCTCATATGCCTGCAGCATTTTCTGGAAATTAATCTTCCAATCGGCTCGTCCCTCGACGGATTTTCGAGCATTTCTACCCATTTTAATCAGTCGATTTCGGTCGGAGAAAGCTTCGAATATAGCTGATGCCAGTGCAAAAGAGTCACCATCTTGGAACAACCAGCCATTTTCACCCGGAACCACCCATTCCCGGTTGCCAGGGATATCACTGACCAGTACGGGCAACCCGCAAGCCATCGCTTCCAGTAAAGAGATCGAAGTTCCGTCACTATGGCTGGCTGAGAGGTAAAGGTCGGAGCTGCGGTAGGATTCCGGAAGATTGGAAAAACCCACCTGACCGGGGAAGACGACCCGCGCATCTTTTGGAGAGTCCGGGCTGGGTTGGGAAGGAAATATTCCTGCATTCAGGAAACGCTGTTTCAATTCTTCTGCCAGAGAACCATTCCCTAACATGACCAGTCGAATCCCTGGCAGGGTCTGTGATACCTGAATAAAAGCCTGAACGATAGTATCCACTCCGTAAATTGGTTCCCAGCTGCGGGTCGAAAGCAAGGTGAAGGTTTCTTCACGCACCTGCTGATCCGTTGCGGTTGAATTCATGCGCGGTGAAAAATGCTCCAAATCGATTCCCCAGGGAAATGTCACGATGCGTTGGTCAGGCATGCCATAGGAAATCGCCAGCCGCCGAATCGTCTCGCAATCACCGATCATCAGATCGCTGCGGCTCAGAACAAAGCGTGTAGCCTGGCGCCAGATGGCATTCCGACCGGCATCCTGGAGCAAATCGTAACCCCAGGACATGCAGATCAGCGGTCTTAGACCGGCGAGTGCTGCCAGAAAGGCGGAGCGCTGCAGGGGTCCCGCCTGGACCAGGTCGGGTCTGATTTTCTTTGCGATCGATTTTAATTCGACCAGCATGCCTGGCCCATCAACCCACCTGGCTGAACGTCGACTGTTCGACCATTGAACAATCTCGATTTCTCGTGGAAGTCCTCGATCTTCAAAGACAAAATCGCTATTTTCCAGACGCAGGTAATAAATCCGGTGCCCAGTCTTCGCCAGGCTGGATAAAATCCGATGATCGTGAGGTGTGAAATCGCGCGAAAAATAGAGGATTCTCACGGGGAAAACGAAAGGAAAAAGATCGGATTGCAGAATAAAAGGTCGGACACGATATTAGTTTCAGGTCTAATTACCCCAGCTCAGTCCAGCGCAGTTCTTTTCCAGCCGGGATATCTGATACTGCGCGAGTCCCGAGGACCTGGTTGATTTCCGAGGGTTTTATTCCACCAGGTGTCGCTGGACGCAGGACGTCGATCATATCTCGAGAAATGGTTTCACCTGTCTTGATATCGCGCGCAGCCCTTAAGCAGCGGCGTTGAACAATCGAAGTGTCCATTTCGTTCCCGGCGATAAATTTATCCGGTGATCCTAACGCTCGCTCGAGCAGGCGGGTCTCTGAGACCAAATCCGACCAGGCTTGAGGATTCATGGCAAACTTATGGTCGGGTCCTTCACGTTCATTGCTGTCGGTGAAATGACGCTCGATTATACGTGCGCCGAGCGTGACAGCTCCTAGAACCGCAGCGTTCCCGTGGGTGTGATCTGACAGCCCAAGAATGACATCCGGGAACATGGCAGCGTAGGTTTTCAGAACATTGAGGTGAAGATGGTCGAAGTTTTCCGGGCTGGCGGTGTAGTTTGTATTGCACTGCATCAATACCAGCTGGCGATTATGCTGAAGGATCGTGTGGACAGCGCGCTGGACTTCGCCGATGGTCGAGGCGCCAGTCGCAAGAATTATCGGTTTACCTTTTAGAGCCATCCTTTCAAGAGCTTCCAGCCAATCGATTTCACCAGAGCCAATTTTGTAGGCTGGCACATAAGGTACCAGCATATCGATGGCTTCGAAATCGTAAGGTGAAGAGAAATAATCCAGGCCTGCCCTGTCACATTCTTCTTTCAAAACAGGAGTCCACTGAAATGGAATGGAGGCCTCCTGGTAAACCTGAAATACTGATTTCTTCCACCCTGCCTGGTGGGAGACCTGGTCTCCCATGTGCCTGAATCCGTAATCTGAAACGATCTGTGGTGCACGGAAATTTTGGAATTTGGCCGCGTCCGCCCCCGCTTCTTTTGCGAGATGGATAAGCAATTTGGCCCGCTCGAGGTCGCCGTCATGGTTGGCAGCGATATCGGCAATGAAATAAGTGGGGTGATTAATTCCAATCGTATGAGACCCAATTCTGATTTCCATAGGTCATCCTGCTCCTGAGGAAAATCTGCTCATCCCTGCAAGGTGGTAAATGTCAGGGATGAGAATGGTTAATTCAGGGTGTGTTTCTTGTACCATGAGATGACATTTGCCGGAGGCTGTCAGGGTAACCCTGCTGGTAGAGTGTATAAAATTGATCCACACTTGCAGATATTTCGGGTGGTGTGAAATTTAATGCCAGTGCCAGTTTACTAGAGTTCAGTGTCAGGTTGAGGGAACGAGAGGCGGAAAGGTGGGCGGACTTCACCGAAGTGGGGGAGATCAGGCTCTGATCGAGATTGAATCTACGGGCGAGCTGTATCCCGAAATCATATTTACTGGTGCAATCTCTACTGACCACGTGGTACAGCCCGGATAATCCAGCTGCTAGCATTTTCAGCATGATTTGCGCTAGAGTGTTTGCCAGGAGGGGACAGAAATAGATATCTGTAAAACCGTTCACAGTATTTCCAGCGCGCAAATTGTTATAAAAGAATTCAGCCAGGCTGCGCTGTCCACTGATACTCCAACCGAACAAATTTACCCTGGCAATGATCACATTCGGATTGGCTTCAGCTACCAGGTGCTCTGCTGCCAGTTTTGTCCTGGCATATACTCCAAGCGGATTGGGGGCATCGCTTTCAGAGTAACTGCCTGTATTCCCGTCAAATACTGCGTCGGTAGAAACATGCAGTAAGCGCGCTCCGCTCCTGGCGACATGTGTTGCCAGTTTTTTGGGTAGTTCGGTATTCACTTTTTTTGCCTGATCGGGATCAGCCTCACAGGCATCAACATTTGCGAGCGCAGCGCAGTGGATCACCCAATCGGGTTGGGTGGTATCCAACAGGTTTTCGACTGCGCCTGGGGCCAGCAGGTCTCCCTGGATGACTCTGAAAGCTTCCGTTTTCAGAGGCTGCCGGTTCACAAGACCAAAGACCTTGTGTTCTTTGGCTGCTTCCAGCGCCAGGTTGACTCCCAGCAGTCCGCTGGCTCCGGTGACAAGAACGCGCACTTCGTTACCTCCAGCCAGCTGTTGGGCGTATTTACCTCGCCCATATTTTTTAATGTAAGAAGCTACTTCCTTTACACCTCTACAACATGCCCGTCGTCCAGCGATGAGACCAGCTCGCGCATCTGGTCGACAGTAAGCCAATCAGGATTGGTTTCGCTTGCATAACGGAACCCATCCTCCAGAAAGCGTCCCTGATCCTGCCAATCTCTTCCGAACCATAATGCTGCGGTCGGTTGGACCACGAACATATCTTCAAGCTCAACGGTAGAACGCGCTTCATCTTCATTGATTAACACTTCGTGCAGCTTCTCACCCGGCCGGATGCCAATCACCTCCAGCTCAGCTTCAGGGGCGATAATTTTCGCCAGGTCGGCTATCCTGGTGGAGGGAATTTTGGGGACGAACACTTCGCCTCCGCGCATCTGCTCCACGCAGCGGATTACGAACCTGACTCCCTGCTCCAGGGTAAGCCAGAAACGGGTCATGCGTAAATCGGTAATTGTCAGCTTGCCACTGGACCGCTGTTTTAAGAAGATAGGAACGACACTTCCCCGGCTACCGACTACATTGCCATATCGCGTGCAGCTGAAGCGAGTCTCAGTTCCAGCTGCATAGGCATTGGACTGGATGAACAGCTTTTCAGCAGCCAGCTTGGTCGTACCGTAAAGATTGATAGGATTAACTGCTTTATCTGTGCTTAATGCCATGACTTTATCCACGCCAGCATCTAAAGCCGCTTCGATCACGTTGCTGCTGCCGAGGATGTTGGTTTTGATGGCTTCCAGGGGATTGTATTCGCAGGCCGGCACTTGCTTCAAGGCGGCTGCGTGCACAACGATGTCTACCCCATGCATGGCGCGCTTCAACCTTTGCTGGTCGCGCACATCGCCAATGAAATAGCGCAGGCTGGGATGATCGAAACCGGACACACGCATTTCGTGCTGCTTAAGTTCATCCCGGCTGAAAACGATTATTTTTGTAGGCTGGTACTCGTCCAACATGACCTGGACGAATTTCCTACCGAACGAACCTGTGCCGCCGGTGACCAGGACCACTTGATCTGACCAATTTATCGACATCAGACCTCCTCCTGCCGCCGATGGATGATAATCAGCGGGTACTTTCCGTATTTACCTAAGAAGCGCGGGTAGCTCTCTTCGAGGGCGTAAAGTAGTTTCAATAAGATGCTTCCACCAAGCATTGGATGGATCAAGGCGCGTAAGAACCGCACGCTGACCGTCCTCCAGACATATATTTCCAGTGGGATGCGGGAGGCGACCTGCTCTTCCAGCCAACTGAAATCGTGCTTGCTGGTATGAGTTCCTTTCGGATTGGCATCCTCAACGTGGATCTGCCTGTTCGAATATCTCCCATTTCCTGGAATTTCTTTGGCGGGGGTTTTCTCCTGCCTGCTCACCCGGTCGACCTGGTTGCGAATCCAATTTGCGGCTTTGATGAAAGGCTCAAAAATAGCCAAAATGGCAGAATGAGACCATCCATTCACTACGACAGCTGTTCTGTGACTGGCTAAAACCCGGTGCAATTCCAGATATGCCTGCGCCTGTTCATCCTCTGCCAAGTGATGGATGGTGTGCAATGAGACGATTCCTTCGAAGCACTGTTTCTTGAACGGCAGATTGGCTACGTCAGCGACCACGAAAAGGCCGCGCTCGCCTATGCGGCTGCGTGCTTCATACAATGCTGTAATGGAGATATCTGCACAAACCCGGTAATCAAAGCCGTGCGAGTATTCCAGGTATTCAGGATATTGGATCGGCCCGGAACCAGCATCCAGGAAGAACCGGCCCGATGGTTCGATATACCGTGCAACTCGCATGTGGCAGTCATGGATATAGTGCCTGGAAACTGGACGCAGATCCTCATAGCGGGCGTTCTGGTAGACGCTGTCCGCCAGCTTCATCCAGCCTACCCGGTCATAAAACTCACGTACCTCCTGCTTGACCTCGCTCATAGCGTTTCAAGGCTCCAATCGCGAGACTCTCCGGCCAGGTAGCGGAAAGTGTTTCCAAACTGCTCCATTCCTTCTTCGGCCAATGTGCGTTCCATCGTCCAAACATCGATGGAATCGCCGAAATCCAGCAAATGCCAGGGGAAAGGACATGGGAAATTGAAATAAAAGCGATAGGCATATTCCCAGGCTTTCATTATTTGATCAGTCTGCAAGCGGTGTGCCTGCGGATTGTCGAGGACTTTTCCAATCTGTGACCTATACTCCTGCCAGGTATTCGGATCCAGAGTAAAGCCCTTACTACGGTAATGTGTATTTCCGGATACGATTGCAGATACACCGCTCATTGCCATCTCCATTCCGACGGTAGTGGTGTAGACCAATCCCAGGTCTGATATCGCAATCAGGTCGTAGGTGTTGATCGGATCGTTTGCCTGTATCAGGTGGATATGGTCTGGAAGCTCCGGCATCGCCTGGTGGACAACTTCAGCCACCGAAGGGCCTTTTGTGTACCTTTCTCCTGGATGGATGCGGATTACCAGCTGGATTCCTGATAGCAATGAAAAATGTTTGACTGTAAACTGCAGCCATTCGGTCATATTCCGGCTGAATACCTGGCGGTCGAGGGTCAGGCTGTCTCCGATGACATTCGCAGCTAACAAAACTACCGGGCGTTCATCCAGGCCCAGAGACTGGCGCACTTCACCTCCACCTTGAATTGGTAAGCCCTGCCACAGACGGCCAAAATTTTCCCACAAGCTGGCATTCTGGCGCGAGGAATAAAGCGATCGAACTCGTTCGATTTGTAGGTCATCGAGTGGAATTTCCTTCAATTTTTGCCAGAGCCCATCAGTTTCCTGACGCATCACTTCGGCATTTTTTGCGAGCCAGATGCGGCCGCGCTGCTCTCCAAATTCATATGTGATAGCTGGAGTGCCAAGATACCGTGCTACTTGAAAGATGGCACCCATTTCCAGAATGCTTCCATTTGGTGTGAGAACCAGATCAGGTCGTTGAGATGCCGGTATCGTGCGTAGCCAATCCATCAGTGACCTGGCGGCCAACATGTTGCATTCACGACGCAGGTGGAACAGTTTCCCAGATGGCGTGCTTTCTGAGTCCTGGTCAACTTCCTCGATCTGAAGCGTGTATTGGGTGTCTCGCAAAGACACCTGATCAATGGCAGCGACGATCTCGGTGGGTAAAGCTAGGTGATAGTCTTTCCTCGAGTTCGAACGGGAAATATCCAGGAGTGAAATCGTAAGAACCAAAGGGGAAGCCTGTGATAACACTTTATACGCATAGGCGTTTAGGCGGCGGACATCAAAACGACCCGGTGTGGTGTCCCAACGAGTGAAAGGCAGGAACAGCAGGGTTACATTATGACCTAAACCAGCCAGTGCAAGCGCCATGAGGCTTCCATGTTCAATCCAATAACGCAGGGTAACAAATAAGAGAATATTCCGCGGCTCTGAAGTTGGGGTTTGTGCCAACATTTTATTACGCGCTGCTTCAGCCTGGGCAGTGATTTGAGGCAGACGGCTCTCAAGCCGGTGCATTGAAAAACCCTTGGTCGGTGCCGAGCCGCGCTGTCGCAGCTGCCAGTAAATCTCCGCCGTGAAAGGAAGCTCTCCCAGCAAACGTTTTATTGCGCCTGATGAGCTTGATTTCGCCGGTTTCAACAAGGTCTGAATATAGTGATCAGGCATCTGGTTGGACCTCACGCTGTGATTGGAATTGTAAGGTCGGGTCAATTTGCTCGATTTTCCAAGTCAAGCGTGGTCGGATGGCTCCCAGTCGTAGCTCAGGCCATTGGGTTCCGGGTGAGCCTGTACCGTCCACTGTGAATGTCAACGCCTGTTCGTCCTGGAAATAGCGCCGGATACGATAGGAGCTGGCGTTTATACCGGCTACGTACCGGCCTTCATTCAGCAAGTCAGCAGGTAATTTACATATGCTGGTATATTCTCCCGGCTGCCGGATCGGAAATTCATCGAATAGGGCAGGATCATCCGTGTCGAAGCTGGTGAAGACTTGTTCTCCTCGGGCGGTCATAAGGTAAATCCCAATTCTTAAGGCAGAGATTGGAGCCTTCAGCCGGTAATTCAGCTCCAGAGTGACTGGTTCAGTCGATCGAACCGTATCAATGATCCGACCGCGGGAATCTTTCACCTGCAGCGAGATTGGTTGGAAAGGGTGGGCGGTCGAAGGTATCTCGTCAGGTAACCACTGGCGTTCTCCAATCTGGGCAAAGCCGGACGACATGTAATAGTCAACCGCCTCAGCAGTGGGAGCAAGTAGAATGTTTTGCCCGCGATCTAATACAAGCGTCTCCTCTGTCAGGCGCAGTATAGCAGACATATTATGGCTGACAAACAAAACGGTACGCCCTTCCTGTGCGACATCCGTCATCTTGCCCAGGCATTTCCTTTGAAATTCTGCATCTCCGACAGCCAGTACCTCGTCTACAACCAGGATCTCTGGCTCCAGGTGTGCGGCAACAGCGAATGCCAGACGCAGGTACATTCCACTCGAATAACGTTTTACTGGTGTATCGATGAATTTTTCAACTTCAGAGAAACCGACGATTTCTTCGAATTTCTTCCCAATCTCCAAGCGTTTCATCCCCAAGATTGCACCGTTGAGGTAGATATTTTCTCGACCGGTCAGCTCTGGATGAAAGCCAGTACCCACTTCTAATAACGAACCAACTCGCCCGTGAATTTCAGCATATCCCTTTGTGGGTTCGGTTACCCTGGATAATATCTTTAACAGGGTGCTTTTTCCTGCGCCATTTCGCCCAATGATCCCCATGACGCGCCCCTTAGGTACTTCGAATGAAATATCCTTCAATGCCCAGATAATTTGATCCTGGTCTTTGCCAGAAACGCGCTGAGTTTCGGATCGCTTCCGACCGAATGGGCTCAGGAAGGCATTGGAGAGAGTCTCTCTCATGGTCCGGTATTGCGATCTGGGAGATCCCAACCCGGTGAAAGTCCCAATCCGGTATTGCTTGCCTAAATTCTCTGCGCGAATCGCGATATCTGCCATCACACCATATCCGCAAAGGTACGTTCCATTCGCCTGAAGTAGAACAAACCACTGACCAGGAGGACCAGGGTAACCATGGCAGAAATCAAAAACAAGTATCCAGGAGGATCACCTGATCCAAGGAGCGCCCAGCGGAAACCTTCTACCACTCCAACCATTGGATTCAGGGCGTAAATGAACTGCCATTTTTCAGGGATCATCTGGGATGAATACGCGATCGGTGTAATAAAAAGCAAAATCTGTGTCATAAAGGGGATCATATGGTTAATGTCCCGGTAGATGACATTCAAGGCAGACAGCCAAAGACCTGCTCCCAGGGCAGTACAAATGCACAAAAGCAAGAATAAGGGTAAGAATATAACGTTCGAGGTAATGGTCACATGGTAAGAGCTGGCTGGGATGTTGTTGTAATAAACGATCATCAAAATCAAAACGATAAAAGAGATAGCGAAATCAACCACTCCGCCCAGAACCGAAGCTATAGGGATCGCCAGGCGCGGAAAATAAACTTTTGTGATCATCGATCGCTGCTGCACCAGCGACCGACCCGCATCGCCGAGGGCTTTGGAGAACAATCCCCAGGGCAGTAAGGCGGTGAAGGAAAAAATCGGGTAAGGAATCCCATCGGTAGGTACTTTAGCAAGTCTTCCGAAGAAGAATGTGAAGACCACCATGGTGAAGAGCGGTTGGATCACCGCCCAGGAAGCTCCAAAAACGGTCTGTTTGAACCGAACTAAAATATCCCGCCAGGTGAGAAATAGAATCAACTCCCTGAACCGCCAGAGCTCGAGCAAATTCAGCGCTGCCCAACCTCGAGATGGACGCAGGTAAATGACCATCTCATTGGTTTCAGACATGGTCGAAGTGGGAGCAGGTTGGAAATTTTTCATTCGCATTTTTCAATAAATGATCGATCACCAGTTGAGAGCGATGGAATTCGATTGCTCAAAAACCGATGTTATTCCTGTACCATTCGATGGTTCGAGTAAGTCCTTCTTCAAAGGGCATACTGGCTCGAAATCCAAAGAACTTCTCTGCACGTGTTGTATCGAGTGCACGGCGCGGCTGGCCGTTTGGCTTGGAAGTATCCCAAATGATCTCTCCTTCAAAACCGGTCAGCCTGGCGATAAGGAAAGCGAGGTCTTTGATACTGATTTCCTGTCCCGATCCCAGATTAAATGGCTCCGAGCCGTTATAACGCTCAGTAGCCAGCAGCAAGCCTTCAGCTGCGTCTTCAACGTAGATAAATTCACGTGTGGGGGTACCATCACCCCACAAAATGATCTGACTCTTACCGTGGACCTGGGCTTCCACACATTTACGAATTAATGCGGGAATCACGTGGGATGTTTCAAGATTGAAATTATCACGCGGTCCGTAAAGATTGACTGGAAGAGGATAAATGACGTTAAACCCGTATTGCTGCCGGTAGGCCTGGGCCTGGACGAGCAGCATTTTCTTTGCCAACCCGTAGGGAGCATTGGTTTCCTCTGGATACCCGTCCCAGAGGTTTTCTTCATTGAACGGCAAGGGGGTAAATTTTGGATATGCACAGATGGTCCCAACTGCGACCATTTTTTCCACGCCTGCTTTCCACGCTTCGTGAATTAGCTGCACACCCATCATCAAATTAACATAGAAGAACTCGGCAGGTCGCAGGCGGTTGGCACCGATACCACCAGCCAGGGCAGCCAGGTGCAAAATGATGTCTGGTTTAGCATCTTTCAGCATCTGCAGTATTGCTTCGCGTTCGACCAGGTTGTAGTCCTCAATTCTAGGGATAAATATCTCTTTTGTACCGCGCAAGGCCAGTTTTTCTGTGATGAAAGAGCCCAGGAAGCCGTTGCCCCCTGTCACGCACACACGACGATTCTGCCAGAATTCATTGCTTGGCATATCCACTCCCTCCATCCATCCGCAGAAAGACTTTCGAACCGCGTACTTCCAGTACGGGTGAACTATTTTCATCGCGAGCTGATCTCATTTGATTACATAGTATGCCTTGCTCGAGGCAGGTCAGCTGACAGATATCTGCTATATCCCCGTCCCCTTCAACCAGAACCTGGTTATATCCTGCCAACCTGACCTCACTCAGCAGCTCTCGTACCTGCTGTCTTGTCCGACGGTACAGTCGCATCGAAGTTTCAATATATTTGATTGTCAGGCGGGCGCGAAATGCCAGGCCTTCTGGTGTGATGATATAGCGAAGTTTTTTGCGCTGGGCACGTTTGACTTTGACATAACCCTTGGCGATAAGACGTTTGAGATGCCAGTTTACTGTGCCTACGGCAACACCGAGCAACGCAGCCAGAGAGGCCTGTGTAACATCCGGATCGCGCTCGATTTGATCGAGCAGTGCCATTTCGCGATCCGAGTCAGCCTGGGTTTCCGTTAATAAGTTCATTTGTGAGTATTCTAAAATTCAGCCGTTGAATTATAACCCTCCCCGGCTGTGGGTCAAGGATGAATTTTACGGCTGCCAATCCGTCCCGGTTCTGGCTATTGATCTGCTGTTAAGCGTTGGAAAATATGGATTCTCGAATCGTTCCTGCAATCAACCACAGGAGGAGTAGGTTCAAGCTCGTCAAACTTCCCGGATTCAACCAGCTCCTTTAACCAGCCTTCGAGGTAGCGTTCCTTGATCAATAAATAATCGGCATCTCCAGCCCACTCCCGGGCAATCTCCTCATTCCATAAACCAAATCGGAGCAGGGTGTCTTTATCGCCTCCGACATAACGCGAATAAGAACCTTCGATGAGCGGTGAAAATGTCTGGCTGTCAGTGATATACAGGAGTGGGACTGCAGATAATTCACCAGCCCAGAAGATTTTCGACCCTGAGGGGATCAGGTTTGCCAGATGCTCCCCGGCGGTTTTGTAAGTTGAGAGGGCATCACCACTGCAATCGTAAGCATAAGGCCCGCCCCCCAAAGGGAAAGTCGGCGTGAGGATAATGCCAACAACTAAGAAAAATAAAAGAGCTGAATATGCAATGGAAGGTGCATTTGTCTTCTCTTCTCCTTTCTCAATCCCCCGCATACGTTTCTGAAGCATATTTAAAAGTATGCCCAGTAATATGGTTGCTGCCCCCATCAAGGCACCAACCGCAGCGGAAACCCATATTCGTTGTTGGAGGTTGCTCAGGTCGTACCTGGTTGAGAGAGTCCTGCGTAACCGCTCTGTCTCAAAACTTAAGCTCAAGGGATCCGAAAAAAAAACAGGCAGGCGTAAATCTAAAATACGCGCCCCCAAGTCTTCCAGAGCGGAGAATCCTATACCCGTTGAGATTATCAAAATAGTGATGAATGATAAAATCCCGCGCCAGGTTGGAACCTGCTTTCGCCAGACCTCAAATGACTGCGCCAGGATGACCAGGCCAAGAAATGAGTAGAAAGCTGTGTAGGCGGTGAGACATTGGACACAATAATTCTTACCCAATGCTGCCCAGAGATGAAAAAGAAATAACACAACCAGTAAAGAGGTGGTGAAAACCGCCGCGCGGAAATCGCCAACTTTTTGCCACTGCTCCCGCCGCGGCCACAGCAGAATTGATGCCAATGCCGCGACCAGTGCAGTGAAATGGAAGCGGAAGGCCATGAAGAAGCTGGCAACCTGATTTTGAACGGAAATTTTCGGATTCCAAAACCGCTGATAATCTTCGGGGATGCGCCAGTTTTCCAGGAAAGGGGTCAACCCGCGCGGAAGCCACCAGCCCCAGACTTGCAGAATATCAGGCCAAAACCAGATGTGTACGATGATGATAGGGAAAACACCTGCCAACAAAACAAAAATGGATTTCTTCAATCCGCTTTGCCAGAATATATACATCACTGCCAGAGGCAGGACTGGCAGCATGTTCAGGCGCGTAATTACAAGCGTACCCGCCAGGAATGATCCGGTAATGATCATCCAGTCAGGTCGGTGGTCACCCAGTATCAGGTAGACCATCCAGACCAACATGCAGGCAATTAACACCTGTGATACAGCCAGGCTGAATGTTTTTAGTGTGGCGGGATTTAGAATATAGAGCCACAGGATCGTGACAGCCCACCAGCGACCTTTAATCCGGCGAATGAGAAGCCAGAGACCCAAAAATGTAAGCAAGGCCAGGACGATTGAAAATATCCGCCCTGCGGCCAATCCGGGTCCGAAAATCTTTTGAATAACGCCTGGTATCAAATAGGCCAGGGGCATATGGTAGTTCCACGGGCCGTAAGGTTGGTACATCTGGTACTGCCCGGAAGCATAAAGATACCCTTTGTATAAATATGCACCTTCATCAAGGACGGAATCGCGCGTCAGGGCATAACCCCATAACTGGAAAGCTGCCCAGAGCGCTCCCAGCACTGCCAGGGCCTCCGCCAGCCAGGGAATGCTTTGCACATTCTGTAGATATTTTTGAATGGAGTGAAGGGTGGCTTTCATGGAGAGTCTATTCCCGGCATTGGCGGATGTCGTAGAGGGTGCGGAAATCACCGTCTTCTGATGAAATTTGTGTATGCCTTCTCACACAGTCATTTAAAAAGGCAGATCGCTGCGCTACAGACAATTTCTGCCAAGTGTCCATATCGAGATAGTAATAGTCATAACCATAATTTGCAGCCTGGAGCGGGTCAGGGTTTGACAGCAAGATTTCGAAGTCTGGATAGGGAGTGAAAATATCCTGATAGGCGCGTCCGGCACTGCCTGCGAAAATTACTGCCGGTCGATAGATATGGGCCGGATCGAATATCGCTGCATCCGTTTCCAGAGAATTCCAATATTTATTTGTAACCTGCTGGTCAAGTTGAGAAATGAAATAACTCGGTTGAGGATTTGCTATTGCCACCAAAAGAGAAGGAAGCAGGGCAATCCCACCTATGATCGAAATCGCATATGCGCTCAGCAGCAAGGTCTTTACCAGATTGTTAGCTTTCTTATAGATAATTACAGTCAAAGGTAAACCTAAAATCATTAATAAAAATATTGCCATCCCGGTCATTCTTGAAATATCGCGATCGCGCAAGGTCAGCTGAATTACCAGGGGAATGAATAAACCGATCGCTGCTGCCAGACTCAGACCAGTATAACGAATTTCATTTGACTTGAATCGTCTATTAAAGAAAATAAATACCGGGATAGCCATTATTAAAACAGGACCCATCTCCATGAGTGCAACCAGGACCTGACTCGGATTGGTTATTTTGAGTACACCCAAATGTGCTGATGTTAATCCAAGTGGGATGCGCAGGCTTATACCGCCGAACCCAATTCCAGGCTGCTGAATGAAATTAGCGGCAGGGAAGAGCGAACGGTGTATGAATTCAGTCAGCACGCCTCCGCCCACTAAAGCGATGGTCAGGCTGGGAATGAAGAACCAACCCCAGTGAATTGCTTCGAGAAAAGTACTGCGGGTTGGGCGAATGACCAGCCAATGTAAAAGTATTGCCAGCAAGATACCGGTCCATACCATAAGAAGAAGATGCTCGCCGGTTATTGCCAGGGATGACAGCAACAGTCCCAAAAAAAATTTCTGCACTGCAGTATTATCCCTGCGCAGCAACATTATCAGGATTATAGCTGTCAGATACGGCAGCGCTCCATATCCAGTCATCGCCAGGATTACAGGTGGGATGATTCCATTCGAAAAGGCGAACGGGAAGGGTATGGGACTACCACCTTCGATTATCCAAGGGCTGACAAGGGCTCTGAACAACTCTGGACCGCTGGTCAGGGCTGATCCTGTAAGCTGAACTTGTGAGCTCAATAATGCAAGTTGACCCTCAGGGATAACGAGAAGGAGCCAGCGGGTCCCAGTTGCGAGCAGAACAAACAGCAAACCAAATACGGCGAGAGATCTCGGTCGAACCAGGCGCCTGAACCACATCCAGGTCAGAATTGATAAGGTAGTTAATGTGAGCGCCTTGGTAAAATCGAGGGCGCTCCAGGGGTATAAGCCGCCAACCTGCACCAAACTGGCTGCGAATAGATGCAGTCCATAGTGATAATCCAACCTTTGTTCGGGATTTAAGTAGAAATGAGGAGGGAAATCACCGGCTGACAGCCGCGAAACCAGCGGCAAATTATTATTATCATCGAAAATCGAAAGTCCAGTATTAATGCGTGTAAAGAGTAACAGCAAAAATATAAATGCTATGACCAAGCCAATTTGAGATCGGAGTCCCTTGATCGACGGATATGATGCTGAAAACTGGCCTCTACTTGTTACGAGGCCTATGGTGAAGAGGAGCCCAGCTGACACCCAAAAAGATAATCCCAGATTAAGAAATTGCGCCAATAAATTGCTGAGAACGATAAATAACAGCATTCCAATGGCCAACCCGGTGAATAAAAGCTCGCGTGAGCGGAGTTTGAAGAGATATTTGGCCAGGAACCATCCGCTCATCCACCACAGGCTGGATTGGAAAAGCCAAAAAACTATATCTAAAATACTGCCAGTTCGACTCGCTTGCATCTAAGGATAAATTCCTAACAGAGTTATTTCGTACATTGGCGAATATCGTACAAGCGGCGAAAATCGTTGGTGACTGAACGGTATTCAGCCACCCTGTGAACGCAACTGCGTTCGAAGGCATTTTTTTGAGTGCCAGACAGGTTCTGCCAGGCCTCCCGATCCAGGTAGATATACGAGTAACCGGCTTCGGCAGCCAATCCCGGGTCCGGGTTGTTCTGCAGCGCTGCAAATTCGGGAAAGGGTGTATTGATGTCCTGGTATGCATGACCGTTGCTCAAACCGAAAAGCGTCCCTGGGCGAGAAGGCTTGAATAAGTCCAGCATTTTCGCGTTCCGGTCGAGTTCATCCCAATGCATTCTG
>Ga0209254_10003075_pt1 | contig 15236 bp, 11 predicted proteins | sample FrelakmetDIP11DI_FD_187148 | JGI IMG/M metagenome (GOLD analysis project Ga0209254, IMG submission 187148) | Freshwater lake sediment microbial communities from the University of Notre Dame, USA, for methane emissions studies - DIP11 DI (SPAdes)... | ecosystem: Environmental > Aquatic >...
CTAGGGCTCGCGCGCCGGCAGCAGCGTGCCCCGGACCTCGCCGAAGCCGACCCGGACGCCGTCCGCCTCGCAGTGGCCGCGCATGATGACGGTGTCGCCGTCGGCGAGGAAGCTCCTCGTCTCGCCCGTGGGCAGCGTCAACGGCTCGGCGCCGCGCCAGGCGAGCTCGAGCAGGGAGCCCCGCTCGTGCCGGCCCGCTCCGCTGATCGTGCCCGAGGCCATCAGGTCGCCGGGCCTCACGTTGCAGCCGTTGACGGTGTGGTGGGCGAGCTGCTGGCACATGCTCCAGTACAGCGAGGCGTAGTTGGCGCTCGCGACACGCGCCGGCTCGGCCATCGCCGCGCTCTGCAGCAGCACCTCGAGTGCGATGTCGAAGGCCCAGTCGCCGGCACTCGACAGGTAGGGCAGGGGCGCCGGATCGTCCTGGGCGGGGCCGGCGCAGCGGAACGGCTCCAGGGCCTCGAGGGTGACGACCCAGGGCGAGATCGAGGTCGCGAAGTTCTTGCCGAGGAACGGCCCGAGCGGCACGTACTCCCACTGCTGGATGTCGCGCGCCGACCAGTCGTTGACCAGCACCAGGCCGAAGATGTGCTCGGCGGCGCGGTCGATGGGCACCGGAACCCCGAGCTCGCTCCCCGGCCCGACGAGAAAGCCCACCTCGAGCTCGAAGTCCATCATGCGGCTGGGTCCGTAGACCGGCCGATCGGCGCCCTCCGGCCGGAACTGGCCGCTCGGCCGCCGGATGTCGGTGCCGCTGACCACGAGCGAGCTCGAGCGGCCGTGGTAGCCGACCGGCAGGTGCAGCCAGTTCGGTTGCAGGGCGTTGGCCGGTCCGCGGAACATGGTGCCGAGGTTGGTCGCGTGCTCGCGTGAGGAGTAGAAGTCGGTGTAGTCGCCGATCCGGGCCGGCAGCAGCAGCTGCACCGAGACGGCAGGCAGCAGGGCGGCGTCGCGCAGCCCGGCGTCGTCGCGCAGCGCCGGCTCGTCCGCCGACAGCAGCTCGGCGATCCGCTCCCGCGCCTCGCGCCAGGCCGGGCGTCCCATCGAGAGGAACGCGTTGAGGCTCGGCTCGTGGAAGACCCAGGTGTCGCGCATCTCGGGTCCGCGGAAGAGCCCACGCTCGACCAGCACCGAAAGGTCGAGGACCTGCTCGCCGATGGCGACGCCGACCCTGGGCCTGGCCAGCGCACGCGGCCGGAAGACCCCGAACGGCAGGTTGTGGATTCCGAAGTCGGAGTCGGGTGGGACCTCCACGAACGAGCGAAGCGTGCTGTCAGTCTCTGCCATCCTCAGTCGTCCTCTCACTTCGCCGGGGCCGAGCCCAGCTCCGAAAGCACATTCAGCCCTCGATCAGGCCGAGGCTGCAGAGGGCGTCGCGCGGTTCCGAGAAGCTGCAGCTGCCGAAGGAGATGACCGCGACGCGCCGGGCGGCGGCGATGTCGTCGAGCCCTGCAGCGAGGTCGTGCCAGGTCAGGCGGCTGTCGTGGAAGCGAAATGCCTCCGCTCTCTCCTCGGCGGCGATCGCGAGCAGCAGCTGCTCGGACAGTGCATGGAGGTGTCCGAGGACGCCGGCGAAGAACAGGTTGAGAAAGCCGTGGACCGTCGTTGCGAGGGCAGCGTCGAAATGGCGCACCGGCTGGTGGAGGCCCTGGGTGGCCTTGAGCGGGATCCCCGCTCGCTGACAGGCCGCGAGGGCTGCCGCCAGCGCCTCCGGCGACGGAACCGCCGATGCATTGAGGCCGCCGCAGCGGACCTTGAGGCCGACGGGACCGCCGCCGACCGCGGCGCCGAGGGCGTCGGTCGTCCGCCGCAGCCGGTCCGGCCAGCGGTCGAGCAGCGATGGTTCGAAGAATGGCACCAACGCCGGGAATCGATCGCGGATCTGTGCGAGCGATTGCTCCACCACGCCCGCGATCTGATCCGGATCGTCGGGCAGGCGAATCTCGAGCTGCTCGACGGTCGCCTCGTCGGCGTGCCGGTCGACGAAGGAGAGGATGTCGGCGAGGTCGCTGGAAATGGCGGTCGCATGGCCCTCGCTGCTCGCGGCCGAGCGGCCGAGGACGGCCAACCGGATCGGCAGCCGCGGGGCGAAGTCCCCGCCGAGCAGCGGCGGCAGCTCCTCGAGCCGGGTCGCCGGGACCACGAAGCGCGCCAGCAGCCACCCCTCACCGCTCGCCAAGTGCCGGCGATAGCGATCGAGGGCCTCCGCCAGCTCCAGCCGCGCCGGGGGGAACAGCCCGGCGTAGTCGATGATCTCGGTCAGCAGTGCGCGCGCGCTCGGCAGCATGGTCGATCGCTCCGCCCCGAGGGGAAAGCGCGCACATGGTAGCATCGCGGCCGCCGCGGCCCGGCCCGTCACTCGATGTAGCCGAGCGCCGCGAGCTGCTCGATGATCGCCTGGTCGACAGCGGATGCGGTGCCCTGCCCGTCGCGCGGCTCCCCCCAGGTCGATATGGTGTGCAGCGGGTGGCGGCGGCGGAAGGCGCCGCGAAACAGCTCGAGTCGGGCCCGGCCAGCGAACGACTCGGCCGTCGGCAGTCCCATCGCGTAGAGCACGGTGGGCGCCACGTCGAGCACCGTCATGCCGGCGGGCGTGGCCGCGCGCGCAATCGCCGGGCCGTCCGCGAACAGCACGCCGGCGGTGGTCCGGCCGTGGGTGCCCGACAGCCGCGAGATCTGGGGCGGCGCGACGGCGAGCGGGCGGCCGTCCGCCAGCAGCGGCGCCGCGGCGCCCTCCTCGAGCACCTCGACCACCAGGTCGGCGCCGCCGTGGCGCTCCTTGGCCGAGGGGTCGCGGAGCCGGAGGGCGGGCGCTCCGCCGGCCCACGTGACGTGGCCGAGGGCGGCCTCGAGGCGTGCCCGCACGGCCGGCCGCTCGCCCTCGTTCACCGTCCCGCCGGGCTCCCGTCCGGCGAGGCAGAAGCGGACCTTCTTGGCCATCAGGTGGCTCGGCGAGGCATAGGTGTAGAGGAGCGACCGCGCCATCTCGACCCCGCCCCCGGCCCGCTTGAGCAGGCCGAGCTCCGCGAGGACCGCGTCGAGGTCGAGCAGCACGCGCAGCTCCTCGCGTTCCATGGCGTGAAAGCCGTGGTCGGACAGCACGAGCACCGTCGCCTCGGGGCCGATCGCCCCGCGCAGCGCCCCGACTGCCTGGTCGGCGGCCTCGTAGGCGGCCGCGATCCGTTCGCGGCCGGTCGCGACCTCGGCCGGGTCGAGGTCGCCGAACGTTTCCGGCTCGAGGTACTTCCAGTCGAAGTGGCAGGCGATGTCGATGCTGCGCAGGTAGACCAGCACCAGGTCGAAGCCCTCGCCGCACAGCTGCTGTGCGGTCGCCGTCATCACCTGGTCCTGGACCCTGGTCGCCTCGTTACCGCCGAAGCGGCCCGGAGCGGCGCGGGCCGCCGCCTCGATCGCGAGGTAGCGGTCGAGGAACGGTGCGGGCGCGACGCGATGGTCCAGCGGCGCGAGCGCCCGGTCCGACACGACCACGCCGTTGATGTCCTCGGCGGGCCAGGTGGCCCACCAGCCGACCACGGCGCTGCGGCGTCCGGCTGCGGTGGCCATGTTCCAGAGCGCCGGCACCCGGCGCAGCGTCGACGAGGTCGGCTGGTCGCCGGCGGCCGTGGGCACGGCGAAGTCGGTGATCCCGTGGATCTCCGGGCGGACGCCGGTGGCGATCGAGGTCCAGATCACCGGCGAGGCGTGGTGGATCGTCTCGAGGCGAAAGGCCGTGCCGCGGTCGGCCATCCGGCGCAGGTTCGGCAGCCGGCCTTCGGCCCACAGCCGCTCAATGACCTTCCAGTCGGCGCCGTCAACGCCGACCACCAGGACCGGCGGTGGTCCGGCCGCTGGCCGCCCGCAGCCCGCACCAACGACCGCGAGCAGGGCGGCGAGGCAGGCTGTCGCGAGCGGGAGCCGGGTCACGGTGCGCGATTGTAGCGGGTGCGGCACACCCGGGGGTCACCTGATGACACGGACCTCAGCGACCTGGCTGCGCCGCACCGGGTAGCTGAGGGCGCCGCCGCCGACGCGCTGGGTGACCCGGAGGGCGTCGGGCTCGACCGCATCGAGGGTCACCCGCAGCACCGAGCCGTCCCGCATGCGCAGCTCGACCAGCTCGCCCACGTGGGCCGAGAGATGGGCGGGGTCGATCAGCTGCTCCCACTCGACCCGCTCGCCGAGGACCGCGCCTGCCGGCGTGGGCAAAGCGACGACGGGCGTCGGCGACGAGACCTCAAGCGGCACCTGAGTCGCCGCCTCCTCGACCACGGCGGTCGCTGGTTCGCCCTCGATGACCGTCGGAGGAGGCTCGTCCTCGGCCGGCGCCGCGATCGGCTCCTCGACCGGCATCTCGGTCGGGGTCAGCTCGAAGGTCTCGAACCCGGCCATCGCCGAGGTCGCGACCGAGCCCACCACGGCGAACCAGCCGATCCCGGACACGACGGTGCCCACGACCAGCAGCAGGAAGCCGGTCTTGGCCTCGGCCCAGTACTTGGTGAGGAAGATGATGAGCGGAATGATCAGCCACGACAGGAAGAGGATGGCGAGCCCCCAGCCGATGCTCTTCTTGAAGCCGAGCACCGTCAGCATCACCCAGCCGCCGAGGGACAGGATCGCGCCGATCGCGAGCAGCAGGTAGGCGCCAGTGATCACGATCGAGCCTCCTTGTGGTCAACTGCGTCGGGCCGCATCCTCGGAATCTGTCCCGCCGGCTGGCCGGCATTCCCGCTCACCCGGCCGCCCCAGGGTATTGGCTCGGCACCGTAGGCGTCGGCACGAAGCGCAATCCTCGAGGCGCTCCTGCGGACCATCGGGGCGAGGCAGGCTTCCCCTGCGCAGCCGGTGTTTCAAGTTTACACAACTCGGGTGCTGCAACCAACTGGGGGCTGGGCGAGTATTCTGGCTGGGGAATCGTTCGATTCCCGGTTGCGCCGTTTCGTCAGCAAGGAGGCCCCATGACCAGGACAACGTGGCTGCTCGCCGTAGCCGTGATGCTGGCTGTGCCGGCGCTGCTCGCCGATGGCCCGCCGACCCCGGCGGGTGCGAGCCCTCAGCAGGTGCCACCCGAATCCACCGAGCGGCTCGACCAGCCCCCGGTGCCGGGTGCCGAGGCCGCCGCCAAGCTCAGCCGGCCGCTGGTGGTCGAGCGCAACGGCTTCGTCAGCGTCCAGGTCAACGTCGGCCCCGACGGGAGCAACATCGTCGGCGATGCGGCCAATGAGCCCTCGATCGCGGTCGACCCCAACGCGCCGCTGCGGATGGCTATCGGCTGGCGGCAGTTCGACAGCATCGCCTCGAACTTCCGCGAGGCCGGCTGGAGCTGGAGCGCCGACGGCGGGCGGAGCTGGGCCGAGCGGGGCACGCTCGACAACGGCGTCTTTCGCTCCGACCCTGTGCTCGCCTCCGACGCCGGGGGCCGCTTCTACTACTACAGCTTGGTGTCGCGGCCCGAGATCTTCTGCGACATGTTCATCTCGGAGGACAGCGGCGAGAGCTGGGTCGGGCCGATCGAGGCGTACGGCGGCGACAAGGCGTGGTTCGCCATCGACTCGACCGGCGGGCCCGGACACGGCAGCCTCTACCTGGCGTGGACCCAGGCCAGCAACGAGTTCGGCAACCGCACGTTCATTCGCAGCTTCGACGGCGGGCTCAGCTACACCGCGCCGCTGGCGACGCTGCCGACGCCCACCTGGGGGACGCTCACCGTGGGTACCGACGGCGAGCTCTACATCGCCGGCAACGCCAACTACGACCGCGACCGTTTCGTCGTGAAGCGCTCCCTCGATGCCTCGGATCCGGGAGCTCCGCCTGCCTTTGACACGTTCTTCGCCGACCTCGGGGGCGCGCAGGGATTCGGCGGCGACATCCCGAGCCCGACCCCGAATCCGGGCGGGCTGCTCGGCCAGGTGTGGATCGTCTCCGATCACTCGGACGGCCCCAACCGGGGCAACCTTTACCTCGCGTCGTCGGTCAACCCGCCGGGCGCGGATCCGCACGACGTCCACTTCGCGCGTTCGACGGACGGCGGCGAGAGCTGGAGCGAGCCGGTCCGCGTCCACTCCGACGACCGGAGCGCGTGGCAGTGGTTCGCGACCATGTCGATCGCCCCCGACGGCCGGCTCGACATGGTGTGGGTCGAGTCACTGGACGCCGCCTCGCCGAACGTCGGCGAGCTGTACTACACGCGTTCGACCGACGGTGGTCTGAGCTGGGCGCAGCCGGCCGCCGTGTCGCCGCCCTTCGACAGCTGGCTGGGGTGGCCGCAGCAGGACAAGCTCGGCGACTACTACCACATGGTCTCCGACCTGGTGGGGGCGGACTTGGCGTACGCCGCCACCTTCAACGGTGAGCAGGACGTCTACTACCTGCGGATCGGCGACACCGACTGCAACGACAATGGCATCGGGGACACTGATGACCTCGCGGCCGGGCTTGCCGATTGCAACGGCAACCTCCTGATCGACCGCTGCGAGATCGCCGCCGGCACGGTCGAGGACGGTGACGGCGACGGGGTGATCGACGCCTGTCGGGTCGCCCCCCGACGCCCGGGCCGTCGGCTCGTGCCGTAACCCGGCCGCTGCGGCGAACGCCCGGGAGGCCGAGCTCCGACCGACGGCTCCGCAACGTACTTTCCAGGCCGCTTCGGGGAACAGTCGAAAGGACAGCAGCGGGCGTGACCCGGCGCGGAGGGACCACGATCGATGATTGACCGCGAGCGCAAGGTACTCGTCATCCCTGGCGCCCAGGCTCGGGAAACCGAGCTGAGGCGGCTGCTGATGCCGCTGCTGGTGCGATTCGGATGTTCGACCGAGTGCTCGACCGAGCGCTACGGCGTCACCGCGACCTTGGAGCGGAGGTGCTTCGACCTGGTCGTGGTCGGATTCCCGATCGACGAGCCGCCGCTGACTGCGTTGCTCAAGTCGATGCGCTGGAAGGAGGCGGCCTGCCGACGCACGCCGCTGCTGGTGGTCTCGAGCCGGGATCAGAAGCCCCTCGCCGACGACTACGTCGGCCGCGGCGTCAACCGGGTGATCTCCAGCGATGCCACCGACTGGGAGATCGACAGCGCACTGCGCGAGCTGCTGGCGGTCGAGCCGCGGGTCCGCTACAGCACGCTGGTCAAGATCGAGCTCCCGCACGGGCGGCGCACCGAGTACACCATGGCCCAGCTCGACAACCTGTCGACGAGCGGCATGCTGATCCGGGGCCACGGCGAGGTCGAGGTCGGCGCGCCGATGCCGTTCGAGATGCCGCTGTCGGGCGACCCGACGCCGATCCGCGGGCTCGCCGAGGTGGTTCGGCCGACGACCCGCGAGCGGGAAGGGCTGGTCGGCTTCGCCGCCCGCTTCGTCCGCATCGACGGCGACGGCGCCGATCGACTGGAGCGCTTCCTCCGCCAGCGCATGGTGGAAGTCGACAGCGGCCAGGTATAGTGGGCCCGCCGCTGCTGCGGCAACGGACGACCGGTGGGCCCGCTCGCAGTACTCTTCGACCTCGACGACACCCTGCTCGCCAACCCGATGGATATCTTCGTGCCCGCGTACTTCCGCGCGCTGACGGGGTTCATGGCCGGCGACCTGCCGCCCCGCCTCCTCATCGATCAGCTGTTGCGCGCGACCCGCGCCATGGACGACAACGATGATCCGGCGCGGACCAACGAGCAGGCGTTCGAGGACGTGTTCTTCCCCGGTCTCGGCCGCGATCCGGCCGAGCTGAAACCGGTCTTCGATCGCTTCTATCGCGATGCCTTCCCCGGTCTCCGCAGCCTGACCGCACCGGTGGCCGGCGCGCCGGAGGCCGTCCGCTGGGCGATCGGCGGGGGCCGCCAAGCCGTGATCGCCACCAATCCGCTGTTTCCGCGAACCGCCATTCTGCAGCGGATGGCGTGGGCCGGGCTGACGCCCGACGAGCTGCCGATCGCCCTGGTCACGACCTACGAGAACATGCACGCCACCAAGGTGCGCCCGGCGTACTACGAGGAGATCGCCGAACGGCTCGGCCGGCGGCCCGCAGAGTGCGTGATGGTGGGCGACAACTGGACCTGGGACATCGCGCACTCGACGGCGGCTGGGATGGCGGCCTGGTGGATCGCGGGGCCGCAGGCGCCAGTGCCCGACCCCCGGCTGGAGATCTTGGGCCAGGGCTCGCTCGAGGAGTTCCTGGCTTTCGCCAGGAGGGAGTGGGGGTAGGGGGTAGGGGGGTCTGGAACCCGTCCCCGTACCCGTTCCCGTTCCCGTTCCCGAGGACATCGACCAGGGCGCAACACAAGCGGCTCTGTGGGTTTCGCTCAGCGTGACGAGTCCCTCACACGCCCGCCGGGAGTGGAGCTGCCACCTGAGTCGGCGAAAGCTCGGCCGTCCGGGAACGGGAACGGGTACGGGATCGGGAACGGTCGCAGGGAAACCAGACCGGCGCGCAGCCGCGGCACCCCCCGCTTGACCCGGGCCCCCCGGTCACGGGACACTCCGGGCATGAACGAGCTCATCCTGATCGTCGACGACGAAGAGAGCATCCTGGTCGCGCTCGCCAACATCCTCCGCGACGAGGGATTCCGGACCATCGCGACGACCCGCGGTGAGGAGGCTCTCGAGCTGTACCGGACGGAGCGGCCGGACGCGGTGTTCCTCGACATCTGGCTTCCCGACCGCGACGGGCTGGAGACGCTGCAGGCGCTGCGGGAGCTGGACCCCGGCGCGGCGGTGATCATGATGTCCGGCCACGGCACCTCGACGACCGCGGTCAAGGCGATCAAGATGGGCGCCCAGGACTACCTGGAGAAGCCGCTCTCCTACGACCTGACGATCGACGCCGTGCGCAGCGCGCTCGCGACCCGGGCGGCCGCCGGCCAACCGCAGGCGCTCGACGTCGGTGGCGAGCGCCCGCTGCCGGGTCGCGACCTGCCGCCGCCGCCGGAGCTGCCCCTGCTCAGGACCTCTGACCAGCCGCAGCGGACGATCCAGACAAGCTCGGTGATGTACGGGCTCGGCCTGCACTCCGGTGGGCGGACCGGAATGGCGTTGCAGCCGCTGCCGCCGGACAGCGGCATCCACTTCCTCACCGTGCCCAACGCCACGGTCATCCCGGCCCATATCCTGTCGGTCGCCGACACGGAGTACGCGACCACCCTCACCGCGGGGGGCGAGAGCGTCCGCACCGTGGAGCACCTGCTGTCGGTGCTGCACGCCTACGGCGTCACCAACCTGCTCGTCAAGGTCCACGGTGAGATCCCGGTGTTCGACGGCTCCGCGGTTGAGTTTTGCCGCCACCTCGAGGAAATCGGCGTCGTCGACCAGGAGGCGCCGCGGCGCGAGATCGTGATCGACCGCCGCTACGAGCTGGCGGGCGGGCCGGAGAAGTCGATGGTCATCGAACCGGCCGAGGGGTTCTCGGTGTCCTACCTGCTGCGCTACCCGCCGCCGATCGGCGAGCAGTTCTACGACTTCACGCTGTCCACCCCCGATGTCTACCGGGACGAGATCGCCCCGGCGAGAACCTTCGGCTTCATGCGCGATTTGAAGATGATCAACGAGCTCGGCCTCGGATCGGGCGGGCGCCTCGACAACTTCATCCTGGTCGGCGAGGACGAGGTGGTCAACACCGCGCTCCGCTTCCCTGACGAGTTCGTGCGCCACAAGATCCTGGACGTCATCGGCGATCTCTACCTGCTCGGCTACCCGATCCGGGGACGGGTGACAGCCCGCTTGACCGGCCACCGCGACAACATCGGCCTCCAGCGCACGATCCTCGCCGAGGCGACCGGGTCAGGTTCGATGCCGTAGCAGGACTACCCTGGAGGCGCCGCCGGCGAGGTCGCGCTCGACCCGCAGCCAGTCCGGGAGTGACCCCTCGACGTCGGCTCGTGCCGGGCACTCCAGGCACGCGGTGGCATCGCGATCGAGCACCCCCGAGGAGAAGGCGACCACCAGGACCTCCAAGCCCTCCTGCCAGGACTCGAAGGGTGGGTCTGCCCAGGCCAGTGAAAACCGTTGGTCGCTCCTGGCGAGCTCCGCGATCGCCCGCAGCGCGGGCCGGTGGAGGACGCGGGCCCTGCCGGACGCGCCGCACAGCGAGTCGCAGTTGGCCTCGACCAGACGCGCGGCGGTGCGGTCGCGCTCGACAAAGACCGCGGAGGCGGCGCCCCGGGACAGGGCCTCGAGCCCCACCGCCCCGGTCCCCGCATAGAGGTCGAGCACCGCGGCGCCCTCGACCCGATCGCGGAGCACCGCGAAGGCGCGCTCGCGCATCGCGTCCGGCGTCGGCCGCAGCGGCTGGGTGCGGCCGGGGCCCTTGAGCCGCCGCGAGCGCCACTCGCCGCCGGTGATCCTCATTGCGAGGTCTCGACGATCTCGACGACGACGTTGCGGATCTCGCCCGGCGGCACCAGCTCGTTGATGTAGGTGTCGCGATGCTCGAGCAGCACGGCGCCGTCGTCGCGGACCTCGACCACCTCAGCGAGCGGCCCGCCCCGTAGCCGCACCACGTCGCCGACCCGAGGTTGCCAGCTGGCGACACCGGCTCCGGTCGTCAGCGCAGTGAGCGCCTGCTGCTCGAGGTCGTCGAGGATGGCGATGAGCCGGGTTGCCGCTAGGCCGTAGACCGACATCGACGAGTAGGTGAACTGGATCGGGCCCCTGGGGGCGATGTGGACGGTGACCACGCCGCGGCCTCCAGACCCGCTCGCAGTCGGCAGCTCGTCGGCTTCGGCGAGCTCGGACGCGTCGCGCTGAATGGCCGCCAGGTAACCGGAGAACTGGTCGGCGGGGAGGGTCAGCTGCTGGAACAGAACCCGCTCGCCCGCGCGACGGGCGGAGACCACCAGCACGCCGTTCGAGAACAGCGAGGTCCGGACCTCGCGGTCGCGGATCGTGAGGTCGCGCTCGATCACGGGCGTCGGAGCGGCGTTCTCGCCCGCCGCCGCCCCTCCCGGGTGGCTGCCGAGCATCGCGAGCGCGCCGAGGACGGTGGCGCAGACCCGGGCCGCCGCGGTCATCGCTTCTCCTTCTCACCGGCGGCGCGGCGGGCGGCGGCGACCGCATACGCGAGCGCGCCGCCGGGGCTGATGACGCCGTCGACCACCGCGTCGCGGGCGCGGCGGATCGCGAGCCCGACGTGAGGCCCGGGCGGGACCCCGGCGGCGAGCAGGTCGGCGCCGCTCACCGGCGGCTGCAGGCGGACCGCGGTCTCGACTGCGTCCGCGAGCCGCCGCCTGGCGGCGAGGTCGACGCCGGCCATCGCGAGCAGGAGGACCTCGGACGGCTGACCATCGACCCGGTGCAGTCGTTGCGACGGCGCCAGGGAGGTGTCCTCGGCGACGGTGCGCACCTCCTCGACGCCGATCGGCAGCGCCATCATGCGCCGCCGCAGGTCACCCGCCAGCTGCAGCCGCTCGCACAGGCGGAGCTCGGCGCCGGGTGGAGCGCGCAGCGCCAACGCGCCCAGGAAGAGAAACCACGGCTCGGGCGCCGGGCCGAGACGCTCGAGCTGGTGCCAGGCGAGCTCGCCCTCCACCTCGAGCAGGAACGACCGCAGCTCCTCGGTCCACTTGAGGTCCGGAATGAGCACCGGCAGCAGGCCGAGCTCCGCAAGCAGCGACAGCGATGGGGTCGGGTGGGTCTCCTCGAGCAGGTGCTCGAGCTCGCGCCGCAGTCGCTGGCCGGACAGGCGGTCGAAGACGCGCTCCTGGACCGCAGTCGCGATCAGGTTGCGGGTGTCGGGAGCGACCGCGAAGCCGAGCCGCCGCGCGTAGCGGACGGCGCGGATAGCGCGCGTCGGGTCGTCGATGAAGGAAAGCGAGTGCAGGACTCGGATTTCCTTGCGCTGGATGTCCTTGCGCCCGCCGAAGAAGTCGACCAGCTCGCCGTGGCGGTCGCCGGCGAGGGCCACAGCGAGGGCGTTGACCGTGAAGTCCCGCCGGTAGAGATCCTGGCGGATCAGCGAGGTCTCGACCTCGGGCAGCGCCGCCGGGGTGCGGTAGAACTCGGTGCGCGCCGAGGCGACGTCCACCCGGTGGCCGTCGGGCAGGGTCACGATCGCAGTCAGGAACGGGGCGTGCGGGTGCGACCTGCCGCCAAGCGCTCCGGCGAGCGCCTCGGCGAAGAGGATGCCGTCGCCCTCGACCACGAGGTCGACGTCCTCGTTCGGGCGGCCGAGGAGCAGGTCCCGCACCATGCCGCCGACCAGGAACGCCGGGCTGCCGTGCTCATCCGCCACCCGCCGGGCCGCGGTCATCAGCTCCTGCGCCCACGGCGGTGCGTACTCGCGCAGCAGTCTCGCCACCGGCTGGGTGATCGCCCGCACGCCCGCAATGCGGTGGTCGATGGCGGCGCCGGTCGCGTGCTGTCGCTCGAACATCCGCCGGAACAGCTCCATGCGGGTGATGATGCCGGCCGGCCGCCCCTCGTCCTCGACGACGACGAAGCGGTACGAGCGCTCGAGGAAGAGGTCGCGCAGCTCGGCCAGCGGGGTCCGCGCCGCCACCACCGGCAGGTCCGGCTGCATCACTGCCTGAACCGGTCGCTCGGCCATGCCGTGGCTGAGCGCCCGGTCGAGGATCTGACGGGTCACCATCCCCACCAGGCGATCGGCCGCCGGGTCGTTGACCGGCAAGGCGTTGACCCGGAGCTGATTGATCCGGCGCTTGGTCTCGGCGACCGTGGCGTCGAGGTCGATGGTGAAGATCCGGCGGGCTGCGATGTCGATCGCGGCCGTCGGCGGCGGCATCTCCTCGTCGAGCACCCGCAGCAGGTCCTCGCGTACCTCCACCGGCATCCGGCCGGAGACGCGCGCCGAGGCGGCGGTCGGATGGCCGCCGCCCCCGAAGCGCTGCGCTACCCGCCCGGCATGGAGGCCGCTGATCCGCGACCTGATGATCAGGTTGATGTGCGGCGGGCGGACCAGCATCACCACCCCGACTGGGATTTCGAAGGTCTCCACCCAGCGGTGGACGACGTAGGCCGCCTCCTCGTGGTAGTGGTCGACCTCGACCATCGACAGCTCGACCGGCGTGTCGCGGACGAGGATCTCCTCGCAGCCTTCGACGATCCGGTTGAGCAGCTCGAGCTGATCGGGCTGCAGCGCCTTCATCACCCAGCGGCGGACCCAGTCCAGCGATCCGCCCTGCTCGAGCAGCCAGGCCACGATCCGCAGGTCGACCGGGGTGGTCTCGCGGTAGGACAGGCCGCCGGTGTCCTCGTAGATGCCCATCAGCAGCAGCGACGCTTCCTCGGAGGACGGCGGCAGCTCGCGCTCCCGCATCAGCTGCGCCACGATCGTGCAGGTGGCACCCACCGGTCGCGAGATCACCTCGCGCGCGCCGAGCAGGTCCTCCTCGGTGACGTGGTGATCGACCAGGGTGATCGGGCAGTGGTCGCGCTCGATGAGCTGCCAGACCTCGCCCAGGCGGGCCGGGTTGCGGGTGTCGGTCACGACAACGTGGTCGAAGGTCTCGCGGCGCGCCTGTCGCAGCTTGAGCTCGGGGAAGGGGAACCTGGTGTCCTCCATGAAGCGCCGGACCGCCGCTTCCTGCGAGCCCGGGAACAGCACCTGGTGGTCGGGGAACAGGCGCACCGAGCAGACCGCGGCCGCGAAGGCGTCGAAGTCCGCGGAGAGGTGGGTGGTGATCGCCTTCACTGTCCCATTGTATGAGACGAGCCGTTCGGGGAGCTGAGCCGAGTCGGAGATGACGCGCGCACGGTCTCGCTTCGAAACGGGTTAGGGAAGAGGGATGAGGGGTTAGCCCCCTCCCCGCCCCGTGCGCGTGCCCGAGGAGCCTGCCCTGAGCGAGCGGCGCCGCGCCGCCGCGAGTCGAAGGGTGCCCGTGGCCGAATGGTCTTCGAATGCCCGCGTTGCTTCAGGGGATCCCTCGACTCGCCGCCCTCCCCGGGCGGCTCGCTCGGGATGACAGACGGAGATCCGGCTTCCGGTTTCGCTTTCAGCTTCCGGCTTCACCTTCGGCTACGCCGTGACAAGCGGAGACCCTTCGACTCCCGGCGCAGGTACGCCGCTCGCTCAGGGCAGGCTCCTCGGGTGGGGGCCGGCCCTAGCCCTAGCTCCTAACCCCTAACCCCTGGTAGTCCGTACCGCATTGGCCTTTTCGGCAGACGTGGTTGACCGAGTTGTTGTCGGACGGCCATTGCGGTACGAACTCCTCCGGATGCGCGCAGCGCATCCCGAGGAGCGTGTGGGCAGAGGCCAACAACAACGACCACGTCAGGAACGCATCCAGGGGCCTATGCCCACACGCTCCTAGGGCACCGTGGCCGACCACGCGCTCGTATCGCCGGACTCGAAGCCGTCGCTGAACGGCTGGTAGGTGCTACCGCCGCCGCCGGCCCGCACCAGGATGTCATCGACGTGCCAGCCGTCGAAGGTTTGCGAGCCGTCGGTCTCGAGCCGGAAGCGGATTCGCGCCGTGGCGGCCCCGTCGAGCTGCGGCAGAGCGATCGTCGCCGTCTCCCAATTGGTGTGGTTTTCGCCGTTGTAGGACGCCACCGCCTCCCAGCTGGTGCCGCCGTCGGCCGACACCTCGACGTAGCCGAAGTCGTAGCCGTCCTCGAGATCGTAGATGTGGTCGAACTCGAGGGTCGCGCCGGTCATGCCGGTGAGGTCGAGGACCGGCGAGGTCAGCGAGACGTTGCGATAGTCGGCATAGTTGGTGCCCGGGCTGTCGGTCCAGGAGTGGGTCGGGCTCGACGACGCCTCGGTGGTGATCGCCCACGGCGACTGCGCGGTCCAGCCGATGTTGCCGGCCTCGACGTCGTCGAAAAAGACCTGCTGGAAGGGGGCGAGGTAGAAGTCGAGCGGGGTGGTCGCGCCGGTGGTCGCCGAAATGTCCTCGGCGGTGAACGGCGCGTAGCCGTTGGCCACCGCGGTCACGTCGTAGGTCCCGGGCGGCAGCATCAGCTCGTAGCTGCCGTCGCCGGGATCGGTGGCGGTCGAGAAGGCGCCGGCGGTGACGGTCGCGGCCAGCGGCAGGCCGTTCTCGGTGCTGCGGACGTCGCCGGCGATGCGCGGCGCGGTGGCCGGATCGAGGACCCAGAAGAAGGCGGCGCTGGTCGTGCCCCAGGCCCCGGACGCGTCGCGCCCGATGGCGAACAGGGTGTGGCGGCCGGTGGCGAGGCCGGTGGTGTCGACGGCGACGGTCGCCCACTCCTGGGGCGCGTTGAAGGTGCCGTCGGCAGGCTGCATCGCGATGGCGACCGCTCCGGCCTGCCACGGCGGCGCATCGAGGTAGGCCG
>Ga0209254_10003076_pt1 | contig 15235 bp, 13 predicted proteins | sample FrelakmetDIP11DI_FD_187148 | JGI IMG/M metagenome (GOLD analysis project Ga0209254, IMG submission 187148) | Freshwater lake sediment microbial communities from the University of Notre Dame, USA, for methane emissions studies - DIP11 DI (SPAdes)... | ecosystem: Environmental > Aquatic >...
TGGGTATCAGGCGCCACTTTGAGCGGATTATCGACGTGCGCGACGTAGGCTATGAGAATAAGCCTCAACCAGCCGCATACCAACTGGCTTGCGACCTGCTAGGCGTCCTACCGGAAGAGTGTGTAATGGTAGACGATAACGCCCGCAATCTGCTGCCGGCCAAGGCGCTGGGTATGACGACAGTGCTGGTTTTGGACGGCAACGCCTCCTCTTCCGAGTTTACAGAAGAAAGTGCCGATCATATCATCTCCTATATTGAGGAGATTGGCGAGGTAATGGACGATATCCATGAACAAAGTCTTATCCCTGGATCAGGCGGTTAGTCGCGTACGCTCCGGCTGCACATTGGGTCTGGGAGGAATGACCCTCTATCGGCGGCCGGTCGCTTTTGTGCGCGCCCTGCTGCACACAGATGTTACGGACCTGACCCTACTGGCACTGACCTGCGGCTATGAGAGCGATCTCCTCGTCGGCGCCGGCCGGGTACGCCGGCTGCGGACCTGCTATTTTGGCTTGGAGGGGTTTGGGCTGGCGCCGATGTTCACCCAGCGGGCTACTGCGGGGGAAGTGGAGATCGTGGAGGAAACGGAGGCCAGCCTGGCTTTTGGGCTGCGGGCCCGGCTGGCCGGAGTGGGGTTCATGCCCAGTCTGGCATGGCTCGGCACGGATCTGCCCAAGGTCCGCCCTGACGTCAAGATGGTCAAAGACCCGTACTCTGGACAAGAGTACACGGCCTTCCCAGCGCTCCACGTAGATGTGGCTGTCATTCATGCCCTGGAAGCCGACCGGCTGGGCAACGCCAGGCTGATCGGCAACCTGAGTTTGGATCAAGAACTGGCCTCAGTTGCTGACCAGGTTATCGTTACCGCTGAACGGGTAGTAGAAGAACTTTCTGGTCCACTGGAATTGCCGGGCTTCCCGGTAACGGGCGTGGTCGAGGCGCCGCGCGGCGCCTGGCCCACCTCCTGCTATCCGGACTATGGGCTGGACGGCGACGAACTGCTCAATTACATCGACGCCTGCTCAGCAGGGGAGTTCAATGCCTATTTGAGGCAGCTTCTGAGCAGCCCCTAGATTTGCAGTCCGGCGGGACCAAGCGTATAATAGAGACGCTCCACCACGATGGATGGGGAAAGGGATGGCAGACGCCACAGACTATACGACCGACGACCTGATGTGCACCTGCATCAGCCGCCAGGTTCAAGATGGCGAGGTACTGGCCCAGGGGATTGCCACCCCACTGGTTGCAGCCGGATACCTTCTGGCCAAGCACACGCACGCGCCGCACGTCACCTTTGCCTCGGCCATTGGCAACGTCCTATGTCAGAAAACTGCGCCTTTGGGCCTGACCCGTGTCGAAGAATTATGGCTGGGTCAGGCCCTCTGCTTTCTGGGCTTTGCCCAGATCGCTTGCGATCTGCTGCCCACGATGACACCCAAGGAATTCTTTCGTCCGGCCCAGGTCGATCCTTTTGGCAATTTCAACAACGTCGCCATCGGCGATTACTATCATCCGCGCTTGCGCCTGCCCGGCTGCGGGGGCATTGCCGACGTGACGGTCTTTTCGCCTGTGGTGTACTTGTACGTGCCCAGCCACAGCCGGGCGGTGTTCGTCGAAAAGCTGGATTTCGTGAGTGGGCTGGGAGTACCGACCGCTGATCGGCCGGGCCGGAGACCCGGTCCGCATCTGCTGATCAGCGATCTGGGTGTCTTTGACTATGCCGGCGGCCGAATGCGCCTACGCAGCTACCACCGCGACGTCACCATTGAAAAGATCCAACGGAAGACGGGCTTTGTCCTGGAGGTCGATCCCGACGTACACGAAACTCCACCACCAACAGCCGAAGAGATCAGGCTGCTTCGAGAAGTGATCGATCCGTTGGGGATCCGCGAGTTGGAGCGCATGAGCGGCGCCCAACGTCGCCCACGCATGCGCGAGCTCGTCCAACAAGAAAAAGACGAGAACACAGGGAGGGTTGGAAATGAGAGACCGAAGTCACTTTGACGGCCAGTATACGACCTCTTGGGACAAGGCCCTGGCCAAGCGGACAGAGAGGATGGAGAGCTCGATCATCCGGGAGCTGCTCAAGTTCACGATGCAGCCCGAGGTGATCTCCTTCGCCGGCGGGATGCCTGCGCCGGAGCTCTTTCCGGTGCGCGACTTTCGCGAAGCGTGTGAGTGGATACTCACCCACGATGCCGAAAGTGCCCTCCAGTATGGAACCACCGAGGGCTATCCCCCACTGAAGGACTACCTGGTCGAAGCCATGCACAAGTATGACCTGCCGGCTGAGGGGGGCAACGTGCTGCTGACGAACGGCTCACAGCAGGCCCTGGACCTGATCGGCAAGGTCTTTATCGACGAGGGCGACGAGATCATCACCTGCCGGCCAACCTACCTGGGCGCTATCCAGGCCTGGAACGTCTACGGCCCCAAGTTCGTGACGGTTCCTCTGGACGATGACGGCATGCGCATGGACGAGCTGGAGAAAGCGTTGGCTGCACATCCCGGCGCCAAGTTCGTCTACGTCCTGCCCAACTTTCACAACCCGGCCGGCACGACACTGTCGCTGGAGCGCCGCTACCGACTGGTAGAGCTGGCGGCCAAGCACGGCGCGTTTATCATCGAAGACGATCCGTACGGCGAGCTCCGATTCGAGGGGGAGGACCTGATCCCGATCTGCGCCCTGCACAAAGAGAACACGGTCTATCTCAGCACCTTTTCCAAGACGCTGGCCCCCGGCCTGCGGCTGGGCTGGATCGTCGCCCCCAAGACCGTCATCGCCAAGCTGATCCAGGCCAAACAGGGAGCAGATCTCAACACCAGCACCCTTGTGCAATACATGGCTTACGACATCTGCTCGCGTGGCCTGATCAAGGCACATGTTAAAAAGATCCGCGACGCTTACAGGGAACGGCGGAACGTGATGCTCCAAGCTATGGAGGAGCATTTTCCACCAGGCGTGACCTGGACCCGGCCACAGGGCGGCCTGTTCTTGTGGGCTCGAATGCCGGAACAGATTGATGCAGAAAAACTGCTAAAGGTTGCGGTAGAAGAGAAGGTAGCCTTTGTGCCAGGCAGCGCCTTTTATCCCAACGGTACGGACGGCAGGTGTTGCATGAGGCTGAACTTTTCCAATGCTCAGCCCGACATGATTCGCGAGGGAATCAGGCGGCTGGGACAAGCCATCAAGCGTGAGATGGGGCTGGCATAACAGTGGGGGTACGGTGATCCAGGTAGAAACCGTAGCCGGACCGGATCAGATAGTCAAGCTGCGCATGGCACGCTCACTGCTGGGGCGGACGGCCTACTTTACCGCCGCCTACTGGGTAGATGGGCTGCTCATCGACACCGGCTGTGCGCACACTGCCCGGCAGCTGCTGGCGGTCGTCAAGGCCTGGCGCATCACGCAAATCGTCAACACCCACAGCCACGAAGACCACATCGGAGCCAACGCCAATGTGCAGGCCACGTTCGGCTGCCCGGTCCTGGCCCACCCCGACGCGCTGCCAATCCTGGCCAACCCCAGGCTCCAGCCCTTACAGCCGTACCGGAAGCTGTTTTGGGGCTGGCCCAAGCCATCCCAGGGCCAGCCGGTCGGGGCAGAAGTGGAAGCCGAGCACCTGCACTTTCAGGTTATACACACCCCTGGCCACAGCCCCGATCATATCTGCCTGTTCGAGCCGGAACGGGGCTGGCTGTTCTCAGGTGACACATACATTGGCGGCAAAGATCGGGCCCTACGCGAAGGGTACGATATCTATGAGATTATCGCCTCGCTGAAAAAGCTTGCGGCCCTGCCAGTTCAGGCGATCCTTGCCGGCAGCGGCAGCGTTCGCACCGAGGGGATCAAACCGCTGCAGGACAAGATCGCCTACCTGGAAGAGCTGGGCGAGCAGATCCGGACATTGCATAACCAGGGTCTTTCGCCGCGGCGGATCCGGCGCCAGCTTTTTGGAGCTGAATTGCCGATCGCCTACGTAACCCTGGGTCACTTTTCCGGGGGCCGGTTGATCCAGTCCTACCTAAGTCGTAAACAAGAACCGCATCTTGACAAAGAAGCAACTCTCTAGTATACTGGGGGGTGTCCCCACCCGTTAGGTTTCCTGCTTGGCATGAAGCAGGAATTGACAACAGAAAAGGAGGAGAGCGATGGAGAAGGTCTGGCTGAAAGAGTACGAAAAGGGCGTGCCGGCGACCATCGATTACCCGAAGGTGCCGGTGCAGCGGTTCTTGGAGGATAGCGCCGCCAAGTATCCAGACAAGACCGCGCTGATCTTTGGCAACGTGGTGGAACCTCTAGGCGGCCGCTTGATGGACGCCACCATGTCCTACGGCCGGTTGATCGAGCTGACTCGACGCTTTGCCGCAGCTCTGCAAGGCCTGGGAGTCAAGAAAGGCGACCGGGTTGCGGTCCACCTACCCAACTGCCCCCAGTTCGTGATCGCCTACTATGCCACACTGATGGTGGGCGGCATCGTCGTGACCTGCAACCCGCAATACACACCCCGCGAAATGAGACATCAGATCAGTGACTCGGGGGCAAAGGTGGTTGTCACGCTGAGCCTCACCTACCCGATTATCAAGCAGATCCGCAAGGAAACGGCACTGGAACACGTGATCGTCGTCAACATCAAGGAGTACTTTCCCGGCCTGCTCAAGTTCCTGTTCACTATGGCCAAGGAGAAGAAGGAAGGTCATTTCCAGGATCTGTCCGGTGACGCCGACACCCACTGGTTCCAGGACCTTTTGGCCAAAGCGCCACCCGCGCCGCAGCCGGTGGAGGTCACCCCCGAGGACACAGCCGTGTTGATGTACACCGGCGGCACGACCGGCGTATCCAAGGGCGCCCAACTGACCCATCGCAATCTGGTGGCCAACGCCCTCCAAGTACGCACATGGATGCCCAGCCTGAGGGAGGTAAATGAGAGCCTGTTAACCTCACTGCCGCTGTTCCACAGCTTTGGCATGACGGTGTGCATGAATGTAGCCGTTTACTTGGCCGGCGCCATGATCCTGATCCCCAACCCACGGATACTCGAACACACGCTCAAGTCGATCAACAAGCACAAGCCGACCCTTTTTCCCGGCGTGCCGGCCCTGTACGTCTCGCTCGTCAACCGGCCCGACATCAAGGAGTATGATGTGTCGTCGATCAAGGCTTGCATCAGCGGCGCAGCCGGTCTGCCTGCCGAGGTGCAAGAGTCGTTCGAGAAGCTTACCGGCGGCAAGCTGGTGGAAGGATACGGCCTGAGCGAGGCAACTCCTGTCACCCACTGTAACCCGATCAACGGCAAACGCAAGCAGGGTAGCTGGATCGGCCTGCCGATGCCTGATACGGTGGCAGCCATCATGGATCTGGAAACTGGCGAGAAGGAGCTGGGACCTGGGGATATCGGCGAGTTGTGCATCCAAGGACCGCAGGTGATGAAGGGCTATTGGAACATGCCGACCGAAACGGCCAACACCCTGCGCGACGGCTGGCTGCATACCGGCGACATCGCCCGCATGGACACCGACGGTTTTTTCCAGATCGTGGACCGGAAAAAGGACATGATCCTGGGCACCGGCGGTTTCAACATCTACCCTCGCGACGTGGAGGAGGTGCTGTACGAGCACCCGAAGATTATGGAAGCGGCCGTGGCCGGCATCCCGGTCGGGGCCGAAAAGGGCGAGCGGGTCAAGGCCTACGTGGTCCTCAAGCCGGGCGAAACGGCGACGGAGGAGGAGATCATCGACTATTGCCGACAGAACTTGGCACCCTACAAGGTACCCAAGTTCGTGGAGTTCCGCACCGACCTGCCCAAGACGACGGTAGGCAAGATCCTGCGGCGAGTCCTGATCGAGGAAGAGCTGAAGCGCAGCCAGGGATAGGTGCACGCCCTGATGGTTTTGGGGCGCATTTGACAAATTTGGCACTCTTGGCTATAATTGGCGGCAATCGGTCGATTGGGCTTTTTTGTGGAGGACTGATTCCGATCTGTTTTCGGATTGCAGAAAGGGGGTGGTTGCCAAACGGGCGCATAGAGGATCCAGTCAGTTGTCATTGTGAGCGGCGAAGCAGCGATCCGATCGCTCCGCTCAGCTAACAAGTAGGACCAAGAAACAAAACTAGGAAACCAAAGGGAGGAGATTTCGAAATGAAGAAGCTTTTCGCGCTTTTAGCCCTCGCGGCAATGCTGATGCCTTTGCTGGCTGCCTGTGGGGGAGACACCGGGGGGACATGTCCCGCAGGGGACGTCTGCGTGACCGTCGGGAAAGATGAGCCGATCCGCATTGCCTATATGATGGTCGTGTCCGGCTCTGATGCCACGCTGGGCCAGGACACCAAGTACGGCGTCGAGGTCGCCATAGACGACCGGGGAGGCACTCTCCTGGGCCACAAGATCGAGCTGATCGGCGAGGACACGCTGTGCAACGCCGAGGGCGGCCAGACTGCCGCAACGAAACTGTCCGCTGACCCCAAGCTGGTAGCAGTGGTCGGCACGAGCTGCTCCAGCGAGGCCCGCGCGGCCCTGCCCATCATGTGCGCACAGAGCATCCCCATGATCTCTGCCTCCAACACCGCCCCCGACCTGACGGCGGCCGACCGGCCGGCGGACTATTGGTGCTACATGCGAACCGCCCACAACGACTTGGTCCAGGGCAAGGCCATGGCCGAGTTCGCCTGGCAAAAGGGCTACAAGAAGGCAGCCACTTGCCACGACGGCAGCCTGTATGCCGACAAGCTGCAGCAGGTGTTTGCCGAGGAGTTCAAGAAGCTCGGTGGCACCATCACTGCCCAGGAAGCAGTAGCACCGACCGACACCGACATGAAACCGATGCTCACCCGCGTCGCGGCCGGTGCGCCCGAGTTCTTCTACTTTCCGATCTTTGTCGCCGCCGGTGCACAGATCACGTCCCAGGCTAGGCAGGTCCCCGGCTTGGAGACCGTGCAGTTGGCCGGCGCCGACGGCATCTTCTCGCCCGACTTTCTCAAGGCGGCCGGTGATGCAGCGCTGGGCATGAACTGGTCCAGCCCCGACTTTTCGGCCTTTGGCGGCGGCTACCAGGACTTTTTGGTCAAGTACAAGGCCAAGTCCGGGGGAGCGGTATTGGCCCCCTTCCACGCTCACGCATATGACGGGGCCAACATCATCTTTAACGCCATCGAGAAGGTGGCCATCAAAAATGGTGACGGGTATCTCATCCCGCGCAAGTTACTGGCCGCCGAAATGATCAAGACCAAGAACCACAAGGGGATCACCGGCAACCTGACCTGCACGGCCACCGGCGACTGCGCCGACCCCAAGATCGCTGTCTATGAGTGCATGAACTCCGATGCGGCCACCTGGAACCCCGGTGACGCCGCAGACAGCAACCCGAAGAAAGTCTGGCCCTAGTCCCGGCCAGGTGTTGACAACCGTGCAGACAATAGACGTCTGAATAGCTTTTCGAAGAGCAGGGGCGGGCAAGCGTGCTCGCCCCTGCCTGGTACAACACAGGAGACTTGCCATGCTTCAACGCCTCAGAAGACGTATGTCCGGGACAAAGGTGGCCATGTGGCTCATTGGGCTGGTCATCCTCGGGGTCGTGATCTATGGTGCCATCAACACTTTGGTATGGGGCGATTATACTCTAACGCAATGGTTGGATCTGTCTATCTATGGCATCGCACAGGGTGGCATCTATGCCCTCATCGCTCTGGGTTATACGCTGGTCTATGGCATCCTGCGCATGATCAATTTTGCCCACAGCGAAGTTTTCATGGCCGGCCCCTTTATCGGCTACTATGTGGCGACCGCCATGGACCAGGCAGGCTGGTTCGACAGTGGCTGGGGGTCTACCATTGCCGGCCTGGCCATTATCCTACTGGTCGCCATGGTCGTATCCCTCGCTATTGCCGTTATGCTGGAACGGATCGCCTACCGCCCACTGCGCCGGGCTCCCCGCCTGGTGCCGTTGATCACCGCCATCGGCGCTTCCTACTTTCTCCAATACGCCTTTCTTGGCCTGTTTGGCTCAAATGTCAAGGGCTATCCTGACATCGACCTGCTAAAAGGGACCTGGAACATCCTTGGCGTCGACGTCCTGAAGACCCAGGTGGTGGTTATTGTCGCTGCGGTAATTTTCCTGGCCATCCTCTACGTCTTTGTGCAACGCACCAAGACCGGCAAGGCGATGCAGGCAGTTTCGGAGGACAAGGACACCGCCGCATTGATGGGCATTGACGTGAATCGAATTATCGTCATTACCTTTGTCGTCGGAGGTCTGCTAGCCGGTGCAGCCGGCTTCTTCTTTGCCCTGCTGTTCAAACAGGTCAAGTTCGACATGGGCTTTTTCCCCGGCATCAAGGCCTTCACCGCGGCGGTGCTTGGCGGGATCGGCAACGTGGTCGGAGCTATGTTGGGCGGCATGTTCCTGGGCATCGCCGAATCGCTCTTCCCGAACCTGGTCCTGGATGGAGTCTGCAAGTGGGGCACGACGGGATGCATCCCGGCCCCCTATCAGCTCAAGGATGCACTGGCCTTTATCATGCTGGTACTGGTCCTGATCTTCCGGCCGACCGGCATCCTGGGCGAGCGCCTGGCGACTAAGAAGGCCTAGGCAGCAGCGGAAAGGAACGAAACAGATGCAGACTAGAGGTGCTAACACCCGTTTCGACCTGTCCCCGGCGATCCGGATAGGACTGATCGGCGGTATCGTTACTTTGCTGATGTGTCTCATCGGCATCGTCGAGGTCTCGGACGCACGAGCGGTGATCTATCCCTTCCTGTCCATGGGCCAGACTCTGCTGCTGATCGCCTATCTGCTCTTTTGCTCCATGGCGGTGCGCCGCATGCTGACCGTCTCGGGAGGAGCACTTTCACGCTTGTGGGTGGTCGGCAGCGGGGCGCTGGCAGGGCTGCTGATCAGCGTATTCCTGGCCGGGTTGGTGCTCATCGGCAACTGGATAAACCTCCGCGCCGTCTTTGTCCGGGCATCACCCGAGCTCTACCGTCTTCTGACCTTCGGCTTGGAGCTTGTCCCAGGGATCATCGCTCGCCTTCTGGCCGGTCTGATCCTGGGAGCGCTGACGGGGGCTGTCTACCTGTTGCCGGAGCGGCTGCGCCGGGCCGTGGTCGTGGGGGCGGCCCTGATACCGCTCTTGGCCATCATAGCCAGCGCGTTCTTTGCCCAGCGAGGGCTCACCCCGCTCGCCGCCCTGATCGTCTTTGTGGCCGGAGCAGGCGTGACCTACCTTTGGAGTGGAATCGGAGGCCCAGTCAGGCAGCGCATTGCCGACCTGCCTCCCTCCCGGCAGCGGTCTTACAAGATCGGTCGGATAGCCCTGGCAGCGGCTATCGTGCTGCTCCTGCCGCTCAGCGGCTCATATCCCAGCCAGGTGCTAGATTTCGTGGGGCTGTACGTCCTCATGGGCCTGGGGCTGAATATCGTCGTCGGCTTTGCCGGGCTGCTTGACCTGGGCTACGTCGCCTTCTTTGCCCTGGGCGCCTACACAGTAGGTATCCTGACTTCTCCCGAAATCCAGTGGGCCACCATGGAGTGGTTCGGTTTTCAGTTGACCTTCTGGACGGCGCTGCCGTTTGCCGTGCTGGTCGCCACGCTGGCCGGCATAATCCTGGGCGTCCCTGTGCTGGGCATGCGCGGCGACTATCTGGCAATCGTCACCCTGGGCTTTGGGGAGATCATCCGCATCGTCGCGCTTTCCGACTGGCTGAAACCGTACATCGGTGGCTCGAACGGCATCACGCGCATCCCCAGGCCGGCCATTGGGCCGCTCGACTTTAACACCCCAGGTAGCCTGTACTACCTCATCGTGATCGGCTGCCTGATCGCTGCCTTTGTAGCCATCCGAGTCAAGGACTCGCGTCTGGGCCGGGCCTGGATGGCTCTGCGCGAGGACGAGGATGTGGCCCAGGCGATGGGCATCGACCTGGTGAAAACCAAGCTGCTGGCCTTTGCCACCGGCGCCGCCTTCTCTGGGCTGAGCGGCGCCTTCTTTGCCACCATGATCGGTTCGATCTATCCCCACAGCTTTACGTTGATGATCTCAATCAATGCCCTGGCGGTGATCATCGTCGGCGGCATGGGCAGCATCCCGGGCGTGCTCGTCGGGGCGATCGTCCTGGTCGGCCTGCCTGAGATCCTGCGCGAGTTTTCAGAGTACCGGCTCTTGCTGTTTGGGGCCGCGCTGGTGCTGATGATGCTCACCCGTCCCGAGGGCCTGATCCCGGAGGCGCGGCGCAAGATCGAACTGCACAAAGCCGAAGCTGAGACCCTGGACGAGAGCGGTGAGAAGCAGATCACCGTCCCAGCCTAGCTGACCGACTACCGGGAGGGGGGAACTATGGCAATTCTAGAAGCAAAAAAGGTCTCGAAGCGCTTTGGGGGCTTGACTGCGGTCAGCCAGTTCGACGTCGAGATCAAGGAACGCTCCATCCACAGCATCATCGGGCCGAACGGGGCGGGCAAGACCACTTTCTTCAATTGTGTCACCGGTTTCTACCGACACGAGGAGGGGACGATCCTGTTCCAGGGGAGCCCCGTGGAGGGCCTGCTGCCCGACCGGATCACACGCCTGGGCATCGCCCGTACCTACCAGAACATCCGGCTGTTCAGCAACATGACTGTCATCGAGAACGTCATGGTCGGCCAGCATTCCCATATGAAGGTGGGCCTGTTCGGCGCGATCGCCCGAACCGGTCGGGTATTGAAGGAAGAGAAGGAGACGGTGGAGGAGGCGCGGCGCCTGCTGGCTTTCGTGGGGCTGACTGGTCGGGGTGACTGGATGGCCAAGAACCTGCCCTACGGCCAGCAGCGGCGGCTGGAGGTCGCTCGCGCCTTGGGCAGCAGACCTACCCTGCTGTTGCTGGACGAGCCGACGGCCGGTATGAACCCGGCCGAGACGCGGGAGATGATGGCCTTTATTCGCCGCCTGCGCGACGAGCTGGGCACCACCATCGCGCTGATCGAGCACCAGATGCGGGTGGTGATGGGCATCTCCGACACGGTGACAGTGTTGGATTATGGGGAAAAGATCGCGGAGGGAACGCCAGCCGAGATCCAGCGCAACCCAAAGGTGATCGAAGCCTACCTGGGAAGGAGGGCGGTCGCGTAAGATGGCACTCTTGGAAGTCAACGACATCCACACCTACTATGGTGCGATCCATGCCCTAAAGGGCCTGTCCGTCTCTGTCGAAAAGGGCGAGATCGTGACCCTGATCGGCGCCAATGGAGCCGGCAAGAGCACGACGTTGAACACCATCTGCGGCCTCCTGCACCCCCGAAGCGGCACCGTTTACCTGGATGGAGAACCGATCCACGAACTGCCCGCCCATGAGATCGTCATGCGCGGGGTGGCCCAGGCGCCCGAGGGCCGGCGGGTGTTCGGCCGGCTGAACGTAACGGAGAATCTGGAGATGGGCGCCTATGCCCGCAAGGACAAAGAGGGCATCAAGCGCGACATGGACCAGGTCTTTACCCTGTTCCCTCGCCTGAAAGAGCGGGCCAGGCAGCTTGCCGGCACCCTATCGGGCGGCGAGCAGCAGATGCTGGCCATCGGCCGGGCGCTGATGCCCAACCCCCGCCTGTTGCTGCTGGACGAACCGTCAATGGGCCTGGCGCCGATCCTGGTGGAGGCAATCTTTGACACCATCCGCCAGATCAACGCCCTGGGGACGACCGTCTTGCTGGTGGAACAGAACGCCCTGATAGCCCTGTCAGTTGCCAGCCGGGGTTATGTCTTGGAGACGGGGAGCATTGTCCTGCAGGACACAGCATCTGCGCTGCAAGAGAACGAGATGGTACGCAAAGCATACCTGGGTGAAGAATAGAATCAGCGGAATGAGCAAATGGGCAAATCTGCGGATTCGCGGATTTGCCCATTTTCTTGTTTCCAGTCGGGGCGAGTGGACTTGAACCACCGACCTCACGGTCCCGAACCGTGCGCGCTACCGGTCTGCGCTACGCCCCGCTGCAATGTAGCTAGTATACTCCACATCGGGCGATTTGGCAAATGGCGTGGCGCCGAAAACATAGAGGTTTGCTTTTTGCGGTCAAATGGGATAGAATCTGGTTATCTCTTGCAGAAAGGACGACATGGACGAACAATTACGTCAAGCTGTGCTGGATCGCCTCGAGGAAAATCACCTGACCTGCCAGCAGGCCCATGCGATTGCCAAAGAACTGGCTGTAGAGCCCCTGGACGTAGGACGGGCGGCGGACGGAGTTGATGTTCGCATCTCCCGCTGCCAACTTGGCCTGTTCGGCTATGGCTCCAAAGCTGCCGGCACGCACAAGGTTGTATGTCCCATGGCAAAAGTGCCACCACTCCTCGAGGCTGCTTTGCGGGCAGAAGCCAGTGAGAAAGGTATCCCATGCATCGCCGTCTGGAATACAGCCGACAGACTGGGCCACAGCCGTCAGGAAACGAGCAACGCCATCGAGGGCTTGGGCCTGCGCGTGTCGGTCTGCCAACTGGGTTGTTTTCCCCGCCCTGGAAAAGGGTCATAGGCAGTGCCCTATACCTATCAAGACGATTTCGGCCGGGCAATCAACTATCTACGCGTATCGGTGACTGACCGCTGCAATCTGCGCTGCGTGTACTGTATGCCGGCTGAGGGGATCGACAAACAGGCCCACGGCGAGATATTGCGCTACGAGGAAATAGCCCACGTCGTGCGCGCCGCAGCCGAGCTGGGGGTGCGCAAGGTGCGCCTGACCGGCGGAGAGCCGCTGGCGCGGCTGGGCCTGCCCGATCTGGTGCGGATGTTGGCCGCTATTCCCGGCATCGACGACCTGTCGATGACGACGAATGGAACATTGCTGGCCCGCCACGCGGAGGCTTTGGCCGCGGCCGGGCTGCAGCGGGTCAACATCAGCCTGGACACGCTCCGTCCCGAGCGTTTTGAGCAGATCACCCGCCATGGGCGGCTGGACGACGTGTGGGCCGGCATGGCCGCCGCGCAAGCGGCCGGACTGGCTCCCATCAAACTCAATATGGTCGTCGTGCGGGGCCTCAACGATGATGAGGTGGTCGACTTGGCCCGGCGGACCATATCAGACGGGTGGCACGTGCGCTTTATCGAGCTGATGCCGATCGGCGCCAACGTGGGTTGGGCCGGCGGGCCGCCAGAAGCAGGCGGCACAGGCGGCACAGTGCCGATCCAGGAGGTGCGGGACCGGATCGAGGCCGCGTTGGGACCCTTGGCCGCGGTGGGGTCAGACCGGCCAACCGGTAATGGCCCGGCGCGCTACTACCGTCTGCCTGGCGCCGCCGGGACGGTCGGATTCATCGCCGCCAGGAGTGAGCACTTTTGTCGCGCCTGCAACCGGTTACGGCTCACGGCCGATGGCCGGCTACGGCCATGCCTGATGAGTGATGAGGAGTTGGATCTCCGCCCGGCATTGCGGGCAGGAGCCGATCTGGAGACGATGAAAGAGAAGCTGATCCAGGCCATCCGTCGCAAGCCGGAACGGCATCGCCTGGACCAAGCGCAAGCCCCTCAAGGACGGACGATGTCCGAGATCGGTGGTTAACCATGCCCCCCAAAAAGAACGCCGGTACACTCTCCCATCTGGACGAAGGGGGTCATGCCCGCATGGTCGACGTCGGCAGCAAGCCGGACACGGAACGGACAGCCATCGCCTGCGGGCAGATCGCCATGCAACCGGAAACGCTGGCGCTCATCCAGGCTGGAGGTATGAAAAAGGGTGACGTGCTGACTGTGGCCCAGATCGCCGGCATCCAGGCGGCCAAGCGGGCCCACGAGCTGATCCCGATGTGCCACCCCCTATTGCTGACCCACGTCGCCGTGGAACTGGTCCCCGCTCAGGCAGAAGGGCGAACGTGGATCGACATCAGGGCCACCGTGCAGACCGTGGGCAAGACCGGGGTCGAGATGGAAGCACTGACCGCCGTGGCCGTGGCCGCGCTAACGGTCTATGACATGTGCAAGGCGGCAGATCGGGCCATGTCCATTTCGGAAATCCAACTGGCGCACAAGAGCGGCGGCAAGAGCGGCGAGTGGAACCGAGAAGACCGGTAACGGGCAAAGCTACACAGGCAGAAAGCGTAATACCAATACCCGGTTGGTCACTTCCCGCACTGAGGCGCGCTCGTCCAGCCGCTGGCCGCATACCCAGGCAATACCCCATTCACAGGTCAACAATGGCAGCCGGTCGCGGACAGCGCGCGGCACCTTCCGGTTTGTCAAGAAATCGGCCAGCTTGACCTCGTGCCCGCCCAGGCCGAGCGGCTGAAAGCGGTCTCCAACCTGCCGGGTTCGCAGTGCGAGCTGGGCGCCGACAGCCTGCGAATTCAGAAAAGCCTGCCACGGATCGGCATTGGCCTCCCAATCAGGGGGAAGCTCTGAGATACTCATGATGGTGGCCTCGACGGCCCACTCGGAGCCGGGAAGTAAGGTCATGCCAGGGACAGCCAGCAGTAGTCCTTTGGTGCCCGGCGGAAGGAGTGGCCAATCCGGCAGCCGTCCGACAGCCTCCCCTCGCTCGGCAGCCACTGCGAACCGGTCGTAGCTCAGCGTCAGCATCAGTCCTTGGGGCAAAGTGGCTTGATCGCCTGTCGTGCCATCGCGGGCCACCTGTAAAGCGTTCTCCACGTGGATAAAGTTGATATTGCGCAGCGAGCGGCGCAGGCGGTGGATCGCCTCGCGCAGTACCGATCGCTGCAGGCTGGTGGCCAACCCCCGCCAGGCGGCCAGGTCAAAGACGATCGCCTCATCCGCCTCTTCGATCACAACCCGCGGCCAGGCCTCCTCACGCAGCGAGCGGAGCAGGGCATAGTCGTCGGCGATCACCCGCGCCGAACGGCGCAGCACCTCTCGCACATTCGGATTATGTCGAGCCAGAAGCGGCAGAACCTCGTGCCGCAGCCAGTTGCGGAAATAGGTCGTGTCCAGGTTCGAGCAGTCAAAGCGCGGCTGAAGTCCGTGAAAGCTGCAATAGGCCTCGATCTCGGATCGGGTCACTCCCAGCAATGGACGGATCAGTGTTGGATTTTGGCCGCCAGGCCGCCAGAGGCATGCGGCACACGAAGCATGCGGCACAGGGATTCTCGATTTTGGATCCTCAGTTATCGATTCACCAAGATCCCCTCCAGGCGGTGGAGTTTGGAGTGCAAGAAGGCGATAATCCCCTAGCAACGTGACGGGCAACATGCCGCGGAGGCCAGCCAGGCCTGAACCGCGCAGACAGTGCATCAACACCGTCTCGGCCTGGTCGTCGGCGTTG
>Ga0209254_10003077_pt1 | contig 15231 bp, 16 predicted proteins | sample FrelakmetDIP11DI_FD_187148 | JGI IMG/M metagenome (GOLD analysis project Ga0209254, IMG submission 187148) | Freshwater lake sediment microbial communities from the University of Notre Dame, USA, for methane emissions studies - DIP11 DI (SPAdes)... | ecosystem: Environmental > Aquatic >...
GAATATCCACTTTGCGAATCCGAAAAATGACTTACTAAAAGCAGGTATTTATGACCTTTTTGCAGAATGGGCATGGCGCTGAATAATGGTTGCCCATAACCCACACAAACAGTTAAACTGGTGCCTGATACAGATGTACCAGTTGCACCCGATTCCCCGGACCAATTGCAGGCTACAAATAAGGAACTATTGGTATATACATCCTGGGGATTACGCCCGGTAACATCAAATAACTGCCAGTCATAATCTTCTGCATCTATATCTGGTTGAATGATAAAACCTAAACTGCCCTCTTCATAACAGGTTATTGAATACCAGAAGGGGTTTTTGTCTGTAATGGGAACACTGGAGTTGACACATGCAGACGGTACCAGTCTATCACCGCAAATGGGGACCACTCCTTGTTTGAAAACTGATGTTCCACAGACCGGAAATGCCGTTTGTGGATTCTGACCAAGAGTGGTGCAAACCTGTGCCCGGAGTAAAAACACCAAAAAAGTAAAGCATAGTGTTATGGTCAGCCTCTTAACAGGGTAATAAAACATAGGCGTAAAACAGGATTATATACACTTCAAATTACATCACTGATACATCCATTCACTCTTGAGGTGCATGCTATGTAATATCTTATTCAACATTTTCGATCACCATGGCACTCGCTCCCCCGCCCCCGTTGCAAATACCTGCTGCACCGTATTTTGCGTTGTTGGCTTTAAGTACATTGATCAGGGTAACAATGATACGGGCGCCACTGCAACCAAGGGGATGACCAAGAGATACTGCACCGCCATGCACATTTACTTTGGCCGGATCGAGTTTCATGCGCTTGCTGTTTTCAATGCCCACAACAGCAAACGCTTCATTGAGTTCCCAGTAAGCGATATCTTCCATTTTTAATCCGGCCCTGGCAACAGCTTTAGGCACTGCCAGTGAAGGTGTTGTAGTGAACCATTCAGGGGCTTGTTCGGCATCAGCGTAAGAAAGGATTTTGGCGATAGGTTTAAGCCCCAGTGCATCCGCTTTTTCTTTAGACATCATCACCAAAGCTGCGGCACCATCATTCATAGTACTGGCATTGGCTGCGGTAACCGTTCCGTCTTTTTGAAATGCGGGATTGAGTGTAGCGATCTTATCAAACTTTACATTAAACGGCTCTTCGTCTCTGGCAAAAATCACCGGATCACCTTTACGTTGCGGGATTTCTACCGGGATAACCTCGTTATTGAATTTCCCGGCTTCCCAGGCTGCCTGGCTGCGTTTGTAGCTTTCAACGGCAAAAGCATCCTGGTCGGCACGACTGATCCCACATTCTTTGGCACATAATTCAGCGGCAGTACCCATGGCTTTTCCATCATACACATCTGTTAGACCGTCTTTAGCCAGTCCATCGATCATGGAAACATTGCCATATTTATTTCCCCAGCGCATATTCTCTACATAGAAAGGTACGCTGCTCATATTTTCCATTCCTCCTGCTACAACGATATCCGCATCGCCCAGTAAAATACTTTGGGCAGCCAGCGCAATGGATTTCATGCCACTGGCACAAACTTTATTGACAGTGGTGCAATTCACATCATCAGGCAGACCAGCAAATTTGGCGGCCTGACGTGCAGGTGCCTGCCCCAGGTTGGCCTGTATAACAGAACCCATCAATACATCCTGAACATCACCCGGCCGGATACCTGCTTTTTCAATCGCGCCTTTGATGGCTATGGCACCCAGCTTAGGCGCGGGTATATCTTTTAAGGAACCTCCAAATGACCCCATTGGTGTCCTGACAGCTGAAATAATATAAACTTCTTTCATATAACAATGATATTTAAAAGCCTGACGGCAAAGCATGCAAAGATAACGTGCTTTTACTTCTGCCTGAAACTGTCGCCCAAAAACTGTAATGCATCTGTAATACCTGTTCTCCAGTAGGTCCAGGTATGTGCTCCGTCCCTCACCCTGAATTCATGTGGTATTTGTTTCTCCAGCATGGCAATATGCAGTAAGCAATTGCCTTTGGTGAGGAAATCATCATCACCGCAATCTATCCAGAATTTTACTTTCCGGATGTCATTAGGTGATTTGGTATTGACTAAATTGATGATAGAATTGTCTTTCCAGGCCTGGTTATTTCTATCGGCACCTTTCAGTCCCCTGCCATAAAGCTGACCAAATGTACTTTCATAATTCCCTTCAGGCATTTTTTGAAAACCGTCGTCATCTATTACCGCTGCACTTAGAGGAGCGGCTGCCGCAAATAACTGAGGATATTTCAGGGCATAAATCAATGTACCATATCCGCCCATGGACAGACCGGCAATACCCCGGTATCTTTTTTGGGCCTTGATCCGGTAAGTTTTTTCAATGGAGGGCATAAACTCTTTGATGAAAAAATCTTCATATTTCTCCTTCCCGTCATATGAATTGATATACCAGCTGGAATCTGCATCCGGCATAACAATGATCATGGGTGGTATAATACCATCATAAATGGATTTGTCCGCATATCGGTTAACCTCCCCAAACTGAAGCCAACCGGTATTATCATCGGTATATCCATGCAGCAGGTATACAACAGGGTAAGTGCGTTCTGATTTTTCATAATCCGCAGGGAGATAAATGGTATAATTTACAGACCGGTTTAGTATGGTACTTTTAACGGATTTTTCTTCAATCACTTTTCCCATTGGCTGGGCCAAAAGTGCATCTGCAATAAAAATTAAGACCATGAAAACTAAAACTCCTTTAATCCTGTGCATAAAAAAAATTGTACTGATTAAAAATGGACTAATGTAAAAATGCATGTTCGGTAGCTGCCTTAAATAATATGTCTAATCAATTTCGATCGGAAAAACTACAAATCCTTTCGATTGATAAGTGGATAGTACAGTACGGGCAGAATATGCTTTACGGACACCGGCAACCAATTTTTCCAGTTCCCATCCCCTGAGCCCCAGGGTTTGTCCGCATACTGAGAATTTTACACCTTTTTGCTGCATCTGGTTTAACAGGTCAAGATTAGGATTATCAATTCCAAACATTTTTTTGAATTCCTCATTATTCAGGAAAGTTGATGTACCGGGGCCGTGGATGATAACAGCAATGTCCATCCTGCTTTCCGGAACACCTGCGGCTCTGTGCAAATTGAGTATCCTTATCATCTCCTGTATCCCGGGGTTTATATTGCCCTTTTTAAGGTCTTCGGCATTGCCATCAGCAAAATCAAAGAGTAACTTATACGTTTGCCCATAGTCTGCCAGGTCAGTTGGATTTTCAACCGGTAATACTCCGGAAAAAATATTTCCTTTCAAAAACGGATAGATCAATTTATCCTGTGCCTTAGTTAACAACTCTTTTCTTTGATCGATTCGGGATGGTGTTGTTGATTGAGCGAAATCATTTGTCGGGAACGCCAACATTATAATCATGATTGACAGAAAACACAGTTTTTTATTATGCATTTTTTATGTTTGAGACAGGTAAATTAAACTTTTTATTTTATCCACACTGACTGAAAAATTAACACGGATATTTGAAAGTTCTTTTTTAAATGGAAGGGGCATCCGTTTCCTCATCTTTATGTCTGCCGGGTTTTTTATAATCCTGATTCAATTGTTGTTCAAATGCACGGCGATCTTTTTGATTCCGGCGAAACAAAAAGATTAAAAGTGCAATGAAGCCAATCCCCAAAAATATTAATATGATCCAGGCAGGCAACATCCAAAAACAAAATTTAATAAGCAATCTTTCATCCTCAAAATTTTCTGAACAGGTTAAAGAATTTGGTGTAATTGAGTATCTGCCGTTTTTTTAAAACCATGAATTCCTGGCCGTACCAATCTTTTACCGCTAAACTTACCGTATTTATTTCAATGATTATCAGTGTAATCGCTTATTATCACGAAAAAAAAGCTGCTCATTTTTAAGTAATTTTTTTCCCCTTCAAATAACGAATAAGTTACTTACATTTACAAAAATGTTAGAGTCATGAATTTGTTTGTTGCTGGCCTCCCCTACGACCTGGATGACGCCGAATTAATGGAAATTTTTGAAAAATTTGGCGCCGTCAAATCTGCCAAAGTTGCTATGGACAGAGAAACCGGAAAAAGCAAAGGCTTTGGCTTTGTCGAAATGGTGGAAGATTCTGAAGGAAAAGAAGCAATCGAACACCTGAATGACATCTCTTTAGGTAAAAAGCCACTTGTTGTTAAACAGGCTGAAGATCGCGGAAGCGCTCCGCGCCGGGACAGTGGTAACAGCGGAGGCGGATATAACCGCAGGGATAATTCAAGCGACCGCAGGAGATATTAGTCCCATTTCCATTTGTTAACAACCGGTAATAATTTTATTCTGCGATACCTGACCAGGTTTCGGGTATACATGTTTTATAAATGAAGTTCTTTTTCCCTTACTAATCCGATTCCGCATTACTTAGTAGATCTTATATCAAAGAAGTTCAATCTACTATCATGAACTGATACTTTACGCTTAGACGATTTTATAACATTAAAGGTCATTCTCCCCTCCGGAGCCAGTTCTGGACTACTTTATCGATATCATTATCCAAATGACATCCATTACATTTTTTCGTAAGTACAACATAAGCATTTTTTGCCCCTGGAAGATCACCTTTATCAATAACCGCACTTAATTCTTTTATTACGGGTTTCAAATGCATTTCATAAGATTCCCTGAATGGCCTGTCCAGTTTACGATGGCTGTCATACTTATCTGCAACAATCTGCAGCACACTGTCCATACCATGTAGAAACCAATCAGCATCAGCCAGGTCACCAGCCCTTAATTCATCACCCACCAATTCGTGGTACATTTTAATATCCAGCATATTCTCATCCAGGTCCTTAATATTTTTTACTTCCATATTTTCCTTGATAGTACAGGTATAGAAAGCAAACAGCAAAAAAACACTCAATATGGAATAAATCACTTTCATATCGTTCAGAATAATCTTCAGGTTGTCAACAGAGATTCAAAACTAAGGTTCAAAAAAGAGAAGCACTACGTCTTAATGTTTCGGCAAGAAGGTTTACCGCGAAAAAAATCCATAATAATCCATAATAATCCCCAAATCCATCCTCCCAATCCATCCAATCCCAAAAATCCTGCTCCAAAAAAGCCACCAGGTTCCCCCAGTGGCTTCCGGCTTCTATGCCGCAGATTATCTTTATGGATCAGCCCGGTTACGCGAAAATAACCGAAGGCTTCCATGATTTATCTGTAGATCTCATGAATACCTCCTTTTTTTTGATGAATATGTAAATTACGCAAAATTCTTTTTCCAAACAAGGCCGTTATGTAGGAAATGTATTGTTCATTTGTATCATAACCCAACGATACCAACAATTTGGTTATGGTAAATTAACCTTGAAAAACCATTGTCTTAATGCTGCTAATCATTAAATAAATATTTAAAAAACTTATTATGCCTGAATCACATCAACGACACAAGCCAAAACATCAACACCACCAGGCAACAGGAACCGCAGGCAAAAAAAACAAAATTACAGCTGGCACTTTTATGACTGTAATGGGTGGGATTTTCGGACTTTCCTTTGGCTATTTTACGGGCGACAGAAGTTTGTTGTGGTCAATCGCAGGAACGGTTGCCGGTGCTCTTGCCGGTTATTTGTTTGGCCATTATATCGACAAAGCCACTGCCCGGAAAAAATAGTATTAAAGAAGTATTAGCTGCCGGAAGATTATTAAAAATCTTTCCGGAATTTAAGATATGTACCATTTAATAGATTCCGGCTCTGGTAAAAGTTGAAATACTGTATCTTTAACTGAGATAATTAAACTCTTTTTCGACCAGTATAAAATTTGCCGTATGCCAACTTACACATTAGACATCAACAATAAATCCTACACGGTTGATGTTGATCAGCAAATGCCTTTATTATGGGTAATCCGTGATTTCATTGGGTTAACAGGCACAAAATTTGGCTGTGGCATTGCCCAGTGCGGGGCCTGCACCATACATATTGATGGTTCTCCGGTGAGATCCTGCAGTTTCCCCGTAGCAGGGGCCGTAGGAAAAAAGATCACAACCATTGAAGGCGTATCACAAAATATAGATCATGCCATACAAAAAGCCTGGATCGAATTACAGGTTCCTCAATGTGGCTATTGTCAGTCGGGACAGATCATGGCCGCTGTGGCGCTGTTAAAACGAACCCCTAAGCCCACAGATAAAGATATTGATGGAGCCATGCAGGGCATCCTCTGCAGGTGCGGCACCTACCAGCGTATCCGGAAAGCCATCCACCGGGCGGCTGAAATGATCTGACTGGATCATTATCTACAAGCAGGTTTACACATTTGATAATGTAGTTAAACCAAAAGCGATCCTGCAATTTTTATTAACAAGTCAAACCAGCATCATGCAACAAAATACCAGTTCCTTTGACCGCAGAAAATTCCTGAAACTATCCGGCATTACCGGTACTGGTTTCCTGCTCGGTTTAAATAAGGGCCTTGCCAATACTGCCATTCAGCATTTTCAGCCTGCTGCTGAACTTTTTGAATTCACCCCATTGATCAATATCGAGAAATCAGGAAAGATCACTTTATTTAATACCCGTCCTGAAATTGGCCAGGGTACTTTCCAGTCAGTGCCTTCAATGATTGCAGAAGAACTGGAGGTTTCCCTCGACCAGGTTACGATCGTACAAACAGGCGGTGAAAAAAAATACGGCCCAACACAATGGGTGGGCGGAAGTTCATCCATCCGGAGCAGTTATACTGATTTTAGAAAAACCGGCGCTGCTGCAAAAGAGATGCTTCAAAAAGCGGCCGCTGCTGTCTGGAACGTACCGGTTGAAGAATGTACTGCGGAGAATGCCCGGATTTTTCATAAACCAACAAACAGAAGTATCGGGTATGGCGACCTGGCTGAAGCGGCGTCAAAACTGGAAGTACCGGCATCCCCAAAACTAAAGGATCCCAAAGATTTTAAACTGTTGGGGAAAGCAACACCCCGGCCGGATGTACCCCTGAAATCAAGTGGCAGAGCGGTATTTGGAATAGATGCTGTTACACCAGGTATGGTTTATGCTTCAATTGAAAGATGCCCGGTCATGGGCAGTAAATTAGTGAGTGTTGATGATTCGGCCGCCAAAAAAGTAAAAGGAGTATTAGAGGTTGTGAAGAGTGAGCGGATCGTGGGGATTTATCGCTATGAGACCATTGCCGTTATCGCAGAAAATTATTGGGCCGCATTGCAGGGCCGCAAGGCGCTGAAAGCAAAATGGGATCATAAAGGCCTGGATGCATTCAATTCAAAATCTTACGAAGAAAATATGCGGAAGCAGGCTTCAAAAGAAGGCCTGCTGGATCACAGCCAGGGAGATTTCGACAAATCATTTTCCAGTGCCCCTGTCAAACTGGAAGCTTTCTATGAAACACCTTTTGTTTCACACTCCCCTATTGAACCCATGAACTGCCTGGCCAGCTGGACTGCCGGAAACAAACTGGAAATATGGACTTCAACCCAGGTACCGGGATCAGTTGTTTCTGATACGGCAAAAGAATTTGGTATACCGGAAGAAAATATCACACTGCATACCTTGTTCAACGGTGGTGCCTTTGGTCGCCGGCTGATCCATGATTATGTAATGGAAGCTGTGGACCTGACTAAAAAAACAGGCAAGCCGGTAAAAGTCATTTGGACACGCGAAGATGATACACAGCAGGGGCCCTTCCGTCCGCTTACTTTTTCTGCCATGAAAGCCGGACTTTCCGCAGACGGAAAAGCCATCGCGTTTCAGCACAAAGTCATTGCACCATCTATTGAGGCAACATTGGAGAAAACACATGATAAGACCAAGGTCAATAAAACCATGACGGAAGCCATCAGTGAACAGAAATATGAGATTCCGAACATGAAGAATAGCTATGTGCCTGTAGACATTGATGTGCCCTTGTTATACTGGCGCGCCGTTACCTCTACCACACTGGCATTTGCCCATGAATGTTTTATTGATGAGATGGCCGTAAAAGCCAAAAAAGATCCGCTGGCTTATCGCCTTGAAATGATTAAAAAGAATTCAGATACGGAAAAAGTACTGCGCAAACTCCAGGAAGTTTCCAACTGGAACAAACCCCTACCGGCAGGCTGGGGACGTGGCGTTGCACAATATGAATTCTTTGCGGGGCTATGCGGGCAGGTTGTGGAAGTTTCCAAAAATGGAAAAGGCATAAAAATTGAAAAAGTGTATGCGGTTATTGATATGGGAACAGTGGTTAATCCGGATACGGTAAAAGGCCAGGTTGAGGGCGCCATTGTAATGGCCATCACTGCAGCCATCAAATCGGGTATCACATTTGATAAAGGACAAACCGTACAAACCAATTTTCAAAATAACGCCTTACTAAGAATCAATGAATCGCCGGAAGTGATAGTGCATATCATTACGGATGGTGGGGATGTGATCAAGGGTGCCGGTGAGCCGGGATTACCACCGCTTGCGCCGGCATTGTGCAATGCCATTTTTAATGCAACGGGAAAACGGATCAGGAGACTGCCTTTTGATATCAATAATATTTAAGAGGCTTAACTAATTTAAACAAATGGCCACAGAGAACCGCGGAGTTTAACCCAGAGAGCCACAGAGATTTTTGTGATAATCTCTGTGGCTCTCATTTTTCTCTGCTGCCCTCTGTGGCCTGAGAAATTCTATCATTAAATAAAATTGATGATTATGTTCAAACATTTTATTATCTGTGTAATTATCACGGGCATTTCAGTTTCTGCCTATTGTCAGTCATTTAACCTCAAAGCGAGCATCGAACGCGGTAAAGAAGTGTATGCTTTGGAATGCCAGAGTTGCCATATGCAGGAAGGAGAAGGTCTGCCAGGCGTTTATCCGCCAGTGGCAAAGACAGATTACCTGAAGCAGCCAACGCCATTTCTCATTAATATTATCTTAAAAGGTCAGACCGGGGAGATCGAGGTAAATGGAACGAAATATAATACGCCCATGCCCGCACAGGACTACATGACAGATGAAAAAATTTCAGATGTCCTTAATTATATCCGGAATACCTGGACAAACAAAGGGGCAGCTATCACGCCTGCGCAGGTTAAGACACAAAGAGAAAAAAACAAGGCACAATAATTTTCAGGAGGGAATTCCATATAGAAGAGGAATATTTCCAGGGGGAAAAAATCCACACGAGCAGGTTATGAATTGAGTCAAAAGACCATATCAATTCACTCATTTCAATTGATCGTTTTTGTTGTCGAATGTTTATTGTACTTTGTTTATTAGCAAACAGGGCTTCTCTGCGTCTTATTTCCCGTTAATTGCAATGGTGAGAGCATACTAAAATTATTAGGATTAAGTATTTAGAACGCAAAGCCTAATTACAAGGTTAACTTACTTTATTGACTTGATCCCAAAAAGTAACAAAGACTATTATCCCTCAAATGCGGGAGTTAAAGAGACAAGCAATCCTCCCCCTAAAACCTGAGTATGTGTTAAACTCGAAATTCACCCCCTCCAGAGGGGGATAATTCTTCTCCAAAACCTTCTTATAAAAATTCAGTGAACACCTGTATCAAAAGAACATTGCAGGGAAAGGCTGTTATATCCCCCTCTGGAGGGGGTGAACCTCGGAGGCATTTTACTTTAGTGCTTTAGGGGGAGGACAATCTTTATTTAAACCATACAATAGATCACATGTATATAACCGCCACACCTTGAGCCAAATTACAAATGAGATTTAAATGGTTAATCCTAAAAATTATTGAGTGGCGCTCTTCAATAAGTATTTCAATAAAACAACATATTTCTGTTGAACTTTTTCCGGCTTCCTTAGTATAGCATTCTGAATGGATGTTAAATCCTGTTTCCTCATCCTACCTACGTTGTTAAACATTTTATTTTTGTATACAGCTTTTCGGTAAATTACAGTAACGATTGCTATTAATGCGTGAAAATTACACATATAAAAAATGTGTGTCCTGCGCTGCTGAAAAGCCAAAGGCCCAAGTAAGCAAAAAGGCAGGTCTGCTCACTGGTTTCTTACTGGTGCTGTTACCTAAATGCCCGCTTTGTATCATAGCCTATTCAAGCACCATCATGCTCTGCGGCAAAGAAACATCCATCATTTCTACCCAGACACAATCTTCACTTTTATCTACCGGCATCACACTATTTTTCTGTTTGATCATTCTTGTAAGCTTGTTCTTTAATTACCGGGATGATAGAACGAAAAATGCACTGGCACTGGTATTTACGGGAAGTCTATTGCTGCTGGCGTCAACCATATGGGCTATCGGGCCTTTCATGTATTATACCGGAACGGCAATCATTTTTGCAGGGGTTTGGCTTAATGGCAGCATGCTTTATGTGCTGAACAAGTTGAAAAACATTTTACGTAAAATAGAAAATAGACAATTTTTATCGACACTAAAAAACTGAAATAATAATAATCAGATCTTTTATCATTCAATTATTCATTTACCTAAAAAAAAATATTACTACGGAAAAATTGTCCATACTATAGCAATCAAATTTTCCGGCTTTATTTAAACCGTTTTTGGTAATTAAACTTGCTGTTCTCCATACCCTGAGAAATGATATGTTGATCTGTAAACCCTGCAGAAATAGTTTATCAACGATTTAAACATAAACAGTATGATTGCTCAGTCATTTCAGTACGAATCTCCAGGTACGATCAGAGAAGCCATTGAACTGCTTCAGAAATATGGTGATGAAGCCAAAATCTTATCAGGCGGCCATAGCCTAATCCCCATGATGAAGCTTCGTTTTGCCAGCCCGGAATGGATCATCGACATCAACAAGATCCCGGGCTTATCCTACATCAAAGAAGAAGGCGGAATGCTCAAGATCGGGGCGCTCACCAGGGAGTCGGAAATTGAACATTCAGACCTCCTGAAAAAACACTTTCCCATTTTTGCAGACGTTACCAAACTGATCGCCGATCCCCAGGTAAGGAACATGGGAACCATCGGCGGAAACCTGGCTCACGGCGATGCGGCCAACGACCATCCCGCTGTTATGCTTGCATTAAATGCAACCGTTATTGCCCAGGGGCCTGACGGGGAAAGAGCCATCCCCATCGACGAATTTTTCTTCGGATTTTATCAAACAGCACTGCAACCCGATGAGATCCTGACGGAAATTCAGATCCCCATCTCGCAACACGGCACCGGCAGCGCTTACCACAAACTGGAAAGAAAAGTGGGCGATTATGCCACAGCCGGCGTGGCAGTTCATCTGACGCTCGATAAAAATAATGTCTGCACTTCCATTGGCATCGGGCTCACCAATGTTAACCCTACCCCATTGCGTGCTTCGCGATCTGAAGAAGCCCTCTTCGGGAAGGAACTGACAGAATCCGCCATAGCACAGGCAGCGCAGTTTGCATCTGAAGACTGCAGCCCTTCTTCCGACCTCCGGGGCAGTGAAGAATATAAAAGGGCGATGGTAGCCGTGCTGGTAAAAAGGATGATCCATAAAGCAGCGGAGCGGGCAAAAGCTTAAACCAGGTAAATAAGATTCAACATTTAAAATATTGAAACAATATGAATAAGCAAATAACTGTAACGGTCAACGGTACCCAACACACACTTGAAGTGGAACCCCGTTTGTTGCTGGTTCACATGATCAGGGAAGTACTAAACCTAACCGGCACACATATCGGTTGCGATACATCCAGTTGCGGAGCATGTACCATCCTGCTTGACGGCAAATCCATTAAATCATGCACCGTGCTGGCTGTCCAGGCCGACGGAAAATCGATAAAAACCATTGAAGGCGTTTCGGCTGAAGGACAATTAGACTCACTGCAGGAAGGATTCCACCTGAACCATGGACTCCACTGTGGTTTTTGTACACCCGGCATGATCATGCGGGCAACAGAACTGCTGGCCAATAACCCGAATCCTACGGAAGATGAGATTCGCTGGGGTATTTCGGGTAACCTTTGCCGTTGTACAGGTTACAACAATATTGTAAAAGCCATACACTATGCCAGCGCTAAAAACCAGGGTTTGCCGACTCCGTCAACAGAACCTGAATTTGTATAGTAAACCATTTTGTCAACATCTCAACACTTAACCATATGATTCAGTGTAAAACGTCAAAAGCGATCAGCGGCATGGGTCATTCCATGAAAAGGAAAGAAGACGCCCGTTTCCTCCAGGGGAAAGGCCATTATGTGGATGATATCAAGCTGCCGGGCATGCTCTACATGGATATTGTAAGAAGTCCCTATGCCTATGCCAAAATCAAAAGCATCAATATCGAAGAAGCCATGAAAGTTCCGGGTGTGATAGCGGTTGTAAACGGCCGTGACCTGGAAAAATACAACCTTCACTGGATGCCCACTCTTATGTCGGACACCCAAATGGTATTGCCTACGGATACCGTCATGTACCAGGCACAGGAAGTATGCGCCGTCATTGCCACCAGCAGGTATGCCGCCAGGGATGGCAGGGAAGCCGTAAGGGTTGAATATGAACCCATGAAACCGGTAATCGATCCATACAAAGCAATGGATGCAAACGCGCCTGTATTAAGAACAGATAAGGAAGGAAAAAAAGACAACCATATCTGGCACTGGAAAGTGGGCGATAAAGAAAAAACCGACCAGGTTTTTGATACCGCCGAAGTTGTGGTGAAACAACATATGCATATCCCGCGTATCCATGTGGCATCTATCGAAACATGTGGCTGTGTGGCTGATTATGATAAGGTCAATAATCACCTCACCATGTATATGACCACCCAGGCACCCCATGCTATCCGGACGGTAATTGCTTTAGTGGCCGGACATGTTGGCCTTACCGAAGAAAAAATCAGGGTGATATCACCAGATATCGGAGGTGGCTTTGGTGGTAAAGTTCCTGTTTATCCGGGCTATGTCATTGCCATTGCGGTTTCATTCCTCGTAGGCAAACCCGTCAAATGGATCGAAGACAGAAGTGAAAATCTCCAGGCAGACTCCTTTGCACGGGACTACCACATTACAGCCGAGATGGCGGGAACAAAAGAAGGTAAGATCCTCGCCACCCGTTTCAAAGTACTGGCAGACCACGGTTACACCGACGCATCGGCCAATCCGTCAAAATTTAATACCGGTCTATTCTCCATTGCAACTGGTTCATATGATTATGGTACCTCTTTCATGGAAGCAGATGCCGTATATACCAATAAACCACCAGGAGGTGTTGCCTACCGCTGCTCCTTCAGGGTAACAGAAGCAGTTCATGCCATTGAAGTCATCACAGATCGTTTTGCTTTCGCAGTTGGCAAAGACCCGGCTCTGTTGAGGATGGAAAACTTTATTAAAAAAGAAGATTTTCCCTGGAAATCGCCCACCGGCTGGATATATGACAGTGGTGATTATCATGCTGGTCTCAAGAAAGCCATGGACGCTATTGGTTATGATGAATTGCGGAAAGAGCAGGCAGAAAAAAGGAAGAAAGGTGAATTGATGGGCATTGGCATTTCCACTTTTACTGAAATTGTAGGTGCCGGTCCGTCAAAAGACTTCGATATCCTCGGTATTAAAATGTTCGACAGCGCCGAGATCAGGGTTCACCCTACAGGAAAGGCCATCGCCCGCTTTGGTACAAAGTCGCAGGGACAAGGGCACGAAACTACCTATGCACAGATCATTGCTGAAGAATTAGGTATACCGGCAGAGAATATCCAGATAGAAGAAGGAGATACGGATACTGCGCCATATGGATTAGGAACCTACGCCAGCAGAAGTACACCCACTGCGGGTGCCGCTGCTTCCATTGCCGCTCGAAAACTTAGGGATAAGGCAAGGAAAATTGCCGCTTACCTCCTGGAAGTGAGTGAAGATGACCTGGAATGGGAACCCGGTAAATTCTCAGTAAAAGGTGCCCCGGAAAAATCCAAGACCATACAGGAAATAGTGTTTGCTGCTTATACCAACCATCCCCAGGGAATGGAAGCGGGATTTGAGGCAACACACTATTATGATCCCCCCAATCTCACCTTTCCTTCAGGCGCTTATATCTGCGTAGTGGATATCGACAAAGAGACCGGTGCGATCAATGTAAGGCGTTTTGTTGCGATCGACGACTGCGGGCATATCATCAACCCGATGATCGTACAGGGACAGGTGCATGGAGGCCTCACACAAGGTATTGCTCCGGCCATGTATGAAGAACTGATCTATGACGAGGATGGCAATATCCTGAACGGCACATTTATGGACTACCTGGTACCTACTGCAGTGGAATCACCCAAATGGGAAACGGGGCATGTTGTTACTCCTTCACCCCACCACCCAATTGGGGCTAAAGGTGTAGGTGAGTCTCCAACCGTAGGTTCACCGCCCGCCATTGTAAATGCTATCGTGGATGCGTTATCACCATACGGCATAACACATATGGATATCCCGGTTACACCATTTAAAGTTTGGAAGGCGCTGAAGGAGAAAGGAGCGATATAGGGAAAATCGAAAGTGGAAAATCGAAAATCGAAAATGAATACAGTGATATGGCCGCGCCTCTCTGCTTTGTACAGTTAGATTGAACAGCCCACAGATGCAGTCAGGTTTAAGGAACATACCATTCTTAAGTGCTGATTGATGTTGAGGGGCTGTTCCCCTCTCTATTGTATAGAGAGGGGCGGGACTGCGAAGCAGGCCGGGGTGAGTAAGAAATCGAAAATGAATACAGAGCTGGCAATGTGTAGACTCACCCCGTCCACGCCAGGGCGTGGCCACCCCTCTCTGCAAAGCAGAGAGGGGATGAACAGCCCACAGATACAGTCAGTGATTAAAGAACATACCATTCTTAGTGCTGATTGAAGTTAAGGGGCTGTTCCCCTCTCTATTGTATAGAGAAGGGCGGGACTGCGAAGCAGGCCGGGGTGAGTAAGAAAATCGAAAATGGTTAGTGTGCTGGTAAAGCGATATTGAATTTTATTCCCTGGTGTTTGATGCACCGGGGAATTTTCCCTTTTTTAGGGTGTGCAAAACTCAGATTAGTTTTAGGTAAAAAGTTTACTCATGATTTTGTGAACCGTTTTATTTTTTCGATTGTTTAACAATTAGGCCTGAATCTATTATTTAAATTTCTCAATTGTTTTGCCATGACTACAACAATTTCAAAAACATTCCATGTTGACCATTCCATAGAAGACACATGGAATAACCTGACCAACCCCAACCAGGTGGTAACCTGTGTGCCCGGGGCAACGCTCACCA
>Ga0209254_10003078_pt1 | contig 15230 bp, 10 predicted proteins | sample FrelakmetDIP11DI_FD_187148 | JGI IMG/M metagenome (GOLD analysis project Ga0209254, IMG submission 187148) | Freshwater lake sediment microbial communities from the University of Notre Dame, USA, for methane emissions studies - DIP11 DI (SPAdes)... | ecosystem: Environmental > Aquatic >...
TCTCAGGCTGGCGGTTGGCGAGCGACAGTCCGACGCGGCTGTTGACCAGCAGGTTCCCCGCTACGAGGTAGAACCCATAGAGCACGGCCAGCGCGAGCGCGAAGAGGCGTGCCCGTCGCACCAAGGATCGCGACAAGGGATGAGTTGCGGACGCAGGCGCGCCGTCGTCCTCTTGCATGAGGTCAGCTACGCTCCCCTCGTACGGCGCAGGTGGCGCCCGTGCTCTTGATGCATCAGGTCCGGACGGTGCGCACCGCCGCCAGGATCTGCTCAAGTGCTCCCGGGTCCTCGATCGTCGTGAGGTCGCCGGGATCCTGTCCCTCGCAGAGCGCGCGGATCGAGCGTCGCAGCAGCTTGCCGGAGCGGGTCTTGGGCAGCGCCGTCACGAAATGCACGCGGGCGGGTCGCGCCACCGCGCCGAGCTGTGTGTCCACCACCTTCATGATCTCGCCCTCGTGGGCGAGGCACTTCTGGGGCGTGTCGACCAGGGTGGCGTCCTTGACGATCGCGAACGCCATCGCCACCTGGCCCTTGAGCTGGTCGGCGACGCCCACCACCGCGACCTCGGCGATGTTCGGGTGCGAGGAGATGGACTCCTCGATCTCGCGCGTGCCGAGGCGATGACCCGCCACGTTGATCACGTCGTCCGTGCGGCCGAGGATGAAGTAGTAGCCGTCCTGGTCGCGGATGCCCCAGTCGAAGGTCGAGTACGCCTGCTGCCCCGGCACGCTCTTCCAGTACGTCGAAACGAAACGCTCGTCGTCGCCCCAGACGGTGGTCATGCAGCCCGGCGGCAGCGGACCACGGATGGCGACCACGCCCTTGGTGTCGGCGCCAACTTCTTCTCCCGACACTGCGTCGTACAGGTGCACGTCGTAGCCGTAGACCGGCACGCCCGGCGAGCCGTACCTGCCCGGCAGCGCCTCGACGCCGCGCTGGATCGCGAGGATCGGCCAGCCGGTCTCGGTCTGCCAGTAGTTGTCGACGACGGGCTTGCCGATGCCCTCGGCGATCCAGCGCGCCGTTGGCTCGTCGAGCGGTTCGCCGGCGAGGAACAGCAGGCGCAGCGAGGACAGGTCGTACTTGCGCAGCAGTGTCGGATCCTGCTTCTTGAGCACGCGGATCGCGGTCGGCGCCGAGAACATCACCGAGACGCGGTACTGCTCGACGATCTTCCACCAGATGCCGCCGTCCGGCCGGATCGGCGTGCCTTCGTAGAGGATCGTCGCCATGCCGGCGATCAGCGGGCCGTAGACGATGTAGCTGTGTCCGACCACCCAGCCGATGTCGCTGGTGGCGAAGTAGGTCTCGCCTGCGTTGCCGCAATAGATCAGTTTCATGGACGCGGCCAGTGCGACCGCATAACCGCCGGTGTCGCGCTGCACGCCCTTGGGCTTTCCGGTGGTGCCGCTGGTGTAGAGGATGTAGCTCGGCTCCGAGCTCTCCAGCCACTCGCAGGGCACGTCATCATCGAGGTGCGCGTCGCGCAGCGTCGCGTAGTCGACATCGCGACCCGCGACCCGCGTCATTGGCGCGAGTCCGCGGTCGACGAGCAGCACGGTGGCGGGCGGGGACTTCGAAAGCCTGATCGCCTCGTCCAGCAGGTTCTTGTAGGGGACCGCCTTGCCGGCGCGCGAGCCCGCGTCCGCGCTCACGATGACCTTCGGTGTCGCGTCATCGATGCGTGTGGCGAGGCTCACCGAGGCGAATCCGCCGAACACCACGGAGTGGATCGCGCCGATGCGGACGCAGGCCAGCATCGCGAACACGGCCTCCGGGATCATCGGCATGTAGATCAGCACGCGGTCACCGCGTCCCACGCCGAGCGAGCGCAGGACACCCGCCATGCGGTTCACTTCACGGTGCAGCTCCCGAAAAGTGAAGGTCCGGTCCTGGTTGGTCTCGGTTGAGACGTAGATCAGGGCAGGGGAGTCTCCCAGCGCGGCCAGGTGCCGGTCGACGGCGTTGTGGCAGAGATTCGTGCGTCCGCCGACAAACCACTTCGCAAAGGGCGGACGTGAGTAGTCCAGCACCCGGGTGCAGGGCACGTGCCAGTCGATGAGCGAGGTGTACTCCCGCCAAAAGCCTTCCGGGTCGCTGATCGAGCGTGCGTGCAGAGCCTGGTACTTCCCCATGTCCCTGTCTCCCTCGGAGCCTGCCGATGCGGGTCTTGTAGCGGCCGTGCCGTCAATTGGCCATTAGACGATGGGTCAAGTGCGGTGCCCGGCTCCGCACCTGCGACCCGGCGGGCTGCTCAGCCGGTCATCATCCGGTCGATATGCGCCACCGCGCTGGCTGCGAGGGCGGACAGGTCATAGCCGCCCTCGAGCGTCGAGATGACCCGGCCGCCGGCGTGGCGGTCTGCGACACCGCAGGCCACGCTGGTGATCCAGGCGTAGTCCGCCGTCGAGAGGCGCAGCTCCGCCAGGTCGTCAGCGGCGTGCGCGTCGAATCCGGCGGAGATGAAAACCAGCTGCGGCTCGAATGCTTCGAGTTCCGGCAGCCAATGCTCGGTCACCGCCTCGCGGAACCCTTCGCTGCCGGTGCCGGGCGGGAGCGGACAATTGACGATGTGGCCAGGCACCGAGCCCGGGTTGGCGCCCGGGTACAGCGGGTACTGGAACGACGAGCAGATCAGCACGCGCCGATCGCCCTTGAAGATGTCTTCCGTGCCGTTGCCCAGGTGCACGTCGAAGTCCAGGATCGCGACGCGCTCGAGTCCGTGCGCGTCGAGCGCGTGGGCCGCGCCGACCGCGACGTTATTGAAGAAGCAGAAGCCCATCGCCTGGGCGCGCTCGGCGTGGTGTCCCGGCGGCCGCACGTTGCAGAACGCACGACGTACCTCCCCGCCCAGCACGAGGTCGGTGGCGAGCACGTTGGCTCCCGCGGCCCGCAGTGCGGCCTCGAGCGTGTCCGGGCACATCGCGGTATCGGGGTCGAGCCGGGCGAATCCTTCGGCGGGCGAGCGCGCAGCGATACTCTCGATATGCGACCGCGGATGCACCCGTGCGAGTTGTTCCACCGTGGCGCGAGGCGCCTCGTGGTGACGCAGGAAGTCGAACAACTGCCGCGCATGCAGCAGTTCCTCGATCACGTCGAGCCGCGCCGGCTGTTCCGGGTGACCCACCCCCATGTTGTGAAGGCGGCAGGCGGGGTGCGTGACGAAGGCCACTGGCATGGCGTAACTCTACCTGTGGTGTTCCGGGATGTAACAGTCGGAGTATATCGCTAGCATCCTCCGGAGCCTTCCGCTCCGAGCCAACCAGCCATGACCGCCAGACGCATCGCCAAGCTGCTCGCGCCCTCGTCGGTCGTGCTGATCGGGGCCAGCGATACTCCGGGTACGCTCGGTGACGTGGTGCGCCGCAATCTCACCGCCGCGGCTTTCCCGGGTCCGGTGCACTACGTGAACCTGCGCCACGACTCGGTGGCAGGGCAGCCTGTCTATCGCAGCGTGTCCGACCTGCCAGCGGCTCCGGACCTGGCCGTGATCGTCACGCCGGCAGCGACGGTGCCGGACCTCGTCAGCGAGTGCGGAAGGCTCGGGGTCTCAGGAGCGGTGATCGTTTCGACCGGGTTCGGCGAAGACGGCCGGGCCGGCCACGAACTCGGGGCGCTGCTGGCGAGTCGCGCGCACGAGCACGGTCTGCGCTTCCTGGGGCCCGGCAGCCTCGGGGTGATTCGCGGCGACCTCCGGCTGAACGCGTCGTGCGGTCCGCAACCCACGCTGCCGGGCCGCCTCGCGCTCGTTTCGCAGTCCGGCGCGATCTGCGCGGCGATCCTGGACTGGGCGCAGTCGCGTCGCATCGGATTCTCCACGGTGATTTCGACCGGGCTCGGTTCCGACGTTTCGCTGGGCGAGATCCTCGACTTCCTCGCGCGCGATCCTGCCACCGACAGCATCATGCTCTACCTCCACGCAGTGGGAGATGCGCGACGCTTCATGAGCGCGCTGCGGGCGGTGGCGCGCGTGAAGCCTGTCGTCGTGATGCGTGCCGGGCGACGTGCCGAGAAGCCCGAGCCCGATGCCGCGTTCCACGCCGGCGCGCTGGTCGGCGAAGACGACGTGTTCGATGCCGCGATGCGCCGCGCCGGCGTGCTGCGTATCCGCGACTTCGCGGAGCTCTATACCGCCGCCGCCACGCTCGGCGCCGGGGTCAGGGTCTCCGCGCGCCGTCTCGCGATCGTCTCGAACGCGCGCGCCACGGGTGCCATCGCCGAGGATCGCGCTGAGGAGCGCTGGCTGCCCATGGCGCAACTCGGCTCGGACTCACTGGCCCGCCTCGGCGCCCTGCCGATGTCCGGCGACGGGCCCGGCAATCCGGTTTACCTGCGCGCCGATGCCGAGGCGGCGCATTATGCCGAGGCTGTCGAAGTGTGCATGCGGGATCCTGGAGTAGACGTGGTGCTGGCGCTGCTCGTGCCGCACGCCCTCGCCGAGCCGGACGTCATCGCGCGGTCACTGCTCGAGGTTTCGGCCGCCCACCGCAAGCCGCTGTTCACGTCCTGGATGGGCGGGGAGGGCGTGGAAGCGAGTCGCAAGCGATTCGCCGCCGCGGGCGTGCCGAGCTACACGCGACCGGAGGTCGCAGTGGACGGGATTGCCGCGCTGTCGCTGTTCGCCGCGAACCAGCAGCAGCTCCTGCAGGTCCCGGCGCCGCTGCAGCGCGAGACCGAGCCCGACCGTGCCACTGCCCAGGCGATCATCGACGCTGCGCTGGCAAACGGGCAGGAATGGCTCGATCCTGCCGACTCGAAGGCCGTGCTGGCGGCTTTCGGGGTGCCGGTGGTGCAGAGCCTGCCGGCGCGCTCCGCCGAGCAAGCGGTGGCGGTGGCGCGGTCGGTGGGTCTTCCTGTCGTGATGAAGATCCTGTCGCCCGACATTGCTCACAAGACCGATGTCGGCGGCGTGCGGCTCGGTCTGCCCGACGTGCAGAGCGTGCGCTCGTCCTACGCGGCGATGATGCGGGATGTAGCCCGCGCGCGGCCGGACGCGCAACTCGAGGGAGTGCTGATCGAGCCACTGTATCGGCGGCGGCACGCGCGCGAGCTGATGATCGGCGTGGTGCGCGATCCCGAGTTCGGTCCGGCGATCATCTTCGGCCTCGGGGGGCTGCTCGTGGAAGTGATCTGCGACCGCGCCGTCGCACTGCCTCCGCTCAATGCCTTTCTCGCCGGCGACCTCGTGCGCCGCACGCGGGCGAGCGCCGCGATGCAGCCGCTGCGCGGCGCGCCGGCCGCCGACGAGGAGGCGGTCGTCGACATCCTGCTGCGCGTATCCGACGTCGTCTGCGAGCTGCCCAACGTGGCCGCCATGGACCTGAACCCCGTGATCGTCACCGACTCGGGCGCCGTGGTGCTCGATGCCCGCATCGGAATCGTGTCCCGCGCTGCCTCCGCACGTCCCTACGACCACATGGCGATCCACCCGTACCCGAGTGCCCTGGAGCGGAAACTGGAGCTCAGTGGTGGCGTGTCCGTGACGCTGCGACCGATACGCCCGGAAGACGCGGCAATCGAGCACGCATTCGTGCACGGACTTTCCGAGCAGTCGAAGTTCCTGCGCTTCATGTTCGGGCTGAAGGACCTGACACCCGCGATGCTGTCGCGGTTCACGCAGGTCGACTATGACCGGGAGATCGCGCTGATCGCGTTGATCGATACCCCGGACGGGGAGCAGCAGATCGGCGTCGCCCGCTATACGGTGCTTCCCGACGAACAGACCTGCGAGTTCGCAATCGTCGTGGCCGACGCCTGGCAGGGCAAGGGACTCGCACGGCGGCTGCTTGCTCAGCTGGCCGATACCGCGCGCCAGCGCGGCCTCCTCACCATGACCGGCGTCACCATGCGCGAGAATCAGCGCATGATCGAGTTGTCGCGCTCGCTCGGTTTCCAGACCGGGACCGACAAGGACGATCCCGATCTGGTGCAGATGACGCTGGACCTGCAGCGTCCGCCGGCACCGACTGCGCCAGCCTGAACCGGCCGCGGTACTCGTCTAGTCGAGCGCGGCGTCGAGCGTGATCTCGACGCCCGCGAGTGCCTTCGATACGGGGCAGTTCTCCTTCGCGTCCGCGGCGAGCGCCGAGAAACGCTCGGGGCTGAGGCCCGGGATGCGGGCGCGCGTCGTGAGCGCGATGCGCGGTATCGCGAACCCGCCTGCGACCGCGTCGAGGTGCACGGCTGCGGTCGTGTGGATTCGTTCCGGCGCGAGTCGCTCGCGCGCCAGCAGAGCAGTGATCGCCATGGTGAAGCATCCGGCATGCGCGGCACCCAGCAGTTCCTCGGGGTTCGTCTCCCTGCCCTGCTCGAAGCGAGCCTTGAAAGTGTAGGGCCCACGGAAAGCGCCGCTCTCGAGCGCGATCTCGCCGGTGCCCTCGCGCAGGCTGCCGGCCCACGATGCTTCCGCTTTACGTATCGTCATGGTTCTTCTCCCCCTGCGGCGCGGCCGCGCCGGCGTTCCGGTGATGCTAACCGGATTGCTCCGTGGCGCGCAGGTCGGACCGCCGCTGATAGCGATATCCACGGTCGCGCCGCTGCCGGCCGCTGATTGTTCCGCAAAGCCGAATAGCTTTGTCAGATTAAGCCAGTTTATCAGGTCAATATGAGCGCGTAGCTTGGGCCCCGCAGACAGAGAGACAGACACGAATCCGACCAACGACCCTGACCTTCACACGCACCGGAGAACCAAGCCATGTTTACCTGCAAGAGCGCCGACCGTTTCACCACCCGCATCCTCGCCGGCCTCGTGGTCGCCGTGGCGATCATGTTCGGGTCCCTGACCCACGCCGTCGTCAACTTCCAGGCCTTTGCCTGAGGTGCGGTCCGCGGACTTTCCCGACCCGGTCGACCCGAGTGGCGCCAGGCGTTCGCTCCTGCCGACCGGGCCCGGGGAAGAGCAGGTTCCTGCCACTGGCAGCATCCCTGGCACCGGGGACGATCAGGCGATCCGGATGACCAGCTTGCCAGCGACGTGCCCCTCGCGCGACTGCGCGATGGCGCGCCCGGCGTCGACCAGCGGGTACTCGCCCGCAATCTCGCAGCGCAGTCGACCCGCGCGCACCAGGTCGGTGAGTTCGTCCATCGCGGCCGGGTCGGGCCTTAGCATCACCGCGTGACGCCGTAGCGCTCCGAGGCGGTTCAGCAGCGGATCCAGCGTATAGGTGAAGGCGTCCGGCAGCGTGCTCGCATAGCTGCCACCTCGCTTCAGCAGGTGCTGGTGCCGATCGCGCGGAATGTTGGGCACGCAGTCGAGCACGGCGTCGAAGCCGCCGGGCCATCGTTCCGGCGGAAGGGCCCGGTAGTCAAGGAAATCGTCTGCCCCAAGCGAAGCGACGAGATCGCGGCGTGCCGCGCTCGCCACCGCTGTCACCGTGGCGCCGCGCGCCTTGGCAACCTGCATCGCAACGTGGCCCACGCCTCCCGCAGCGCCATTCACCAGCACGCGCATGCCGCTGCCGACTTGCGCCAGGTTGCAGAGCGCGACGGCCGTCACGCCCACGCAGGACAGCGCGGCTCCGACACGGTCGTCGATGCCCGCGGGCCGTCGGGCGACGAATCCGGCCGGCACCGGCACGAACTCGGCGAACGTGCCGTGCACGCGTGCGAAGGGGTCGATGAACCCCATCACGGGCTCACCCTCGCGCCAGCCCGCGAGACCCGTACCGACAGCCGCGATCTCGCCCGAGAAATCCGAGCCCATGGTCCTCGGCGTGCCGCCCTTTACGAGAAAGCGAAACCTTCCGGCCGCGATCTTCCAGTCCACAGGATTGAGGCTCGCGAAGCGGACGCGCACCAGCAGTTCGCCGGCGCGCAGCGGTGGCACCGGTACGTCCTCGAGCAGGGGCGAGACAGCGGGACCCCGGTGCAGGTAGCGAAACGCTTGCATGGAAGGACAGTGGCCGGGGCCGGACAGGGCGGGAGCCGCGATGCTGCCACAGTTGCTGCCACAGATGCCGCCAGAGGCGTGCCCCGAGCGGCGTCAGATCAGCGCGGCTCCGGCCGCGCCCCCGGGCTGACGCCCGGGGGCGGTGCGGCAAGAGAGATGCGTCGCGCGGGAATCCGCGCGGCGCCGAGGTTCAGAACGAGTACTTCGTGGTGAATTGCAGCCGGTTGAAGTCCGCGTCCGTTCCGTTCTCGATCTCGCGGATTCCGTAACGGTATTCCGCGCCTACATCGAGCTTCGGGAGCGGCGAGTAGAAAATATTCGCGGCCGCGCTCCAGCTCGACTTGCTCGCGCTGCCTCCGGTGAGATCGACATCGTTGTCGTAGTCCTGAATCGAGTACATGAGCGTGCTTCGCAGCTTGCCGCTGCTTCCCCAGACGTGGCGATAGGCGGCGAAGCCGGCGAAGCCATCGATCGATTCGAGGTCGCCGCTGGAATCGATCACCGCGTCGTTGGCGAAATTGAGGGCGACATAGCGGCCGAGGTTGCCGTACAGCACCATCCAGCGGACGTCGTCCTTGCCGAAGTTAAACTTGCCGGAGCCGCTGAGCGCCCCGGTCCACGTGGAGGCGTCAATCGAATTCGCGCCCGTCGTCTCATGGGCGAGCTCACGCAGCAGGCCGGCGACAGCGACGTGTCCCCACGAGCCCTTCCATGCGTAGCGCGCGGTGAGGTCGGGCACCCAGCCGTCGTCCGACGATATGCGTGCGCCGCCGCGGTAGGGCGTGATGGTGGTCTCGCGGTTCTCGGCCGATACCGACAGGCCTCCCGACGTCCAGCGCACCTGCGGCTGGCGTACGAAAGTCGTGCCGTCCGTCGGACCGATGAAGTCCACTGCCTCCGGCAGCGTGGCCACGTCCATGAAGTTCGACCACGTCTGGCCGACCAGCCACTCGCGCCAGGTCACGTACGCGTGCCGCACAACGGGGGCGTAGGTATTGCTGATGCGCTGGTCGCCAGTCACGGATCCGAAGAAGTCGATCTCGAAGCGCGTCGACAGCTTGTCGCCACCTTCAAGGATCGTATCCGTCCCGAAGTTGATGCGTGACTGCTTCACGTGCGCATTGAGATCCCAGTCGTCCTCGCCAATGCCGCCGACGGGCGTGACGCCCGGCACGTAGAAGTCGCGACCGACGCTGTTGTCCGGAATGTCGCCATCCGACGTCTTGGTGAACAGGGCGTCGGCCTTCACGTATCCGGTCAGCAGGAACGTCGTGTTCGGTGCCGCATTCGGCGTGATCGACACGCCCTGGATGGGTGCCTTGGCTGGGGCGGCGGCTGCTGCGGCGGCGGCCGGAGCCGGAGCCGGGGCCGGAGCGGGAGCAGCCTTCTGCGCTGCCAGCAACGCCTGCACCTGCTTCTCGAGTTCGGCGATGCGCGCCTCGAGCTGCTGTTCCTTGGCGGAGTCGGCGATCGCGATGGCAGGCGCGCCGAATGAGGCGGCGGCGAGCGTGACCGTGATCATCCGGCCGAGCGTTTTCCGGGCACGAGTCTGCGTGGGCATCGAACAGTCCCCCGTTGGTTGAGCGCGCACGATGCTGCGCCGCAGGGGCAATGGCACGCCATTCGCCATTGGTCGAACCCGCGCAATCCCGCCTGGCGGCGGGGTTATATTCGTGCTCAACATGAGCCGACAGATCATCGTCGCGGATGACCACCCGCTGTTCCGCGAAGCACTCAAGGCCGCTGTCGGCCGTCTCGAGTCCGCGACAGGATTCGTGGAGGCGGATTCCGTGGCCTCGTTGCTCTCCGCGCTGGAGAGAGAGCCGGACGCGGATCTGCTGCTGCTCGATCTCAACATGCCCGGCGCGCAGGGCTTCAATGCGCTCGTGCACGTGCGCGGCAGCCGGCCTGGCCTGCCGGTCGTCGTCGTGTCCGCCGACGACGACGCACAGACCATCGCTGGTGCGATGAGATACGGCGCGCAGGGGTTCATCCCGAAGTCCACCGAGGCGGGCCAGATCGGTCGCGCGATCGAGGCCGTGCTCGCCGGCGAAATCTACACGCCTCCGGGCTTCGTCGCGCCGCTGACGACCGAGAGTGCCGACGATGACCTGCGTATCGCACGACGCGTCGGCGATCTGACGTCACAACAGTTCCGCGTGCTCGGCATGCTGTGCGCAGGCCTGCTCAACAAGCAGATTGCCTACGAGCTTGATGTGTCGGAGGCGACCGTCAAGGCGCACGTGACGGCGATCCTGCGCAAGCTCGGCGTCGCGACGCGGACGCAGGCAGTGCTGGCGGCCGGCCGCCTCGCGCTCGACCGCTCGAGCATCAAGCCACCGCCGGAAGACGTCGACTGAGTCAGTCCCGCCGCGAGGCGTGCTGGGTCGCCAGCGCACCGAGCAGGGCGCGCAGTGCGCCCGGTTTCACGGGCTTTCGCAGCACCGGAAAGCCGAGTTCGCGGGCGCGCTCGGCGAGCGCGGCCGAGTGGTCTGCCGTCACGAGCGCACCGGCGGGGGTGGTGCCATCCGGCGAGCACAGCTCGACCAGCAGCTGGAGTCCATCCGGGTCGCCCTTGCCGAGGCGGTAGTCCGCCAGCAGCACGACCGGACGCGCGCGGGCCGCAAGCTCACGGGCGGAAGCGGCGTCGGTCGCTGTCAGGACCCCGACGCCCCAGCGCGTCATGAGCGATGCCATGCCGTCGAGGATCTCGGGCTCGTTGTCCACGCAGAGCACCGTCACTGCGACGAGGCTCGACGGCGCCGCGGTCGGCGCCTGCGCTACCGCGGCGGCAGGCGCTGCGGGCGTCGAGGCGACGGGTACGCGTACCCGGAACACGGTGCCGCGACCGGGCTCGGAGCGCAGTTCCAGCTGCAGCCCAAGCAGGCGAGCGATGCGGTCGCAGATCGAGAGTCCCAGGCCGAGACCCTGCTCACCCCATGGCGAGGCACGGTCCAGGCGGTGGAACTCATCGAAGATCGCCCGCTGGTGCTGCTCGGGGATACCTGGGCCGGTGTCCCAGACCTCGATGAGGACTCGGTTGCCGCGGCGCCGGCAGGCGACGAGAACCCCGCCGCGCTGGGTGTAGCGCAGCGCATTCGAGATCAGGTTCTGCAGCACCCGCCGCAGCAGTACGCGATCGCTGCGCACGTGGCATGACGGGCGAATGACCCGCAGTCGCAGCCCGCGGCGCTGCGCGACCGCCGCGAACTGGTGCTCCAGCGCCTCGAACAGGTCGGCGAGCGCGAAAACTGCGCTCTCGCTGCGCATCGTGCCGCTCTCGATGCGTGCGATGTCGAGCATGTCGTCGAGCACTTCCTCGGCCGCCCGCATCGAGCTGTCGATGTGGCTCGCAATCTCGATGACGGTGGGATCCGTCGAGCGTTCCTCGAGCGCTGATGCAAACAGCCGTGCGGCGTTCAGCGGCTGCAGCAGGTCGTGACTCGCCGCGGCGATGAAGCGTGTCTTGGTCGCATTGGCCTCTTCGGCGAGCCGCTTCGCGACCTGCTGTGCGCCGAGCGCCGCCTCGAGCTCGCTCGTGCGCTCGGTGACGCGTTGCTCCAGAGTCTGCGTCGCTTCGCGCAGAGCCTGCTCGGTGCGCTTGTACTCGGTGATGTCGGTGTAGGTCGTGACGTAGCCGCCGTCGGGCATGGGCTGCCCGCGGATTTCATACACGCGGCCGGTGCGGCGCGGGCGCTGGATCACGTAGGAGTGTCCGGCGCGCATGTGTGCCAGCCGCTTCTCCACCTGCTCGTCGGGATCGCTGTCGCCGAACTCGCCACGCATGGCGTTCCAGCGGATGAGGTCCGCGACCGGACGGCCGACATAGACCATGCCTTCGGGGTAGTCGAACAGCTCGAGGTAGCGACGATTCCACGCGACGACGCGCGCCTCGGCGTCGGCTACCGCGATGCCCTGCGAGACGTTTTCCATGGTGGCCTGCAGCAGCTGCCGGCTGAAACGCAGCTCCTGCGAGGTCTCGTCGAGGATCTCCGCCACGTCCTCGGCGGCGATGCCGCGGCCGCGCAAGGCATGCGTGAACATGAGCCGTGCGGACGATGCGCCAATCGCGCCCGCCAGCACCCGCTCCATGGCCTGCAGAAGACCGCGGTCGGCGGGCTCGGAGGGCCTCGGCAACGGCCGGCCGGCCTGCGCGCAGTAGTCGCGCAGCGCCTCGTTGGCATTCTCGGGGCCGAGGATGCGTTCGGTGACTGCGATCAGGTCCCCGACGCGCGCGCCGCCGGCGCTTGCCATCCCCGGCACGGGTAACGCCCCGCGCAGGAATGCCGTCGCCGTCATCCGTTCGCGCAACGAGACGCCGCGCACCAGCGAGACCGAGAGCAGCACCAGGGCATTGACGCCGGTGGCCAGCGTGGCTCCGCTGAGCAGCGGCAGGCCGACGAAAGGGCCTGCGCCGAAGGTCGGCAGCAGCAGCGTGTAGATCCATACGACGAATCCGGCGAGCAGGCCCCAGAACACTCCCTGGCGCGTCGCACCTCGCCAGTAGAGTCCGGCGAGGATCGCAGGGGCGAACTGAGCCACCGCAGCGAAGGCCAGCAGGCCGATCGAGGCGAGGCTCGCAGGTGATGTCGTGTAGCGGTGGTAGGTGTAGGCGAGCAGCGCCAGCACCACGATCGCCACGCGCCTCAGCCAGAGCACCAGGCGGCCGACCCTGGCGCCGGAGTCGGGTCCCAGCCACTTGCTGCGCCAGAGCGCGGGCATGATCAGGTCGTTGGTGATCATCGTCGCGAGCGCAATGCTTGCGACCACGACCATGGCCGTCGCAGCGGACAGTCCGCCGAGGAAGGCGAGGACCGCGAGCGACGTCGCCCCGTGCGCCATCGGCAGCGTGAGCACGACCGCATCCGGGTTCTGCCCGGTGCCCCCATCGATCGCAAGGCCGGCGAGGGCCAGGGGCACCACGAAGACGCTGAACACGGCGAGGTATGCGGGGAAAAGCCATCGCGCCCGGCGAACGTCCGCCGGGTCCGCGCATTCGACGACGCCGACCAAAAACTGCCGCGGCAGGCAGATGATCGCCGCCGCGGCAAGCATGGTCGAGACCGCGAACGAGGGGTCCGCGAACTGCTCCAGGCTGCCGAGCTTCGTCGCCTGAATTGGCGGCGCCTCGTCGAGGTGAAGCAGAGCGAACACTCCCACCGCAACGAAGGCGAGCAGCTTGACGACCGACTCGAAGGCGATGGCGACCATCACCCCCTCCTGATGCTCCGTTGCGTCGAGTCGACGCGTCCCGAACAGCACTGCGAACAGCGCCATGAGCAATGCCACCCACAGCGCAGCGTCGGCGTACCAGACCGGGTGAATGCCGTCAGAGCCGGTCAGCACGTCGATGCTTGCGCCGACGGCCTTGTACTGCAGCGAGAGGTAGGGCATCGCGGCCGTCAGCGCGATGACTGCCACCAGCGCCGCGAGCGACGGGCTCTTGCCGAATCGCGAGGACACGAAGTCCGCGATCGAGGTGATGTTGTTTGCGCGCGCGACCGACACCAGTCGCACCAGCAGCGGCGTACCCAGGAGGAACACCAATGCGGGCCCGAGATAGATGGGCAGGTACGACCAGCCGTCGCGAACCGCCGTGCCCACCGCCCCGAGGAAAGTCCATGTCGTGCAGTAGACCCCGAGCGCGAGCGCGTAGATGTAGGGGCGCAATCGCGTGCGGCCGGGGTAGATCGACTTGCGCTCGCCATAGAACGCGATCGCGAACAGCAGCCCGAGGTAGGTGACCGCGAGCACGGAGAGGAACAGCCCGGAGACCATGGGACGGACTGTAACGGACGGCCTGTTGGTCAGGCCATGGGCACGATCCCGTACAATTCGCCGCCCGACGGTCCCCAGCCTCCCAGGACGACGAACGATGCTCGACACGAAGCTGCTGAGATCCGACCCAGATGCGATCGCGCGTAATCTCGCGCGCCGCGCCTTTGCGCTCGACGTGGCGCGCTTCCGGGCGATCGAGGAGCGGCGCAAGTCCGCGCAGGTGGCGGCCGACGAGGTGCGCGCCGCGCGTAATGCCCAGGGCAAAAAGGTCGGCATGGCGAAGGCCAGGGGAGAGGATGCCTCGGCATTGATGGCCGAGGGCGAGGCCCTGGCGCACCGACTCGAGGGCCTGGAGAAAGAGCAGGCAGCGGCCTCTGCGGAGTTCGACGAGCTGGTCCTCGGCTTGCCCAACACGCTGCACGAGAGCGTCCCGGACGGCCGCGACGAGACCGCGAATGTGGAGCTGCGTCGCTGGGGCACGCCGCGCAAGTTCGACTTCACGCCGCTCGATCACGGCGCCATCGGCGAGAAGCTTGCGCTGATCGATTTCGAGGCCGCCGGACGGATATCGGGCGCCCGTTTCGTGGTGCTGAAGGGTGCGGTCGCGCGTCTGCATCGGGCATTGATCCAATACATGCTCGACCTGCACACCACCAAGCACGGGTATACGGAGGTTTATGCCCCGTACCTCGTCGCGCGGCACTCGCTGGTCGGCACGGGTCAGCTCCCGAAGTTCGAGGAGGATCTTTTCCGCGTGGCCTCGGGTGATCAGGAGTACTTCCTGATCCCGACGGCGGAAGTGCCGGTGACGAATCTGGCGCGCGAGTCGATCCTCGAGGCAAAGACGCTGCCAAGGAAGTACGCGGCCCACACTCCGTGCTTCCGTTCCGAGGCGGGCTCATACGGCAAGGACACGCGGGGAATGATCCGTCAGCACCAGTTCGAGAAGGTCGAACTGGTGCACATCGTGCGCCCCGAGGACTCGTATGCTGCACTCGAGGAACTCACCTCGAATGCCGAGCAGGTACTGCAGGGACTCGGGCTGCCGTACCGGGTCGTCGCGCTGTGCGCGGGCGACGTGGGCTTCGGAAGCGCGAAGACCTACGATCTCGAGGTGTGGCTGCCGGGCCAGCAGGCCTATCGCGAGATCTCGTCATGCAGCAACTGCGAGGCCTTCCAAGCGCGCCGCATGCAGGCTCGCTGGCGCAATCCGGCGACCGGCAAGCCGGAACCGGTGCACACGCTGAACGGCTCGGGCGTGGCTGTAGGGCGCGCGCTGGTCGCGGTGCTGGAGAACTACCAGGAGGCCGACGGCAGCGTGACCGTGCCCGAGGTGCTGAGGCCCTACATGGGCGGTGCAGACGTCATCCGCGGCTAGCGCGTACGGTATGCGGCAGGTGCCCGGCGCCGCGCCGGACACCCGCCGATAGGGCAGCCGGTGTCGATCAGGTCAGCGGTACTGCGGCAGCAGCACGCTGTCCACCACGTAGATCACGCCGTTGTCGGTCAGGATCGGGCTGCCGATGACGCGCGAATTGTTGATGAACAGCGTGTTGCGTTCACG
>Ga0209254_10003079_pt1 | contig 15230 bp, 12 predicted proteins | sample FrelakmetDIP11DI_FD_187148 | JGI IMG/M metagenome (GOLD analysis project Ga0209254, IMG submission 187148) | Freshwater lake sediment microbial communities from the University of Notre Dame, USA, for methane emissions studies - DIP11 DI (SPAdes)... | ecosystem: Environmental > Aquatic >...
TTGGCACCGGGGAGTGGGTCCGCAGCAACCCGCTGCGCGCGCTCTTCGTGCTGGTGCGCCTGCCCAAGCAGGGACGCCAGGCCAAGACCGCTGCGGGCCGGCGGGCGCGCTCGAAGAAGAGTACGCAGGCCGCGCGCAGTGCCCGCGAGCCTTGGCTGTTGGTGGCATCCACCCGCTTTGCCGCCTGGCCCGCAAAGCGGCTGGTGCGGGTGTACCGCCAGAGGATGCAAATTGAGCTCAGTTTTAGAGATATGAAGAGCGAGCACTTCGGTGAGGGTCTCGAGCGCAGTGCCTCCAGCGGCACCGGCCGCTTCACCGTGCTGGTGCTGATCGCCTCGCTGGCGGCGATCCTGCTCTGGTTGATCGGTACGGCGGCCGAGCGCGCGGGACTGCACGAGCAGCTGCGGCCGGGCAGCCGTAAACGCCGCGCCTACTCGCGCCTGTTCCTCGCTCGGTTGCTGCTGACGGTGGAGCAGTGCAAAGCGGCTGCGGCAGACCTGGCCGATGCCATCGGGCCACTGGACCAATGGGTCGCGAATGATCACGATGCGCTGCTCGCCGAGTGACTCGGGCGGGCCGGATTTGTGGGGATACTTCAGGGTCAGTCCTGTGGTCGATCTCGCCCGGACGCGCCCGCGGTGCCCGTCCCCAACATCTCGGCCATGCTCCCGCGCAGGTCATGCCTGGGCCTGAACCCAAGCTCCCGACAGATGGGCTCGCCGTAGTAGCACGCAGACCCCAGCAGTTTTTCCAGCAAATCCGAGTCGAAGAGCAGGCGCCGCCCGCGGACCCCGCGGACGACATCGCCCGCCCTCGCCGCGGCCCGCAACAGGTCGACCGGCAGGTTCCAGGACGGTGGTTTGCGCCCTAGGCCATCCGGGATGAACTCGTAGACCTGGCGGGTGCTGTAGGGCGTCCCGTCTGTCACGATATGGAACCGTTCAAAAACAACCGATACACCCGTAGGTCGGGTTAGCGCAGCGTAACCCGACGTTACGTGGAGGGCTGTGCCGCTTGTATTTGAACTGCTCCTATAGGTCCTGCCACTGGCCCGCGGATCGAAGGCGCACTGGAGCGCCGCCTCCACCACGTCGTCCCGATGGACCATGGACCGCCCGTTCCGGAGTTCTGGCAAACAAGGAAACCAGCCCCCCGCACCGCGCGGATCATCATTTCGAGATAGCCCTTGGGGTTCGGCGCATAGACCAGCGAGGGCCGCAGCACCACCGAGTGCGGGGCCCCATCGCCGTCCAGCACCGCCCGTTCCGCGAGCCGCTTGGAGCGGCCATAGGGCGACAGCACGCGTGCATCCCCAGCCGCCGCCCGCTCCGCTGTGGCCTTGACGCTGCTGAATTAGACGAACGCCCTCACCCCCGCGGCCCGGGCCGCTGCGATGAGGTCCAGGGTGCTCTGGAGGTTGCTCAGACGGTACTCCTCCTCAGCCCCAGGGCCCTCGGCCAGGGCATGGGCCTTGCCGGCCAGGTGAAAGACGCAATCGACCCCGGCCAGCAGACCCTTGGGGATGGATTGTGTCCGACGGTTGAGAGTTGCGGCCTCGTCCCAGGGACCCTGGGCCAGTCTGCGCATCACGGCACGGACCTGGCAGCCATCAATTTGCAGCCTTCGGCACAAGGCTGACCCGACAAATCTGGAGGCCCCGGTGACCAACACGACATCCCCCATCTCGACCCGTTGAATGTTCGCGCATGCGGACAACCGGGCAAATGATCGTCCAAACGCTGCCCAGAGGGAACCCTCCGGGTGCCCCGATCGCCGACTAAGGAGCACGCACGAACAGCTTACGCCGCCCGGGATACAAGGCCACGCGGTGACTTGGTGCCCCGGCCGCGTTCGGCTATCATGCCCCCACTGATGCGCCCAGGCCGTGGCACCGGTTTCCATCCGGCTAGGCCGGTTCCGCTGCCCGCAGGTTGATCCCTGAACACCCACAAGAGATCTTCCACATCCGCTTGAGATGGTGCCATCCCGGTGATGGCCATGAACTACCGGACTCAGCGTACGAAACGCAAGGCCACCCGCGATTCCCCGCCGCACGGCAACCAGATCAATGAATCCCCACCAAGAACACCCAACGACGCCGTTAGATCTGGTTGCCAGTCTCTGGCGCAATCGCAGCTTGATCAACCAACTCGTCCGGCGGGAAGTCATTGGACGCTACCGCGGCTCCGCTCTAGGGGTCGCGTGGTCATTCTTCAATCCGGTGATCATGCTGCTCGTCTACACCTTTGTCTTCTCCGTGGTATTCAAGGCCCGTTGGGGAACGACCGGGGATGAAAACCATGCGACCTTTGCCATCATTCTCTTCGTGGGGTTGATCGTTCACGGCCTGTTTGCCGAGGTTGCCAATCGCGCGCCAAGTTTAATTCTATCCAACGTCAGCTATGTCAAGCGCGTCGTTTTTCCGCTTGAAGTACTGCCCTGGGTCGTCATGGGCTCAGCGTTGTTTCATGCGACGGTTAGCCTTGTGGTATTAGTCCTCGCGCAATTGATACTGACGCACCATCTACCATGGACTGCACTACTTTTTCCTTTGGTCCTCGCGCCACTATTACTGACGACTATCGGTGTCGCCTGGTTCTTAGCCTCCATGGGGGTTTATGTTCGGGACGTAGGCCAAACCATCGGCATTGTCACGACCATCATGCTGTTCTTGGCGCCAGTGTTTTATCCGATCTCGGCTCTGCCTGCATCGTACCAAGCGCTGCTGCACATCAACCCCCTTACGTTCGTCATTGAAGAAGGCCGCAAGTTGCTTTTGTTCGGCCAATTGCCGAACTGGCCGGGCTTAGCGATCTATACGGCTGCCAGCGCGGTTATCGCTTGGGCGGGGTTTTGGTGGTTCCAAAAGACCCGGAAAGGGTTCGCCGATGTCGTCTGACGAGATTGCAATCTGCGTGGATAGCCTGGGCAAGTGCTACCAGATTTACGATCGTCCACAGGATCGTCTAAAGCAGTCTGTCGTCCCGCGTATCCGCAGAGCGCTTGGCTGGCCAGCGTCCAGCTACTCCCGTGAGTTCTGGGCCCTGCGCAACGTCTCATTCGAAGTGCGCCGCGGCGAAACCATCGGCATCATCGGTCGCAACGGCTCCGGGAAGTCGACGTTGTTGCAGATCATATGCGGCACTCTGACACCAACGACGGGCTCAGTACGAACGAGCGGCCGCGTGGCGGCTTTGCTTGAACTCGGAGCCGGGTTCAATCCGGAGTTCACGGGGCGGGAAAACGTTTACCTGAACGGGAGCGTCCTGGGCCTCAGCCGTACGGAGCTCGACGCGCGTTTCGAAGCAATCACGGCTTTTGCGGATATCGGCGAGTTCATCGATCAGCCGGTGAAGACTTATTCGAGTGGGATGTATGTGAGGCTGGCCTTCGCCGTCATTGCGCATGTCGATGCTGACGTGTTGGTGATCGACGAGGCGCTGGCGGTCGGTGACGTCTTTTTTGCCCAGAAATGTATGCGCTTTTTGCGGAAGTTTATGGAGCGTGGAACCGTCATTTTCGTCAGCCATGACACCGCAGCCGTGCAGAACCTCTGTAATCGGGCCATCTGGTTGGAGCATGGGTCGGTTCGATTTACCGGATCGGCAAAGGACGCTGCGGCCGGATACCTGGAGTCCCTATACGAGCTACAGCAAGATGTCCGCAACATTGCAGGCCTAACTGTCGAGCGACGGCGCATCGACGGTCCTGTTCATGTACGCGACATGCGGCTGGACTTTATCAATACGACGCAGTTCCGTAATGACATCGAAATTTTCCAATTCGATCCCGACACGCAGGCATTCGGCCAAGCCGGTGGGTACGTCGAGTCCGTCACTCTGCTTGACATCCGCGGAAATCGGTTATCGTGGGTCGTAGGCGGCGAGGATGTTAGGCTGCAAATACGCTTTACTGCAATCGCCGATATCCACCGCCCAATCGTCGGGTTTTATCTCAATGACCGACTTGGCCAGACGTTATTCGGTGATAACACGTACCTAACCTACCGCGGCGAGCCTCTTGATATCGGTGCAGGTCGCGAAGCCATCGCTGAATTCCAGTTTCAGATGCCGGTATTACCGGCCGGCGACTACAGCGTAACTGCGGCACTCGCCGAGGGCACACAACAGGAACATGTTCAGCATCACTGGTTGCATGAAGCGCTGGCATTGAAATCACACTCAACCAGCGTTTGTCAGGGCCTGATGGGTATCCCGATGAAAATGATCCAGATCGTCAGAATTGAGTAACAATCGCCAGCGCCCATTAAGAGATCCTATGGACTACAGCCGCCTGATCCGTTCGGCTGATTTTCGACCGGAACGCTTGGTACCGCCCGATTCCTGGATCGGGCACATTCCCTTCGCTGCATGGCTCATTCAGATACTGCAACCCAGAACTTTCGTCGAGCTAGGCACGCACTCCGGAAACTCGTATTTTGCCTTTTGTCAAGCGACGAAGCAAGAAACGCTGAGCACCAAGTGCTTCGCCGTGGATACCTGGCAGGGCGATGAGCATGCGGGGTACTACGGTGAGGACATCTTTAAGGACGTCAATCAGTACAACGACGTGCGATACTCCGCATTCTCTCGTCTGCTTCGCATGACGTTTGACGAGGCATCCGGCACTTTCCCCGACGGCTCAATCGATCTCCTCCATATCGATGGATTGCACACGTACGATGCCGTAAGGCACGATTTTGAGGCCTGGCTACCAAAGCTCTCCCCCTCAGCTGTCGTGCTCTTCCACGACACGAATGTTAGGGGACTAGGATTTGGCGTGTGGCAGCTTTGGGACGAGCTTTCACGACGCTACCCTCTCCACCTGGAGTTCGTTCACTCCCATGGGCTCGGTGTCCTCCAGCTTGCCGAAGGCCAGGACCGAATGCACCTTGATTGGCTAACGCCCGGCGCGCCGCACAAGCTGCTGGTAACCTCGTTTTTTAGCGCCCGCGGTGCCCATGTTGCGCAGCAATATGCTACGGTATGTGTGATAGACGAGAGGGATCGGGCGATTGCCGAGAGGGATCGCGCCATTGCCGACCTATCGGTTCCTCTCGCCGCGGCTGCCAGCCAGCTAGAGAAAGCGCGTGCGGAGCAGCTGGCGCGCGAGGAACTTCTTGTGCAGGTGCGTCAGGATGTCGATGCGGTTACAAACTTGTTGGCGCAGCGCGACCAGCAGATCTCCGCGCTATATCATTCACGGTCTTGGCGGGTGACCAGGCCGATGAGGGGGGTCGGCCACGCGCTTAGGGCAACCCGCGCGCACCTCGGTTCCGCGCTCCGAGCGGTCTGGCATCAGTTGCCCCTACCTGCGGAGACGCGCTATCGGGCTAAGTCAGTAGCATTTCGTATCGCCGCGCCCGCATTAAGAAGAACCTCGGCCTATTCGGCTTGGATCGAGCAGGCGCGCGCGGGGGGGCCGACAACAGCCACTGGGGCAGGACTAGGCGTCACCGCTGCGGGTGGACCTGTGGTAGAGGACCGGAGAATTCCCGGCGGCATCGACCCCAATCCGAGCGTTTCGATCATAATTCCCGTCTTCAACAAACTTCAATACACCCTCGCGTGTCTCGACTCAATCGCCCGGCAGATTCCCAATGTGCCCATCGAGGTCTTGGTGATCGATGACGGGTCGACCGACGGCACCGAAACGGAGCTCGCGCGTCGATCAGACATCAGCTACTTGCGCAATCCAAAGAACCTGGGGTTTGTGGGGTCCTGTAACCGCGGTGCCGAGGCCGCTCGAGGTGAATTCCTCTTCTTTCTCAATAACGATACGATAGTCTTGGAGGGCTGGCTCGATCACCTGGTGCAGACCTTCAGGGACGTTCAGGATGCCGGTTTGGTCGGTAGCAAGCTCGTTTACCCGGACGGGCGTCTGCAGGAGGCCGGCGGAATAGTATGGGCAGATGGCAGCGGGTGGAACTGGGGCCGACTTGAAGACCCGAATGCACCTGAGTACAACTTTGTTCGGGATGTCGACTACTGCTCTGGGGCGGCTATTCTGGTCCGCCGGGCCATTTTCACCGCGCTTGGGGGGTTTGATGAGCGTTACGCGCCAGCATATTGCGAGGACACGGACCTCGCGTTTGCAATCCGAGGCCAAGGCCTACGCGTCCTATATCAACCTGCATCCCAGGTAATTCACTACGAAGGGGTGACTGCGGGCACGGATCTGGCCAGCGGTGCGAAGGCGTACCAAGTCCGGAATCGCGACCGCTTCCTCGAGAAGTGGCAGCAGGTCCTCGTCGGTCATGGCGACCCGCAGTCGCACCCCCTGCGGATCGCCGCAGATCGCAGCGCCCGCGGGAGGATGCTGATTATTGACGAATGCACACCGACACCGGATCGGGACTCCGGCTCCCTTGACATGCTCAGTTATCTGCGCCTGCTGGTTGGTTTTGGTTACCGCGTGACCTTTATCCCCGCGAGTGATCTCCTGCATTTCGGCCACTACACCACGAATCTCCAACAATTGGGCGTGGAGTGCCTCTATCGCCCCTTTATCACTTCCGTTGAGCAGGTGCTGCAGGAACGCGGAAGAGACTTCGACGCCGTGATGTTGGTGCGCGTCACCGTTGCCTATCCGCTGCTCCAGAAGGTCAAGACTTTCTGCCCAGGCATACCCCTCATCTTCAATACGGTCGATCTTCATTTCTTGCGGGAGCAGCGCTTCGCCGAGCTTCAAACGGGTTCTCCCTTCAGCCCTCGAGCCGAGGAGGCCAGAAAGCAGGAACTTGCCGTTATCACCGCTGCGGATACGACGATTGTCATCAGCCCAGTCGAACAGCATTTATTGGCCGACGCGGCCCCCGGGGCTCGCGTGCGCGTCATCCCCATCCTACGCGAAATACCAGGGCGTAGCGCAGACTATCAGGTGCGCGAGGGCGTACTATTTGTAGGTGGTTTCCGCCATCCCCCGAACGTCGATGCCATGGTTTGGTTCTGCGCGGAAGTTTGGCCCTTGATTCGGCTTAAGCTCCCCGACGTTCAGTTCTCGATTATCGGCAGTCACATGGTCCCCGAGGTCCAAGCCTTGGAGGGCGATGGCGTTCACGTACTCGGCTTCGTGGTAGATGTCGAGCCACTGTTCGCCCGGGCTCGGCTCTCCGTGGCCCCACTGCGCTACGGGGCTGGACAGAACGGTAAGGTCGTCACCAGCCTCAGTTTCGGTGTACCCTGCGTCATGACCGCGCTGGTTGCTAAGGGGCTCGAGATCGAAGACCGAACGCTGGTGGCAGATAAGCCGGCAGACTTCGCGGCGGCCGTTGTCCGGCTCTATCAGGACCCGGATCTTTGGAAGCAAGCCTCGGATGGCGGCCTAACTCGGGTGGAACGTGATTTTTCTCTTGATTCCAACCGGGGCAAGTTGGCGGGGTTACTGGCGGAGTTGCATTTGCCGTTGCCAAGCGACAGTCCCGCCGAACCTTCACCATAGTGCCGCGATCGATCGACAGCCGAACAGATGACCATGTTGCCGTTTCCCCTGTGGGCCGCTTGTTCTGCTGGACATAGACAGACGCGCCTGTTAGTCGTCTGAAGTTCCCGGGTTCTGAACGCCGCGGATCGGGCAGGCACTTGAAGCGGCGCGTTTTTGATGGGGTTTGCGCGGATGTGGGCAAACCCCAGCAAGATATCCCCTAAGCCCGCCGCCCCCATCAAGACCCGAGAATTCCAGTCTGGATGCCAACCTCAGCCATTTGACAGTATGCGATGCCACGCGATCTGTTGGCGCTGGTGGGCTTGTTCCTAGACCCTGAACGCAATCGTCTTACTTGCGACGCGGAGGATAGCGGTGCTCACGACACTGGTCCGTTGTCTTGCTCTGTGGACGGGACCCGCTGACTGGGGAGGGCCGACTTGGCTCGGGACGATGCCCTTTGAAGAGAGCGTACCGGCGCAGAACACTGTACCGAATGACATAGTGTTGGTTTGCCTGTCGCCTGGGATCCCCTCGCGGCCAGTCCCCGACATGCTGCCGTTCTTGCCCCACCTTCGGGGGCGGTGACGTTCACCAGCCCGACAGCAAAGGTGCGTGCCGTTACACCGAAATGACCCTTCGGTGTCCGAGTGAGAGGCGCCGTTCAGGGTCATAGCGGACCCACCCTATCGCTCGATACCAGGGATCTCGCTGGGGCGGACGAGGACATGTTCGTCGCTTAAGGCTTGAGCCCGGATCCCAGCGGTCCCCGTGGAGGGTTCAGTTCGCGTCGTGCGAGGCTCGTCAGTTGTCCGCCAAGGCGGGTCAAAGCCCGTCCACTTATCCCTGTTTAACAAGTGGAGCCAAGGCATGAGTGCGTCGAGTAGAATGGGGGTTGAGGGGTCCGCATCTGGCGGCTGCGCGGATTCCGGGTCCACGCAAGTGGGGCGGCGATGGGCCGTTATTGCGACGCCCTACGCTCTGTTTGTGGCGCACCTAGTGGCAAGCCGAATGCTGGTGCATGGGCTGCGTGTCGATGTTATGGACGGTATGCCAGCGAGCCATGAACATGATTGGTATCTTGTGCTGTGTCCCCAGATGTTTTCTGAGCTGCCTCCGGCGAACCGTCGGGTCGTGTTTCAAATGGAGCAGTCGATCAGCTCTCGGTGGTTTACGGCCTCGTACCTGGAGATATTGCGAGAATCCAAGGCCGTACTGGACTATGCCCGCGTCAACGTCCGTTTCCTTGAAGCGCACGGCATGTCGTCGCCTCAGGTCTCTTATGTGCCTGTTGGCCCCTTTGCCGACTATGCGGAATCCGTCCGAGCCTCTAGCAGTCGGTGGTGGGAGCGCTGGCACGGATCAAGGGAGTCAGCCTTTTCGGACCGAACGGAATCAAGGAAGCGATCGACAGAGAGTGGGCCCTTCAGTCCGAAGCCGCGGGGTTCGGGTTGGTTTGCGTCGGTTCTTGATTGGGGACAGTCGCGTTTTCCCCACCGCGCTCATAGAAAGACCTGCGACGTCCTGTTTTATGGTGATTTCCAGGGCTGCCCACGGCGACTGGCGATGCTTGAGGCACTGCGGTCACAGTTCGACTTGCGGGTGGTCGGTGGCTTATTCGGACTGGAAATGATCGCGGTCATTCGGAGCGCGCGACTGGTAGTGAATCTGCATTATTACGATAATGCCTTATTGGAAATGCCCCGTATTGCGGAGTGCCTATCGCTTGGGGTTCCTGTCGTTTCTGAGTCAGCGCAGGACCAAGACGATTACCCCGAACTGGCGGGCGGCGTAAGGTTTTTTGAGCAGGGATCGATCCCATCGATGCTCGCGGTAGTTAGATCTGCGCTCCATGATCCAGTCTCTCCCGATGTATTTGAGGAGTGCCGGGAACGAAGCGGCGCTCGGTTTGCCGCGGAGTTCGACCGGTTCTTGAACAGCGCGGGATTGTTGCCCCCTACCCTCCGGTCGGGGGGGGAGTGATCCGGGTGGAGTGGAGAGGCGAAGGGTGCTGGTTGCCAGAGCGAACGGTTCCGTTGAGCGATCAAGTGGCGCAGACGCTAATGGGCGCACAAGTTTGTCATCGCTTTTGGACGTTCCAAGGGAAAGGGCCATACCGCGCCCTTCGGTGTCCGGGCCTCTGGCGAGTGACTAGGTGAACCGTGAGGCAACGGCTGACCGGACGACTCAGGTGACCGCCGTCCCAGTTCGTACAGATGCGCATGGCTATTCCATGCGAGCGCCGAGCACCACTTGGCCGGAGCCGGCTGGGCCGACGGCGCCGCTGGCCGTCGTGGTCAGCCCGCACCTCATTGTCCGCCCCGGGGTCACGGCGAACCACAGCAAACGGATGCTTGGCGTCGCACACGGCCAGCCGCTACCGCATGGTTCGGTCAATACACGCCGCAGCTTGTTCATCAGCTCGCTCATGGGCGGCCGGACTACGGCGGGTACTGAGGACCTTCAAGCTCCAGGGGAGGCCCGTCCGGTGTCCGATTGGCTGGACCTCTCGACGCCCGCGCATGTTCCAGTGCCGGAGCGGTCGTTAGGGTGTTCGGCTGGGCTGCGCTCGGTATCAACCTATTTGCTGAGGATCGCAGGACCTCCATTCGCGCCTTTGGGCCTTGTCGTGCGGTTGACCCGGCCCCTGCCGGCGGACGCGTCGAAAGCGACCCGTCTCCCGGGCAGGCTTCCGTCGGGTTCGACCGAGGCATTGCTTACCAGGATAGACCGCCAGTGTCTGGATTTCTCTCGAGAAGGTTTGATCACTTGACTACCATATCCGGCGTCGCGCCGATCGTCAGCGTCGTCATCCCAGTGCGCAACCGGGCATCCTTGGTACGCCGGGCGCTCGATAGCGTTTTCGCGCAGACCCTGCGACGGTTTGAGGTCATCGTGGTCGACGATGGCTCGACTGACGACACCCCGGAGGTAGTGGCGGCCTACCCCCAGCCGGTTCGCTTGATCAGATGTGCGCCGACAGGCGTATCAGCGGCCAGGAATCTCGGAATAGCTCGCGCGCGCGGCGAATTCGTCGCGTTTCTTGACTCCGATGATTGGTTCGAACCAACGAAACTGGAAAGGCAGGTCGGCTACTTTGCGCTCCACCCGGATGTTGGGATGGTATATACGCGCTATTCCGTCTTCGACGAACAGACCGGTACGCAGTGGGTTCATCCTGGCGGGTTGACGGCACAGGGAGATGCTTTTCGAGATCTTATGATGGGATTTATGGAGACGCCTTTAACGACGCCGACGGTGATGGTGCGCCGCTCGGTGTTCGAGGTCGTCGAGCCGTTTGACACATCCATGGATATGGCGGAGGACATTGATCTTTGGTGCCGAATTGCCCGTCGGTATAATCTCGGTTTTATCGATGAGCCCCTGAGCGTGATCAGGATCCACAAGGGGAATACCTCTGGGCGGACAACGCCGGAAGAGAACCTTGAGATCTGGACGGCGATTGCCCGTAAGAATGTTGCTGGTCCTGACCCGCGGCTCGACCAGGTCTTCCGGCGGCGTGTTTGGGCGAAGATCTACTGGACTGTGGCGGAGCATCGTCGTGCTCGTGGCGGCGCGACAATGAACTGGCATCACATGAAGAGTCTGGCCTCATGGCCATCCCTGGAACGGGTTCGCGCGGTCAAGGACTTGATGAGAGAGGTAGTGCGGCGATGACGCAGCCAGTCCCCGGAAGCCAGTCCTTGTCCTTCGCTTTCGTATCCCACGTCCTACCGCCCGGCTGGTCCGGCCAGGCGATGGTGATGGCGCGGCTGTTGAATTGTATCCCGAGAGAGACCGTACTGTTGATCTCCCAGAGGGGGCATGGAGGCCAGACCTTGGGCGAGGACGGCGTGAGGCGCGTCATACTGCCACCGGAACTTGGGAGGCGGCTCTGGGCCCGCGGTGGGATCCTGGCACTGCTCGCGATCGCCTATCGATTGTTGGTCCGCGGCTGGCGCATCGCGCGAGTGGTCCGTGCGGAGCGGTGCGAGGTCGTGGTCGCCGGGACCGGCGACCTGATCGATCTGCCGAGTACGGCATTGGCCTGCGCCCTACTGAGGATACCGCTCGTCGTCTATTTATTCGACGACTACCTAAGCCAGTGGGGGTTTGCACCCAAGGTGCAGCGTTGGGCGCGGATCATGGAGCGGCGCTTCATCGCCAGGGCGGCGGCCGTCATAGTCCCGAACGAGACACTCGCTGATGAGATCCGTGCGCGTCATGGGATCGAGTGTGTGGTCATTCGCAACCCGGCCCTCTCCCTTGCGCAACCGGAAGGCACTGCCCGACCCGATACCAGGGCACCGGTGATCGTCTATACGGGCGCGGTCTATCACGTCAATTACGGTGCATTCCGAACCCTCGTCGCTGCCCTGGAGATGCTACCTGGCATCAAGCCACGCCTGGCCATCTACTCCGCACAGGACCGGCTGCAATTGGAGCGCGAGGGACTAAGGGGTCCTGCTGTCGGCCTTCATCCACACGTCGATCCGGTCGAGGCAGCCCGTCTGCAACAGAACGCAGACGTGTTGTTCATTGGATTCTCTTTCGACTCTGACGCACCGGTGATCGTTCGCACCTCCGCGCCTGGAAAGCTCGGCGACTACCTGGCTAGCGGTCGGCCGATCCTCGCTTTGGTGCCCTCGGACAGTTTCTTGGCGCGCTACCTCCGGGAGCACGAATGTGGACTGGTGGTGGATCGGGACGATCCGGAGGTCCTTGCGATCGCCCTGAAGCGGCTGCTACAGGAGCCCGGTCTCGCGGAAAGGCTGGCAAGAAATGCCCTGGAGCGTGCCAGATCCGAGTTCGCCCCTGAGGTAGCCGCGGCCCGGTTTCTCTCCGTGCTTGAGGCAGTGAGATGAGGGTACTTCAGGTCTCCGCCTATGACCTTATGGGCGAGCAATTCAATGGTCTCGCCTTGCACCGGGCCATGACAGCACTCGGCATCGAATCGAGCATGCTGGTACATGACCGTTTTGGAGAGGACCCGGGGGTGGCGACCATGGCTGGCCCCCTGCTTTACCGGCTCAACCGCATCACTCAGCCGATTGAAGACCTATTGTCCTTGCACTCGGTTCTGGATGTCGCCGGATTTGGGTTGTTCCGGAGCCCCCAGTACCGCAGGGCCGACATCGTTCATCTGCAACTGATGCACGGACGGCGCTTTTTCAGTCTCCTGCACCTTCCGCGGCTAGCGCGCGAAAAGCCTGTGGTCTGGACGATCCATGATCCGTGGTTGATGACCGGACACTGCGTTCACCCCTTGGCCTGCGGGCGCTGGAGGAATGGCTGCGGTCAGTGCCCGGACTTGAGCCGCGATTTTCGGATGCGCACCGACCGTTCGGCGCTGAACTGGCGGATCAAACAGCACGTTCTTGGCCAGGCGCCAATCACCCTTGTCTTTGCATCCCGGTGGATGCAGGAACAGGCCGCGGCGAGCCCAATTCTTGGCCATCTGCCAAACGAGGTCATCCCGTTTGGGGTGGATCTCAAGATGTTCCATCCAGGCAGTAAACCGTCGGCGCGAGCGGCGCTGGGTATCCCGGAAGACACGGATGTGATTGCCTTTCGGGCCTCGGAGCGTCCTCAGGCATTCAAGGGAACCGGCTACTTAGTTCAGGCCCTCAGCGCCTATCAGCCCCGGCGCAAGACCATGTTGCTGACCTTCGAGCAGGTGGGCGGCCTCAGCGGGCTGCGCGAGCGATTCCCGCTCATCGAACTGGGCTGGGCAGGCGAACGGGAGGCGGTGGCGCGGGGGTTACAGGCCGCAGACCTGTTTCTGATGCCCTCCATCGCCGAGTCATTCGGCATGATGGCCGTTGAGGCGATGGCCTGCGGTGTGCCTGTCATCTGCTTTGAAAACACGGCGTTACCGGACGTCATAGGCGCACCAACTACTGGACTCTCCGTCCCACACGGGGACCATCGTGGCTTGCTGAGGGCCATCGAGGATCTGATGGGAAACCCGGAACGCAGGATGGCAATGGGAGCTGAGGCATTGAAGCTGGTGCGCCGGGAGTATACGATGCAGCGCTACGTCGAGCGGCATGTTGCCCTGTACTTCAGGCTGGCGCGAGAGAGGCGCTCTAGCGGGTCGTAGCGCGGGGTGTTCGGAACGGCGCGTAGGCGAAGCGAGCCAACCGTTGTTCCTGCGCGTAGCTGATCTCAGGCAGGAGGGCCTGTCATCCATGTTCCTTCGCAGGTTGGCGCTTAACTGGTGAAGCTTCTAGTGTTGGGAGCCACCGGCATGCTGGGACATAAGGTCCTGCAGCGGTTGGCGCATGACCACGAGGCTTGGGGGACGGTGCGGGGGGAGCTGACCTCCGCGCCTGAGATTCAGGGGTTCGACCGCAGCCGACTGATCGGGGGTGTGGCGGCAAGCGACCTGTGCTCGATCCGACAGGCCATGGAGCGAGTCGGCGCAGAGGTGGTGGTTAACTGTATCGGGATCGTGAAACAAATAGATGCCGCCAAGGACCCTATCACGTCGATCTCTATTAACGCCTTGCTGCCCCATCAGATTGCCGCCCTTTGTGCCGAGCGCGGCGCCCGATTGATCCACTTCAGCACAGACTGTGTCTTTTCCGGCCATGCCGGCCCTTATCGCGAGTCTGACTTACCGGACCCGGCTGATCTCTACGGGCGTACGAAGCTATTGGGCGAGGTGGATAGGCCAGGCTGCCTGACGCTGCGCACATCTATCGTGGGTCGGGAGATTCACCGCGGGACCGGTCTCCTAGAGTGGTTTATCGCCCGGCGGGGCGGGCAGGTACGTGGTTTCCGGAAGGCTTTGTATTCTGGCTTGACCACTGGTGCCATGACAGATCTGCTGCGATTGCTGATCGAGGAGCATGCCCATCTCTCTGGGGTCTGGCAGGTATCAGGGGACCCTATCGACAAATACTCGCTCTTGTGTCTGGTAAACAACGTCTATCGCTTGGGAATCAGCATCGACCCGGTGGACGAATTCCGCTGCGACAGGCGGCTTGACAGTAGCCGTTTCCGGACATCGGTCGGTTGGTCGCCGCCCTCCTGGCAATCCATGATCGAAACCATGCACGCGGATCCGCTGCTTTGAGCGGACCGCTCTAACGGAGACAAAGATGGCGTCACTCGACGGCAAGCGGATACTGATCACCGGCGGCACTGGTTCACTCGGCAAGGTGCTGTTGCGCAGGCTCCTGAGCGGTAAGAACGGAGATCCGGCGCGCATCGTGATCTTCTCCCGCGATGAGGCCAAGCAGCACGACATCCGTGTCTATTACCAGAATCGGCGCGCCGCCACCGATGAGATCATCTATCACAACTTCCGACAGAAGCTGGAGTTCCGCATCGGCGATGTACGCGACTATGCCTCACTCTCCGGGGCCCTGCGCGACATCGACGTCGTCTTTGCCGCCGCCGCCCTCAAGCAGGTGCCGACCTGCGAGTACTTCCCGACCGAGGCGGTGCACACCAATATCCTCGGCCCTGAGAATCTGGTCCGCGCCATTCGCGATCTGCGCCTGCCGGTGGAATGTGTCATGGGCATCTCCACGGACAAGGCGGTCAAGCCCGTCAACGTGATGGGCATGACCAAGTCGCTCCAGGAGCGCATCTATGCCCAGGCCAACATGGAGGTCCCGGATACCCGTTTCGTATTGGCCCGTTACGGCAATGTGTTGGCCTCCCGCGGTTCCGTGATCCCGCTCTTCCACGACCAGATTCGCAACGGCGGGCCCCTGACCATCACCAGCCCGGAGATGACGCGCTTCCTGCTCAGCCTGGAGGAGGCCGTCGATCTGATCCTGCGGGCCATCGCCACC
>Ga0209254_10003080_pt1 | contig 15226 bp, 17 predicted proteins | sample FrelakmetDIP11DI_FD_187148 | JGI IMG/M metagenome (GOLD analysis project Ga0209254, IMG submission 187148) | Freshwater lake sediment microbial communities from the University of Notre Dame, USA, for methane emissions studies - DIP11 DI (SPAdes)... | ecosystem: Environmental > Aquatic >...
CGTTAAGCCCGCCAATGCTGGTGCATCCGGCAACTCGATCCGATCTGTTAGCACCCCTGTAGACATGACAATCCTCCCTTGAGAGTGGCATCAGCCGCCGTGGTTAGAGACTGCGCGCTCACAACCGATTCAAGACAGCGATCTGCGCTGCAAATTCAGCCTAATCCACCGGCTTTTCATACGTCATGAAACGCAGCGTCTCGCGGAAGCCCAAGCTTTTATACAAGTGCAGCGCGCCGTTGGGATTCTGCGCATCGACGCCCAACCCGGCTTCGGTCATGCCTTGCTCCTGCAACAGGCGCATGCTCCGCGCAATCAACGCTTTGGCCAGACCTTGTTTGCGCCACGGCCGCCGCACACAGATCGGATCGGTCCAGCCGCGCAGACGCTTGAACTCCTCGTTGTATTCTTGATCGATGAAGTTTAGCACCATGCCGGCCACTTCATCACCCGCCCAGCCTACCTGCCACAGGTGTGGCTGAAAGCTCGGGCTGTTGATCCAGCGCTGAAAATCTTCCTCGGTTGATTCGCTGTGCCCCCAGTGGTCACGGAACGCCTCATTCAAGGCCGCCGCCACTTGCCGATACTGCTCCGGCGCAACCGAGTGCACTATCACACCCGCTGGCAGCGGCAGATCGGGAATTGGCTCGGTAAACGAACGCGCCATCTCGAAGCCATAGCGGATCGCCTGATAGCCGTCCTGCTCCAACAGCGCGATCATGCCCGCTTCAGAGGCGGCGGCAAACGATCGGAACACGCGCGATCCGGCAGCCGGCTGTGACGCGGCGATTGCGCGCAATCGATCCTGAGCCCAGTGCAGCACAGCACGGCCCACGCCCTTGCGCCGCCACGCGGGGAGCAGGCTACCCGTGTGAATGAGCACCTGTGTGCCGTCGTCCAGGAGCCGCGTCCGCACGCGCACCAGGGCGACCGGCACGCCTTCCACCTCGGCGAACAACACGTCATGCCGTGGATCAAAATCCGCCGCCTGAGACAGATAATTCTTCACCCACTCCGCCGTCACATAGTCTTCCACGCCGTCGGCCGCGCTGTTCGCATTCATGAGCTCGGCGATGTGAGCGTAGTCAGATTCGTCACGAAACAACCGGAACGTCAGCTCGTCGATCGATGGCGCATCCGGCAACGTGACTTGGTTTTCAGTCGTTTCCAGCAACATGATTAGACTCCTTACCCATTCCGGTGCAGCTTCCCCGTCCGCTTGGCATACCGCTCGGCCCAGTCAAAAATCTTCAGGCCCAGCGGCAGTGTGACGGCCCCGATGATCAGCAGCGGCCAGATCTGCGGCCACACCTGCTGCACGGTGGCACCTTCCAGCAGGCCTGCACGTACGCCTTCCAACACATACGTCGCGGGCGAGATCAATGACAGAGTCTGCATCCACGGCGGCAGCACGCTGACCGGATAGTACACGCCCGAGACCAACAGCAGCAGCGCGATAATGACGTGCGTCATCTGCGAGCCGCGCTCCGGGAACAGTAGCGGCAGCACTGAGCCGACAATGCTGAAGCCGATGAACGAGAAGCTGCCTGCCAGCAGCACCACAAACGGCGTGATCAGATTCGCGTTGGTCAGCGTGATGTTGAAAAACAACAGCGTCGCGGCCAGGATCACGATGGTGTGGAACATGCTGTACACCACCGCGAACGAGGTCTGCCCCAGCATGTGCGTGATGCGCTGAATGGGCGCCATCAGCGTGTACTCGATCGTGCCCTCCCACCGTTCGATGCCGATCACGTCCGTGACCCAGTAGAAGATCACGGAGAGATAGCGCCACACGATGGTGCCGATGGCGAGATAGATCACCATGTTCTGGCTTTGCGCTTCGGTCGCGCCCAGCGCACCCATCCCCACGCCGATGAAGCTCACCGACAGCGAGTTGACGATGCCATAGACCAGCCACACCAGTTCCCACGCCCAGTAGCGTTTGACGATGTTGAAGTTGCGTTCAATAAACGCATACGATGCTTTGAATTCATAAGTAATTGAAGACATGTTGACTCCTAACAAGTAATGCGTAAACTGCAACAACTTTCATTACGCAGCACGCTTTACGTTTCACGTAATAACCATTCCTCACGCAGAATCCCCATGAAGATGGAGTCCCAGCGCCGCCCGTCGCGCTGGCAGTCACCGCGCATCAGGCCTTCACGAACGAAGCCGCACTTCTCGTACGATCGGATCGCGCGCGGGTTGTAGGCATAGACACCCAGTGAGACACGCTGCAGATTGAGCTCGGTAAAGCCATAGCCCAGGATCAGGCGCATCGCATCCGTGCCATAGCCGTTGCCCCAGTAGTCTCGCTCGCCAATACCGATGCCGACCCAGGCTTCACCGTGTGCCCAACTCTCGATCCACAGGCCGATGCCGCCAATCAGTCGATCGTCGCTCAGTGTGCGGATAATGAAACCAAAGCCGCGATCGTTGTCGCGCTCCAGCCATTCGCGTGCTTGTTTCACGGTCTGCGGGTAAGCCACATCGTTGTCCCCCAGTCGATGATATTCCGTGTCCCGCGACCAACGCGCGACGATCTCCGCGTCCGCAGGATCACGCGCGATCAAGCACACCAGCTTTCCAGCAAGAAGACCTTCGTTCATGACTCACTCCAATGCCGTTGCTCATTGTTCAGCGCCAGCCACTCGTCGCGCAGCACGCTCATATAGACAAAGTCCCAGCGTTGCCCATTACGCAGCAGCATGCCGCGCTGCCGTCCTTCCATGACAAACCCGGCTTTCAAATAGGATTTAATCGCGCGCTCGTTGTACGAAAACGCATCCAGTTGAATACGCTTCAAGTTCAGCTCCATGAAGCCGAAACGCAGCATCACCCGCATGGCGTCCGTGCCATAGCCATTGCCGCGATAGTCCGAATCGCCGATGCCGATGGCCACAAAAGTGTCGCCGTGCTGCCAGTTGATCTCGTCGAACGCGACAAACCCAATGAGCCGATCATCCACCAGAGACCGCACACACAACTCGATCGTCTTCGGATCCTCGCTCTGCATCTTCTCGATTGCCTCGCGAATCTTCTTGGCCCGATTGGGCAGGTGCGGACCACTATCCAACTGGCGCATGTACTCGGAATCCACGTCCCAGCGCGCAATTGCCTCCGCATCCAGCTCTGCATTCAGCGCGGCCAGTCGCACCAGGTTGCCCGTGAACAGATCATAGCTCATCCTAATCTTCCTTGCCCAAGGCCTGCCATTCCTCACGCAGCAGGCCCATGTAAATTTCATCCCAACGGCGGCCATCATAAGCCCAGGCGTGGCGTTCCCGCCCTTCAAGGCAGAACCCGCACTTCTCGTAAGAGCGCGCGGCTCGCTCGTTGCCCTCCAGCACGCTGAGCGAAACCCGCAGCAGGTTCAATTCATCAAAGGCATAGCGCAAGAGCACGCGCAGCGCATCGGTGCCATAGCCCTTGCCCCAGAATTCACGCTCGCCGATCTGAATACCCATGAACGCTTCACGCTGCGCCTGAAAGATCGTATACAGCCCAATCAAGCCGATCAGGCGATCGTCAGTCAACGTGCGAATGGCGAAGCGCGGCCGCTCGATCGGATCTTCATCCAGTTTCCGCTTCACGTACGCTGGCGCCACAGGCCACGCCGGCTCAGTATGCGCCAGCCGCCAGAATTGCGAATCGCGCGACCAGCGGGCGATGATCTCCGCATCGGTGTCAGGATTCACTGCTGCTAAACGAGTGAGATTACCAGTGAGAACATCCATGGCTGCACCTGATGAGTGATGAGAAAAAAGTGAAATCAAACCTCGCGATTCACTCGTCACTTTTCACGCCTCACGTTTCCACTCATCCCGCAGCAGGCCCAGCATCACCGCGTCCCAGCGCCTGCCGTCACGCTGCACCGCCTGCCGTCGCCGCACTTCCACCACAAAGCCAGCTCGTTCCAAAAAGCGGATTGCGCCGGTGTTGTACTCCACTGTAGGAGCCGCCAGCCGATACAGATTCAGTTCGTCAAATGCATAACGCAGCAGCATACGGAGCGCTTCCGTGCCGTAGCCCTTGCCACGATCGTTTCGATCTCCGATGCCGATCTGCAGGGAACCGGTGGCGTGCGTCCATTCGATGCGATACAGCCGCGCAAAGCCAAGCAGCCGATCGTCTTCTTTGAGCCGGATGGCAAAGTTGAACGCATTGTGCTTCTCTGCGTCCTTCTCCCATTCTTCATACTGCTTCTTGACCTGAAACGGCGACAGCGGCTTGGCGATATCGGCGCTGAGCAAGCGCAGGTATTCTGGATCGTGGCTCCACTTTGATATCGTTTCTGCGTCACGCTCAGCATCCGGGGGTGCAAGGCGAATGGTCTTGCCTTCAAAGAGTTGTTCAGTCAGCATGATAAGTCCTTTGTGTGTTTATCATTGCAGGAAATCCGCTACGCCGCAGAAGACCGGCGGTGATGGCATCTCGTCAGACACCGCCGATCTCCCGTCATTCCGCTTGATCTTCCTTCACGAGCTGCTCGCCCGTCATCTTCAAGAACACCTCTTCCAGCGTCGGCACGTGACCATTGTTGGACACTTTTCGCTTCAAGTTCGCAGGCGTGTCCAGCGCCACGATGTTGCCGTTGTGGATGATGGCGATGCGATCGCACAATTCGTCCGCTTCGACCATGTCGTGCGTGGTCAGCACAATGGTCGTGTCGTGCGTATCGCGCAGTTCGCGCACAAAGGTCTGCACCTCGCGCTTGGAACGTGGATCGAGGCCGGTGGTCGGCTCGTCAAGCAGCAGCACGATCGGGCGGGAGAGCAGCGCGCGGGCGATGGCTACTTTCTGCTGCATACCCCGCGACATTTCCTCCATGGGCCGATCGAACGACTTGGGCTGCAAACCCAGGCGAGTGAGAATCGTCGCCGCTTTGGCGCGGGCCTCGCTGCCGTTCAAGCCGTATAGACGCGCACCATACAGCAAGTTCTCCATCGGCGAAAGTTTCTTGAAGAAGCTCGCTTCCACTGAAACGCGATTGATCAGGCGCTGCACGGCCATGGGCTCTTGCTGCACGTCGTGACCAAAGACACTGATCGCGCCGCCATCGGGAATGAGCAGCGTCGCCAACAGGCGGATCAATGTCGATTTGCCGCTGCCGTTGGGACCCAGCACGCCGAAGATTTCGCCGCGCCGCACGTCAAACGAAACGCGATTGACGGCGATGGTTGGATCGATCGGGCCGGTGGTGCGTCCTAAAAACGATCGGGCAGGCGCACCCCCAAAGGTCTTGTAAGCCGACTGTACGCTTAAGGCTACGATCTCCATGCTTGAACCTCCTTACATATCCTAAAGAAACAAAAAGGGCCGTGAGATCAATCTCCACAGCCCTTTGAATGACGACATCTCGTCGCGGACAAACAAAAAGGCCGTGGGGAGTGACGCCCACGGCCTTGACAGTCGATTTCTGTCTACCGAGTAACAGGCGCACTCCGATAAGGCGAAACACCATCGCTACCAGCGCTGGTGCGAACGCGGAAGAGCACGGTGGAGCAGATGTTCTTATTCATTGGGTGCGCTTTACCTTTCTTAAGATTAACAGCGTCAGCATCTTACCACGAGTTACAATGGCGTGTCAAGATATTTTGGTATGAATTTCGTCGCGAGAGTAATTTTCTAAGGCTGGTCGTGTTATCTGTTCGAGCCAGGCCAGGTAGGCGAACGCGTGATCGTCGCTTGTGCCGCACATCTCAAGCGAGGGACGCAGGTTGTTGCACACAATAGGCCGCTCGGGCTGGCCGAAGATGCGGCAGCGGTTGTCGTCGGCGAGCTGCACGCAGCGCACACCCGCTGGTTTGCCGTCAGGCATTTCGGGGATGGGAGACGAGATTGAGAGTTCGACGCAGCACGCGCCACAGCCGGTTCGACATTCCATGCTATTCCGCATCCGGCGGCAGTTCGCGCTCTTTCTGCCCGATGAAGATCAGCGATTCCAGATCGCCGCTGTCCTCGGGGCTATAGCGAGCGACGATGGCACGGACATGATCGAGGTCTTCGGCAGAAGCCCAGCCAAGCATGGTCGTCATGTCGCCAACGTCACGCCCGCGATTGGCAGCCAATTTGAGCAGCACCAGAAACGGCAGGCTGATCACCGGATAACCGGCCTGATCGTACTTAACCTGGGTAAACGCTTCAGTCAGCCAGGGGTAACGTCCAAATAGCACATCAATCTCCACTCCGTCAGGCGAACGCCTCAAGTAACCTGGCACAGCGAGGCGGCTCACCGTTTTGTAGCCGGCTTGCTTTAGACGCTCAACGACCTCTGGTCCATCGCCCGCCCGCACGAGAATGTCCAAATCCTTGGTAAGCCTTTCAGGCATGTAGGCCCGCGTTGCCACGCCGCCAATGATTACCCAATCAAGTCCGGCAAGAATGGTGCGAAAATCGGGCCACGGATGCATAGCCGTTCTCCTCTGCATAAATTCAGCACTACTGCCCGTTCCCGGATGCACACGCCGGCGGCTCATTTCGATCAGAAAGTGCCGCATCTGGCGAGGTGTGAGGTTGCCGTCTGGCGCGATTTGTGCGATGGCGGGTGGAATGGGTTGAGTTGCCATGGATTGATCTTACCACAGGCGTTGCTAGAGGTTCGTCCAGAACCCTGCATGTACCGACCGCGCTTCTTCCTCAAGCGCCGGGCCAAGCACTTCAATCGGGCGGCCACCCCGCGCAAAAACCTCGCGGCAGGAGAGCAGCAGCTTGTCCGGCGAATTGCCCGTCATGGCGTACAGGCCTTCCTCGCTCAGGGCGTAAATTACACGCCCTACCCCGCCCCAGAAGATCGATCCCGCACACATGGGACATGGTTCAGTGCTAGTGTACAGAGTGCAACGGGATAGCACTTCGAAGGAGTATTGCCGTGAGGCCAGCCGCATCAAGTTGAGTTCGGCGTGGCCGGTGCAATCATGATCAGTGATAACGGTATTCTCGGCTTCGAGCAACACGATGCCCTGCTCGTCGGCCAGCAGCGCCCCAAAGGGATGATTGCCGTGTTCACGCGCACGGCGGGCCACGTCGATCGCTTGGCGGAGAAGGTGCAGATCTATATCGTTCACGTTGATCCACCGAGATGTTCTGCCAGCATATTGCAGAATAGCGCGCCCTGTTCGCTGGCATCGTCGAGCGCGCGATGCGTGTGCGGAAGATCATCGAACCAGCGGCGTGGCATGTTGGCCTTCACGCTGGCGCGATAAGGCTGCTTCAACAGCGACATCGCATACGTCTTGATGTCCAACGCCGAATGCGAAAAAGGGCTTTCGCCCGCAAATTTGATCAGATACCAGTAAACGAACATGAAATCGAAAGCGACAGGATAACTCACGAAGACGGGCTGGCCCGGCAGCGCTTTGAGCCAGTGTACATACTGGGGCATGACCTTGGCAGGCGGCTGCGCATTTTCGCGGCAGGCGCGCCACGCCTCCGGCTGCGCTTGCCACCATTCCATCGTTTTTGGATGCGCGGTCGCCTCAGGCAATGTTTCTAAATTCGCTTCAAACGTGCCAACCAGCGTTTTGTCTGGCAGGTACGCTGCCGAGCCGAAGCTCAACATCGAATACGCGCCGGGGATTGGGCCGTCAGTCTCGACGTCAGTACTCACATAGATTTCGGGGGTCATAGGGTGCGCCTCACGCCGGTTACAGCGTCTTTTGCACGAAGTGCATTTGATGCTCATACCCCGCCGGCAGATCGTCCAACTGGCCGAAGACGGTATAGCCGAGTTTGAGGTAAAACGGAAGGGCTTGAAAGCTCATCGTGTCGAGGAAGGCATGATGGCAGCCTCGCCGGATCGCTTCGGCTTCGGCGGTTTCGATGAGGCGCGTGCCCCAGACTTGCCCTCGCACCGCTTCGTCCAGCCACATGATATCGATGCGCAGCCAGCCCCACCACGTCAAGCCGAGGAGACCGCCCATCAATTGGCCACCCTCGTTGCGCAGCAGTACCGCCAATCGCTGCGTGCCGTACGGCGGCGCAAACTGCAAGTTATACGTTGCCAACCCGTCTTCGACAAATCTCACGTCGTTGGGATCGGGTTGATCGGTCAGGGTGATGGAGTAGTGGTCAGGCATGAGATACTCTCTAATGTGCCTGCGAATCGAATTCGCGCCTACGGAGCGTTCCGCTGATCGCCCGCCTGCGTGGGCGAGACTACCTTGAACTCGTCGGCGCAGACCGACGCTCGGCTTGAGCCCATAAGGTGCGACACCTGCACTGCAGCCGCACGCGGTTTGGTGCGGTGCATGTGTTTCTAGTCGCCTGCGACGATGCGCGCAAGGTCATTCACCTACCCGATTGCGCAGCACGCCGATCTTTTCGATTTCCACTTCCACCACATCGCCGGACTTCATGAACTCCGGCGGCTTGCGCGCAAAGCCCACGCCGCTGGGTGTGCCTGTGGCGATGATGTCACCCGTATCCAGCGTCATGCCGCACGACAAGATCGCAATGATGTCGGGCACGCGGAAGATCATCACGGCGGTGTTAGCGTGCTGCTTGACCACGCCATTCACCCGGCAGGTCACCTGCAAGTGATGCGGATCGGGAATTTCATCCGCCGTGACGATCCACGGCCCCATCGGGCACGCGCCATCGAGGCTCTTGCCTTTGAAGAACTGGCTGTGATTCGTCTGGAGATCACGCGCCGAAACATCGTTGATGCAAGTATAGCCGAAGACGTGATCGTAAGCTTCCTCAATCGGGATGTTCTTGCCCGATCGGCCAATGATCACGCCCAGTTCGGCCTCCCAATCGATCTGCTCGCTCACTTCCGCGTCAAACGGAATCACGCCTTCGTGCCGGTTAATGGTGTGCGTGGCTTTGGTGAAGAATACCGGATGCTGGTGCTGTTTGTACTCGCGCCCGCGCGCCTCCGCCGATTCCTTGGCGTGCTCCGCATAGTTGAGCCCCAGGCACATGATGTTACGATGTGGTCGGGGGATGGGCGCTAGTAGCGTAACCGATTCGATCGGGATGGGGGCAGCGGCTGACGCGATCACCGTGCAGGCCCGATCGAGCCCCACCGATCCGGCCCCGATCAAACTCAGCATATTCGGCGCGATGGCCGCAAGATCGATCACACCGCGTTCGTCCACCGCCCCGATCGAGACGTGGCTGCCCAGTAGATAGGTTACCAGCTTCATGTAGGCTCCTTTTCTTAGTAATCATCATGCGTGATGCTCTCCGCCACCCTTGAATAGCAGGCGCGGCTCCCATGCCGCGTGACTTCGGGCGTGGGAGCCCGAACCGCTATTATCAAGCCAGGTGGCGCGATACTATCATGGCGGTACCCGGGCGTCAAATGCCTGCGTTTGCTAGAGAACCACTTGCATATTACAATTCTCCCAGACAAGAAGGCGGGGGCATCTATGGTTCATCAGGACGATCACGTGAAAGACATCAAGCTCGATCCGGCTTTGGACGATCCCAAACTGTTCATCAACCGCGAACTTAGCCAGCTGGAATTCTTCCGGCGCGTGCTGGAAGAGGCGCAGGACGCACAGAACCCGCTGCTGGAACGCGCCAAGTTTCTTGCCATTGTCGGCTCCAACCTGGATGAGTTCTTCATGGTGCGCGTGGCCGGCTTGAAGCAGCAGGTCAGCGCTGGCATCGTAGACGTTAGCGCCGACGGCACGACACCCGCCGAGCAGCTGGCTGCTGTGCGCCGCGCCTCGTCACGCCTCATGAACGATGGGCGGGTTTATCTGCAGAAACACTTGCTGGCTGAACTCGATCAGGCGGGTATTCACATTCTGGATTACGCCACCCTGGCCGACAAGCAAAAAGCCAAGGTCGACGAATACTTCGATCAGGTGGTCTATCCGGTGCTGACGCCGCTGGCGGTCGATCCGGGCCGGCCGTTTCCGCACATCTCCAATCTCAGCCTCAACCTGGCCGTCATGATTCGTGATGTCAAAGGCCACGAGCGTTTCGCGCGCATCAAAGTGCCCGATACGCTGCCGCGCTTTGTGCCTATCAAGTCGTCGTCCGGCGGTGTGCGCAAGGATGGCACGGTGCCGTATCATCATTACTTTGTCTGGCTGGAGCAAATCATCGCCGCGCACATTGCCAAGTTGTTCCCTGGCGTGGAACTGATCGAAGCGCACCCCTTCCGCGTCATTCGCGATGCCGACATCGACATCCAGGAACTGGAAGCGATGGATCTGCTGGAGAGCATGGAAGAAAGCGTGCGCCAGCGCCGCTTTGGCACGGTGGTCAAAGTCACCGTCAACACGGCCATGCCCGCGCACATGCGCCAGATTCTGATCGAGAATCTGGAAATGGATCGCAACGATTTGTATACCGCTGAAGGGCCGCTGGGCCTGAGCAACTTGATGGGCCTGTACAGCATCGATCGACACGACTTGAAAGATGTGTCCTTTGTGCCGGCCCTGCCCGCTCCGCTGAAAAACAAGTCGTATACCGGCGACATCTTTCAAGCCATTCGGCGGCAGGATATTCTGCTGCATCATCCCTTCGACTCGTTCAAGCCCGTCGTCGATTTTCTGCGCGCCGGGGCCACCGATCCTGATGTGCTGGCGATCAAGCAAACCCTGTACCGCGTGGGACGCAACTCGCCGGTGGTGGAGGCGCTGCTGGAGGCCAGCGAGAATAACAAGCAAGTCGCCGTCTTGGTGGAATTAAAAGCGCGCTTCGACGAAGAAAGCAACATCGGCTGGGCCCGCCGCCTGGAATCAGAGGGCGTGCACGTGGTCTACGGTCTGCTGGGCTTGAAGACGCATTCCAAGATCGCCATGGTCGTGCGCAAAGAAGGCGACGGCATCCGCCGCTACGTCCACCTGGCGACCGGCAACTACAACACGGTGACTGCCACGCTGTACACCGACATCGGTTTCTTCACCGTCGATGAAGCCATTGGCGCTGATGCCACCGATCTGTTCAACTATCTCACCGGCTATTCGTTGAAGACCGACTATCGCAAGCTGCTGGTAGCCCCAATCAATCTGCGCGCCCGCATGGCCGAACTGATCCTGCGCGAGATTGAGAATCAGCGCAAACACAAGAACGGCCATCTCATCTTCAAGATGAATGCGCTGGTGGATCGGGCCATGATTCAACTGCTCTACGCTGCCTCGCAGGCCGGGGTCAAGGTCGATCTGCTGGTGCGCGGCATCTGCTGTCTGCGGCCCGGCATTCCTGACGTCAGTGAGAACATCCGCGTCCTGAGCATCGTGGGCCGCTTTCTGGAGCACAGCCGTGTTTACTACTTCCACAACAACGGCCAGGAAGAGATCTTCGTAGGCAGCGCCGATCTGATGCCGCGCAACATCGATCACCGCGTGGAGGTGCTCTTCCCCATCGAAAGCCCCGAACTCATCCGGCACTTGCGCGACGACATCCTGGAAGTGTACCTGACCGATACCATGAAAGCGCGGCGCCTGCTGCCCGACGGTTCCTACGAGCGAGTCAAAGCCAAGAGCGATCATCCGCCGCTCAGCAGCCAGGCCTGGCTTATCAGCCATCGCGCCGCACATCCCTTTGTGGCAGAGATCTAAGCGGAAGATCGTTCTTCTCTAGTTCACTCACGTCGTCTGGAGTAACAACATGTCCACACGATCTTCGTTCTTCGCGTTGGTTGCCAGCGCGATCGGGTTGACGGCGGGCGCCGCCGCAATTTATGCCTACGTCATTCGCCCGTGGCACTTACGCTGGGGCGTCATCGACGACGAAGCCGATCGTGCTCTGCCCGGCGATGAGTTGGTACCCCATGCTCAGCTGTGCGCCACACACGCGGTGACCATCAATGCGCCCGTGGATCAGATATGGCCGTGGCTGGTGCAGATCGGTCAGGGGCGCGGCGGCTTCTACAGTTACGAGTTCATCGAAAATGCGCTGGGAGCCGATATCCACAACACCGATCGGATTGTGCCGGAACTTCAGGACCTCAAAGCGGGCGATCGAGTTCCACTGGCGCAGGGTGGCTTTGGCATTCCCGTCGCCGTCATGGACGCGCCGCGCACGCTGGTGCTGCACGGCGACACGCGCCTCGATCCCAGTGGCATGCCCGGTCTGCGGCCCGGCGATTTCTTCAACGTGGTGTGGGGCTGGCACCTCGAACCGATCGACGATCTCACCACCCGCGTGATCGAGCGCTGGCTGGCCGATTGGAATCCCAGTGTGCAGAATTTCTTTTTCATACGCGCCTTCCTCGAACCCGGCGCGTTCGTCATGTCGCGCAAGATGCTGCTGGGGATCAAGCAACGCGCGGAGCGCGTCGCCGCACGTTGACAGGATGAGAATCTTGGCGACGGCGGGGGATGCCGTCGCTGCGTTTATCCGGCACTGACCATTTGACGGGCCTGTAGGAATTGCTGTACTTCCTCATCCGTCGGCATGGATGTTTGCGCTCCAAAGCGTGTCACCGCCAGAGCCGCCGCGGCATTGGCATATCGCACCGCATCGATCATCTTCAAGCCACGCGCCAGCGCCACAGCCAAGGCGCCGTTGAAGCCATCTCCCGCTCCAGTGGTATCCACCGCCTCGACGTGAAAACCGGGCACATGGTCTCGTTCTGTATCAACCAGGACCGCGCAGCCCCGCGCGCCGCAGGTCATGATGATGCTGCTCAGCCCGCGCGCCGCCAACACAGTCAACGCATCTCGTGCGGGATCGAGATCAACACCGGCTAGTTTCGCTGCCTCGTTTTCGTTGGGCGTCAACACATCCACTCGCCGCAGCAAATCGTCCGATAATTCTTTCGCCGGCGCCGGATTCAAGATCACACGCACCTTGTGGCGCTGCGCCAACTCGATCGCGGCGCGCACCGCCTCCAGCGGAATCTCCAGTTGCAGCAAGACGCAATCAGCCGCCTCGATCGCCGGTTCGGCTGCGACCACATCGGCGGGCGAGAGCCGCCCGTTTGCGCCGGACGCCACGGCGATGATGTTCTCTGCGTTTTTGTCTACCACGATTAGCGCCACACCAGATACTTCCTCGTCGTCGCGCACGATGTAAGCGGTGTTGATGCCTTCCGCTTGAAGGCCCGCCAGCGCTGTGTCGCTGAACATATCGCGACCCAGGCGTGCTACAAACGTGACCTCTGCACCCAGACGCGCCGCCGCCACCGCTTGATTCGCGCCTTTGCCCCCGGCGGTCATGATGAACTTCTCGCCCAGCACCGTTTCGCCGCGCAACGGCAGATGCTCGGTACGCACCACCATGTCGGTATTGGAGCTGCCGACGATCACGATTTTCGGACGCTGCATGTCGGGCCTCACTGTCATGCCCGAGTGCCTTCGCCTTACCCGCCGCTTTGCGGCGGAGGCGCGCTGGGCGTATCGGGCATCCAAATCACAACCGGCGATGCACAGCAATCAAATAGCTGGATTCCCGCTTTGCCGTACCCAGGCTTCCCCGGAGCCTGGCGGCACGCATGCGCGACAGCGCGCGGGAATGACGGCGCGTTGAATCTTAGCATGATTTGACTTGCCTGTCGCCTCTGGTATGATCAGCCGCGAACACAGGCTGCGCAGTGCAGCGTGAATTCGCGGGCTGGAAGGGCAAGTCGGCTCAAGCCGACTTGAGGATCGGCCTGCCTTACTATTGGAATTCTCATGGACCTAGTACCGATCTTGTTGGTGTATCTCCTGCCGTTGGGACTGATCCTCGTGGCGTGGGGCGCGTGGGACAACGCGCGCGTTCGCGATCAGGCCGTCACGGCGCTGCTTGTCGTCGCAGTGGCAATTCTGTCGTATGCCGCCATCGGCTTCGCGCTGCAATTCGGCGGCATCGGCCTGCGGCCCGATGTGCCCGCCGGTCTGCGCGGGCTCGATCGATTGTGGTCGCCTGTCAGCAGCACCACTGGAAGTTGGGGCGTGGTGGGGCTGGAAGGATTTCTGCTGCAGGTCGAATCCAGCCTGCCCGGCGACACCGCCTTGGTCTTCACACTGCTCTTGCAGCACCTGCCCATCGTCGCCACGGCGGCGCTCTTGCCCGGCCTTGCTCTGGCCGGCCGCGCGCGCTGGGACATTATCGCTTTCGTCACCTTTCTCACAGCCGGCTTCATCATACCGTTGGCGGGAGGCTGGTCGTGGGGCGGCGGTTGGCTCTCCACGCTCGGCCTCGATGCCAGGCTCGGCCACGGCCTGATCGATCCGGGCGGCATCGCGTCGGCCTTCATTGCTGCGGGATTTGTGACGTTGGCCGCGTTGCTGGCGCTGCGCCTCAAGCGTCCAGCTGACGCCAATTCGATCGACGCGGAGCATGCAGCACTTGTCGGCCCGGCCCGATCGATCTTCGGCGCGATGTTGTTCCTTATCGGCTGGCTCCTGTGGATCGCCACCAACCCGATCGTGAAGGCCATCCCCTCAATCGATCTGAGTTTCGTCACGGCCAACCTTCTCATCGGCACAGCCGCCGCGACGATCGTTGCCATCTTCCTCGGCTGGTTCTTCAGCGGCAAGCCCAACGTTCCGATTGCAGCACGCGGCGTCATCGGCGGCTTGATCGTCTCGACGCCGCTCGCGCCATTTGCGCCGACGTGGGCCGTGTTGCTCACAGGCGCGATCGGCGGACTCTTGATCACTCTCGGATCGATTGCGATCGAACGCTGGCTGCGCTACGACGACAGCATCGGCGCCGTGGCGCTGGGTGCGCTGGGCGGATGGTGGTCGCTGCTGGCAGTGGGACTCTTCGCCGACGGGACGTACGGGGCGGGCTGGAACAACGTGGGGGTAAGCGAGTACCTAGGCATACCTGGGCAAGGTGTCACGGGCCTCATCGCCGGAGCGAATCTACCCAATGATCCCGGTCAGTTCACGGCGCAGCTGACCGGCGCGATCGCCATCGCGGTGTTTGCCTTCGTCAGCGCGTGGCCGTTGACCAGACCTCTACGTAGTTTGAATAATCGAACGAGGGGATGAGAGACGGAGGGACAGAGAGAACCTGTTGTTCATTGCTCATTTCTCATTGCTAATTGTTCATTGCCTCGACCACTTCTTCGTCAGTGACCTGCTCAAAGTGCCGATAAAATGTGCCCACCGCATAAAAATCATACGGCGCGCGCAGGCATACCACCTGATCGGCTTCACGGCTCAACACCCGCTCGATCGTATCGCGCGGCCCTACCGGCACCGCGGCGATGAGCGACTTCGCCCCGGCAGCACGCGTGGAGCGCAACGCGGCGATCAACGTGGAGCCTGTCGCCACACCGTCGTCAATCACAACCGCCACACGATCTTTCACCGGTAGGCGT
>Ga0209254_10003081_pt1 | contig 15224 bp, 14 predicted proteins | sample FrelakmetDIP11DI_FD_187148 | JGI IMG/M metagenome (GOLD analysis project Ga0209254, IMG submission 187148) | Freshwater lake sediment microbial communities from the University of Notre Dame, USA, for methane emissions studies - DIP11 DI (SPAdes)... | ecosystem: Environmental > Aquatic >...
GCCTGCTCCTTGAATTCCAGGTCGACGACGTAGGCGCCGCTCTGCTGGTCCAAACCGGAGGTGGCGTCCTTGATCTGGTCGCCGCTGATGATCGACTTGTCCAGCACGTAGACGTACTTCTCGTCGTCCGAGCAGGCCACCAGCGGCAAGTTGGGATCGTCGTTACCGGCGAGGACGTCCTCCTGGTCGCAGCGGCCTGCCATGTACTGCACGGCCAGCAGCAGCAGGTTCTGGTTGGTGCTCTGGCGCAGTTCCTTCTCGAACTTGATCCGGGCGGCGAGGTCCTTGCGCGGGTCCGGCGGCGCCGGGGCCGCGGGCTGGCCGGGTGCCGGCGGTGCGGGGGCCGCGGTCGGCGGGGCCGGCTCACCGGGGGTGGGCTCGCCCGGGTTGGGCGTCGGCTCCAGCGGGAACGGACGCGGCTGGGGCGCGGGGGCCGTCCCGGTCTCGGGGGCAGGTGGCTCCGCGGCAGGCGGTGCTCCCGGGGCCGCGCCGGGCGGCGGGGCACCAGGCGCGGGGCGCTGACCACCGGCCTGGGCCTTGATGGCGTCCACCGGGATGGGCTGGCCGATCACGGGGCGGATGAACAGCCGCGCGGTCTGGCCGAGGTTGCGGGCCTCGTTGCCGTCGCTACCCGGAACTGTGATGACCAGGTTGTCGCCGTCGATCACCACTTCCGAACCCGACACGCCCAGGCCGTTGACGCGGGCACTGATGATCTGCTGCGCCTGATTGAGGGCATCGCGGGTGGGTTTGGAGCCGTCCGGGGTGCGGGCGGTCAGCGTGACGCGGGTGCCGCCCTGCAGGTCGATGCCCAATTTGGGCTTGGCATGCTTGTCACCGGTGAGGAAGACGAGCAGGTAGACCCCGATGAGCATGACCAGGAACAGCGTCAGATAGCGGTACGGATGCACCGGCGCCGAAGACGATGCCACGTTGTTGTCACTCCTAGGTGTGTGCCGCGATCCGCTCCGCAAGAAACATGCGAGATCCGCTGTCGGTTCTCGCTAGAGGGTACGGGGCGAGACTGGCGATCAGTCTTTGGTCAGGCGGTCCGCGTCGGTTTCGGTGATCTCCGTCGCCGCCGACTCCTCGACCTCCGGGGTCTCCGGCTCGATGCGGTCGCGGACGGCGAGCTTCATCCAGGTGGTCACCACGCCGGGGGCGATCTCCAAGTCGACGGTGTCGTCGTTGATGCCGGTGATGGTGGCCTGCAGACCGGAGGTGGTGTGCACACGGTCACCGACGCGCAGCGACTCGTGTAGGTCGATGGTTGCCTGCATGGCCTTGCGCTGCCGGCGCGAGGCGAACCACATGAACGCGCCCATGATGATGATCAGGGGCAGGAATACGACTAGATCCATGACAGCACTTTCATATCGGGTGCGGGGACAACGCTCCGCGACCGGCGGGTCACGGGCCTCATAGGTGACCAGTCTGCCATTGGCGGTCCCGGCGGCGAGCGGCACCGCCGTTGGAAGGTGCTCGGGACCGCCGATGGAAGATGGTCGGATGGATCTGATCGAGACGCTGCGCAGCACTGGCACGGTGCGCGAGTTCACCGACGAACCGGTCGACGACGCCGTGCTGGCGCGCGTGCTGGACACCGCCCGGTTCGCGCCGAGCGGCGCCAATGCCCAGGCCTGGCGGGTCGTCGTGGTCAAGGATCCCGAGATCCGCACTCGCCTGCGTGACCTCTACCGTCCGGGCTGGACCCAGTATCTGGCGATGAGCGCCGCCGGCCTACGGCCCTGGTCGCCGGTCAACGACCCCGCCGCCGAACGCGACGCGGTGGCCGCCGCCGGCGAGCAGGTGGTCGACGCGGCGGCGCAGGGATTGGCCGGGCACCTCGACGAGGTGCCGGTGCTGCTGGCGGTGTTCGCCGATCTGGCGCAGCTGGCCGCCGTGGACCGCGACCTAAACCGGTATTCGTTCGCCGGCGGCGCATCGGTCTACCCGTTCGCGTGGAACGTTCTGCTGGCCGCGCGCGCCGAGGGCCTGGGCGGAGTGCTGACCACGATGCTGATCCAGCGAGAAGACGAGGTGAAGCGGCTGCTCGGAGCTGACGGGTCACTGGCACTTGCCGCGGTGATCGCCCTGGGCCACCCGGTGCACCAGCCGCGCAGGCTGCGCCGCAACCCGGTCGGGTCGTTCACGACGGTGGACCGGGTCGACGGGGCGCCGTTTCCCGGGTGAGGGCAACCGATTACGTCGATAATGGAATTGGCAACGACGCAATCCATTACCGATCACTCCCCCGACCCGGGTTTTCAGTCGCGCCCGGTTGCCACCCGGCTAGGCTCTGATCGCCCGCTCAGTCCCAACGCCGCCGTCGTCTAGGAGAACAGCCGTGACCACCCTCGAGCAGAGCCGCAAACTCCTCACCGAGATCCCCGGGCCCGCGTCCATCGAACTGGCCAAGCGCCGCGTCGCCGCCGTGTCGCACGCTGTGGGTGTCACGATGCCGGTCTACGCCGCGCGGGCCGGCGGCGGCATCATCGAGGACGTCGACGGCAACCGGCTCATCGATCTGGGCTCCGGTATCGCGGTGACGACGATCGGCAACTCCTCACCGCGGGTGATCGAGGCGGTGCAGGCGCAGGTCGCCGACTTCACCCACACCTGCTTCATGGTGACGCCCTACGAGGAGTACATCGCCGTCGCCGAGCACCTCAACCGGCTCACCCCGGGCTCCTACGAGAAGCGCTCAGCGCTGTTCAACTCCGGCGCCGAGGCGGTGGAGAACGCGGTCAAGATCGCCCGCGCCTACACCCGCAAGACCGCGGTGGTGGCCTTCGACCACGCCTACCACGGCCGGACCAACCTCACGATGGCGCTGACCGCCAAGTCGATGCCCTACAAGAGCGGATTCGGCCCGTTCGCGCCGGAGGTCTACCGCGCGCCGATGTCCTACCCCTACCGCGACGGCCTGATCGACAAGGAGTGGGCCACCGACGGCGAGCTGGCCGCCGAGCGGGCGCTGACGGTCATCGACAAGCAGATCGGCGCCGCCAACCTGGCCGCGATCATCATCGAACCCATCCAGGGCGAGGGCGGCTTCATCGTTCCGGCACCCGGCTTCCTGCCGACACTGCGCGCGTGGTGCGCGGACAACGACGTGGTGTTCATCGCCGACGAGGTGCAGTCGGGATTCGCCCGCACCGGTGCGATGTTCGCCTGTGAAGACGAGGGCATCGAGCCCGACCTGATCGTCACCGCGAAGGGAATCGCCGACGGCCTGCCGCTGGCCGCGGTGACCGGCCGCGCCGAGATCATGGACGCCCCGCACGTGAGCGGTCTCGGCGGCACCTACGGCGGTAACCCGGTGGCGTGCGCGGCGGCGCTGGCCACCATCGAGACCATCGAGCTCGACGGGCTGCTCGACCGGTCCAAGCACATCGAGAAGCTGATGAAGGACAAGCTCGGCCGGCTGCAGGCCGACGACGACCGCATCGGCGACGTCCGCGGCCGCGGTGCCATGATCGCCGTGGAGCTGGTGAAGTCCGGCACCGCCGACCCCGATCCGGACCTGACCAAAACCCTTGCCGCCAAAGCGCATTCCCAGGGCGTACTGGTGCTCACCTGCGGCACGTTCGGCAACATACTGCGCTTCCTGCCGCCACTGACCATCGGTGACGACCTGCTCACCGAAGGACTCGACGTCCTGGCCGGAATCCTCGCCGAGATCTGAAAGGACCCCCTGATGACCACTGTGAAGAATTTCATCGGAGGCGAACTCATCGACTCCGTCAGCGGCGCAACCATGCCGATCGTCGACCCGTCGACGGGTGAAAAGTACGGCACCGCACCGATTTCCAATGAGCAGGACATCGACAACGCCTACGCGGCGGCGGCCACCGCATTCGCCGACTGGAAGCGCACCACCCCCTCGCAGCGGCAGAAGGCGCTGCTCGGATTCGCCGACGACGTGGAGAAGGCGGCCGCCGACCTGGTCGCCGCCGAGGGCCGCAACACCGGCAAGCCCAACCGCGTGACGCTGGCCGAAGAGATCCCGCCGATGCTCGACCAGATCCGGTTCTTCGCCGGTGCGGCCCGGATTCTGGAGGGCAAGTCCGCCGGGGAGTACCTGGAGAACCACACGTCGTGGATCCGCCGCGAGCCGGTCGGCGTGATCGGTCAGGTAGCGCCGTGGAACTACCCGATGATGATGGCGATCTGGAAGTTCTGTCCGGCCATCGCCGCGGGAAACACCGTGGTGCTCAAGCCCAGTGACACCACGCCGGTGTCCACCGTGATGCTGGCCGAGATCGCCGCCAGGCACTTCCCGCCGGGTGTGCTCAACGTGGTCTGCGGCGACCGGGTCACCGGCGCCGGGGTCGTGGCGCACCCGACCCCGCAGATGGTCTCGATCACCGGGTCGGTGGCCGCCGGCCGTGCCGTGGCGGTCAGCGCGGGCGGCAACCTCAAGCGCACCCATCTCGAACTCGGCGGCAAGGCACCGGTGATCGTCTTCGACGACGCCGACATCGCCGCCGCCGCAGAGGGAATCGCGGTCGCCGGCTACTTCAACGCCGGGCAGGACTGCACGGCCGCGACCCGGGTGCTGGCCCGCGCCGGAGTGGCCGAGGACCTGACCGCCGCGCTGGCTGACCAGGCCAAGGGTGCGGCCACCACGTTCGGCAGGGCCGCCGACGACGAGGACGCCTGGGTGCCGCCGGTCAACAACCCCAACCAGCTCGAGCGGGTGCTGGGCTTCTTGTCCGACGTGCCGTCGCATGCGACGGTCGCCGCAGGCGGAAAACGCCAGGGCGACAAGGGCTTTTACATCGAGCCCACCGTCATCGGCGGCCTGCTGCAGGGTGACCGCCACATCCAGGAGGAGATCTTCGGTCCGGTCATCACCGTGCAGTCCTTCGCCGACGAGGACGAGGCCATCGCCTGGGCCAACGGCGTCGAGTACGGCTTGGCTTCCTCGGTCTGGACCAAGGATGTCTCACGGGCCCTGCGGGTCTCGGCCGCACTGGACTTCGGCTGCGTGTGGATCAACACCCACATCCCGCTGGTCGCCGAGATGCCGCACGGCGGTTACAAGGCCTCCGGTCACGGCAAGGACCTGTCGATGTACGGCCTCGAGGACTACACCCGCATCAAGCACGTGATGGCCTACACGGGTTAGGGTTCCGCTCCCCGACTCGCCAGAACTCCCGCACCAGGCGCACGATGCGGTCGCGGTCGACCAGCAGCGGTGCGATGTGACCGCTGCCGGCCACTTCCTCGACGCGACAGTTCGGGATGACAGCGCATGTGCGGCGGGCCTCGTCGGGACGCCAGCCCATCACATCGTCGCGCACGGCCATTACCAGGGCAGGAACGGCGATCCGGGCAAGAAGATTGTGAACTCCGCTGCGGTGCATCATCATCGACCGCATCGCGTGCAGCATTGCGTCGCGGTCGGCGTCGTGGAATGACGCCATGATCTCAGCGACCTGATCCGGGTGCGCGCGTGTCGCGTCCGGGCCGATCAGTGAGCCCGACAGCTGCTTGAGGATGAACCCGTTCGGCCCGGCGAGACGGTACAACGTCACCAGTGGCCACCCCTTGGTGCACTTCTCCCACCAGGTGAACCCCCGCACTGGCGTACCGATCGTCGTGAGTGTCCGCAGTCTCGACGGCCTTGTGGCCGCGAGGCGGATGCCGACGTGGCCGCCCCACGCGTTGCCCACCCAGTCGACCGGTTCGGCGAGGCCGAGGCAGTCCAGCGCCTGCTCGGCCGCTGCAACGCACTCTTCGAATGTGAAATCCCGGTGGACCGCGTCGCTCCTGCCGTGCGACGGGCCGTCGATCGTGTAGACGGTCCGGTCCACCGCCAAGGCATCGACGAGCCCATTCCAGGAACTCGAATCGACGAAAAGGCTGTGCCAGAGCACAACCGGAGGCCCGGCGCCGGCACGTCGGATACTGAGGCGACCGAGGTCGGTGCCAACCGATAACGGACTCGGGATAGTCATGAGCGCAGCTCCTATTTACTTCGGAACCCGAAACTTCGGTAACCGTAGTATCCTCGGCCACCATGACGACGTCAAGAGACCCCGCGCCGGAGCGGCTGGCGATCGGTCAACTGTTGGTGAGGCTGTTGCGGGAGTTTCGCGACGACCTCGCCGCGCCGCGCGCCGAGGCCGGCTACGGAGACATCCGAGAGCCGCATTTCCAGATCTTCGGCAACATCCGCATGGGCGGTATCCGGCTGACCGAACTGGCCGAACGATCCCAGCTCAGCCTGGCGGCCACGTCGGAGTTGGTTAACGACCTCGCCGATTTGGGGTACCTGACGCGTCGGCCGGATCCGGCCGACGGGCGCGCGAAGCTGATCGACCTGACCAAGCGCGGACGCGACCTGATGGGACTTGCCGGAGAGCGGGTCGCCGACATCGAACAGCGATGGTCCGCGGTCGTCGGCGCCCGCAACTTCAATCAGATGTGTAGGACCATGCAACGTCTGCTCGACGAACTCGACCCGGCGCAGGCACGGAGCTGAAGCCGATTGCGCCCCGCGACGCGGCGTAACAGCCGCTGCGGAAAGGAAGCTCACTACGGCGAATAGGGGCGGCCATACGGCAAATACTCTTCGCTGAATCCCCGAAGGGGATGCCCCCGAATGAAGTGTGCCCGCCGTCACTCCGCGATGTCGGCGATTGCGGCCGCGGTGTCCAGGTCGCCGTAGGCGACCGCGTAGCGCTGAGCCAGGGTGACGGCGACTTCGGCGCGTTGCCACAGTCCCCCGTCCGCGCTGGCCGTGCACAGCCACAGGGTCAGCCCGTGGGCGACCGACGCCCGGTAGCGCAACCAGAGTTCATCCGCGGAGGGCAGCTCATCGTGGGGCAACGCGAGTGCATCACGGTACTCATCGAGAAGTGCGCGTTCGTGCTGGCGGCGATCCTCAATTGTCAACGCGCCCTGCAGGAAATAGCCGAGGTCCAGTGACCAGTTGCCGCGGCGTGCCATCTGCCAATCGAGGAATCCAACCTCGCCGTCAGGCAAGACGTAGGTGTTGCCGATGTGTGGGTCGCCATGCAACAAGGTCTGCGGCGACGTGGTCAGCGACCGAATGTAGGGCTTCCACACCGACTCGACGAGGTCGTCGATGGTCAGCGCCATCACTTCCGCGGGGGTGTCGGCGTCGAGGCGCTCCAGGGCCGTCGGTAGCGGTGCGTACTGGAGTCCGTCGAAGGGAAGGAACGGCTCGAGCCAGTCCAGCCGTGGATTTTGCAGCACACGAGAGTCCCAGTATCGGCCGTGCAGTCGGCCCAGGGCCCGCACGCCTGAGGCGGCCTGCTCCACGCTCAGCGGCCGCAGCGAGTCACGGGGATCGGCGCCGCGGGCGTTGAGATCCTCCATGACCAGGACGAAGTCATAGGCGTCCTCATCAATCGCAGCGTGGTAGACCAGCGGGTGCTCGACCGGTAACTCAACTCCCGACATGAACAGTCGCGGCTCGTGGAACATCCCGCTGGTCATGCGGATCAGCTCCTTGTGCGCCGGATCAGCGGCCTTCACAAAGACAGTGCCCGGACCGCTGCCCGCCGAATAGCTCAATGCCAACCGAGCCCGCCGGTTGGTGCCATCGTCGCGCAGTTCGACGGCCACCTCATCCACGACCGCACCCGGATGGCGCTCCGCCAGAGCCGCCGACATCCAGGCCGGCGTGACCTCGTCCCAACTCCTCGGCACCGACAACGCCAGCCTGCTCATCCACTGTCCTCCAGATCGAGGGACCAGTATCGACACGGATCGTGTCGATACTGCTGACGGCACGCTACCGCACGTGGCCGACCCTCCGGAAGGGTCGACACGCTTTAGGCTCGCACCATGCTTCAGGCCAGGGGCGGCCGACCACGCAACGCCCATCTGCACGCGGTGATCCTCGAGACGACGCGAGAACTGCTGGCAGTCACCAGCTACGGCGAACTGTCGATGGACAGCATCGCCGCCCACGCACAAGTAGGGAAGAAAACCCTCTACCGGCGATGGCCATCGAAAGCGCCGCTGGTCGCCGAGGCCGTGCTCGACGCCTACGGCCGTGGCGGCTCCTTCACGGCCCCGGACACCGGTGACATCCGAGCCGATCTGCGGGCATGGCTCGTCGATCACGCCGAGTTCATCGCTGACCCGCCGAACACCGCACTGATTCGCGCGCTCATCGCCGCGGCCGCCGCCAGCCCGGTCGACAACGAGGCGCTGTACGAACAACTCAGCGTCCCGCAACACGCTGGACTCATCGCACGTCTGCGCCGAGCCGTCGACGACGGCCACCTGGATGCCGATGCCGATCTCGACGCAATCGCCAACGCCCTGATCGGCACCCTGCTGCTACAGGTACTAACTCGCACTCCCCCGCGTAGTGGGACCACGACCCGATTCGACGGACTCCTCGATGCGATCCTCGACGGTGTCGCCCGCTGACGGTAGCTGTTGCGTCAGTCCCGGGTGATCTTCTCAAGCGGGTTGGAGCGCTCCAGCATGCCGTAGGTTTCCTCATCGTCCCAGCGGTATCGCACGCCGGCTTGATGCACCGCCGGAAAACTGGGCATCTCCTTCTTCAGGACCTTCATCGAGTAGGTACCGTCGTCGTGATGGATATCGTGGGTCGAGAACACCGTCTCACCCTCGATATGCATTGTGCCGGCGTCGGTTTCGAGCACCAGGGACACATCCTCGCCGAGCGCCTGCAGGCGCGTCAGCCACGGCGCCTCTACTACCCGTGCCGGGATGAGGGCGCCGTCGCCGGTGAAGATGTAACCCTCGTTGAAGGTCGGTTCGCCGTCCGGCCTCGGCGGATACGCAATGTAGCCGAACGCCCTGCCGCTGGGGAACACCGCTGACTGCCAGGTGTGTCCCCAGAACCCGGCGAGCCTACGGACACCCTGGCGGCGGATCCGCAGACCGCTACCGGTGAAGTCGTGTCGGTGCGTGCCGGCGATGCTCAGAGAACCGCTGGCGCAAAACAGTTGTTCGTAGCGAGCACCGCCCATCAGGTCTCCCTCGATGGAGTTCGTCATCCGGTCCTGCGCGTCGGGTTGAAGCGACCCCTGGATCCAGGGCGGGACAGCCATTGTCGCCTCGACAGCGAAGGCGATATCGACCAGTGGCCCGTCCTTCATACCGGCGAGCAGGTCGGCGGCCGACGTCTGCACTGCCGGGCCGTCATACGTCATGGTCCAGGTGTCGAACGGTTCGACGCAGCGAAACGCCAGACCGGCCGCACCCAGCACGGTGGGCTTGCCTTCAGGACCTTGCGGCGGCAGGGACGGACCGCTGTCCCGCAACCGGTACACCCGGCCGTCCGGGAAGGCGACGTTGACCTGGATCTCGTGGTTGTCCCAGTTGTCGGCGACCGCTTCCACGCCGATGCGCGGCAGACCGACCTCGCCGCGGTCGTCAACCACCCAGAAGCTCACCGAGTCGCGCATCTCCGGATTGTTGGGACGCTCGGCGAAGACATACTCGCGGGACCGATCGATACCGCCAGTCAGGTCAGTAGTCACTGCTTCTCGCCTTGATGGGCCGTCCAGCGACTGGCGCGCTCGACGTAGTTTGCGAAGCGCGGCCGCACCTGTTCGACGTCGATGCCGAACTCGACCGGATCCGCGCGCTGACTCGGCTCGCGCTCGGCGGCCGCGTGGGTCCACCAGCTTCGCATCCGGTCCTCGAACTCGTCGCCCACCGGTTCGCCCAGCCATGCGTACAGCCCTTTGACTTCGGCGATCGGATCAGCCTGCATGGCGAGGAAGTCGATGTCGTAGAACCGTTCGTCGGCATCAGCGCTGTTGCGGAACACCAACGTCCGGTCCATGCCCAGCGACCAGTGCTCGACGTTGAACCGGCCGATGTAGGTGCGGTCCATATCGTCGGTGAAAGATCCGACGATGTCGCCGTAGAGCTCGGCCACCGACAGGATCACGTCCGTCGGATCACGATGCGTCATCACGTAGCTGGCGTCGGGGAAGACCGCGTCGAGCTGGTCGAGCCACAGCACATGTGACGGGCATTTCAGCCGCCACGGCCGTGTCGGCTCACCCCATTGCAGCAGCTTCATCACCCGGCGCTGGTACTCGAGCGTTGACCTCAGGTCGGCTTTCTCGATCAACCACGCCGAGTACGTCGGCACCTGCGCAAACGAGCCAGCAGCATCGACAGTGCCGTCGAACCGGTCCGCGGCAATCCCAACCCGATCAGCGGTGCTTCGATCGGCTCATCCGCGATTTCAGGATGGCGGCGATACCAGTCCTCCACCTGCAGCCGCTGCCCCAGATAGCCGATGATGCGCTGATAGATGAACGCCTCACCCCGGGCATTGAGCCGGGCCTCGTCACGCAGTGAGGCGAGCAGGACTTCCAGGCCCGCCCTGAAGGAGTCGTCCCCGAAATCGGTCAGGCCCGTCTGTGAGACGGCGCCATCCTGAATATCGTTGAGAGAAACCATGATCAGTTAATCCACCGACCGCCGGCCATGTCGATGGTTACGTCTTCCGTGTTGCGCACGTTCGTTGCTCTAGACGAGCGCGATCGCCAGCAGTGCGACGGCGATCAGCGGGAAGGTGCCCTGGGTGACGGCGGCGCGTGCCTTGTCGGGTGAGGAGGCCAGCAGCACCACCGCGGCGGCCAGCATGGATCCGACGCCGGCGAACACCAGTGCGGCGCCGATGTGCTTGTGCCCCATGGTGATAGCCGCGATGCCGACAGCGGTGACGATCGCCAGGAACAGGTTGTAGAACCCCTGGTTGAATGCCAGGAGCTTGGTGGTCTCGGCCTCTTGCGCGCTGGTGCCGAACACCTTGCGGGTGCGCGGCGTGGTCCAGGTCAGCGACTCCATGACGAAGATGTACACGTGCAGCAGGGCGGCGAGTCCGGCGAAAACAACTGCGGCGGCGATCATTCGAACAAGCCTCCCTGGCCTAGCCCACTGGTGCGCGGCGGCGGCGCCATTCCGAGGTGCGTCCAGGCTAGTGGGGTGGCCACCCGGCCGCGGGGGGTTCGGGCGATCATGCCCGCGCGCACCAGGAACGGCTCACACACCTCCTCGACGGTGGTGGCCTCCTCCCCGACCGCGACGGCCAGGGTGGACACTCCCACCGGGCCGCCGCCGAAGCTCTTGGTCAGCGCCCAGAGCACCGCACGGTCCAGCCGGTCGAGGCCCAGTTCATCGACGTCGTAGACGGCCAGCGCGGCTTTGGCGATGTCGCGGGTGATCACGCCGTCGGCGCGCACCTCGGCGTAGTCGCGCACCCGGCGCAGCAGCCGGTTGGCGATGCGGGGTGTGCCCCGCGACCGGCGGGCGATCTCGGCTCCGGCCTCCGCGCCCAGTTCGATGCCCAGGATGCCCGCCGAGCGGACCAGTACATGTTCGAGTTCGGCCGGCTCATAGAAGTCCATGTGCGCGGTGAAGCCGAAGCGGTCCCGCAGCGGCCCGGTCAACGCACCCGATCTGGTCGTCGCCCCGACGAGGGTGAACGGCGCGACCTCCAACGGAATCGACGTCGCACCAGGGCCTTTGCCCACCACGACGTCGACGCGGAAGTCCTCCATCGCCAGATACAGCATCTCCTCGGCGGGCCGGGCGATCCGGTGGATCTCGTCGATGAACAACACGTCGTGCTCGACGAGGTTGGACAGCATCGCGGCGAGGTCGCCGGCGCGCTCGAGCGCCGGGCCGGAGGTGACCCGCAGCGAGGTGCCGAGTTCGTGGGCGATGATCATCGCCAGCGACGTCTTGCCCAGGCCGGGCGGACCGGACAGCAGGATGTGATCCGGTGTGCCGCCGCGGTTCTTGGCGCCCTCGAGAACGAGTTGAAGCTGTTCGCGCACCCGCGGCTGGCCGATGAACTCCTGCAGCGAGCGGGGCCGCAGACTCGCGTCGACGTCGCCTTCGCCGACCGTCAGCGCCGGGGTGACATCGCGTTCGACGTCCTCGTCGTCGCCGTCCTCGAATCTGCCCATCACTTGGTCTTCCCCAGCAGCGACAGCGCCGCGCGCAGCGCACTCGAGGTGGTGGCCTCGGGATCGTCGGCCAGCACCTTGTCGCAGGCCTCCTCGGCCTGCCTGGCCGCAAAGCCAAGTCCGACAAGGGCTTCCACGACCGGTCCGCGCACACCACGCCCGGATGCCGCGGCCACACCGGCCGAATTCGTGACTGCTCCGATCTTGTCGCGCAGCTCGAGCACCAACCGCTCGGCACCGCGCTTGCCGATCCCGGGAACCCGGGTCAGCGCCGTGACGTCACCGTCGGCCAGCGCCTGGCGCAACGCGGTCGCGTCGTAGACCGCCAGGGTGGCCAGGGCGATCTTCGGCCCCACCCCGGACACCCCGAGCAGGATGAGGAACAGGTCGCGGGCATCGGCGTCGGCGAACCCGTACAACGTCTGGGAGTCTTCGCGCACGATCATCGCGGTGATCAGCCGCGCCTCGTGGCCCCGGCGCAGCGTGGCCAGCGTCGAGGGGGCGGCCATCACCTTGTAGCCCACGCCGGCGGCCTCGATCACGGCGTGGTCGAGGGCGATGTCGAGCACCTCGCCGCGGACCGAGGCGATCATCTCGCCGCCTTCAGCCGGGCCCGATAGGCGCGCTTCTGCTCGGCGGCCATCGCCTCGGCCTGCGCCATCCGCGCGATCATCGGCGCGCGCCAGCAGTGGCAGATGGCCAGCGCCAGCGCGTCGGCGGCGTCGGCGGGGGTCGGTTTCTGCTGCAGCTGCAGGATCCGGGTGACCATCGCAGTGACCTGTGCCTTGTCTGCCCGGCCGTTGCCGGTGACGGCGGCCTTGACCTCGCTCGGGGTGTGGAAGTACACGTCGATGTCACGCCGGGCGGCGGCCAGTGCGATCACCCCGCCGGCCTGCGCGGTGCCCATGGCGGTGTTGGCGTTCTGGTTGGAGAACACCCGCTCGATCGCGATGACGTCGGGATGGTGGGTGTCCATCCAGTGCTCGACGGCGTCACTGATGGTGAGCAGCCGGCGCTGCAGCGCCTCGTCGGCAGGCGTGCGGACCACGTCGACGTCCAGCGCGATGACCTGGCGGCCGCCGCGGCTCTCGATGACCGACAGACCGCAGCGCGTCAGCCCTGGGTCGACTCCCATCACCCGCACAGCTCGCCTCTCGCCGGTCGTAGAACAGCTGTTCGATACCTTAGCGGTTGCCGGGGACAGCGCGGCGTAGCGACATACCGTCGAGAATGAGCCGGGAGCACTCGCGCTACGGTTCCCGATATGCCGGAATCTGAGGTACGGACGGTCCGAAGCTTCTGCCGTGTCTGCCAATCGGTGTGCGGCATCCTCGTCGACGTTGAGGGCGAGCGGGTGATCCGGGTGCGCGGCGACCGGGACCATCCGGTGTCAGCCGGTTACACCTGCCCGAAGGGACGGGCGCTGCCCGAGTTGCACCACCACCCGGACCGTCTCGACCACCCGCAGATCCGCACCGGCGACGCGCTGCGGGACACCACCTGGGACGCCGTCCTGGACGATCTGGCCGCGCGCCTGCAGACGGTGATCGGCCAGCACGGGCCCCAGGCGGTGGGGATCTTCTTCGGCTCCGGGATCGGCATGGATGCCGCCGGCTACCGGATGGCCGAGGCACTGCACGCCGCCCTCGGCACCCCGGCGAAGTTCAGCCCGCTCACCATCGACGGCACCGCCAAACCATTGGTGGCCGACCTGATGGGCGGTTTCGTGGGACTCAGCTGCCGGGCCGACTACGCGGGCGTCGAGTTCCTGCTGTGCATCGGCAGCAACCCGGTGGTGTCCCATGGGCATGCCCTGGCGATGCCCAACCCGACCGGCATCATCCGCGACATCACGGCCCGCGGCCAAGTGTGGGTGATCGATCCGCGGCGCACCGAAACCGCCAGGCTGGCAACAGCTCACATCGCGCCGCGGCCCGGAACGGACTACGCGGTGCTGGGCTATCTGGTGGCCCAGCTGCTCGCCGACGGGGCCGACCCGGCAATCCTGGCGGGCCGGGTCACCGACGCCGACCGGCTCGCTGACGTCGTCGCCCGATTCACCCTGGAACACGCGGCGCAGCTGGCCGACATCGATCCCGACGCCCTGGTCCGCCTGCGCGACGCGATCCGCGGGGCCGGCCGGATCGCCGTCGAAACGGGCACCGGCGTCACCATGGCCCGCAGCGCCAACGTCACCCAGTGGCTGGCGTGGGCGCTGATGATCCTCACCGACTCGATGAACCGTCCCGGCGGTGCGTGGTTCCACCCCGGCTTCAGCTATCAGCTCGAGGCGTTCCCGCAGCTTCCGCTGTCCGGCCCGGAGGGTTCATTCGGTCCGGGACCGGCCAGCCGACCGGAGGCCCGATCGTTCCTCGGCGAATGGCCCTGCGCGGCATTGGCGGACGAGATCGGCGCCGGAAACATCCGCGCCCTGCTGAACCTGGGCGGTGGCCTGCTGACCGCCTTCCCCAATACCGACGTGCTGGCCGACGCGCTGCACCGCCTCGACGTTCTGGCCACCCTGGAGATCCTGCCCACTGAGACGACGGCGATCTCGACGCACGTGCTGCCGGCCAAGGATCAGCTCGAGCGGGCCGACGTCACACTGTGGGACATCCTGAGCACCCGGGTGTCGGCGCAGCACACCGCGGCGGTGGTGAATCCGGCCGGCGAACGGCGCTCGACGTGGTGGATCCTCGCCGAACTGGGCCGCCGTCTCGGGTATGCGTTGGCCGACACCGCCGACCCCGACGATGACGACCGCATGCTGGCGCAGATGATGGCAAGGGCGCGTAGCACTTTCGAGGAGTTGGTCGCCGACGGCTACCTCGAAGCCGTCCGCGAGTTGCCCGCCGCCTGGGTGGAGGCGCACCTGGATCGGCTGGGCGGCTGGCGGCTGGCTCCGCAGGCATTGATCGACCAATTGGATGCTTTGACCGCGCCCGACTCTCTCGTGCTGGTGCCGCGCCGGCAGAAGCGCCACCTGAACTCTCAGCTCACCTTCCTCGGAGACCGCGTCGAGGTGCTCGTGCACCCCGACGACGCCGCGGCGGCGGGACTCGATGACGGGCAGCCGATCACCGTCCGGAACGAACTCGGGTCGGTGACCGGGATCGCCTGCCTCACAACGGATGTCCGTCCCGGCGCGGTGTCGGTCCCGCACGGCTACGCCGCGGCGAACGTCAACCGGCTGACCGACCACACCGACGTCGACCCGCTGACCGGGATGACCCGCTATTCGGGCCTGCCGGTGAGCATCGTTGCCGAAAACCG
>Ga0209254_10003082_pt1 | contig 15221 bp, 17 predicted proteins | sample FrelakmetDIP11DI_FD_187148 | JGI IMG/M metagenome (GOLD analysis project Ga0209254, IMG submission 187148) | Freshwater lake sediment microbial communities from the University of Notre Dame, USA, for methane emissions studies - DIP11 DI (SPAdes)... | ecosystem: Environmental > Aquatic >...
GGTCGCGCCTGAAGGCGCTCCTACAGCGGGTGCTTTAGAACTCACCGAGTGGTCGCTGGAAGGTGAAGCGGGCCGGTTTCACGATTAACGCCTGGGCAGCATCGCCGGCGTTGCCGCCCAGCGCGCTGAAGGGTAGGGTGACGATCCAGATGGCCGTGCCAATAACCGTGGCGCCAATGCCCAGGGGCCGGACCACGGCGCCGTCCACAGCCATCGTCCCGAAGGAGGCGTCGTCGTACCGGGGATTGTTGGCGGCCCCGGCGAGCGGCGAGGCAACCAGGAGGGCGGCAGCCACTACCCCTGGCAGGGGATTGCGGAGCATCAGAGTTTTCATGGGCAGTCCTCGTTGAATAGACGAGAGTTCAAAAAATAGACTCTAACTCCATGATTGTCAACGGAAGGTGGGTTTTAAAAGTGCGACCCCATCACGCTTCATCGTTGCATTCCCGGAACCCGGGCCGCAGGTCACCGTGGGGACTTGCCCCGAGCCAGCTTCTTCACGACTCTGTTGCGGGGCAGGGCTGTAAACCCATGGCGCTCATAAAGTGAACGCACACGCTCGTGATCGCTGTCGATCTCCAGGTCCAGTGCTGCGCAGCCGGCCGCTGCGGCCGCATCGATGACACCCTCAAGTAATTGCGTGCCGACGCCACCGGTGCGGTGTTCCGGCACGACATAGAGTTCCTCCAGCCACCCTGCCTGCCCACCGTGCTCGAGTGCCCAGATGAAGGACACATAGGCCACGCCGATGCACAGGCCATCGCGCAGGGCCACGAGGAAGAAGCCACGCCTCGGCACGTCAAGAACCCCATGAATGGAGTTCGCCAGGTCCTCGGCTGAAATATCGATGTGATGTTCAGCCAGTTGCACGGCCAGCAGACGCTGGATACTGGCCGCGTCTTCCGGGCCGGCGCGGCGGATGAGCATGTTTATCTCAGTCCTCCTTCAGGGCCTCAACCTGGATGCGCAGTCGGACCTTGCCGGCCTCGCCCTCCGCGTATTGGGTCATGCCGAAATCGGCCCGATTCAGCTGGCCTTCCGCGTCGGCTCCACAGGCTTCCTTCTTGTAGAAGGGATGCATGATGCAACTGAAACTGTTGATGGTGAGCTTCAGGGGCCGCGTCACGCCGCGCAGGGTGAGCTGGCCGTCCACGGCGATGGGCATGTCGCCCAGGAAGACGATGGATCCCGTGTAGGTCATGACGGGAAACTTCGCCACGTCGAGCCAGTCCGGACGAATCGCGTACTCGTGCATGGAGTCGAGACCGAAGTCGATGCTGTCGGTTTCCACCTGGACGTTGACGGTGCCGGTTCGGGCGACACGATCTAGGGTGACCGTGCCGCTGGTGCGGTTGAACCTGCCCCGCCAGATGGAGATTCCCATGTGGGAGAACTCCAGGCTCGGAAAGGTATGGTCGGGATCCAGCTTGTAATTGGCGGCGACGCCGGTGCCGGGGATGAGCGCGGCGGCAAGGATTGCAGCGATCAGGTTAATTGAACTCCGCATGGTTCCTATTCGTCCCCACCCCAGTGGAACTTGTGCAGGATCCGGTGCAGCACCGGCGCGAACATGAGGCCGACGATCACCAGAAACACCAGCCCGGCATACAGCGCGTAGATGCCGGCGAACAGTTTGCCGGCCTCAGTAGCCAGAGCCCTCATGGGGCCCATTCCACCCAGCAGCATGGCCGCGTTCAGAAATGCATCGAGCCACGCCAGGCCCTCAAAATAGACGTAGCCCGCCATGCCTGCCAGCAGTGAGAACAGCAGTAGGCTGATTGCAGCCGTGGCGTGCAGAATGACGCGGCGGACAAAACTGGCGTGGCTGATCGGGGGGTGTTCTTTGCGCTCGTACACGGCGGCATTATCCTGCCGGCACGTGCTCCGCCGCCACCGCCCTAGACCACGGTGCCGAAGAAGCGGCCGACCAGTGCCGTGCAGCCCATGGCGACAGTGCCCCAGAACATCACCCGGGCGGCGCCGATGACCAGGGAGGCACGGCCAAGACGCGCGGCGACGGCTCCCAAAACGGCGAGCAGCACCAGGGTGCTGCCGATGACCGCCGGGGTGAGGGTTGCGAGTGGCAGGAATAGCACGAGCAGGAAGGGCAGCGCCGCACCGAGCGCAAAGGCGGCCGCCGAGGCGAGCGCCGCCTGAATGGGCCGCGCCCTCATTGTTTCCGACAGGCCGAGTTCATCCCTGGCGTGAGCACCGAGCGCATCGTGGGCCGTGAGCTGATCCGCAACCTGCCTGGCGAGTTCGGGCGTCAGTCCGCGGCTGACATAGATACCGGCAAGCTCGGCGTGCTCCCGTTCAGGTTCGTCGGCGAGTTCCCCGCGTTCCCGCTCAAGATCTGCCTGCTCGGTGTCGGCCTGGGAGCTGACCGAGACGTACTCCCCCGCGGCCATCGACAGTGCACCGGCCACGAGGCCCGCGAGTGCGGCGATGAGAACCGGGTCGCGAGTAGTTGCCGCTGCGGCCACTCCGACGACAAGACTGCTGGTGGAGATCAGCCCGTCATTGGCGCCGAGCACGGCGGCCCGGAGCCAGCCAATGGCATCGGTGCGATGGAGTTCAGCGTGAGCCATGGTCTATAGAGTACCCGGTCCCGCGCGCGTCTGGCCTGCAAGCCGCAGCTCAGGAACCGCTGTCCCACAGCGTCAGGACAGCCGCCTGAAACTCTATCTTGGGATTCTTGGCGCAGAACGCGAGTAGGTTCCGGAAGCCCTGCTGCCGGGCTTCGCCGCTTGCGGGCAAGGAGCGACTGACTGCCCCCTGGAGACCTGCGCTGCGTCCGGCGTAGTACCCCTGGGCCCAGTTGTAGAACTGCCGTTCCGTGCCGCTGGGCGCGCGTTCGTGCATTTTCACCAGGAGTTCGCAGCTGACCACTGCGGGATCGTCGGCACCGAAAGAGGAGCCAACCTGCTCGGCTCCCATGCCCGGGCCGGCCACCAGAAGCGCAGCGAGCAGCAGTACGCACCCTGCGGAAGTACTCATGAGGCCTCCAGTTCGGATGGCTTCTTCGGGCTGCGCATCGTCAGTATGGTGACGATGATGCAGCCGGCCAGGATCATCAGGCACTCGAGGATGTACTCCTGCGGGTGGATCCAGACCTCCGTCAGCAGGTTCCAGCGGCTGAGGAACTCCACGCATACCCACAGGATGATCGACGTGGGAATAGCGTAGCGCACCGCCGAGGAAACGCGCTTGTACTTCATCAAGCGGATGAACAGGAAGATGCCCCAGATGAAGCAGGCGAAGAAGGCGGCGTAGGCGATCGGGTGCCGCGCGCCAACGAGCGCCGGGTCGTAGATCGTGAGCTGAACCAGGTAGAAAAACCAGGTGACAAACACGGTTTCCATGAACGTGATGGCCGCGAAGTTTCGATCCCTGCCGCTGACCCGTTCACCCATGTTCATGCCAAAAAGCTTGTGAAACCAGACGAAGAAGTTGCAGCGGGTGTCCTTATTGAAGAAGAAGTAGAAAAAACTTGTGCCCATGATCCCCACTGACGTGGTCATCATCATGTATTCCGGCAGCTGGATGATCTCACCGCCTTCCATTTGCACGGGCACGCCATACAGCACGCGGCCGTAGAACATGAAGGCAAACTCGACCCAGCTGGTCCAGAGCAGCGTGCCCGCGAAGAAGCCGAGCCAGGTGCCCAGGGCTTCCTTGCGCAGCTTCACCCCGATCCAGAGGATGTAGATGCCGACGGCCCCCATGATGAAGGCGGCGGTGTAGCGATGCTCCTCACCAAACAGGTGCTCCGTGAGAACCATCAGGGCGTGCGCAATGGGGATGATCATCAGCGCAGCGGTGAACGCCAGGATGCCAATGAGCGGTGGCCGGTAGAGGGCCCGGAGAATCGGGTTGGCGGGAGCATTATCCAGCGTGGTCGTTGTCATGGCCTGACCTCCGGGTGGCTGAGAAGCGGAATTGCTAGGCGCGTGCAGCCTGGTTTGCTTCAGTGGGACTGGCTGGCTGGACGAGCGGCACCGTGGGGAATTGCCACCCCCGGGATTCCCGTCGGCCGGGGCTTGGAATCACATGCAGGGCGGTTCCCGGCGGCGCTGCTGCCAGCCGGTCCGTGTCGATGCGCCAGCCCAGGGCTTCCCACTCCTTCAGCTTCCGGCGGTAGCAGAGCTGGATGGCGTCGGCTTTGACCGAGAAGTCCGCGGTCGCATTCTCGAAGGGCACCGGTGGCTCCAGGTGTTCGATGACCCGCCGGTCCTCCTCGACGATCCCCCGGTTTTGCCGCTCCGAAACGAAATCGAAGACTGGCAGGGTGAAGAAGTTCCGTGCGCTCACCAGGAACGAGCGGGTCGTGAAGAGATCGACCGGAGTGTCAAAGGCGTACTGGTAAACCGACATCCGCTTGTCGATATGAATGCGCGTGACGAACTGGGCTGGACCGTGGAAGGTGGTGCCCGCGATGGTCTCGCGACTCTGGTCCCGGAAGTACTTCCAGAATCCGCCCGCCTGGTTCCGGAAGCGCACCTCCATCCCGGCGCCCCATTCGGATTCCACCACCTCGTAGGACGGCACGGCATAGTTGGGATCGGCACCCCGCCGGCCTACCACGTGCACGTACTCGGCGTGGGCGGGATCCAGGGCATTTTCCACCACGCGCCGGTAATTGGCCTTGAGGGAAAACTCCGAGGTGTTGCAGCGCCAGCCGGGCTGATCCCACTCGGGTACGGTCATCAGTGGTGGGCGCTCGGCTTCCGGCAGATCCCCGAGGAACACGAACACGATGCCGTAGCGCTCCTGCACGGGGTAGGCATCCACCCGCACGCGGGCGGGCACCGGGGCCTGGCCCGGGCCCAGCGACGGAATGCGCTGGCACTGCCCGCTGCCTGCGAACTCCCAGCCGTGGTAAGGGCAGACCACCCGGTCCGCCGCCACCCACCCGTCGGACAGCGAGGCGCAGCGGTGGATGCACACGTTGCTGAGGCACCGCGCGCTGCCGCTGCTGTCCCGGAACAGCACGAAGTTCTGCCCGAGCATGCGGGCCTTGACGGGCTTGTCCCGGAGGTTCCCCGACAGTTCCGCCGCGTACCAGAAATTAATCAGCATGGCTGCCCCCTGACGTTACCCCTGCAGATTGGGGAACTCCGCGATGCCCGCCAGGCTCTTGCGCTGGCCACCGTGATCCGTCTGCACGTGGGACAGGATCTCGCCGGACTCCAGGCTGAACTTGCAGGCGATGCCGGTGAAGATGTTGGCCGCGACGGCGTGCTTCTGGTCATGGCAGACCGCGATCTGCGCGAAGCCGTAGCCAAACTTTTCCAGGCTGTAGTTGCGCAGCAGCTTGCCGCTCTCGTCGTAGCAGTCGACAGTGCCACCGCGGGTGACCAGCAGGCGCCCGTCCTGGCAGTAGGCGAGGGCGATGAACCAGTTCCGGTCGTACAGGTTGCCACCTTCCACCACCGCCAGGTCCGGCATCTGCTGGCGCTTGATCACGTCGTAGCGCATCAGGCGCTTGCCGGTCTCGGTGGTGTAGGCGATGTACTGGCCCGAAGGGTGCAGCGACAGGTGGGTCACGCCCTTGAAGCCGGAGAGCTCGGTCGCCGTTGCGGTGGGGTACTCGTCAACCAGCTTCAGGTCCTTGTCGAACTTGAGCACGTGGCCCTCGCCGATCCGGTTCGTGCCCGGCACGTACTTCATCATGGAGCCCCAGTAGGGCTTGCTGCCCTTCAGGGTCTCGCCGAGGTAGATGCTGCCGTCCTTGCCAAAGGCGGCGGTACCGAAGGCCCGGTGGGCGAAAGTGTGCTCCGGCATCTGCCGGCCGTAGCGGTCCACCCGCAGCACCTTCTGGGTGTGGATGTCGAAGCCCCAGAGGGTGCCTTGTGGGTCGAAGGTGAGCCCCATAACCAGGTGCCGGTGGCCCTCGGTCCAGAGCACGCCCTTCGGCTTGAAGTCCGCGTCGTACTGCAGGATGCGGCCCAGCCCGGCGTGGTCGTCGGTAGGGTCGTTGAGGTAGGTACACCCCAGCAGGATATCGCCAGGCTCGAAGGGCTGGATGGTGTTTTCCAGCACGTAGGAGTAGTTGCGGGCGACGAAGCGGGTGAAGTCCTGGCCCGGCTGGGTGTCCACGAGTTGCGCGGTGGGCCGTGCGGGGTCGGCGCCGTATTTGGGGGCGCTCTGAACAGTGCTCTGAGCAGTGCTTTGGGCAGCGGGCTGGGCGGACATGCGGTTCTCTCCTAGAAAACGAAGCCGTAGATGTACATGGGAATCGCGGTCGCGCCAGCGCCGAGCATCAGGATCATGGCCAGGCGACCGAAGTAGCGGTGTGTCGAGAAGAACTTGGGTTCCGGCGGACTGGGGAACTTGATCAGGCTGGCGACCACCAGGAAGAGCCAGACGAAGGTGGAGCTGATGGCGAAAGCCGTGTGGATCCAGATCCAGAAGTTCAGGGTGGCCGTGCCGGCGTAGGCGCTGTCCGCGGTGACCGCGAAGATCCCGCCCATCTGGTTCAGGTCGATCTCGAAGAGCAGGACCACGACACCCAAAACGGCCGCAGTGGTGAGTTGCACCCGCTTGTGGAGGGTCCACTGCTTCCTCCGCGCCAGGCTCCAGGACCAGAGCAGGATGGGCACGACGGCCACGATGGACAGGATGCCGATGTCGATCAGGGCGTCGCCCCGGACGCCGAGAAAGCTTGAGCCGAACATGCAGAACCTCCGTTGGTGGAAGAGACTAACTTAGCGACGCAAATTTAGGAAGTGTATTGTAACTGGCGAAGGTCCTGCAGCCGTTCACCGCGCTGCTCACGGATCAGGCGCAGGGTGCCGTCCCAGAGCAGATGACGCGCCCGCAGCGCTTCGACAGCAGCGCGCCGCGTGCTGTCGAGGGCGGACGGATTGCGCTGCAGGAGGCTGGTTACCAGCTGGCTCGCCGCCGGCCCGTGGGCCTCTCCGTCCAGCTGGATGTGTCGCTGGAGGTAGTAGACAAATTGAGGCGCCGAGGACGCAGACAGCCCCCACTCGTCGAGCAGGCCCTGGAACATGGCAGGAATGACGTTCTCACGGCCGTAGAAGAAGCTCGCCATGGCCTCAAGGGTCGACCCGTTGATGGCAGAGTGCATGGTGGACGTGACGAAGGCGCGGACAAACCCGGGCACTTCCGCCGTCCGGATTACGTCGTCCAGAGGTGCCCCACCGCGCAGGGCGCCGAGTAATTGCTCGAACACGGCGCTCGACGCGCCCACTTCACGCATGGCCGCCAGGTACATATCCAGATGGCTGGCAGCGGTGCCGTCCGGGCCCACGTCGCTCTCCTCGGCAAGGACGATTTCGTTGATTAGCCGCGCGGCGGCGGGATCCGCGGGCGGCAGCCAAGGCAGGGTTACGCAGGTGAGGTCCCGTTGCAGTCGCTTGGCCAGTGACATGAAGTCCCAGACGGCGAACACGTGCACCTGCATGAAGAGCTGGAGATCTTTCCGGTCGCGGATCGCGGCGAAAAGCGTGTGTCGTTCCAGGCCTGCTCGCAGCTGGATGATTTCTTGGTCGAGTACCGGATCTGATCTTTGACTCATGGGACGCTCCTTGGACGAGAGCGTATCATAGCGACGTTTACTGTAAAAGTGTATCGTAAAGTTCCGTATCCCCAAGAGGCTCGCCGCCCACTGGCCGAGCGGTTTCCGCAGGTTCAGGCTGGTGGCGCCTTGCGTCCTGGCGATGAATTCCAGTGCCGCCAGAACCCGGGATGCGTGGCCCTGCCGCCTATGCTCCTCCATGATCTCGAGGCCGTAGACAAAACCGGACCCCGACGCGGGCTTGCGTTCAATCGCCAGTCAGACGAAGCCCACCGTGGGTCCGCCCTCGCGGGCCTGGATTTCGTGGAGGTGGTTGCCGGGGGTAGCCAGCCTCTGGAGCAACAGTTCGGCGAACTCAGCGCGGCCTAGCCGGCGATGGCGGCCTCCAGGTACCGGGGATAGGTGGCGGCGCCCATCGGCGTGAGCACTGTCATGGCCGGTGCACTCGCCCCATCAGCCAGGCCGGGCCCGGTCCTCGCTGCGATGCTCGGTGGGCAGGCCAAGCTGGGACCAGAGCACCATGCCCCCCCGCAGGTTGGCATAGCGCTCGAAACCGGCGCCGCGGAGGATGACCGTCGCCTGGCCCGAGCGCATGCCAGCGTGGCACACGGCAATCACCGGCCGGTCCCGGGGCACGTCGGCGAGCCTCGCGCCGAGTTCGTTAAGGGGAATGCACTGGGCTCCGGGGATGTACCCCAGTGACTCCTGCATCTCGCCGGCCTGCCGGACGTCAAGAAGGTGCACGCCAGACTGGTGTTCCGCGAGCCACAGCGGTTCGATCTCCAGCAGCCCGGCATAGGTCTGGCGGACCGGCCCCCACTCGGCGACCGGCGGCATCTTGCCGGAGGCTGGCCTGCCACTGCGCATATTGGCGGGCACTGCCACGTCGATCTGCCTGGGGTGGGGGAGATTCAGGTTTTCCATGAAGCCCACGAAATCCCGCTCGTCGGCGTGGCCACCGATGCGGGGGTTGTGCGCCTTTTCCTCGCCCACCGACGACACTGTGCGGCCGCTGTAGTCGTGGCCCGGGAACAGGAGGCACTCGTCCGGTAACGAGAAGATCTGCTGCGTGATCGAGCGGTACATCACGTGGGCATTGCCCTGCTGGAAATCGCAGCGCCCGGCGCCGCGGATGAGCAGCGTGTCGCCGCAGAATGCCATGCTCCGGTCGTCCAGGACCAGCGTCAGGCAGCCGTCGGTGTGGCCTGGCGTGGCCCGGATGTCCAGGCTGCGCGCGCCAAAAGTGATGCGGTCACCGTGATCCAGTGGCCGCGTGACGCCTTCGATGGGCGGCTGGTAGCGACGCGATACCGCAATGTCGCAGCCTGTGGCCTGCTGCATCAGCCAGGCGCCGGTGACGTGATCGGCGTGGCAGTGCGTATCCACTGCGGCCAGCAGGTGCAGGCCAAGTTCATCGATGAGAGCGCGATCACGCAGATGCTGCTCGAAGACGGTGTCGATGATCACCGCCTGGCGGGTGCCCGGGTCACCCAGCAGGTAGGTGTAGGTGGACGACGTGGCGTCAAAAAGCTGGCGGAAAACGAGATTGGAGAACACGGCGATACTCCGGCCTTATGGAGATGGCGACGATTACACCACGACCCGGACGAAGCCCGGCAGTCCGCCTTTGTACGAGCAGTCGGGGCGAGCCCTCTTGATACATGGGGATGTCGTTCATGCAACCTCCACATTGAAGATGATCGTTACTCTCGTCAGTAAGGGAAACGGGGCATGCTGTTGTTGAAGAACGGGGGCCCTGACGACCCTTGCGCGCCCAATCGCGATCCAGATCTCGACGATTCCCTGCCCGGTGCGCGGGTAGAAGCGCTGATCATAGACCTCGAAGTCCGGCCTCTGGGCAGATTCAAAGCCGGAGCCCGGCAGCCATTCCCTGAATGATTCGTTCCCAGGTGCCACAAAGGACTCAACCTCGGCACCACACAGGTACTCAAATCCGCCCGGGTCCTCGCCACCGATCACGCCGTAGGTGTTAGCACCGACCTGACGGGGAAGGTTGCCGAGCGACCGAAGCGCCTGCCACTGTTCGGGAATGGTGCGCACTGATTCGGCAAACTCGGGTTGACGCCGCAGGCCGGCGAGCAGCGTGGCGTGACCCGCTTCGTACTGGGTGGGCTCCAATGCGGTTACCGGCATCAGCCTGGGGTGCCGCCCCGTCCGTAGGGCGTGCCATCCCTGTGGGCAAACTTCCATTGGCCATCGACGAGCAGGGCCTTGAGATCCTCATCCGGATAACTCGCGTCATCGCCCGGCGTCCTGTCGCCAACTTCGAGGTAGACGACGTCCTCGCCAGTCTCATTGATCAGGCAGTGACCGTTGCCCGTGCCGGCCTTGAACCCTGCGCACATGCCGGGAGCGAGCTGGGCTCGGCCTTCGTCCGTGTGAAGTGTGGGCCGCCCCTCGAGGATATAGACGAACTCGTCCTGCCTCGTGTGGGCGTGACGCAGCGCCGACACGCCATTGGGCGCGAGGCGGGTGAGGTTCACGCCGAAGTTCGTAAGACCAAAGAAATCGCCGAGCTGGCGCTTTTCTCTGCCAGCCATGCGGGAAAAGAACGGCATGGGATAGACGGACGGCTTGGTCCGGGCCGGTACTTCGGCCGCCGTGACGGCGACGGGACGTGCTGGGTCTGGCATAGCGACTACCTCAAGGGCCAACGCACAAATTGGGCACGGTGAGCCGCGTGAACAGATGCGGCGACGCTACCGCTGACGACGGGTAATGGGCCAGAGCGGCCTTGAACTCAGCATGATTGAACGCCGTGCGAAAGTGCGCCACGGACTCCCAGACCGCATAGTTCATGAAGGTGGTGCTGCCGCCAATGCCCTGATGCAGTTGGGTCGAGATATAGCCGGGCTGCTGCTTCATCCAGTTGGCGTCCGCCTCCCAGGCCTTGAGCAGCGCCGGAACGTCAGCGGCGTCGACCTGGAAGACGTTGACCAGGACCACGGGCGAGACCTCGGTGGTGAGCTGCTGAAAGATTGGCGTCGTCGGATCCAGTGGCTTGAGCTGAAGCATCGGGTATCTCCACTTATTGTTACGCCGGAATCTCCGGCTCGACGAGGGTCGCCAGCTGGGCGAGTGACTTCTGCGAGCCCGGATACCACCTATTTGCGGTCGCCCCCGACATCAACAGTAGTGCAGAGGGGTCTGACCCTTACAATACCTGCCGCCCCATCCTTAATCATTACTCTGCCTACTGTTCAAGGGAATCTGGCATGCGACGTCCGATGCTGCTGATGCTTGCCGCAACGGGGCTGTTCTTTGGCGCGCTGTTTGGCTGGAAGGCGTACCAGAACGCCCAGGGCCAGGCAGCCATGGCTGCCATGCAGTTTCCCCCGGTCACGGTCTCCACGGTCACCGCGACCACGGAAGTGTGGACGCCAACCATCCCGGCGGTGGGTTCGCTCCGCGCGTCCCGGGGCGTGGATGTCACCGCCCAGGTGGCCGGGCAGATCACGGCCATCAACTTCGAGTCCGGCAGTGCGGTGGCTGCCGGCACTCTGCTCGTCCAGCAGTACGCCGCTGACGAGCAGGCCCAGCTCGAGGGGCTGACGGCCGACAGGCAGCTGGCGGAAATCAATGCGACCCGCGCCCGGGGGCTATATGCCGAGAAGCTCATTTCCGCCTTCGACAGGGACGTGCGCGAAACCGATTTGCAGCGGGCCCGCGCCGCGGAAGCCAATCTGCGGCTGAAGATCGCGCAGAAATCCATTCGTGCGCCGTTCGCCGGCGCGCTGGGTATTCGCCAGGTCGACATTGGCCAGTACATCGAGCCCGGCGATCCCATCGTCAGGCTGGAGGGCCGGGAGAAGATGGTGGTCGACTTCCCCGTGCCCCAGCAGCAGCTCGGCAATTTACGCGTGAAGCAGCCGGTGTCTGTCCAGGTTGATGCGTGGCCCGGGCAGGCCTTTCTGGGGGCCATAGAGGCCATTGAGCCGCAGGTTGAGAGGGATACGCGCAACATCCGGGTGCGTGCGGCGGTCGACAACCCGGAGGGCAAGCTGCTGCCGGGCATGTTCGCCCGCATCGCCATTGAATTGCCTGCCCGGGACCAGGTCATCACGATTCCCCACGCGGCCGTTACGCACAGTCCCTATGGCGACGCCGTGTTTGTCGTTACGGAGAAGAAGAACCCTGCTGGCAAGGCGGAAACGGTCGTCACCACCACCGTGGTGGTCACGGGCGCCACCCGGGGCGACCAGATCGCCGTCACCTCGGGACTGGCTGCCGGGGCAACGATCGTCACGGCCGGTCAGCAGAAGCTGCGCAACGGGTCCCTGGTTGTCGTGGACAACTCGGTGCCCGTCAGCAACAGCGCCAGTCCTGCGCCGGCCAACAACTGACGGGCGCCGCCATGCTGGGCTTCACTGACATCTTCATCCGGCGCCCGGTGCTGGCCACCGTCGTCAGCCTGCTGATCCTCATTGCCGGGCTGCGGTCCGTGCAGGTGCTCCAGGTCCGGCAGTATCCCCAGAGCGAGTCGGCCGTCATTCGCGTGCTGACGAGCTACACCGGCGCGGAGGCGGAACTGGTCAAGGGCTTCGTCACCACGCCCCTGGAGCGGGAGATCGCCAGCGCCGACGGCATCGACTACCTGGAGTCGAGCAGCCTGCAGGGCGCCAGCGTTATCACGGCGCATCTCGAGCTCAACTACCCGCCCTACGACGCGCTCACCCAGGTGACGGCCAAGGTCAACAAGGTGCGGGCCGACCTGCCGGAAGGCAGTGAGGACCCGGTGCTCGAGGTGGCCATCGGCGAAACCACCTCGGCGATGTACCTGAGCTTCAACAGCACCACGCGGCCCCAGAACCAGATCACCGACTACCTGATCCGCAAGGTCCAGCCCCGGATCGAGGCCGTGGCTGGCGTCCAGCAGGCCGCCATCCTGGGCGGCCGGAACTTTGCGATGCGCATCTGGCTGGATCCGGTGCGGATGTACTCCCTGAACCTCACCCCCGGGGACGTGAGCCAGGCGCTGAAGGCCAACAACTATCAGGCGGCCATCGGCAAGACCAAGGGCGATGCCATTTCCGTGAGCCTGACGGCGGCCACCGACCTGCATACGGCCCGGGAGTTCCAGGAACTGATTGTCGCAGAGCGTGACGACGCGGTGATCCGCCTGAAGGATATCGCCACCGTCGTGCTGGGCGCGGAGAACTACGATTCGTCGGTGGCGTTCAACGGCGAGTTTGCCACCTTCATTGCGATCGACGTGCTGCCCACGGCCAACCCGCTGGCCGTTATCCGGGAGATTCGCAGGATCTTCCCGGAGATCGAGGCGGAGTTGCCCGACGACATCACGGGGTCCATCTCCTACGACACCACCCGCTACATCGACGATTCCATCCGGGAGGTGGTGCAGACCCTGGTCGAGGCCACGGCGATCGTCATGGTGGTCATCTTCCTGTTCCTGGGTACGCTGCGCTCGGTGATCATTCCCGTCGTGGCGATTCCGCTGTCGATGATTGGGGCGGCGGCGATCATGCTGGCGCTTGGCTACTCGATCAATCTCCTGACCCTGCTGGCCATGGTGCTGGCGATCGGACTGGTGGTAGACGACGCCATCATCGTCGTCGAGAACATCCAGCGGCACATCGAGGAGGGTATGTCCCGCCACGAGGCCGCCCTCAAGGGCGCCCGGGAACTGGCCCTGCCCGTAATTGCCATGACGGTCACGCTGTTTGCGGTCTATGCCCCCATCGGACTGGCGGGCGGCCTCACTGGCAGCCTGTTCCGCGAGTTTGCCTTCACCCTGGCCGGTGCCGTGCTGGTCTCCGGCATCGTGGCGCTGACGCTGTCGCCGATGATGTGCTCACGGATGCTCCCGGACCGTGCGGAGAAGGGGCGTCTGGCGCGTTTTCTTGACCGGCAGTTCGAGACCCTGCGCGAACATTACGTGCGCCTGCTCCACCGCTGCCTCGATATTGTGCCGGTCATGCTGGTGTTCAGCGTGCTGGTGCTGGCCAGCATCTATTTCATGTTCGTGTCGACCCCGGCCGAGCTGGCCCCGACGGAGGACCAGGGCATTGTGCTGGTCTATTCGACGGCTGAGGCCAATACCTCCCCGGAGCAGCTGCCGCGCTACACGGGGGCCCTGGTGGAGGGTTACAAGACCATCCCGGAGGCCGAGCAGAGTTTCCTCTTCAACGGCAGCATCGGCAGTGGCCCGGCGTCCACCACCAACACGGCCCTGTCCGGCATCGTCCTGAAGCCCTGGAGCGAGCGCACCCGCAGTCAGATGGAGGTGACCCGGTCCGTGCAGATGGTGGCCGACAGGGTGGCCGGACTCCAGTCAGCGGCCTTCAACCTGCCGCCGATGCCCGGTGCGGGGGAGGGCTTGCCGGTGCAGTTCGTGCTGGGCTCGACCCGGGAGCCCCTGGAAATCTACGCCAAGGGCCAGGAGCTGCTGGGCGCTGCCTATGCCAGTGGCCTGTTTGTGTTCGCTGACCTGGACGTGAAGTTCGACCGTCCCCAGTCGACGGTCCGGATCGACCGGGAGAAGGCAGCAAGCCTGGGTATCAACATGGAGCAGCTGGGTGAGGAGCTCAGCGTCATGCTGGGTGGCAACTACACCAACCGCTTCAGTATCCAGGGCCGCAGCTACAAGGTGATTCCCCAGGTCGACCGCGAGCACCGGCTGAATCCGGAGCAGCTGGGCGCCTTTCCGGTGCGCACCGCCAGCAATGAACTGGTGCCGTTGTCCGCACTCGTGACCCTGGAAGATTCCGTGCAGCCCCGGGAACTGAAGCGCTTCCAGCAGCAGAACTCCATCACGCTGTCGGCAGTCCCGGCGCCCGGCGTCACGCTGGGCGCAGCGTTGAACTATCTCCGGGGCACGGCAGAGAAGCTGGCGCCGGATGGGTATCAATTCGACTATGCGGGACCCTCCCGCCAGTACATTCAGGAGGGCAGCAGCCTGATCGTGGCCTTCTTCTTTGCAATCGTCGTGATCTATCTCGTGCTGGCCGCCCAGTTCGAATCGTTCCGGGACCCGCTGATCATGCTGGTCAGCGTGCCGATGTCCATTGCCGGCGCGCTGGTGTTTCTGACGCTGGGCGCGGCGACAATCAACATCTACACCCAGGTGGGGCTGATCACGCTGATCGGCCTGATCAGCAAACACGGCATCCTGATCGTCGAGTTTGCCAACCAGTTGCAGAAGCAGGGGCTGTCGAAGCGCGAAGCGGTGGAGAAGGCCGCGGGGATCCGGTTGCGGCCGATACTCATGACCACGGCGGCGACGGTGCTGGGCGTGGTGCCGCTCCTCCTGGCCAGTGGTGCGGGCGCTGTCAGCCGTTACAACATCGGCCTCGTGATCGCGACGGGGATGAGCGTGGGTACGCTGTTCACGATTTTTGTGGTGCCGGCGGTATATGTCGTGCTGGGCCGCAACCAGCAGCCTATCCCTGAGAGGGCCTGACCGCCTCAACCACCCAGACCGCACCGTCGAGAGTCACGACACCATTCTGATCGTGGGGGGCGAGCGCCACCTTGAATCGCGCTTCTGCGGCGGCCATGACCTCCTTGCTCGCCCCAGTGAGCGCCGAGCCCGTCGGGCCAATCAGCGTTGCCAGGCGTGCCGCTGCGTCCACGCCGCCTGCGGTGGCAAAGCAGACGGGAAAGTCCCAGGGCTTGATCGCGATGCCCGTGAATCCTGCCT
>Ga0209254_10003083_pt1 | contig 15221 bp, 13 predicted proteins | sample FrelakmetDIP11DI_FD_187148 | JGI IMG/M metagenome (GOLD analysis project Ga0209254, IMG submission 187148) | Freshwater lake sediment microbial communities from the University of Notre Dame, USA, for methane emissions studies - DIP11 DI (SPAdes)... | ecosystem: Environmental > Aquatic >...
AACCAATGGAAAAACGAGTCGTTTTCCGGAATAACATCCTTCCCTACCTCCTGGTCGCACCCCAGATCGTCGTCACCCTGGTCTTCTTCATCTGGCCGGCCTCCCAGGCGCTGCTGCAGTCCTTTCTCCAGGAGGACGCCTTCGGCACGTCCTCGGCCTTCGTCGGGTTCGAGAACTTCGCCGACCTCTTCGCGAGCGGGGAATACCTCGCCTCCTTCCGCGTGACGCTGGTCTTCAGCTTCGCGGTCGCGGGCATCGCGCTCTCGGCGGCGCTGCTGCTGGCGGTCATGGCCGACCGCGTCCTGCGGGGGGCGACCGTGTACAAGACCTTCATCATCTGGCCGTATGCCGTGGCTCCGGTGGTGGCGGGGGTGCTGTGGTTCTTCCTTTTCAACCCGACGGTGGGCATGGTGACCTTTTTCCTGAAGAGCGCCGGCATCGCCTGGAACCACACGCTCGACGGCCCCCAAGCCATGACGCTGGTGGTCATCGCGGCCGCTTGGCGCGAGGTGTCCTACAACTTCCTGTTCTTCCTGGCGGGGCTGCAGGCCATCCCGCACGCCTTCATCGAAGCGGCCGCCATCGACGGGGCCGGCCCCTGGCGGCGCTTCTGGACCATCGTGTTCCCGCTGCTCTCGCCCACGGCGTTTTTCCTGATCGTGGTCAACATCGTCTACGCGTTCTTCGACACCTTCGGCGTGATTCACGCCATCACGCGCGGCGGGCCGAACTACGCCACCAACATCCTGGTCTACAAGGTCTTCAACGACGGCTTCATCAACCTGGACCTCGGCGGGTCGGCGGCCCAGTCGGTGATCCTGATGATCGTGGTGATCACGCTCACCGTGGTCCAGTTCCGCTTCATCGAGCGCAAGGTCCACTATTGAGGGTGCCGCGATGATGGTCGAACGCCGACCCTTCCTGACATTCGTCACCCACGCCGTCCTGATCGCGGGGGCGCTGGTGCTGGCCTTCCCGATCTACGTCACCTTCGTCGCCTCGACCCACAGCATCGAGGCGGTCACCCGGTCGTTCCCGCTGATCCCCGGCGGGCATCTGGTGGAGAATTACCTGCGGGCGCTGACCGTGGGGCCGCGGGACGTGGGGGCGACGGTCGGCACCATGATGCTCAACAGCCTGGTCATGGCGCTCGGCATCACCTTCGGCAAGATCCTCATTTCGCTCCTGGCCGCCTTCGCCATCGTCTACTTCCGGTTCCGGCTGCGCATGGTCTTCTTCTGGATGATCTTTATCACGCTGATGCTCCCGGTGGAGGTGCGCATCCTGCCGACCTACAAGGTGGCGGCCGACCTCAAGCTGCTCGACTCTTACGGCGGGCTGATCCTGCCGCTGATCGCCTCGGCCACGGCCACCTTCCTGTTCCGCCAGTTCTTCATGACCGTGCCCGACGAGCTCTGCGAGGCCCACCGCATCGACGGCGGCGGGCCCATGCGCTTCTTCTTCGACATCCTGCTGCCGATGTCGCGCACCTCCATCGCGGCGCTGTTCGTGATCCTGTTCATCTACGGCTGGAACCAGTACCTCTGGCCGCTCCTGATCACGAGCGACCAGAAGTACTACACGCTGCTGATCGGCATCAAGCGCATGCTGGACGTGGGCGAGGGCCAGGCCGAGTGGCACATCATCATGGCCGCCACCATCCTCGCCATGCTGCCGCCGGTGCTGGTGGTGATCTGCATGCAGAAACAGTTCGTGCGCGGAATGACGGAGACCGAGAAATAGTCTTTTCAGTTTAACAAGTATCAGGCAGAGCTTTTCTTTCTTGCCTTATTGTGGCTGGAAATAGAGGTGTTAAGTTTTAGGTTTTAAGTGTTAAGCAAATGGAAATGACATAGAGGAGGTCGCCCTGTTTTTTGCTTAAAACTTAACACGTAACACTTAGAACTGGCCCTAGTTCGGACACATTTAATCACGACAGAGAATCCGCAATGGCAGATGTTTCGATTCGCAATGTGACGAAAAAATTCGGCAAAACCGAAGTCATCCACGGCATCAGCTGCGACATCCGCGACGGCGAGTTCATCGTGATTCTAGGTCCCTCGGGCTGCGGCAAATCCACCCTGCTACGCATGGTCGCCGGCCTGGAGGAGATCACCACGGGGGAAATCGCCATCGCCGGCCGGGTGGTCAACCGGCTCGAGCCCGCCGAGCGCGACATCGCCATGGTCTTCCAGAACTATGCGCTCTACCCCCACATGAGCGTGTACAAGAACATGGCCTACGGGCTCAAAATGCGCCGCATGCCCGCGGGCGAGATCGACCGCCGGGTGCGCAGCGCCGCCCGGATCCTCGAGCTGAGCGAGCTGCTGGACCGCAAGCCGCGCCAGCTTTCCGGCGGCCAGCGCCAGCGCGTGGCCATGGGGCGCTGCATCGTGCGCGAGCCCAAGGTGTTCCTGTTCGACGAGCCGCTGTCCAACCTGGACGCCAAGCTGCGGGTGCAGATGCGGCTCGAGATCCGCAAGCTGCACGAGGACCTCAAGATCACGAGCATCTACGTGACCCACGACCAGGTGGAGGCCATGACCCTGGGCGACCGCCTGGTGGTGATGGACAACGGCCACGCCGCCCAGATCGGCTCGCCGCTGGAGGTCTACGAGCAACCGGCGACCATGTTCGTGGCCGGCTTCATCGGCTCCCCGGCCATGAATTTCCTCGAGGCGAAGGTGAGCCCGGACGGTCGCTGGGCCATGCCGGCGGGCGCCGACCGCGTGGCGCTGGGCGGCGCGGGCCTGCCCGCATGGGCCGGCAGGAAAGTGATCCTGGGCGTCCGGCCGGAGCACCTGGAGCTGAACGGCCGGCCGTCGGATGGCATTCGGCTCGCGGTCGACCACGTGGAGCTGCTCGGCGCCGACACCCTGGTGCACGGTCGTTTCGGCGAAGGCGGCGCTTCCCTTGTCGTCCGGCTGCCTGACGTGCACCGCCTCGAAAAGAACGCCGTGATCGCCCTTTCCATCCCGCCGGCGAAGCTGCATCCCTTCGATCCGGAAACTAGGAAGAGGATAGAGGGGTAGAAGTTAGTGTTTGGTGTTTGGGTGTTTGGTATTGATCTGCTCCTCGGAGGATGTTGATTCCTTTTTCGTGGGAGCGGCATCCTGCCGCGATTTAATCGTGGCTGGAGACGGCTCCGCCGAAGCAACTTCGGCTGCGACGGCCGGGAGCCACTCCCGCAGAACCAATTGATTTTTCAAAGATAAAAATGATTAATCCGTAACAAGTCATCAAGCGTGGATTGAAAACCATGGCCTCCGTACCCGACCCGGCCCGTTTTACCCGCCCGCTCCTCATCGGCCATCGCGGCTATCCGGCGCGCTACCCCGAGAACACCCTGGCCTCGTTCAAAGGCGCCATCGAAGCCGGCTGCGACATGATCGAGCTGGACGTCACCCTGACCCGGGACCGCAGGGTGGTGGTGATCCACGACGATACGCTAGATCGCACTACAACGGGAAAAGGTCCGGTGAAGGACCGATCTTTCGATGAGATAAGAAGATTCGACGCCGGGAGCTGGTTCGATGGACGCTTTGCGGGCGAGCGCGTGCCGGAACTGGCCGAAGTACTGGATCTGACCGCCGGCCGGTGCATGCTGAACATCGAAATAAAGGAGAGCGCCTTCGAGGCCGGCTATCCGGCGGATGCCGTAGAGCGCCAGGTGGTGAACCTGGTCAAAACCGGCGGGGCGATGGAGCGCGTGATCGTCTCGAGCTTCGACGAGCGCATCCTCCGGCGCATCGCCGCCATGGAAGACCCCCCGGCCATTGCCTATATTTCCGGCCACGGCGCCGATAGGCAGCTGGTGGAGATGCTGCTCGCAATCAAAGCCTTTTCCTGGCACCCCCGCTTCAAGGTTTTGACCCGCGATCAGGTGCACGCCCTGCACGCCGCCGGGCTGAAGGTCTTCCCCTGGACCCTCAACACCCAGGCCGAGGCGGACAGAATTCTCGCCATGGGGGTTGACGGCCTCATCTGCAATGAGATGCAGGTTATGCGGCGGCGTTGAAGCGCAAATAGGCGATGGTCATGGCGGGGGCTGGATATTTTTCCCTTGCTGCTGGTGTTATCATTTCGTCTATCAAGGAATGCGGCAATCGTTGGATCGGGTCTGTGTTCCGGATCAACGGCAGCGGGTCGAGGAGGGAAGCCTATTTCGCGTTCACCGACGGGAACCGGGCGGCATCCGTGTGCGGCAGGAACTTGGCGGCGCTGAAGCGGTTCATGAAGTCCTGGTTGACGTTGAGCTCGAGGTAGGTGATGCGGTCGCGGATGCAGTCGATCTCGTCGACGGCGTCGGCGGAGGTCAGGGCCAGGGCCGCGCCCTCGAGCGAGCTGTTGCCGATGGGGACATAACGCTCGAGCGGGAGGTCCGGGAGCATGCCGATGGCGATGGCCGAGCGCGGGTTGATGAAGCAGCCGAAGGTGCCGGCCACGTAGAAGCGGCTCAGTTCGCCGAGGCCGACGCCGACGGTCATGGCGAGGGTCTCGAGGATGGTGTACATGGCGGCCTTGGAGCGGATCAGGCTGTCGAGGTCCGCCTGGCTGATCGTGAGGTCTTCGCCGGAGGCGGACTGTTCGGCCGGGACGACGACGAGGTGCCGGAGACCGTCGACGACCTTCAGCCGCTCGCCGCAGGCCGCGGCGACCAGCTTGCCGCGGATGTCGATCATGCCGCTCAGGAACAGCTGGGCCGCCAGGTCGATGACCCCGGAGCCGCAGATGCCTCGGGGGGGGCTCTCTTCGATCGTGTGAACATCGAACCTGCCGGTCGCAGTGTCGATCGCCACCCGGTCCACGACCCCGGGGCCGGCCAGCATGCCCATGCGGGTCACGCCGCTTTCCAGCGCCGGTCCGGCCGCCCCGGCGCAGCCGATGAGCCAGTCGCGGTTGCCCAGGACCACTTCGGCGTTGGTGCCGACGTCCACCAGGATGGCCGTGGCGCCGCCCCGGTGAAGCCCCGAATACAGGATGCCGGCGATGAGATCGCCTCCGAAGTAACTGCCGATGTTGGGAAAAACCCGCACGCGCGCGAAGGGGCCCGCCTCGATGCCGAGATCCGCCGCCTTGAGGACGCCGGGACGGTTGACGACCGGGATGTAGGGCTCGCGGATGATCCAGCGCGGATCCAGGCCCATGAAAAGATGGGTCATGCAGGTGTTGCCCGCGACGCTGACGGCGCAGATATCCGGCGGCTGGAGGCCGGCTGAGAGGCAAAGGGCGCGGATGGCCAGGTTCAAGCCATCGATGATGAGCGCGTTCAGATGCAGCAGGCCGTCGGGGCTCTCGGCATGGTGGATGCGGGTGAGCACGTCCGGCCCCACGGCGGCCTGGGGGTTGTCGAAGGCATGCTCCGCCAGGCTCGCGCCGGTCGCAAGGTCGATCAGCCGCAATACCACGCGCGTGGTGCCGAGATCCACGGCAAGACCGGCGGCGGGCCGGGCGTCATCCGTGCCGGAGATCCCGGTCAGAATCCAGCGGCCACGATCGCCGAAGAGGGTGCAGCGCAGCCGGTAGTCCGATCGGCGCAGCAGGGCCGGCAGCTGCCTGAGCAGGTCGAGGTCGAGGTCGATCGCGCCGGCGCTCGCGGGAAGCGCCTGGCTCAGCGCGGCGACGAGTCGGTCGGCGTCGGCGGTGTTGTTCCGGAGCGTCGGCGCCGGCAGGGCCACGCAGCGGACCCAGGGGGATGCGCTCACCGTTTCGCTTCCAGCCCGGCGACGATCCGGTTCATGACATCGCCGGCCTTGCCCTGAATCAGGTAATCGCTGATCCCGCCGGTCAGAGCGGTCGGCTCCGGGTTGATCTCGATGACGACGGCGCCGGCTTCCTTGGCGATGATCGGCATGCTGGCGGCCGGCTGGACCACGGCCGAGGTCCCCACCACCAGCATGACATCGCAGCGCGCCGCGACCTCCTGCGAGCGCCACAGCGCGACCGGCGGGATCATCTCCCCGAAGAAAACCGCATCCGGCCTCAGGATGCCGCTGCAGGCGCAGCGCGGCGGCAGACGGCTGGCATCGACCTTGCTGGTTTCGATGCGCCGGTCGCATTGCATGCAGCGCTGCCAGGCGAACGTGCCGTGGAACTCGATCACGTCCGTGTTGCCGGCCATCTGGTGCAGCCCGTCGATGTTCTGGGTGATGACGGAGGTGAGAATGCCAAGTTGCTCCAGGCGGGCGAGGCCGCGGTGTCCGTCGTTGGGCCGCGCGGCGTCGATGACGTCCTTCAGGTCCTTTACCAGCACCTTCCAGACCATGGCCGGGTTGCGCATGAAGGAGTCGATGTGGGCGATTTCCATCGGGTCGAAGCGCTCCCAGAGGCCTCCCGGGCCGCGGAACGGCGGGATGCCGCTGTCGATGGAAATCCCCGCGCCGGTCAGGGCGACCGCCCGCCGGGCGGGCGCCAGATCGTTGATCGCGCGGGCAATGAGAGCGTCCATGGCAATAAAAGGGGTCAAGGGTTCGAGGGTTCAAGGGGTGAACGGTTCTCGGCGTAGTAAGTGTGCCAGACGCCATCCCGGATCCACTCTTCGCGGGTGGCGATACCGAGCACGCTCAGCCGGCGCCGGGCTTCCTTGGCGTCGCTGCGCATCAGGCCGGAAAGGATGAACCAGCGTTTCCGCCGGAACCCCGGCGCTTCCATCGTGCGCAGCATCGCCTGGCCGTGGAGGTTCGCGACGACAAGATCCGCCGGACCGTCGACGGCATCTTCGGCCCGCGCCTGGGCGGTCAGAATGCGGTCCTCGAGCCGGTTGAGGCGCACGTTGCGGGCCGCGGTCCGGGCGGCGAGAAAGTTGAGGTCGACTGCCAGCACCCTGGCCTGCAACCTCCGGGCGGCTGCCAACGCCAGGATGCCGGTACCCGTTCCCAGGTCCATGACGGCCTTCGGGCGGCCGCAATCCGCCGCCAGCTCCAGCGCAGTCAGGCAATCGCGGGTGGTGGGATGCGTGCCGGCCCCGAAGACCAGCCCCGGGTCCAGCAGGATTGGAATCTGACCGGCTTCCGTGGCTTCCGCCGGGGCGGCGTGCCAGGGTGCGACGATATGGAAGCGGCCGACTTGCTCAATGCCGGCGGCGCCCTGCCATTGATCGTACGGCATATGGGTGCTGTCGATCAATCGCAGGTGCGGCTGCCAGCGGAGAACTGCATCCACCACGGACGGCATGGGCGCCGAGAAAAACAGAAAGGCCGAGCCCTCCTCCTGCCAGTGCCCGAGATAGGCCCCCGCTTCGATGACGGTCTGCGGGTCCAGCCGGCCCTCCAGCTGATAGATGAAAAGCTCCGCGTAAGGGCAGGGCATACGTGGTGGCTATGCCTTCGGTTTATCCGGCGGTCGGTCTTCTTCCGGAAGCTGGTCCATGTACCACTGCATGGGGTCCACCAACGTGAAGCCCAATTCTTTCAGTCTCTTTTTCACGTGAGCCACGTTCTGGGTGAGCAGGTACGGGAAAACCGCACGCTTGTCTTCCTCCCAGTAGCGGGCCACCAGCACGCTTCCGAAGCCGACGCCCATCTCGGTGATGGCGTCGACGATTTTTTTAAGCTGCCCGAGTTTCTCCTCGACCAGGATGCACAGCAGTGTCCCGGGCTGGCCGATCCCCAGCACGTTGATGAAGGCGCGCAGCAAGTCCCGAACGGACAGGATGCCCTTCAGGCGGCCGTCTTCGTCCACCACCGGCAGCGCGCCGACCTTGGCGTTCTGGATCATCAGCAGCGCGTCCTGAATGGTGTAGCCGGGCGAGATGGTGAGCACCTTGCGCGTCATGATGTCCTTGACGCACAGCTTCTGGAACTTGGCCTTTTCCTCCGGGCGGATGCCTTCCCGGAAATACCGGAAGGGCAGGGCGCTGCGCAAGTCCCGGTCGCTGACGATGCCGACCAGCTTGTCGCCCTCTTCGACCACTGGAATGTGCCGGACCCGTTTCTGGGCCATCAGTTCCTGGGCTTCGAAAATGGATGCATCCGGACCGACGCTGACGACCCGGCGGGTCATCGATCTGCTTACAAACATAGTCCCCCCTGTTCTCTTCTATGGAAAAGGTTAGCCCCTTCAGCCGTTCAGAAGGACCTCCACGTGATGGCGCGCGAGCTCCGGCAGCCGCTGCAGGCAGTAGCCCCCCTCCAGCACGGACACCAGACGGCCGGATGAATAGGTGGCGGCCATCTTCACGATCTGCTGCATCAACCAGGTATAGAATTCGGTGGAGAGCTTGGTGTCGGACATGTCGTCGTCGCGGTGACCGTCGAAGCCGGCCGAAACGATGATGGCTTCGGGCAGGTACTCCGCGAAGGCCGGGAACAGGTCGCGCTCCAGCAGCCGCCGGTAGTCCTCGTCGCCCTGCCCCGGCAGGACCGGCGAGTTCTTCGTGAACCCGTAGCCGTCGCCGCGGCCGTACTCGAACTCGCGGCCGGTGCCCGGATAGGCAAAGGAGGGGTGCTGATGAATGCTGTAATAGTAAACCGTCGGGTCGTCTTCGAAGATGTGCTGGGTGCCGTTGCCGTGGTGCACGTCGAAATCGATGATGCCCACCCGCGCAAGGCCGAACTGCTTCTGGAGGAAACGCGCGGCGATGGCGACGTTGTTGAAATAGCAGAACCCCATGGCGCGGCTGACCTCGGCGTGATGCCCGGGCGGGCGCACGGCGCAGAAGGCGTTGTCCAGCTGGCGTTCCATGACCCGACGGCAGGCCTCCAGAATTCCGCCGACCGCGAGAAGCGCGGTTTCATAGGTCTGGGCGCACATCTGGTTGTCGGGAGAATCGAACATCTGCTTGCCGGTGCGGCAGGCCGCCTCGAAGCGCTTGACGTATTCGGCCGTATGAACGTGGGTGATCCAAAGCAGGTCCGCCGGCGCCGCCGGGACGCGGACCAGTTTTTCGATCAGTCCGCCCTGCGCGATGCCTTCATAGATGGCGGTGAGCCGTTCGGGCACTTCGGGGTGATAGGGGCCGGTCTTGTGGAGCAGATAGCGTTCATCGTAGAGAAAACCCGTTCGCTTCATAGGCTTTCATCCTTCATTGAGGCATGAGCCCTGCGCGGCGGCTGCCACCGGCCGGGGAGCGGGCGCCGATCAAGGAACGATCCGCTCGAAGATCGAGAACGCCGCCTGAACGCTGGGGCTGGTTTCCGGCATCTGGATGGTCGGACGGCCCCGGGAGTCGAAATCGTAAATCGTCCCGTCCGACGGCACGGTGCCGGCGAGCTCCACGCCGGCATCGGCGACCATTTTGAGAACCGCGGCGGAAGGCGGTTCTTTGGTCTGGTTGATGATCAGGTAGCTCTTGTCCACGCCGATGTTCAGCTCCCGGGCCAGCTCGTCGATGCGCAGCGCCGCCTGGAGCCCGCGCCGCGATGGGTCGGAGACCAGCAGCAGAACGTTGACGTTTTTGGTGGTGAGCCGGCTGATGTGCTCCATGCCGGCTTCGTTGTCCATGACGATGTAAGGGTAGTTGTCCACCAGCTTTTCCAGAAACCCCGTCAGCAGCGAGTTGGCGGCGCAGTAGCAGCCGGCGCCCTCGGGCCGGCCCATGACGACCAGGTCATAGTTCTCGGATTCCACGACCGCCTGTTCCAGCTTCATGGACATGAAGACGTCCTTGGTCATCCCGCTGGGAACGCTGCCCTTCTTCATGTCTTCGCGCGCGTTTCCGAGGGTGCATTCCACGGGCACGCCCAGCACTTCGTTCAAGTTGGAGTTGCTGTCGGCATCCACGGCCAGCACCGGCGTCTTGCCGTGCGCGATGAGGTATTTGATCAGCAGGCCGGCCAGGGTGGTTTTTCCGGTGCCGCCCTTTCCGGCCAGGGCAATTGAGAACGCCATACGTCGTCGGTCTTCCTTTCCTTCGGCTGCGGCCGCGCGGTGTGCCATATGCGAATCGTGCGGGATTCGTATTCTTAGGCCAGTTTTCTGCGGCAGTCAAGACGCTTCTAAACCGGCCGTCCGCGGGGATTCAGGCCCCATGACCGACGGCGCAAATGCCTTGAATTGGCTTTAACACTATGCTACGCACCCACTGAACGACCGAAAAAATCCGGGCGCACAATGGAGAGGGGAGGCGAACGATGGATTTCGAACTTACCAAGCCGCAGAAGGAGATTCAGAAAGCCGCCAGGGAATTCGCCAAGGGAGAATTCGACAAGGAGCTGGCGCTGGAATGGGACCGCAAGCACGAGTTCCCCAGGAAGATATGGCAGAAGGCGGCCGAACTCGGCTTCGTGGGGGTCCACTTTCCGGAAGACTATTCCGGTCAGGGGCTCGGGGTCCTGGAGAACATCCTGATCGCCGAGGAATTCTGCGCCCGGGATTCGGGCATCGGCAGCGCCGTGATCCTGTCGAGTTTCGCGTCCGAGTGCGTGCTGCGGTGCGGCAGCGAGGACTTGAAGAAGCGGTTTCTGCCGCCGGTGGCCGAGGGCAAAATGCTCTCCAGCGGATCCTTCACCGAGCCCGGCCACGGATCCGACATCACGTCCCTGGACACCCTGGCCGTGCGGCACGGCGACGAATGGATCATCAACGGCACCAAGACCTTCATCACCAACGGCGGGCTGGCGGGCTTCTATTGCACCCTGTGCCAGACCGACGCGGGCGTCCAGCCAAGCTACCGCGGGATCAGCATGATTCTGGTGGAGGCCGACCGGCCGGGGCTGACCACCGCCGATGTCGGCGAGAAGATGGGCATCCACATGCTGGCCACGGCCGAGGTGAATTACAAGGACGTGCGGGTGCCCGCCGCCAACCTGATCGGCAAGGAGGGCCGCGGGTTCTATCAGGTTCTCGAGTTTTTCGACGAAAGCCGGATCCTGGTCGCCGCCCAGGCCCTGGGCATCGCGCAGGGCGCTTTCGACCGCGCACTGGCCTACGTCAAGGAGCGCCAGCAGTTCGGCCGCCGCCTCGCCGATTTCCAGGTGACCCAGCACAAGCTGGCCGACATGGCCACCAAGATCGAGCTGGCCCGGCTGATGACTTACAAGGCCGCCTGGAACTTCGACCAGGGACGCATCGATCCCAAGCTGACCTCCATGGCCAAGATGTACGCCGCCCGCACGGCGGTCGAGGTGGCGGACGAGGCCATCCAGCTGCTGGGCGGCTACGGCTACATGACCGAGTACGAAGTCGAGCGTTTCTACCGGGACGCCAAGATCACCGAGATTTACGAGGGCACCAAGGAGATCCAGAAGAACACGATTGCCAGCGCGGTGCTTGGCAAGCTTAAATAACCCATAGGGAGGTGCGAGCATGATCGACCAGCTGAAGAAAGCATTGACGACGGGAGTCGGCCTGGCGCTCAAGACCTGGGCCGAAGTGGAGGCCGCGGGCAAAGATGTGATCAAAAAGGCGCAGCTTTCCGAGAAGGACGCCGGCCAGCTCCTCAGCCAGTTGAAGGTGAGCTACGAGAAGACCCAGAAGAAAATGGAAGACCAGGTTCACCGCCTGGTCAAGGACGTCCTCAAGAAAGCCGACATCGCGACCAGCGACGACGTGAAGTCGCTGCAGCGTGAAATCCAGGGCCTGAAAAAAGAGCTCAAGGCCGCCAAGGTCGCCAAGGCGCCGAAGCCGGCCAAGGCCGCTCCGGCCAAGGGCCGCTCCAGGGCCAGGTCCTCTTCCTGAGAGACGGGAGCTGCGGCTCCGCGCGCGCCATGCTGAGCATCCGCAAAATCGGTGTCATCAGCAGGACCTATCGCCATCTCAACCGATACCGTCATATCCTGGCGGTGCTGCTGAAGCACGGCTTCGGTGAACTGGTGGAGTCGCTGAAGATCGACCAGTACCTCGAAGTCGGGCTTCAGCTGATATCCAAGAAGAAGGTCCCGCGCGAGGAGCCCCTCAGCCGCCCCCAGCGCCTGCGCATGGCGCTGGAAGAGCTGGGACCCACCTACATCAAGCTCGGCCAGGTGCTCTCGACCCGGCCGGACCTCATACCGATCGAGTTCACCGCTGAGCTGTCCAGACTCCAGGACAGCGTCCCGCCGTTTGCCTTCGACGAGGCGGAAGCCATCCTTCAGCGCGAATTGGGCGCGCCCTCCGCGGTGGTGTTCGACCGCTTCGAACGCGAGCCCGCGGCCTCCGCATCCATCGGCCAGGTGCACCGGGCGCGCCTGAAAAACGGGGAGGAGGTCGCCGTCAAGATCCAGCGCCCCGGCATCCGCGCGCTGATCGAGGTGGATCTTGAGATCATGCTGCATCTGGCCACCCTGGCGGAGCGGCATGTCGAAGAGCTGGCCCTGCACCGGCCGGTCAAGATCGTCGAGGAGTTCGCCCGCACGCTGGAGAAGGAAATCGACTTCCGCATCGAGGCCGCCAACATCGACCGGATCGCCCAGGGATTTCTCGACGATCCGACCGTCTACATCCCGGCGGTCTTCCGCGAGGTCAGCACCGCCTGCGTTCTCACCACTGAATACGTGGACGGCATCAAGATTTCGAGTGTCGATCAGCTGGCCGCCGCCGGCTATGACCTCCGGCTGCTGTGCTCGCGGGGCGCCGATATCGTCCTCAAGCAGGTGTTTCAGCACGGGTTCTTCCACGCCGACCCGCACCCCGGGAACATCTTCGCGCTGCCCGGCAACGTCATCTGCCTGCTGGACTTCGGAATGGTCGGAGTGGTGGACCGCCAGACACGGGAGGTGTTCGTCGAACTGGTGGACAGCGTCGTGCGCCGCAACGAGGCCCGGGCCGCCCAGGTCCTCCTGCAGCTGACCAGCTGGGAGCAGCCGCCGGATCTCCGGCAGCTGGAGCGCGAGCTGTCGGAATTCATGGGGCGCCATCTCTTCCGGCCGCTCAAGGACATCGAGGTCGGCAAGCTCCTGCAGGACCTCCTGGAGATCGTCGCCCGCTTCCGGCTGCGGCTGCCGCCCGACATCTTCCTGATGGTCAAGGCGGTCAGCACCGTGGAGGCGGTCGGCCGGGTGCTCGACCCGGAGTTCGACATGATCGCCAAGGCGGCCCCGTTCATCGAAGAGGTGATGATGGAGCGCTTCAACCCGCAGCGGGTGGCCGAGGACGCGGGCGACCTGGCGGCGCGGATGCTCAAGTTTCTGCACCAGTTCCCCAAGGACCTCCTTGATCTGGCCGGGCTGATGCGGCAGCAGAAGCTCAGCCTGCTGCTGAAGCACGACGGGCTCGAAAAAATCCTCGCCACCCACGACCAGATCAGCAACCGCATCTCCTTCGCCATCATCATCGCGGCCCTCATCGTCGGCTCGGCCCTGATCGTGATCTCCAAGACCCCGCCGCTCTTCTACGGCATCTCCCTGATCGGCATCATCGGCTTCCTGGCGGCCGCGCTGATGGGCATTTGGCTGCTGGTGGCCATCCTGAAAAAGGGCAAACTCTGATGGCTTCGTAAAAGCCCAATCTCGGCGTTGCGCCTCATCTCACTGCCGCTGCGGCGTGCAATCAGCAAGCTGAAAGCTCAAAGCTGAAAGAAAAACCGAATTTTTCACCTTTCCCATTGAGCTTTGAGCCCTGAGCCTCGAGCGGGTTTGCGCGCCTTGATCTTGGGCTTTTTACGAAGCCATCCGATCGGGAGCCTTTTTACGAGGCCTTCTGGCATTTGGCATTTTGCTGAATTGTATTATGTTCTCCTAACAACATTCCATCGGGTGCAACGTGATTGCATCCGGTGCAGCGAGGAGGCCGAAATGAAAACGCTCTGTGGATGTCTGCTGCTGGTTCTGCTCGCCGCCACGGCGGCGGCGGCCGAAGAAATCGTGGTCGAGATCCGGGCCGCCGAAGCGGCCGGCGCCGGTGCCGTGCTCGGCACGGTTGCGATCCGCACGACCCCTTATGGGACGCTCTTCACCCCCAGCCTCGGCGGGCTCACGCCCGGCGTGCACGGTTTCCACGTGCACGAAAACCCCAGCTGCGACCCGAAGGAGCAGGACGGAAAAGCGGTTCCGGCGCTTGCCGCCGGCGGGCATTTCGATCCGGGCAAGACCGGCAAGCACCTTGGGCCTTACGGCGACGGCCATCTCGGCGACCTGCCGCCGCTCTACGTGGGCGCCGATGGCCAATCGACCGTGCCCGTGCTGGCGCCGCGGATCAAGATCGCCGACATAAAGGGGCGCAGCCTGATGGTGCACGTCGGGGGAGACAACTTTGCGGACCACCCGCACCCCCTGGGGGGCGGGGGAGCCCGCATCGGCTGCGGGGTGATCAAGTAGAGCGCGCCGCATCCGCGACCGCCGCCGGCGGTTGAGTGCCGCGTCATGGTGTGCTAAACCATCCGGCGTATCGATTGACGGAGACGACCCATGCGGCTGCACCTCTACAACACCCTGACGCGGCAGAAGGAAGAATTCACTCCCATCCGACCCGGGGAGGTCGGCCTCTACACCTGCGGCCCGACCGTCTACAATTTCGCCCACATCGGAAACCTGCGCACCTACCTCTTCGAGGACGTTCTCAAGCGCGTGCTGATCTTCAACGGCTACGCTGTGCGCCACGTCATGAACATCACCGACGTCGGCCACCTCACCGGCGACCGCGACATGGGCGAAGACAAGATGGAGAGCGGCTCGCGGCGCGAGGGCAAGACGGCCTGGGACATCGCCGAGTTCTACACGCAGGCCTTCAAACAGGACATCGCGCAGCTCAACATCCTGGAACCCACCCTCTGGTGCAAGGCGACCGACAGCATCCCCGAGCAGATCGGACTCGTGCGCATCCTGGAAGACAAGGGGTTCACCTACCGAACCAGCGACGGCATCTATTTCGACACGGCGAGGTTCCCGGGCTACGCCCGGCTCTCGAGCCAGAACCTGGAGGCGCTGCAGGAAGGCGCCCGCGTGGAGAAAAATCCCGAGAAGCGCAGCGCGACGGATTTCGCCCTGTGGAAGTTCTCGCCGCCCGGCTCCCGGCGCCAGATGGAGTGGGAGTCCCCCTGGGGAATCGGGTTTCCCGGCTGGCACATCGAGTGCTCGGCCATGAGCATGAAGTATCTCGGCGACCAACTGGACATCCACTGCGGCGGGATCGACCACATCGACATCCACCACACCAACGAGATCGCCCAGTCCGAGGCCGCCACCGGCCGGAAGTTCTTCAATTTCTGGATGCACGGGGCCTTTCTCAACATTCAGGGCGGCAAGAAGATGGCCAAGAGCGAGGAGAACTTCCTGACGCTTGAAAACGCCTTGAACCGGCGCGGGATCCCGCCGCTCGCCTACCGGTTCGCGGCCTTCCTGACCCACTACCGCAAGCCCATGGAGTAC
>Ga0209254_10003085_pt1 | contig 15217 bp, 16 predicted proteins | sample FrelakmetDIP11DI_FD_187148 | JGI IMG/M metagenome (GOLD analysis project Ga0209254, IMG submission 187148) | Freshwater lake sediment microbial communities from the University of Notre Dame, USA, for methane emissions studies - DIP11 DI (SPAdes)... | ecosystem: Environmental > Aquatic >...
TCCATGCCCGGGTGCGATATGAACCATGCCGGTGTTTTCGAGGGTGACGAAATCTGCGGTCACCACCCGGTGGGAGATCTCTTTCTGGAGCGGGACATGCTCTTCAAGCGGGGAGAGATATTCAAACCCGGCGAGGCCGTCACCACCGGTCTTTTCAAGGACAGTGTAATCCTGGTACCTTCCTTTCCTGAGGACAGGTTCAACAAGATCTTCGGCAATCCAGAGGATCTCCTTCTTTCCTCCTTTGACTGCCTCGAGACGGGCATAGGTTATCCCGGGATGCACGGCAACCGCCACATTTGCGGGAAGGGTCCAGGGAGTTGTGGTCCAGATGACAAGGTATTCCCGGTCCCGCCCCCTGATGGGAAACTTGACATAGATTGAGGGATCGCTCTCGTCCCAGTACTCGACCTCGGCATCAGCGATTGCCGTTGCGCACCGGGGGCACCAGTTGACGACCCGGCATCCCCGTTCGAGCATCCCGGCTTCATCGGCTTTTTTCAGGGTCCACCAGGCCGCCTCGATGTATTCCGGCTTTATGGTCTGGTAGGGGTCATCAAAGTCCAGCCAGACGCCGAGATCCGCAAACTGCCGGCTCATGGCATCCATGTTTTTTTCGGCAAATGACCGGCAGCGCTCGATGAAAGGACCAATCCCGAACTGTTCGATATCACGCTTTGAGGTAAACCCGAGCTCCTGTTCAACCCGGACCTCGATAGGGAGCCCGTGCATGTCATACCCGGCGCGGGCAATAACATTCCGGCCGGTCATGCGGGTATACCGGAGCATGCTGTCCTTGAGGATCTTGTTCCATGCAGTGCCGAGGTGGATGTTCCCGGTGGTGTACGGGGGCCCGTCCACAAAAAAGAAGTCCCTGTCGCGGATATGGAGTTCCTTTGTCTTTGCGTATACCGCATGATCGCGCCAGAACTGCTTTACGGCATCCTCAATCTCTCGTGCATTGTATGAACTGGCGGCTTCCTTCAACCCGGATCCCCCGATATTGTCACCTGTACCCGCATGCCCGGCAGCGCGTATATTCACAGCTATTATCCTCCTGAACACAAAGTAGTTTCTTTGATCAGCCCTGCCCTGGGGGAGCGCTGGTACGCAACAGAGGGATGATGAAAACAATGGAGAAGGTACCCGAGTACCGTTTCCTGGTCGGTGGCGAGTGGAGGACCAACCCGGATCCCCTGGAGATCAGGTTTCCGTATACCGGGGACGTTGTTGCCCTGGTGCACCGGGCAGGAACCCGGGATCTCGATGAGGCGGCTCAAATTGCGGCCGGAGCCTTTGAGATTACCCGGAAGATGTCGGCAGAGAAGAGGAGCAGGATCCTTTCATCGCTCGCCGATCGGATCGAGGACCAGGCGGAGGCCCTGACCGAGACCCTCGTACTGGAAGGGGGAAAGACGCACAGATTTGCCATGCTCGAAGTACAGCGGGCAGCCATGACCCTCCGGACTTCGGCCGAAGAGGCCAGGCGTATAGGCGGGGAGGTTATCCCCCTGGACTGGACCAGGGATGCTGAGGGGAGGTTCGGGATAACCCGGCGGTTTCCGGCCGGCCCGGTGCTCGGCATCACACCATTCAATTTTCCCCTGAACCTCGCCTGCCATAAACTCGGGCCGGCTGTTGCTGCGGGAAACCCCCTCATCCTTAAACCTGCATCTGCCACACCGGTCTCTGCGCTCCTCCTGGCTGACATGGCCCTGGGGGCCGGCATACCCCCCGAGGCCCTGAGCGTCGTTCCCTGTCCCCGGGATATTGCGGAGCGCCTGGTGGAGGACCAGCGGATTGCAGTCCTCAGCTTTACCGGCAGTCCAGGGGTAGGATGGCGTCTGAAGGAGAAGGCTGCGAGAAAGAAGGTGACCCTCGAGCTCGGCGGGAACGCAGCAGTCATCCTTCACAGCGACGGAGCACTTGGTTATGCAGCCTCGCGGATTGTTACGGGGGGATTTACCAACGCCGGGCAGGTCTGCATATCGGTGCAGCGGGTCTTCCTGCATGCTGAAATTTATACCGCAGCGCTTTCCCTTATCCGGCAGAAAACCGACGCACTCCGGACCGGGGATCCCCGGGAGGAAACAACAGATGTCGGTCCCATGATCTCTGCAGCGGCAGCAGGGCGGGCACAGCAGCTGGTAGATGATGCCGTGCAGGGAGGAGCACGGCTCCTGTGCGGGGGGAGCCATACCGGCTCCCTCTTCCTTCCGACCATTCTCACTGACACGGATCCTGGCATGAGGGTTGAATGTGAGGAAGCTTTTGCCCCTGTCATAACCGTAACCCGGTATGAGGATTTTGATGAAGCCCTTATCGCGGCTGGCAGGAGTGCCTACGGCCTGCAGTTGGGCGTGTTTACCAGGGATATCTCCCGGATCCTGCGGGCTTTTGAAGATTCCAGAGTCGGAGGGGTGGTGATCAACGATATTCCCACCTTCCGGGTCGACCATATGCCGTATGGCGGGGTCAAAGGCTCAGGCACCGGCAGGGAAGGCCCACGGTATGCCATCCGCGAAATGACCGATGAACGGCTCCTGGTCCTTACCACCAGGGAGGAATAACCGTGACCACAGCCTCCCCCGGAACCCTCCTTCCGGTCGGGAGGACCCAGATTGCGGTTATCGGCCCGGGGAGCTGCACTGCCCGGGAGTATGAATCGGCCCGGGCAGCCGGGTGGTTAATCGCCAGGGAGGGAGCAGTCCTCCTCTGTGGCGGCCTGGACAGGCCCATGGAAGCAGCCTGCAGAGGGGCGCTGGAAGAATCGGGTCTCTGACATTCGGGATACTCCCGGATTCCGGCCAGGGAAACCCATACCTTTCCATGGTGATACGGTCAGGCCTTGGCCATGCCCGGAACGCGGTCCTGGTCCAGTCTGCCGATGTTCTTCCGGCATTCGGTTGCTCGTATAGGACTCTTTCGGAGATAGCCCTTGCCCTGAAGTGCGGGAAGGGCGTGTTCGGGTATCATACCTGGAAGATCGAGGGGATCTTCCGGTGTGATACTCCAGAAGATACTGGTATCAGGGCACTGTCCGGAATACACCGGTCTCCCGGGTATCATACCCGCCAAGGCCGGAGAGGATATCCCTGAACAACGGGGAGGAGATGGCTGAAACCAGCCCCTGTATCCGGGTGTCCTCTCTGTCCTCGGTCCGGATCGCAAGCTCGTAGCGTTCCTTTCCAACGGGGACAAAAGGCAGCCCCAGTGCTTTTGCCGCTGAATAGACGCACATGCCGGCATCGGCATCACCGGTTTTCACGGCAAGTGCAACACTGATGTGGGTGGTCAGTTCCCGTTCATATCCCGGGATCAGGGACGGACCAATACCGAGTTTCCGGAGCTCATGGTCGAGCAGGATGCGTGTTCCGGATCCTTTCTGACGGTTGACAAAGCGGTGGCCGGGAAGCTCGGCAAGCGAGAGGCCGTCCCTTGAGACTATCCCCTGCTCACGTTCAGCGATGCAGACGAGGGTAACCTTCTGGCCGGGGAGGTATTTCTCGAGAAACGGGAGGTTATAATCCCCTCCCTCATCGAGCAGGTGGAGAGGTGCCGCATGGCAGCTCATGCGCCGGAGAGCAAGGAGCCCGCCCATGCTCCCGGTATGTGATGAGTGGAGGGCAATTCCATCCTTCCGGACCAGCTCCGCCAGGTAGTCAAGGGACGGGTCATGACTGCCGCTCACCAGGAGTGCTGATTCTGCCAGGCTCTGCGGCACCAGGAGTTCTGCCAGGATGTTCTCTCCTGCCTCATATCCTTCAAGGTTGTCAGGGATGCGGAGGAATGCGTTCGCCCGGACCCCGCTCATCTGGACTCCTGATCCCCGGGAGAGGGGGACGGCAACCCACCGGTCCCTGATCTTTCCGACAGAGAGGAGCACGAATTCGCAGGTTCCCACTTCTGAGGAGAGGGTAGCCGTAAGAGCAGCCGGCAGGACCTGTCGTTCCGGGGCCTCGAGCCCGTACTGTCCGAGGAGGGGCACCATGATCTCCCTGATCACGGTCAGTGCAGAGAGCGGGTAGCCGGGCATACCGATGATGGGTTTGCCCGAGATTTTTCCGATAATGACCGGTTTTCCCGGCTTGATCCCTGCTCCATGGACCAGCACTTCCCCCAGGTCAGCGATGATCCGTGCGGTGTAATCCCTGGTCCCTGCAGATGATCCTGCAGATACGATGACCATATCATTCTCCCGGACAGCACGCTCAACCGCGGCACGGATCTCCCCGGGAACATCCGGAGTCACCGGGTAACGGTGACAGGAAGCACCGAGCGCACCGAGCCAGGCTGCAGCCATGATGGTATTGCTCTCCACCACCTGCCCTGGCAACGGCCGTGTTCCTGACGGGACGAGCTCGCTCCCGGTCGGGATGATTCCGACAGTAACGGTACGGACCGCAACCTCGATGATACCGTATGCAGAAAGGGCACCGGTATCAGAAGGACGGATCCGGTGACCTGACGGAAGGATCATCTCGGATTCAGCGATATCTTCACCGGCCGGCCGCACATGCTGCCAGGCACTTGCCGCCTTCCGGATGACAGCAGCATCTCCGTCAAACCGGATATCCTCGATCATGATGACAGCATCATATCCTTCGGGAATCACATTGCCGGTATTCACCCGTGCATAATCATGCAGGACCACCGGGTTCTGCTCACCAGCCCCGAAACTGTCTTCACTCCGGACAGCAATGCCATCCATGGCAGCGAGGTGGGCTTCCGGAACAGAATACCCTGCAAAAACCGGGGATGCGGTGATCCGTCCCACCGACTCTTCAAGGGGGACTTCGGTGCTGAAACGGGCGGGGGGAAATTCCTGCCGCATGAGTTCGAGCACCTTGTCAAGGGATACCAGCGAGAGGTACCTGGTTACCAGAGGATCACCTCCACGCACTCACCTTCCTCAAGCCCCTCCTTCCCGGCTGGTATCCGGATAAGGCCGTCGCTCCTGATAAGGGTGTTGATCAGACCGGATTTTCCGAATTCGGGATATGCCTTCCCGCCATGGATCCGGACCCTGATGTAATCCTCTCTTCCCCTGGCTGAAGGAACATTCTCGGCGAGGGTCAGGGTCCTGACCGGGAATCCCGGATCACGTTCTCCGGTCATTTCTGCAAGCAGCGGCCGAACGATTACCAGGGCTACGATATATGCCGAAGCAGGATGGCCCGGGAGCCCGATGACCGGTTTTCCCCCGGCCCGCCCGATAATCGTGGGTTTGCCGGGAGAGATGGAGATCCCGTGCACCAGCACCTCGCCCGATTCCCTGATGATTTCTGCGGTCATATCCCGGTCATCCTTTGAGCTCCCCCCGGAAAGGAGCACCGCGTCACATCGTTCCAGCGCTCGTGTGAGCACCGTCCGGAGAGCCGCCCGGTCATCCCTGACAATGCCAGAATATTCCGGGATGCAGCCCCTGTTCACGAGAAACGCGCCGATAAGGTAGCTGTTGATATCCCGCACCTGACCTGGTGCGGGGATATCAGGGACCGGGACCAGTTCATTCCCGGTGGAAATAATACCAACCACCGGCTGCCGTGTGACCGGTACCCGGGCAGCACCAACCGCTGCCAGTGCTCCGATATCCCGGTGCGTGAGACGTGTCCCTTTTGTGAGAACCATCGAACCTGCTGGAAAATCCTCCCCCCGGGTCATGATGTTCTCTCCGTTTGCCACCGGCTTCCTGACCAGTACCTGATCCCCCAGCTGCTCGCAGATTTCCACCATGGCCAGTCCATCCGCTCCTTCGGGAACAGCTCCACCGGTAGGAACATAGACACACCTGCCCGGTGAGACCCCTATACCTGCCCCGCTGCCCATCCCCATGCGCCCGGCCAGCCTGAGCATGGCCGGGAGGGATTCGGAGGCTCCTATCGTATCAGCGGTCACCAGGGCAAAGCCGTCCATGGTTGACCGGGAAAACGAGGGGATATCAGCACCGGCAGTGATACCGGAATCCAGAACCCGTCCGCAAGCCTCTGAAAGCGGGATAATTTCGGAGGGCATCCGGACTGCGATGGAGCGTGATGCCCTGATCGCTTCTTCAACAGAAATTGTACGGAAAAAGAGGGTCATTTAAAGCAGCCCAGCTGGCATGCCCTGATCTTCACCCTGTTTTCATTGCAGTACCGCGATATATCCGATTTTTTAATGCCATATTTCTCGGAAATAGCAAAGGCCTCAGGGCATTTTATTTCGCTCCCTATCCCCTCTTTTTCAAATGCGGATCGTATCTTCTCCTCATCCATAGGAACAATAGTATGTTTACAGGGAAATAGGGTTTACCATGTTTGTAGCTGGCCGTCCAAGGGTCCCCGGAGGTCAGTGCCCGTGAAGATTGCCCTGGTCCATTCCCGCCAGGATCCCGGGGGGAAGAATATCAGGAACCAGATCGGTTCCCTCCTGGCCGCTGCCGGGGGAGAGGGCTTTTTTCCGCTGGAACACCACGACCTCCTGTTCCACGAGGCTGAGGGAAGGCTGATCGGCCAGGATCATCTCGACCGCTCCCTCGATGCTGACCTGATCATCTTTCTCTCCCGGCATTCCAGTATCAACCCGTTTCCGGTCCTGACTGTCCATGTCACCGGAAATATCGGTCCTGCTGACCTGGGGGGGACATCCTGGTCAGTGGCTGTTGCCGCACCGGGATGGATGCATGCTGTTCTCCGCAGGCTCTCGTTCCATGCTCCTCCGGGATACCGGGTCTCCTATGAGGTAACCCACCACGGCCCTTCAGAGCTTGAGATCCCCTCTTTTTTTGTTGAGATCGGGAGCACGGAGAGGGAATGGCAGGATCCTGCAGCGGGAGCCGCAGTCGCACGGAGCGTTCTCGAGGCAGAACCGGAGGAAACAATTGACCTCCTCGGTATTGGCGGGACCCACTATGCAAGAAGGGAGACCGAGATTGCCCTTGCATCGCGGGCCGCGTTCGGCCATATTGTCCATTCCCGGTATACATCGAGTATCGATACAAGAATGCTCCACTATCTCATGAGAATGGGTAAGACCAGGGCAGTTTATATCGACCGAAAAGCCCTGTCCGCAGGAGACCTGTCCCGGTTATCTGCCCTGATCGATGAAGAGGGTATTACCCGCCTTTCCGAGACCGAGCTCCTCCAGTTGAACCACCTCTCGTGGGAGACCTGGCAGGCCGTTCGTGAAATCGCCAGGAAAACAGATCCCGGGGCAGGGGTGCATATCTCCGGCCTTGTCAGAGAAGGGAAACCCCGTACGATCAACCTTTCCCCGGTCCTGGTCCGTGAAGCTCTCCTGGCTGATGCCCTTTCTCTGCAGAACGGCCTGGAACAGCTCCCCGTTATCTCCCTCTCCACGAGATCGAATCCCATCCTGCCTGTTTTTATCATAACCGGTGAAAACTCACCCGTTGTACTGAATGCTTTAATAAGCTTATGCGTAACAATCATAAGTAGAGGAGAAAACACGGCGATTAAGGGCGATCAGCTCATCATCAGGAAATCGAGGTTCGACCCGGATCGTGCGCGCAATCTGGGGGTGCCGGCTGGACCTCTCTACGGCGAACTGATGAAGGGCAGGGTCGTGGTCATCGATGGCCGTGAGATCACCCCGGACATGGTCCGCATCAGCAGAGAGGTTACCATCCAAATCCCGGGATTGGAGAAATTGATATGAGATCGATTGTCGAAGAGGCATTGACCAAGGCGAGTTCTGAACCGGATCTGGTACGGACCGAGAACGAGGAACTCGACCAGATTCTGAAAGAACTCAAGACCGAGATCACGGTGATTGGGTGCGGGGGGAGCGGTTCGAATACCATCACCAGGATGAAAGAGGAGGGGATCCACGGGGCATCCCTGATTGCCATGAATACTGATGCCCAGCACCTGTCACGGACAATCGCTGACCACCGTGTACTCATCGGGAGGCAGCGAACCCGCGGGCTTGGTGCAGGTTCCATTCCCCAGATCGGAGAGGAAGCCGCTCTCGAGAATGAACAGGACATCAAACGGGTTGTCTCCGGGAGTGATATGGTCTTCATAACCGTTGGCCTGGGTGGCGGAACCGGGACCGGAGCAGCCCCTATCGTGGCCAAGGCGGCCCGGGACGAGGGGGCTCTCACCATCGCCATTGTCACCCTCCCTTTTACTGCCGAAGGAGCCATCCGGATGGAGAATGCCGAGGCGGGACTTGAACGCCTCAGGGATGTCGCAGACACCGTCATCGTGGTTCCCAATGACCGGCTCCTGGAGGTAGTCCCGAGACTCCCGCTCTATGCCGCGTTCAAAGTTGCCGATGAAGTCCTGATGCGTGCGGTCAAAGGCATAACCGAACTCATCACCATGCCCGGGCTGGTGAACCTTGACTTTGCCGATGTCCGTACGGTTATGGAGCGGGGCGGGGTTGCCATGATCGGTGTTGGCGAGAGTGATAGTGAAGATAAGGCCGCTGACTCGGTCAAGAAAGCGATCCGTTCCCCCCTTCTCGATGTCGATATATCAGGGGCTACTGCGGCCCTGGTGAACGTTGTCGGGGGGCCTGACATGACCATGGCTGAGGCGGAAGGTGTCATCCAGGAAGTGTATGACCGGATCGACCCTGGCGCGCGGATTATCTGGGGGGCGCAGGTCGATTCCGGCATGCAGAACAAGATGCGAACCATGCTGGTCGTAACCGGTGTCCGGTCGCCACAAATATATGGTAGGAATGAAAAAATAACCCCCAAAGTCCAGAAACAGTTTGAGATCGATTTTCTCAAGTGATTGCTCATGGAAATTGTAAAACCCGACCTGAAAGTAAATATCAATGAGGAGCTGTTCCGCAAGTACTGGAGGATCCTCAAGCTGGCCAGAACACCTACCCGCGAAGAGTTCAACAAGATCGCCCTGGTCGCTGCGGCCGGGGTCCTCGTTGTCGGTCTTATCGGATTCCTGATTTACATCGGTCTGATCCCCCTGTCGTCCTGATTACCATGGAAGAATACACCAACCGTATTTTTGCCATCAAGACCACGTCAAAACAGGAGCGGACGGTTGCTGATAATATCAAGAAGGCTATTGATACGAATGCAACCGATGTAAAAGTAACAGCCATCATCGTTCCCGACGAGCTGAAAGGATATGTCCTGGTGGAGACCCCCGAAAGCCTTGCCCGGATTGAACAGCTTGCCGAGAAGGTTGCCCATGCGCGTACGGTGGTCAGGGGCGAGACCACCCTCGCGGAGGTAGCCCATTTCCTGGTGCCGAAGCCGGTCGTCAGCGGGATATCTGAAGGCACGATTGTCGAACTCATTGCTGGTCCCTTCAAGGGTGAAAAAGCCGTTGTAAAACGGATAGATACAGGAAAGGAAGAGATTACGGTCGAGCTCTACGAGAGCGTCCTTCCCATTCCGATCACGGTACGAGGGGATAATGTGAGAGTTGTCGACCGGGGCGAGGCCGGCTGATCTTTTTTTTACCTCTCTCCTCCCCGGCTATAACCTTTAAGTCCCCACGGGTCTACCTTTTTTAACCCACGCTGATACCCTCAGCGGGACAGCAGGGTGATACAATGGCAGATGTGGTCGAGGTATTAGTCTCTGGAGGGAAGGCAACTGCAGGTCCACCGATAGGACCAGCACTCGGACCACTCGGTATTAATGTGAAGGCAGTCGTCGATGAGATCAACAAGCGGACCGCGAACTTCAACGGGATGCAGGTACCGGTCCGGATCGATGTTGACGAGAAGAAGGATTTCACGATAACCGTGGGTATACCGCCCACCACAGCTCTCATTAAGAAAGAGGTTAATATCGAGAAAGGATCCCCCGAGCCCAACGTCAAAATTGTTGGTGACTTGCCCATGGAGGCCGCAGTCAGGATCGCCAGGATGAAAGGAAACGACATGCTCGCTTATGACCTGAAACACGCGGTCAAAGAAGTTGTCGGCACCTGTGTGAGTCTTGGTGTGAACGTTGACGGCAGACGGCCCAAGGAGATCCTTGCGGCAATCGATGCCGGTACATACGATGCGGTCCTCGCAAAGTAACGAGGAAAAACCATAGGAGATCAGGAAAAAGGTCGGATACTATGGAGGAACAGAATGGTAGAAAGGACCAGAATTTTAGATGCCGTGAAAACGGCCATTGAAAAAGCGCCAGAACGGAAATTCTCCGAAAGTGTTGATCTCACCATCAATCTCAAGAATATCGATATGGCGCAGCCGAAGAACCGTATCGATGAAACGATTCTTCTCCCCCACGGGACAGGAAAACCGGTGGGGATTGCGGTTCTTGGCAAGGGAGACATCACCACCCAGGCACGGGAGGCCGGGGTCGACCTGATCATCGGTCCTGAAGAGATTGAACGCCTGGGCGGTGAACCACGGGAAGCCCGCCAGGTTGCAGGGAAGTATCGTTTCTTCCTTGCCGAGACCGGCGTCATGCCCCAGGTTGGCCGGTTCCTTGGTCCGCGACTTGGACCGAGGGGACGGATGCCCACACCGATCCCGGGCGGAACCGATATCAGGCCGATTGTTGAGCGTCTCCGGAAATCGGTAAAGGTGAGGACCAAAGACAAAAGGACGTTCCATGTCAAGGTCGGGTCCACCGGAATGCCACCGGAGCATATTGCCGAAAATATTGATGCAGTCTTAAAGAAGATTGAGGGCACTCTCGAACAGGGGGCCATGAACATCAAGTCGGTCTATGTCAAGACCACCATGGGTCCGGCAGAGAGGCTGATATAAATGGTGCTGTATACCCATCACCTTCCGGCATGGAAGAGGAGGGAAATCGAGGAGATCAAGGCTGATGCCGGCAGGTATGCTCTTATCGGCCTTGTTGACATGTACGGCATTCCCGCAGCCCAGCTCCAGCAGATACGAAGGAACCTGAGAGGGACAGCAAAACTCAAAATGACGAGGAACACGCTGATATCCCATGCCTTCGAAGAGCTTGGAGGGGAGATCAGGAACCTTGCAGACCACCTCTCCGGTCAATCGGCACTTATCTTCACCAATGAAAACCCGTTCAGGCTGTACAAGCAGCTCGAAAAGACAAAGACCAAGATGGTAGCAAAGCCGGGGGAGCGAGCTCCGGATGATATCGTGGTCGAGAAAGGCCCGACGAGTTTCAAGCCGGGGCCCATTGTCGGAGAACTCCAGCAGGCGGGAATCCCTGCTGCCATCGAGGCAGGCAAGGTGAAGATCCGCGAGACAAAAACGGTGGTGAAGAAAGGGGAAGCCATCAGTCCCAAGCTTGCCAATGTGCTGGCAAAGCTCGACATTAAACCGATGGACATCGGGCTCATCCTCCAGGCAGCCATCTTTGAGGGAAGCCTGTATGAACCGTCCGTCCTCGCGATTGATGAAGATCTGATCATCCGCCAGATAACCCTGGCATCCCGGCAGGCATTCAACCTCTCGGTCGAGGCGGTCATACCGACCAGGGAGACCATGGGTCCGATTATCACCCGCGCCGTCAGAGATGCACGCGGTCTTGCAGTCGAGGCAAGCATCTATGAAAGAGATGTGATTGATGGAATCCTGGCAAGAGCGCAAAGGGAAAGTGCAGCCCTCCAGAAACTGGTCGGGGAATCCTGAAAACAAAACAAGAATAGGTGAAAGAAATGGAGTACATTTATGCAGCCCTCCTCCTCCACAAGGCAGGAAAGGGTATCAATGAAGAGAGTATAAAGGCGGTCCTTACCGCTGCCGGTATCGCTGTTGACGAAGCTAGAGTAAAGGCACTGGTTGCCGCCCTCGATGGCATCAACATCGATGATGCTATCAGCAAGGCTGCGGCTGCACCGGTAGCCGTTCCCGTTGCTGCAGCACCTGCTGCCGCTGCCGGAGCCCCGGCAGCTGCCCCAGCAGCTGCTGCCCCCAGTGCTGAAGAGAAGAAGGAAGAAGAAGAAAGCGGTATGGCAGGGCTTGGAGCCCTGTTTGGCTGAATCCTTCTTTTTTTAAAGAGAATATCCCTTCCAATTAAAAAGGCAGTATTTTCCGGGATCAGGTGCATTTTAGGAATTCCGGTATGCAACAACCGGAGAGCGGCATTGTACTGGTTCAGATCCCCCGGGTGTAATGAAAGATCCAGAGGAACCAATTTTATTGCTCGTCCACAGTACCGGTAATTGCTCCATTGAGCCTGTCCCTGCAGCCTTTACAGAATGCTCTCTCCTTCCGGTCGAGATCATCGAGGGTCAGGGGCTGATACATGATGCATGAAGGATCCGGGCAGTGATCCAGGCCCAGGAGATGTCCGATTTCATGAGCGCCCTCCTTCACGATCCGGTCGATCAGCTCATCCTCGTCTTCTGAAAGACCATAGAACCGGTTATCCAGGCGGGCAGTCGAAACAACTGCTACCCGTGACTGGGGACGGGCAAGTCCGAAAAGAGAGGTCACACCCTCGGAAAAAAGATCGTTTCCACAGACAAGGAGTAACGGCCCCGGTATCCCCTGCCGCTGCCTGAAGAGCTGGAGGCTGTCGAGCACCGTACGGGCATTGGTCTGCCGCCGAGAACCGACATACCCGTTCATAACAACCGGATTTGATCCGACAGAGGCAGGAAGGAAAAAGAGATCACTGATGAGCCGGGAGACGGGAAGTCCGAGTCCTCCCGGAGCACCGGAATCCCAAAAAATAAAGAGATCCATCACCATTGTACTCACAATGGGCGGTCATAAACATATTGAACGGACAATTGGCGCGTACATTGCTTCCCATTACCGGTCTGCCGCTGAGATTGGGGTCGGAAACAATTTCGAAACAGCGCGTTTCCTCTGCGGGAAGGGTATGAGGATTATCTGCACTGATATCAGGCAGCCGGAGGAAACCTTTGGAATCCGGTTTATTATTGATGATCTCTTCTCCCCGGATTACCGGCTCTACCGGGATGTGGACCTCATCTATGCTGTCCGCCCGGGCGAAGAGATGGTACCTGCCCTGATTGACCTTGCCGTCCGGACGAACTCTGATCTCATCGTCTATCACCTTGGTTTTGAAAAATCCGGTGGAGGGGGGGATATCATCAACTGCGGGGTGATCCTCCACCAGTACCATAAGGTCAGAAACCGTCAAAAAGTGTCTTTTGACTCGGTCTCTCGATGAGACCCTCCTCTCCGGAGGATTGGGGCTCGGGCGGTTCCCTGGAAACCGGGGCCTCTCTCCCCTGATCTTCAGGACCACTTTTCCGGGGTAATGCTGCCGTTTTTTCCTTTACCCGTTCACCAGTCTCCCGTTCCTTTTCCTGTCTCCTCTCCTCCTCCAGAAGGGTTTTTACCACTTTCGAAGCCCGGTTTTTGTCATGGATAAGGACGTTCAGCTCTTCGGCGTCAAGGGAAAAGTCACGGGCAAATTCAAAGGGATCCCTGTCAGCCAGCATGGAGAGCGATGTAAGGTATGCATCACGGAGGACGTGCTGGGACACATGGAGGCCCGTGGAGACTTTTTCAAGCATCCCCGCCCGGACAGACTTCTGTTTCCGGTAACTCCCCATCTTTTTCCAGCGCTCGGGAGGAACAATACGGGCGTGGATTCCGGAACCCGATGCCGCATCGGAAACCCCGAGAATCATCAGGGCGGATGCATACCGCCACAACGTGTAATACTGCTGTCGGTAGGTCCGCCCGATATAGGTATCAGACCGGGAGAGGCACCGGTACGCACGGGTGAAACCCTCAGGGTCCCTGATCTGGCCCAGATTGGCTTCAATCCACTGGGCCAGGGTGTCCGGTGTTTCATCAACCTCATAGGCAATTCTCATCAGCTCCTCCCCGGCGGTAACCCCGAATATGGAAGCAACCAGGTCAAACACTGATGAGCGTTCATCCTTCCGGGATGTTGCCACATCTGCCTGTTCAAGAGTGGTTTTTCCGATGGCTGCGGCCTCAAGCATGGTGATTGCTGCCCGCATATCCCCCCCTGCTGCTTCAGAGATGTCTTTTAAGGCTGATTCCGAACAGGTCCGGCGCTCACTGCTGCAGATGAAACGGAGCCGTGGAGCTATGGACCGGGCAGGAAGAGCCCGGAACTGGATCAGTTCACACCGGGAGCGGATCTCTGGCGGGATCTGGTAGAGATCATTGGCAATAAGGATTACCGGCTGCCTGGCCATCTTCAGCACGTCCAGGATAGCCCGTGCGCCGCCACGATCTGCTGTGCCGTGGAGGTTGTCTGCCTCGTCGAGGAGGATGACCTTTCTTCTCGCACCGGTAAGGCTCCGGGTCTGGCTGCCCGCCCCGGCTACCTTCTGGATGACCTCCTTTGTCCGCTGATCGCTGGCATTCAGCTCGATAACTTCCCAGAAGAGATCTTCAGCGAGGGCATAGACGCTCGAGGTCTTGCCGGTGCCCGGTTTGCCATAGAGCAGGAGGGGGCTGCTCTCCCATGTCCATGTCTGACCCCATTCCACCATCTGGCGTAGTGCCGTACTGTTACCGACAACCTCTGCAATATGCTTCGGGCGGTACTTTGAGGGCCAGTCCATGCTATCCCTTCGACCGTATATGAAATAAATTATCTCTGATGATGCCGAAATGGTTAGTAGATACCTAAAAACGGGGTTTCCATGGTTGTTAATGACTGCTCTACCGCCCGGATTGCCACTGCTGTCAGGGAGTACGAAGGTGTCCGGAGGAAGCATGCAATCGGTGAGATGGTCCGGGCAATCAGGATTGACTCTCCGGAGATCATCGCATCGTTTGGGGAGGATGCAGCAGTCATCGAACACGGGGATGAAGTGCTGCTCCTGGCCGCTGACGGGATCTGGAGCCGCCTCATGGAAGCAGACCCCTACTGGGCAGGGTACTGTGCCATTCTTGTAAATATCCATGATATTGCCGCTATGGGAGGGAAGCCCCTCGCCCTGGTGGATGTCTTCTCCATTTCAGACCCCCGTATCCAGAAGCAGGTCCTTTCCGGCATGCATGATGCTTCTCTCCAGTTCGGTGTACCCATTGTCGGGGGGCATCTCCATCCTGATACCCCCTACAGCGTTATCGATGTCGCAATTCTTGGTATAGCCAGGAAGGATGCAGTCATCTACAGCCATACCGCACAGGATGGTGACGCGGTTATCGTGGCCGTCGATCTGAGCGGAAGGGTACATCCCTCCTGTGTCCTGAACTGGGATTCGGTAACCATGAAATCAGCAGGCCAGGTCAGGTCCCAGGTCCGCCTCATGGAGCAGCTCGCCCGGGATAAGCTGGTCTCTGCAGGGAAGGATATCAGCAACCCGGGGGTTCTCGG
>Ga0209254_10003086_pt1 | contig 15214 bp, 13 predicted proteins | sample FrelakmetDIP11DI_FD_187148 | JGI IMG/M metagenome (GOLD analysis project Ga0209254, IMG submission 187148) | Freshwater lake sediment microbial communities from the University of Notre Dame, USA, for methane emissions studies - DIP11 DI (SPAdes)... | ecosystem: Environmental > Aquatic >...
GCGCGCCGAGCACCACCGACCCAGGCTCGGCCTATGGCCAAGCCAAGCGCATATCCGAGTACATGTGCTGCATGTACGGTCAGGTCTACGGCTTCAACGCGATGATAGCCAGGCTGTTTGCCTTCGTAGGCCCGTGCCTACCACTGGACGCCAATTTCGCGATCGGCAATTTCATTCGTGATGCCATGAGCGGCGGCCCTGTAAGAGTTTCGGGCGATGGCACACCGTTCCGCTCTTACCTTTATGCTGCGGACTTGGCAATCTGGCTCTGGACAATCATTCTGCGCGGTAGGATCGCGTACCCATACAACGTAGGCTCACAGGCTGCCTTGACTATCGAAGATCTCGCTCGGGCGGTGATTGCCGCCATCGCGCCGTCGGTGCCTGCCCTCATCGCCGTGCGGCCGACCTCTAACGAACCCGCGCCGCGGTACGTGCCGGATGTACGTCGCGCCGAGCAGGAACTCGGCCTGCGCCCGCTGATCCCACTGGATGAAGCCGTGCGGCGAACGGCCGCATGGCATGCCGCGACGTCTTCCCTGTGATGGTCGCTGTGTCGTAAACCGCATTCGAGGCCTGCCGTCATGACAGAGCGAGCCGTCGCAAACTTCTTCGTCAGGCTGGACAGCCCCGTGAGCGAAGTCATCTCCCGCATCGACCGCAGCGGCCGGGTCAGCCTTGCACTGGTCGTCGACGATGACTGCAGGCTGCTCAACACGCTGAGCGACGGCGACGTGCGCCGCGGGATCCTCGCGGGCCTCAGGTTGAACGATACCGCCGCCTCACTGCTTGCGATCAAGGCCAGGACGCCCTACCCCGTGCCCATCACGGCGCAGATCGGCACGCCGAAAAGTGAGCTGCTGTTCCACATGCAGAGCAATTCAGTGCGCCAAATCCCGCTGGTGGACGCGAGCGGCGCGGTGAAGGACATCGTGATCCTGAACGATCTGCTGCCGCAGGTTACCCGCAGGCTGCGGGCCGTGATCATGGCGGGCGGGTTCGGGACGCGCCTGCGACCGCTGACCGAAACCATGCCCAAGCCGATGCTGCCGGTATCCGGGCGCCCGGTCCTGGAGCACATCATCGAACAGTTGAGCGGCACCGGCATCCGCCAGGTTAACGTCACGACACACTACCAGGCGGAGAAGATCACGGAGCACTTCAAGGACGGCGCGGAGTTCGGCGTCGAGATCAACTACGTGCGCGAGGACGTACCGCTCGGCACGGGCGGCGCACTGGGCCTGCTGCAGCCGTCCGACGATCCACTGCTGGTCATCAACGGCGACGTGCTGACCCACGTCGACTTCCGCGCGTTGCACGCCTTTCACCAGGACAATCATGCCGATATGACCGTTGGCGTCCGGAGGTACGAGGTGAAGGTTCCGTACGGCGTCATCGACTGCGAGGGAGTGAATGTGAGCGGGCTGCGCGAGAAGCCAGACCTAGCGTTTTTTGTCAACGCCGGCATCTACCTGCTCGAGCCGCACCTACTCGGTTACGTCCCTGCAAACCAGCACATGAACATGACGGACCTAATCATGAAGCTGGTTGCGGCGGGCAAGTCCGTCGTGAGCTACCCGATTTGCGAGTACTGGATCGACGTCGGGCAGCACGATGACTACCGGCAGGCCCAGGAAGACGCTTCTAGCGGCAAGCTGGCCACCAGCAGGCCCACCCAGACCGCAGAGTCATGAGCACATGCCCGGAACACTGAGCACGCCGTCCACGCCGAAATCGCGCATGAGGCGCGACCTGGAAGCGCTCCTTGCGCAAGACGCCGGACAGATCAGGCGCAAATGCGCCGCATTGTTCGACCGGCTGCATCGGACCGATGCGCCGATCGTGCTGGCCGGCGCCGGGGCGCTGGGCCGCAAGATGCTCGCGGCTTTTGCGCGCCACGGGGTCACCGTTAGCTCCTTCGCCGACAACAACCAGGCCCTGCATGGAACCTGGGTCAACGGCGTGGAAGTACTCTCGGCCGCTGCGGCCGCACGCGCTTATGGCACAACCGCGACATTCATCGTCAGCGTTTTCGTCGGCTCAGGGGGCGTGCGGCAGCAGTTGCTAGATCTCGGTTGCACGAACGTGATGCCGTTCTACCCGGCACTCTGGAAGTATGCGGACGACCTGCTGCCTCATTACGTCTTTGATCTTCCGCACAAGGTGCTGGAGGCCGCCCCGCAAGTGCTGGCTGCATATGAACTGCTGGCCGACGATGCCTCGCGGGCGGAGTACCTCGCCAACGTCCGTTGGCGAATCGACCCCCAGTATAGCGACCTGCCGCCTCCGGCCGGACACGAGATCTACTTTCCACACGATCTCTTTGCGGTCCGAGATGACGAGGTGTTCGTCGACTGCGGCGGATTTGACGGCGACACCCTCGCCAGCTTTCTGCGGCGGACGCCGTCAGGGATCTGCGATGCGGTCGTGTTCGAGCCGGACCCGCGCAATTTCCGCAAGCTTGCGGCGTTCGTCGAGACGTTGCCTGCCTCGACGTCACAGGCGGTGGAGATGCACCAGGCCGCGGTGGGTTCCCACGAGAGCGTGCTCCGGCTGGAGACTCGCAGTTCGACGTCATCCTCGGTGAGCGGGACCGGCGAGACGGAGATTCCGTGCCTGGCGATCGACGCGACGCTGGGCGAGCGTGCGGCGACGTTCATCAAGATGGACATCGAGGGCGCCGAACCCGCCGCCATCGAGGGCGCAGCACGACAGATAAGGCTGCACCAGCCCCTGCTCGCGCTCTCCGCCTATCACAGCCAGGAGCACCTCTGGCAGTTGCCGCTGCAGGTCCATGCCCTGCATCCGGATTACCGCTATTTCATCCGGCACTATGCCGAAGAACCGGTCGACGCCCTGGTCGTGTACGCGGTCCCACCCGGGCGGTTCATCGTGCCTGCCGGGCGGCACTCGGGCAGCGCGGGCGGTCCGCCCGCAGGAGAACAGCAGGCGTGAGAGTTGCCGACTATGTGATGACCTTCCTAGCGCGGCACGGCGTGCAGGACATCTTCATGGTATCCGGCGGCGGCATCATGCACCTGGTCGACGCCGCTGGTCAGGCCGACGGCATGAATTACTGGTGCAACTACCACGAGCAGGCCTGTGGCGTCAGCGCCGAGGGCTACGCGCGCGTGACCGGCAAGCCGGGCGCGTGCCTTGCCACGGTCGGACCGGGCGCGTCGAACCTGGTCAGCGGCATCATCGGTGCGTGGGTCGACTCGATACCGTTGCTGGCAATCGTCGGCCAGGTGCGTCGCGACCTCGTTGCGGATTATTCACGGGTGCGGCAACGGGGTCCGCAAGAAGGCAACACCCTTGCGCTGGCCAGTCCGGTCACCAAGCTGGCGCTGACCGTTTCCGATCCGAAGATGGTCCGCCACGATCTCGAGCACGCCTGGCATGTGGCGACGAGCGGCCGACCGGGGCCGGTTCTGATCGAGATCCCGCTCGACATCCAGGGCAGCCTAATCGACGAGGCCGAACTGTGTGGCTTCGTCCCGCCCGCGCCCATGTCCGGGTCTGGTCGTCTGGCGGCGGAAGTCCGGCAGGTCGTTGAGGTCCTGCGCGCGGCCAAGCGTCCGCTCCTCCTCGGCGGCAGCGGCGTTCGACTCGGTCACGCCGAAGCGCTGTTCAACGAGGTGGTCGACAAGCTGCGGATTCCGGTGGTGCTGCCCGACGCCGCGAAGGACCTGCTGCCCGAAGACCATCCGGGCAATCTCGGCATTTTTGGCACGGCCGGGCAGCGCCGGGCCAATTTCGCCGTGCAGAACTCAGACTGCCTGCTCAGCCTCGGGGCTGGTCTATGCGTGAAGAAGGTCGGCTTCAATTACAGGGGCTTCGCCCCCAAGGCCCGCAAGATCGTCGTCGACATCGACGTAGGGCAGTTGCTGCATCAGGCGGTGCGACCCGATATTCCGGTGCTGGCCGACGTGCGCGAGTTCCTGCAACTGCTCTCGCGGGAACTGGACGCCAATCCTATCGACCCACCGCCGCGCTGGCTCGCCGCGTGCGCCATGTGGAAGGCCAAGTATCCGCTGATCGTGCCGGACTACTTCGACGATCGTAACCACGTCAACAGCTACGTGTTCGTGGACCGCCTGTCCGACGCTCTCGGTCCGTCGGACGTCATCGTCGGCGGCAGCGGACTCGACACCGTCAGCTGCATCCAGGCGCTTAAGGTCAAGCAGCGGCAACGTTTCTTCACCAGCATCAACTGGGGCTCCATGGGCTGGGACCTGCCCATGGCTGTCGGCGCCTGCATCGCGAACGGCCGTCGGCGGACTGTGTGCGTGACCGGCGACGGCAGCGTGCAGCTCAATCTGCAGGAGCTGATGACGATCAGGCAGTACCGCCTGCCAATCAAGCTGTTCGTATTCAACAACCAGGGCTACGCCAGCATCCGCAGTACCCAGCAGGCGTTCTTCGATGGACGGCTGGTAGGCTCACACCCCTCGTCCGGCGTGACCTCGCCCGACTTTGCGAAACTGGCTGCAGCCTACGGCCTGCCCTTCCTGCACATCGAGAACAACGACGCGGTCGAGGCGACCCTGCAGGAGGCACTCGCGCTCGAAGGCCCGGTGCTGTGCGAGGTGAACATTTCCCCGGAACAGGGGATTACGCCGAAAGCATCGTCGTTCCGGCGCGCGGACGGGACGTTCGAGTCCAGGCCGCTCGAGGACATGGCGCCGTTCCTGCCGCGCGAGGAGATCGCCGGGAACATGAGCCTGTTCGACGACGAAGGTCCGTAAGGGCAACCGCTGATGCGCGTACTCATCGCCGGATTCGGCAGTATCGGGCGGCGCCATTGCGCGAACCTGCGGCAGCTCGCGCCCGCCGCGGAGATCCTGGTTCTGCGGCGCCACGGCGTCGAGTCCGATGCGGCACTGGCAGGCGCTCGGGTCGTCTGCTCGCTAGACGAAGCACTGTCGTTCGCACCGGATGCGGCAATCATCGCATCCCCGGCAACGTCGCATGTCAGCGATGCGCTCGCACTTGCCCGGCACGGCGCGCACCTGCTGGTCGAGAAGCCGCTGTCGCATTCCCTCGACGGCGTCGACGAGCTGATCCGGGAGTGCCAGCAGCGTTCGGTGGTCCTGATGACTGCCTACAACCTGCGGTTCTACGAGCCCCTGCAGCGACTGCGGGAGGCGCTGCAGACCGGCGAGATCGGGCGCGTCATGAGCATCCGCGCGGAGGTGGGCCAGTACCTGCCGCTGTGGCGACCGGGCACGGACTACCGGCAGAGCGTCAGCGGTCGGCACGAACTCGGCGGTGGTGTAATCCTCGAGTTGAGCCACGAGATCGATTACGTGCGGTGGCTGTGCGGCGAGGTCGTCGAGGTCTACTGCCAGTCGGGACACCTGAGTGACCTTGAAATCGACGTCGAAGACGTCGCCGGGATACTGCTCCGATTCGCCAGCGGGGCAATAGGCAGCGTGCACCTCGACATGGTGCAGCAGCCGATGCACCGGGGCTGCCGGGTCGTGGGCACACACGGCACATTGCTCTGGGACGGCGTCACGCACCGCGTACAGCAGTGGACCTCGCGCACAGCAGTCTGGCGCGACCTGCACCCGGCCACTCCCGTCGAGCGCAACACGATGTTTGTCGCCGAATTGCAGCACTTCCTCGACTGCGCCCGGGGCGCATGCGCCCCGGGCGTCAGCCCGGCAGATGGACGGCGGGTCCTGGAAATTGCGCTGGCCGCAAAGGCATCGGCCGAGCAGTCGCGACCTGTGCAACTCTGACAGGGGAAGCATCAATCATGCGGACATTGAAGGAACTGCAGGACCTGACGGGGCGGACTGCATTGGTCACCGGCGGATCGGGTCACATTGGCAGCGCGGTTGCCGACGGGCTCGCGGAACTGGGTGCCCGGGTCGTAATTCTCGACACGGACCAATCGGCATGCGAGGCCACGGCGCAATCGATCCGCGAGCGGCGACAGGCCGACGTGGTCGCCCTTGTCACCGACTTGTCCAGGGAAGCAGAGGTGCGACAAGTCCCGGCGCAGGTGCTCGACCGCTGCGGCCGTCTGGACGTACTCGTCAATTGCGCCGCGATGGTCAGCAGCCGGGAACTCGGCGGCTGGACAACCCCCTTCGCCGAGCAGCGGGTCGAGCCGTGGCGACAGGCGCTCGAAGTGAACCTCACGGCACCCTTTCTTCTCGCGCAACTGTTTGCGCCGACGCTCAAGGCCAGCGGTCACGGCTCGATCGTAAACATCGGCTCGCTGTACGGCGTGGCCGGTCCCGACATGGGACTGTACGAGGGCACTCCGATGGGCAACTCGGCCGCCTATGCCGCCAGCAAGGGCGGCTTGCTGCAGTTGACCCGATGGCTGGCGACCGTACTGGCGCCGGAAATCCGCGTCAACGCCGTGAGTCCGGGCGGCGTCTGGCGCAACCAGCCCGCGGCCTTTGCGGCACGCTACTGCGCCAGGACGCCGCTGCAGCGCATGGCCAGCGAAGAAGACTTCAAGGGCGCGATCGCTTTCCTGGCATCCGACCTGTCCGCCTACGTGACCGGACAGAACCTGATGGTGGATGGCGGCTTCACCGTCTGGTAACCCGCGGCAGATGCAAGCAACAGCGACCGATACCTGCGAACTCTGTGGCGGCGACCAGTTCGAGTTGCTGCACCGGCAGGCTTTCGTCCTGCCCGGCAACAAGCCAACGCATTACGACGTGTCGTACTGCATCAGCTGCGGCTTCGTCATTGCCCGCAACGTGCCGGCAGCCGAGATCTACGAGGCGTACTACGCGGGCAATACCCGCTACACGTACGAGGGCAGCAAGAACGTCTCCCCTGCGCTTGCCAAGGTGCACCAGGACAGCTTCAGGTTCGTCGACCGGTACCTGTGTGCGCATACACCACCGCGACGCGGCCGGTCAGCGCGAGTCCTCGATGTCGGCTGCGCCACGGGACTGCTGCTTGCCTGCTTCAAGGAGGCAGGATACGACTGCGTGGAGGGAATCGACCCTGCGCCCGAGTGCAAGCCGCTGGCCCAGCGCCTGTATGGAGTGAAGGTCGACACCGCCACCGTATCCGGCTTCGCGCCGGACCGGCCGTACGACGTGGTCTGCCTGTCGAGCGTACTCGAGCACCTGCCAGCCGCGGCGGCTGCGCTGGAGCGGATCACGGCCTGGGTAGCCCCTGGCGGACTGTTGTTTGTGATGGTCCCCGACGCCGAGAATTTCGGCGCCGACATGAAGGAGCCCTTCCTCGAGTTCTCAGTGGAACACATCAAGTTCTTCACGCGCAGCAGCCTCGAGCGCCTGATGGCGAATGCCGGTTTCGCGCTTGAGGAGCAGCAGAGTGACGCAGTAACCATCAACGGCACGATTTTTCCGGCCATCCGCGCGCTCTATGTCCGCCGACCGCCCGCGCCGGCCGCGCTGCAGCGCACTAGCAGCGTGGCGCCGCTAGTGGATTACGTGGCCCGCTCCCGGGATAAGCTCGCGGCCGTGGCGCGCACCATCGACGACCTTGCACGGACGCAGGAGCCGGTCGTCGTCTGGGGAGTCGGCTCCTTGACAGCACGGCTCATGGCCACCACGGCCATGCAGCGCATGAACACCGTCGGCTTCGTGGACAGTGCGTCGGGCCTGCATGGCCAGCGGTTCCAGGGGCAGGAAATACGCGCGCCCGCCTCGCTTGCCGGCCAGAACCATACGGTCCTGGTGGCGAGCTTCGTCTGGGCGGAGGCCATACGACGGACACTGCTGGACGATTTGTCTTACCGTGGAAGGATAGTGACGCTCTGACGGCGACGGCATCATTGCCTTGCTGCCAGATGAGCGAACGGAGGTCGAGCGGATGGCTTTTATCAGTGTAGTGAGCGGTGCCTACAACGAAGAGGACAACGTCGAGGAACTGTATCAGCGCATAGTCCGCGTATTCGCCGAGCAGCTGCCGGAGCACACCTTCGAAATCGTCGTGGCGGACAACGCATCGACGGACCAGACCGTCGCGGTGCTGAAGCGGCTCGCTGCGCAGGACAAGCGCCTGAAGGTCATCGTCAACAACCGGAATTTCGGGCACATCCGCTCTGGCTACCACGCCATGCTGCAGGCCGGCGGCGATGCCGTCATCGCTATGGCGTCAGATCTGCAGGATCCGCCCGAGATGATTCCGCAGTTCGTCCGCAAGTGGGAGGAAGGCCAAAAGATCGTCCTAGCGCAGAAGGTGAACACCGAGGAATCGCTGGTCTTCGCCACGGTGCGCCGGGCCTATTATGCAATCGTAGGCCGCCTCTCCGAGATCGAACTGGTGGACAACGCGACCGGATTCGGTCTGTACGACCGGCGCGTGATGGAGGACATCCGGCGCATCAACGACCCGTACCCATACTTCCGCGGTCTCATCTGCGACCTGGGCTACGACCGCGCGCTTATCCCGTTCACGCAGCCGGCCCGCAAGCGGGGCTTGACCAAGAATAACTTCTACACGCTGTGGGACATCGGCATGCTCGGCATTACGAATCACTCGAAAGTGCCGCTGCGGCTGGCCACGTTCGTGGGGTTCGGGATTGGCTTGCTCAGCTTCCTGGTGGCACTGGTGTACCTGGTCTTCAAGCTGATGTTCTGGTCGAGTTTCCAGCTCGGCACTGCACCGCTGGTCGTCGGCATGTTCTTCATCGGCGCAGTGCAACTGGTCTTCGTAGGCCTGCTCGGCGAGTACATCGGTTCGATCCATACGCAGGTGCTGCGACGGCCGCCGGTCATCGAGCGCGAGCGAATCAACTTTGACTAGCGCACCGGACGACCTGCCCGCTTTGCTCGGCCGGCTCGGGCACGCGATCGACGGGATCTCCGGACCATGGCCAGAGGCCCTGTTCCTATTTGTCAGCCGCATAACTCCGCTGGTGAACGTGGACCTGCTGGTTCAGGACGCGTCAGCCCGGACGCTGCTGACGTGGCGCAGCGACGATTTCTACGGACCCGGTTGGCACGTCCCGGGCGGCGTTATCCGCTTCCAGGAGAGCGCTGCCGCGAGGATACGCAGGGTCGCAGACCTCGAACTCGGCACGAGCGTCGAGTTCGACGCTGCGCCGCTCTTCGTGCACGAGTACATCGCCCATGACCGTCGGGACCGTGGGCATTTCGTGTCCCTGCTCTACCGGTGCCGGCTGCTCAGCAACCCGGACCCCGCGCTGGAACACCGCCAGGGGGAGCCGCGCGCAGGACAGTGGCGGTGGCACGCCGGGTGCCCGGCGGACTTAATTCCCGAGCAGCGTGCCTACTCGACGTTCCTGGGCTGACGGAGCCGCGATGTCACGGCTGTCGCTCTGCAACCTGACGCGCCACATCCCTCCGGGGCAACTGGGCCGGTACCTCGTCGTCGGCGTCTGGAACACAGCGTTCGCCTACGGGACGTTCGCGCTGCTGACTTGGTGGCTCGGCCGCTACGTCCCGGCCAGCTACCTGGCGGCCAGCCTGCTGTCGAGCGTGCTGAACATCACCGTGTCCTTCCTCGGCTACAAGTGGTTCGTGTTCCGGACGCAGGGCCATTACTTCCGGGAATGGCTGCGCTGCCTGATGGTCTACAGCGGGTCGATCGCATTGGGGCTGCTCGCACTTCCTCCGACCGTCTACGCGATGACTGCAGTCACCGGCAGCCCGACAGCGGCGCCTTACATCGCCGGCGCGCTGGTCCTCGGCACGCAGGTCGTCATCAGCTTCCTCGGGCACAAGCGGTACACGTTCGCAGCGATCGCCCGCAGCGACGATGAGGTCCGGCGACCATGACCTCAATCCACTGATATGCGGCAGGCGACGTTGGGCAAAATTCGATCCTGGTATGCACAAACGGAGCTACGACAGTGCAAAAGATCCTGATCACCGGGGCAGACGGTTTCATCGGCTCACACCTGACCGAAGCCCTGGTGCGCGCCGGCTACAATGTCCGCGCCTTCGTCCTCTACAACTCGTTCAATTCGCTCGGCTGGCTGGATCATTGCGACGCCGACGTGCAAGGTCGCTTCGAGGTCTTCGCCGGGGACGTCCGCGACCCGAACGGGGTGCGCGCAGCCATGCAGGGATGCGATGCGGTGCTGCACCTCGCCGCGCTGATCGCGATCCCCTACTCGTACCACTCGCCGGACACCTACGTCGACACCAACATCAAGGGCACCCTGAACGTGCTGCAGTCTGCCCGCACGCTCGGCGTGGCCAGGATCCTTCATACATCCACCAGCGAGGTGTATGGCACGGCGCGGCAGGTTCCAATCACCGAGGAGCATCCGCTGCAGGGACAGTCGCCCTATTCGGCCACGAAGATCGGCGCGGACCAGATCGCGCTCTCGTTTCACAAATCGTTCGCAACGCCCGTCTGCGTCGTGCGACCGTTCAACACCTACGGCCCGCGGCAGTCGGCCCGCGCGGTGATACCCACGATCATCACCCAACTCGCCAGCGGCGCGCACCGCATCCAGCTTGGCGCAGTGCATCCGACGCGCGACTTCAACTTCGTATCCGACACGGTGAGTGGCTTCATGGCGGCACTACGCTCCGATCGCGGCATCGGCGAGGTCATCAATATCGGCAGCGGCTTCGAGATCTCGATCGGTGACACCGCGCGCCTGATCGCCGAAGTCATGGGCGTCGAGATCGAGATTGCGACCGATGAACAGCGCATGCGCCCGGCAAGCAGCGAGGTGGACCGCCTCTGGGCCTGCAACGCCAAGGCACGCGAGCTGCTGGGCTGGCAACCGAAGTACGGCAGCGTCGCCGGCCTGCGCAAGGGACTGGCCGAGACGGTCGCCTGGTTTCGCCGGCCGGAAAACCTGTCGCGGTACAAGCCCAGTATCTACAATATCTAGCCCGCGCGCTGCGCCCCGCCTGCGCAACTCAAGACCACCGACAGGCAAGCAATGCCCGAAATCAACATCGCCGGCCGTCGCGTCGGCCCGCAACACCCGCCCCTAGTCATTGCCGAAATCGGGATCAATCACGAAGGCAGCCTCACGACCGCTTTCGAGATGGTGGATGCAGCGGCGCGAGCCGGCGTCGAGGTCGTCAAGCACCAGACCCATGTGGTCGAAGACGAGATGAGCGCTGCGGCGAGGCGCGTCATCCCCGGCAATGCCGATGAGTCGATTTATGACATCATGGCCCGCTGCGCGCTTTCGGAGCCGGACGAGCGCTCGCTCAAGGCTTACGTCGAATCGCGCGATATGCGCTTCATCAGCACTCCGTTCTCCAGAGCGGCGGCCGACCGGCTAGAGCGCATGGGCGTGGCGGCCTACAAGATCGGCTCCGGCGAGTGCAACAATTACCCGCTGCTGAAGCACGTCGCCGGGTTCGGCAAGCCGATCATCCTCAGCACGGGGATGAACACGATCGCCAGCGTCGGCAAGGCCGTCGAGATCTTCGAGGAGCGCGGCGTTCCGTATGCGCTCCTGCACACGACGAACCTCTATCCGACACCGCCGCACCTCGTGCGCCTGGGCGCGATGGTCGAGTTGGCGCGGGCGTTCCCACGCGCCGTCATCGGGCTGTCCGACCACACGGTCGACAATATCGCCTGCCTCGGTGCCGTGGCACTGGGCGCGAGCATCCTCGAACGTCACTTCACCGACCGGATGGATCGCACCGGCCCCGACATCGTCTGCTCGATGGATGTCGAAGCCTGCCGGGCGCTAATCAAGAGCAGCCGGACGCTGCACCTGGAACTTGGCGGTACCAAAGGCCCCACACCCGAAGAGCAGGTGACCATGGATTTCGCGTTCGCGACGGTCGTGACCATCGCGCCGATCCGGCAGGGCGAGCGATATACGACGGCGAACGTCTGGGTCAAACGGCCGGGTACCGGCGAACTACCGGCCGAGCGCTATGACGACGTGCTCGGCAAGGTGGCCATCCACGACCTGCCGCCGGACACGCATCTGCGCTTGACTGACGTGGCGTGGTGACGGCTCCGGCACACAACATCCTGGTGACCGGTGCCGCCGGGTTTCTCGGTCGCGCCGTCATCGAACAGCTGGCTCTGCTGGGGCGGCCGGCCACCGGGGTAACCCGGCGTGCGTTGCCGGAGATGCGGCAGGTAGCGGACTATGCCGACACGCCGGCGGCGAGCGTGATCATCCACCTGGCCGAGGAAGCGGATCGCGCCGTGGTGAACCGGCTTGGCGACGCCTACGCGGACGATGCGGCACGGATCATGCGCAATATGGTGTCACGCGCCGACCGGGTCGTGTATGCGTCATCCGGGATGGTCTACGGCGACGACAACGATGCACCCTGCACACCCGCGACACGAGTGCGCGCCAGCGACACCTACAGCCAGTCGAAGCTCCGCAACGAGGGCGTTGCGCTCGCTGCCGGCGGCACGGCGATGCGCCTCGCCAACCTCTTTGGCAGCGGCATGGCGGCGACGAACGTCGTCTCCGACATCGCGCGCCAGCTCGGCGCGGCAGGGCCACTGCGAGTCCGGGACGACACGCCGGTGCGTGACTTCCTCGGTGTGCAGGACGCGGCGCGCGCCATCGCCCTCGCCGCCATCGCTGACTGCACCGGGACGTACAACGTCGGCTCCGGCACCGGCCTCTCGATCAGGCAACTCGCCGGAATTGCACTCGCGGCAACGGGACAGTCGGGTCGCGAGATCGTGGCGAGCCAACCCTCGTCGCGCCGATCCGTCAACATCCTCGACGTCGCCGACACACGGCAGCACCTCGGCTGGGGGCCCACGCCCACCGCGGCGGAGCAACTCGCAACCTTCTTTCGCCTCGGAGCAGGTCTTGGCCAATAACAAGCGAACCATCGCAGTCTTTACAGGGAATCGCGCGGAATACGGGCTGCAGTACCCGATCCTCAAGGCCGTGCGGGAGCACCCTGAGCTCGAGTACCGCCTGCTGGTATCCGGCGCTCATCTGGAAGACAACTTCGGCCGTACGCTCGACGAGATTCGTGCCGACGGGTTCCGCATTGACCGGGAAGTGAAGATCGAGATGAGCGGCGATTCGCGCATCGCCACCGCCCAGGCCATCGGTTCCGGCGTGATGGCGATCAGCTCGGCGCTCCAGGAGTTCAGTCCGGACGTCGTCGTCGTCTACGCCGACCGCTTCGAGGGCTTCGCCGCCGTGATCGCGGCGAGCCAGATGAACATCCCGACCGCTCACATCGAGGGCGGCGACCTGACGGAAGGCGGCGCCCTCGACGACTCGGTGCGCCACGCGATGACCAAGCTGGCGCACCTGCACTTCACGACGAACGAGCAGGCGACAAACAGGATACTCGGCATGGGCGAGGAGCCTTGGCGGGTGCACACCGTCGGCTTCCCCGCCATCGACCTGATCTCCGAGGGCCGCTACGCGACGCCCAAGGAAGTCACACGACTACTCGGCCTCGACCTCGCGCGACCCATCGTGCTGTTCACGCAGCACCCGGTTACCACGGAGTTCGAACTCGCGCAGGCGCAGGTGCTGCCGTCGCTCGATGCGCTCCGCGTGCTCGCGGCGCAGGGCGTACAGGTGGTCGCGACGTATCCCAACAACGATGCCGGTGGCCGCACAATTATCGTCGCACTGAACGCGCTCGAAAGCGAGCGGATCCCGCGGGTACAGGTCCATCGGTCACTGGGCAGACATCTTTACCACGGCGTACTCGCGCTCGCGCGTGATACGGGGATCCGTGTTGCCTGCGTCGGCAACTCATCCTCCGGCATCAAGGAGTCGCCTGCCTTCGGGTGTCCGACGGTGAACATCGGTTCACGCCAGGAAGGACGCCTGCGTGGCTCAAACGTGCTGGATGTGGGCTACGACGCGGCAAGCGTCGTGGACGCCGTCAATTGCTGCCTGCACGACGCCGAGTTCCGCCGCACGGCGCACACGACCGAGAATCCTTATTACCTCGGCGACGCGGGCAGGAAGATCGCAGCCGTGCTGGCGGAGGTACCTCTGAACCAGGCGCTGCTGCGCAAGTCCATGACCCTCAAGGGCGAACGACGCGACGGCTGGTTCCGCTGACGCGCCCTCGGCCATGCCCCTCGACCGCGGGTCGACCGCTTACACCGCGGTCGCCGACTCGATGACCGCGTTGGCCGCGAACTCCAGGTGCTGAGCTGACAGTCCGGGGTAAACGCCGATCCAGAACGTATTGTTCATCACCAGGTCGGAGCACTCGAGGCTGCCGTTGACTCGGTGCGGCCTGGCGGCGAAGTAGGGCTGGCGCAGCAGGTTGCCGGCGAACAGCTGTCGCGTGCCGACCCGCCGGCGGTTGAGGTGCCGGACCACCGATTCCCGTTCCAAGCCGGAACCCGGCCGAACCGTGATCGGAAAGCCGAACCAGCTGGGATCGCTGCCCGGCGTGGCTGCAGGCAGCAGCAGTTTGTCTGCGACGGCAGCCAGCCGGTCGTGCAGGTAGCGGAAGTTCTGCTTGCGGGTCTCGACGAAGCCGTCGAGCCGGTCTAGCTGCGCCACCCCCACCGCCGCCTGCATGTCCGTGATCTTCAAGTTGTAGCCGAGATGCGAGTAGGTGTACTTGTGGTCGTAGCCCTTCGGCAGCTGGCCCAGCTGCCACTTGAAGCGCTTTCCGCAGGTATTGTCGCGTCCGGGCGCGCAGTAGCAGTCCCGGCCCCAGTCGCGCATGGACTCGACCACCCGCTTCAGGACCTCGTCGTCCGTGAACACCGCGCCGCCCTCGCCCATCGTGATGTGGTGTGCGGGATAGAAGCTAAGCGTGCCAAGGTGACCGAAGGTGCCCACCTTGCGGCCCTGGTAGGTCGAGCCCAGTGCGTCGCAGCAGTCCTCGACCAGCCAGAGTCGATGACGCTTGACGATACTCATCACGGCCGCGAGGTCGAAAGGATTGCCGAGCGTGTGGGCGATCATGATCGCCCGGGTCCTGGGCGAGATCGCCGCCTCGATCCGGCTCACGTCGATGTTGTAGGTGGGCAGCGAGACGTCCACGAACACCGGCACGAGACTATTCTGCAGGATCGGATTGACGGTCGTGGGAAACCCTGCCGCCACCGTAATCACCTCGTCACCGGGCTGCAGTGCGCGGTCGCCAAGCAGGTGGGAGGTCAGCGCGCTCAGTGCGAGCAGGTTAGCGGACGATCCCGAGTTGGTCGTGAGCACGTGCTTGCGGCCGAGGAAAGCCCCAAGCCGCGACTGAAACAGGTCGTTGAAGCGGCCGGTCGTCAGCCAACCGTCGAGCGACGCGTCGACGAGATGCTCGAACTCGGGTGCGCCGATGACCTTGCCGGAAGG
>Ga0209254_10003087_pt1 | contig 15212 bp, 22 predicted proteins | sample FrelakmetDIP11DI_FD_187148 | JGI IMG/M metagenome (GOLD analysis project Ga0209254, IMG submission 187148) | Freshwater lake sediment microbial communities from the University of Notre Dame, USA, for methane emissions studies - DIP11 DI (SPAdes)... | ecosystem: Environmental > Aquatic >...
TCAAAAATGTGCTCATTTTCTATCACAGGCACGGGTAATCTTTTCTAAAACAGTTTCACACCATCATCAGTTCTCTCTTCTTTTTTGAATCAGTCAGGAACTGAAATCAGGGAATCCTCCTGGTGCGAGAGGAAAAATTCGATAGTCAAGATTAACAAAGCTGTAGATTTTGACCTGCACTACCATCATACATCAAGTCTGAATATGATGCGGGGAAGGAGGGAGAGTGCATCCATATCCGCAAAGTATTTTCATCCCGGAAAAATAATCTTACTTCCCAAAAAAAGAGAAAGTGCGTATCTTTTTTCTTCTTTGTGCTTTTTATCATCTTCTTGATTCCGGCATTTAACTCAGTAAACCATTGCTCACGTTCATCATAATCAGCTGGCAAACCCGCACGAGTGCGCTGAAGTAGTGCCCATTCTCGGTGACGGTTGGATGGTGCGACGGTCACTACTCGCCAGACTCATGGATCATTTACCAGGAGGAGGATGAGTACAAGAAATTCATCCCGTCCTTCATCAGGACTGGTTCATATCCTGGTAATTTGTCGCAATGTCCTTCTAAGGAATACGAGAACGTTATACGTAATAAAATAAAAAATATAGGTTAATTTATCGTTAAACCTCTCTCGTGACTTCAGGTAGAAAGAGGGGTTAATAAAAGAGATCTCCACCATCGGGAACTGGAATACATTGAGCTGGATTTTTGATGCAAGCGTGATCATCGTTGTATCTGAGGTGAACAGGTTTTCAATCTCGAGTCCACAGCTGATACCCCCTTGCTTTTGCGCAAGGAATAGCCCCATGAGAAGGATTCGTTTCAATCCCATCGTTTCAGCACGAACAACGATATCATGCCACTGCAAATCCGGATGATTCGAGACCGTGTATATGAGGTCGGCAAGCCATTCCAGGTTCTGCCATGCATGCTTAAGCCCGTGAAAACACAATACAATGACCAGATCCTCAGGAGACAATGTCTTAACCATACGGTCGTTGAGGGAAACAGGGAGAGATCGGTCCCAGAGCTGATCCATATCAAGAGGAACAACAAACAATCGTTCGATGATCTTCCAATGGAGTTCCAGAATATCATCATGGAACGTGAAATGGAGATTCTTTCCCTGAATAATTTTAAATATTCTCATTATACTCATCTGACCCGGATCAGTCAGGATATACCCTTGATCGGTCAGGATCCGGTATGCCCGGGAAAGGTCATTGGGATGAATAAGAACATCCAGATCACAGAAACTCCGCATCGAGAAATCCCCATACGCCTGAACCGCCAGTACAGGCCCCTTGAAGGGCATGGCCTCGACACCTGAACCGGCAAGGAGGTCGAGAACCTTAAGGAGGTTCTGTGCCAGCCGGATGTTCCTGATGGCATTTGCCATGAAAAGCGTTCTGAGTGTCGAAAGTTCGTCCACAGGAACGAGATCTGCCATCTCTCCTTTCAACCGCTTGTAAAGGAGAGGAAGAATACCGTGCCGGATTGCAGTCTCCCGTACATTACCCCAGTCAACCCCTGAAGTGAGGATCTCAGCCACCCGCTGGTCTTTCGTAGGGTCAACCCGGATTGCCCAGAGAAGTACTTCCTGTTCAGGAGTGTATTGAGGGTCTTGAGAGGGTTCCATAACTGGTTACCTGGATAGAGGGCTCCGGTCTCTTGCTTTCGTCCAGGAGTCCGAACCTGATATTACGAAGATATTATCCCGAAAAGATATGCAGTTGTTCATTTGTCAGACAATTTCTTGTGGTTGTATCCCGCTTCCGGCTTTGCAGGTTTGTCCTGGTAGTGTTCAGCCTGCGTCCTGAACAGGAAGGAATACCGTCCATTCAGACGGAGAAGCTCCTCGTGACTCCCCTGCTCAATAATACGTCCCTTATCAAGCAGGTAGATGCGGTCTGCCATCTGTACGGTAGAGAACCGGTGGCTGATTATCACCGCACTCCGCCCTTCAAGGAGATTCCGGAAGTTCCTGAAAAGTTCCGCTTCGGCCAGAGGGTCAAGGGAACTGGTGGGCTCATCCAGTACGACGATCCCTGAATCGCGGAAGAAAGCCCGCGCAAGGGCAATCTTCTGCCATTCGCCTTCGCTCAGTTCCTGGCCCCCGGAAAACCAGTGGCCTAGATTGGTATCATACCCCTCCGGGAGGCTGCGGATGACGGGATCAGCCCCGGATCGATCTGCCGCCGCAGCGATCCGGGCAGGATCCGGCTCTCGTTCGCTATCACCAACCCAGATGTTTTCAGCGGCTGACAGATAGTAATGGACATAGTCCTGGAAGATGACGCTGATCTCCTTTCTCCAGGCAACCGGGTCAAAGTCACGGAGATCGATACCATTCACGGTAATTGTCCCGTTATCCGGGTCATACAGGCGACAGAGTAATTTGATGAGCGTGGTCTTGCCGGAGCCATTCTCTCCGACCAGAGCTACGACTTCACCGGGATGTATAGCGAGATTTATCCCTGCTAAGACGTCCTTCTTTCCTCCGGCGTACGAGAAATGAACGTTCTCGAACTCGACTGTCTGGGTGAGGGGTTTGGGTACGGGAACCGGATGAGCTGGTGCCAGGATAGCGGGCTTGAGATCAAGGAACTGGTAAAAGTTCGTAAGAAAGAGATTGTCCTCGTACAATCCGGCAAGGCTACTCAGAATGACCTGGATAAATCCAAGACCGAGCTGGAACGCCATAAAGTACATAACCAGGTCACCGATGGTGATCGCACCCGTCAGGCCTGCATACGCGATGAATGCGAAGGATCCGAACAGGGCGATAATAGCAATCGCCTGGGAGAAGAGATCGGCCACCGTGCGATACCGGGCCAGGCTCATTCGTCCTTTCAGGAGATCGCTCCTGAGGTCCCGGAACCGTGTGCGAAAGAGTGACCCGAGGTTGAAGAGCCGGACTTCCTTGGCATGATCGGAATCCGTCAGCACCCAGTGATAGTACCAGGCCTGCCGGTCGGTCTCTGTCTTGTCCTGTTCGAAGCGATACCGGGCGCGGGCATAATAATACCGTACCAGGGCCGCCGGGATTGCTGCTGCAAAGAGAATCAGGGCAATGAACCAGCTGAACGTAATAATGAGCACGACAACGCCAAGAAGCGAGATCACATTCTGTCCCATCTGTACCAGCCCGTTGACGATGCGGGTCGGACGATACGGGGCTTCCTCCTGGGCACGGTGGAGGGTGTCATAATAGCTCGTGTCCTCGTAGTATTCGAGGTCGACGGTGATCGACTGTGCGTGAAGAATATCCGATACCCCGTCTGTCACGATCATGGACTGTGCTTCTGATGACAATTCAGAGAGGGAACGGGCAAGAGCAAGAACAAGGGCGATGACAGCCGCAATCACAATGTAGAGCAGCACCTGGGGGAATGCGGCTGCGGGTTCGGGAGTTGCGAGTCCTGCGGTGACCGAGTCCACAATGAGCTTGGTCAGGAACAGGGCAGCGATGGGGAGGATCCCCAGGATTACCACGAGGAGCACATTGATGGCTGTCCACCCCGGAGCCATCGTCCAGACCAACCGTAACGCCCGGAGGAGCGTATGACGGAAGGTAGAAATCTTCAGGAGAGGGGGAGGATTGGTCGTCATCGGGAAGACCCGCTCCTCTTCTCGATTGCGTGTGCCCGGGCATGAGCAACCTCACAGAAATAGGGGCACCAGGCATCCATCCGCTCCGATTCAAGATAGGCATGTGCGGGACACCACAGGCAGAGGTTGATGATAGGACACTTTCTGCACTTCTCTAAAAACTCCCTGTCTGCAGACCGCATAGTGCGAACCGAGGGTGTAAAAATATTCCATGCCTCGGCCAGGGTTCCTTTCCGGAGATCATAGATGCAAGCCGGATGTGCGAGAGATGAACAGAGACGGAAATACCCGTCATATGTTACGTCGAAACTCGCATTTCCTGCCCCGCAATGAAACAGGTGGTCGCAGTTGATATGTTCGAATTCGGGAACGATGAGATCCCCGCACCCTTTTACCAGAGCCTCAGCCCGATCAGGATCTGCCTGTTCAAGAGCAACGATCTCGGCTGGGGAGAGTCGTTCGGCGATGATCTCAGCATTGCGTTGTGTGTCCCGGTCAAACCGGAGGTGCAGAAGTGGATCGAAACGAAAATAATCTGAGGTATATATACGACAGAACCGTGCGATTTCCGGAAGTTCATGCATATTGGATCGGAGCGCCATGGCCTTCAGGGTGACCTTGATTCCGCCTTCGATGAGGAGATCAAGGCCTCTCCTGAAGGCTGCGTAAGAGCCCGGTCGGCGGCTCACCATCTCATAAGTCTCTTTTGTGGCACCATATACCGTCACCTCGACATCACGGGGCGGATACTGTCTGAAAAGGTCTATATGGTCATTGGTGAGCAGGCAGGCATTGGTAAAAACAGAGACAAGCAGACCCTTTCTCTTCAGTGTCAGATAAATATCAAAAAAATCATCCCGCAGGAGGGGTTCGCCTCCGGTAATGAGACACCAGAGGGCACCAAGGTCGACGGCCTGGTCGGCGATGGCACCAATCTCGCCGCAGGTCAACTCTTTTCCCGCTGCCTTCCTGTCTCCTGCGGGAAGGTTGATGTAACAATGACGACAGTCGTTGTTGCAGCGTGCGGTCACTTCAAGGGAAAAGGAAAAAGGAACTCTTCGCTCTTTTGTACGATCCCAGAAGGCGAACTGAGGAAGGGGAATCTCTTGTGCGTACTCTTCTGTCAATGCCTCCTCACCGCCTTATAAACTGAATATATCCTTGTAATCAGATTAAGGAATCCATGCTGAATCCTGAAATAGATCCTGGCTGCCCCGGAAAAACGTCGGATATCCGGCCAGAATAGGGAGAAACCGTTTCTTTCAACTCTGGTGACCACACCAAGAATGTTGGACAGGGGGATGTGTCCATCCGGATCCAGGGAATTATCCCCTTTCGCAAGAAAAGTATCTGAAGATACCGTGATCGCGCGATGAATAATCAGCTTTCCTGTTTCGGGGTGCCTGAAGGCAAGGATATCGCCGGATGCAGGTTTGAAGCGTTTTGGCGGTGATAGTGTGATGATATCGCCATTCCTGATCGTTGGCGACATGCTCGCACCCGAAGCCCTGAACCGGAAGTCGGCGCCTTTTTCGTGAACTGCCGACAGGAGAGCAATGACCGCAGTTCCCGAAAGCGAGATCTCTGCATCTTTTTTATGATGAAGTTCGGGAGGTTCTCGCATCGATGATCATCTTTCGTCTGAGCAGTTCCCCGACAAAGCCCCGGACGTCCTTTTCCATCTCTTCACCTGAGATAGAATATCGATCTGCCAAAGACTGAACGATCAGGGTAAGACTCGTTTTTCCGTCAAGGGTATCCCAGATTATCTTTCCCGACTCATTGACGGAAAAAAGCTGGTCATCCATATCACCAACCCCGGCAGTGATCGGAACAATGATCAATTCCCCTTCGATTTCCCGCGTTACGACATCTCCCGAGGGAGTGTACCAGGCTTCCATATTCACATCACTCATAAGGCTTCTCCTGATCAGGTATTCGCACGATACGTGAAGAAACTTGGCTTTCCCCTGCTCCGCATCGCTAAGAAAAAGATTCCGTTATCCCGGAAGGCTTGCATCTGCTTCAGTAAGCTTACGTACACGCTCATCACCGTTTCTTACCTCCCAGGCACACTCCCCGGATTCAATGAGCCCGAGATACCGTGCCTGAGCATGGGCAATTTTACAGAGATATTCAACGGGTGTGTCCAGCGTGCCATGCTCTGACCAGGATTTCGCCGGGCACTGCTCACACAGTCCCTTGATGAAACACCGGGCGCATCGGTTCAGGTAATCGGGATTTTCCGCTGCCATTTCCTTTATGCTGGGGAAACATTCCGTGAGTACCTCCTGCAGCGATCGTGTTTTCAGATCCTCGCAGAGCTCCGGCATCCTGAACAGGAGGCAGGGCTGGATGACCCCATAGGCATCAATACAGACATTATTCCCGGCCCCGCAGGCGAAGAGCCGGGAGCCGGCCGACCCCATAAATCGTGTACAAAATATCTCCATCTCTTTCCGGTATCGGGCCTCATCTCTCGTCAGGACTGCCAGATTTTCATCGGGGTTTGCACGCAACCGGGAAATTCTCTGGTTTTTTTGTGGTGAATCTCTCCGACCTCTCAGATCAAAACACATCGAATAGGAGGGGCTGCTCTCCATCCAGGGGATTGTCTCTGCCCATGCTTCGAACCGTTCCCGATCAACAGTATTCTGGGGGAGGAGCGCTCCCTTCACGATAAACGGTACCTCCGATGTAAGAAGACATTGGACACCCCGCCAGAATTCATTAAACGATCCAGGAACACGGCTCACGGCTTCATAGGTTTCAGCACGCATGCCATAGACCGTCACTTCGATCTTTTCAAGAGGGGGAATTCTTGAGAACAGGGCAGCAAGGTCCGGCGTGATCCCCCGCCCGTTGGTAAACAAGATCACACGCATTCCGAGATGGCGGGCATAGAGATAAAGTTCGGTAAAATCGTTCCGGAGCAGAGGTTCCCCCCCAGTAAACCGGACAACAAGTACTCCGAGATCAGCGGCCTGCTTGAGAATATCCTTCCATTCGTTTGTTGTCAGTTCCCGGTGAATGGCGTCGGGATCCTGTTGCGGGAGATTGATATAACAGTGAATGCAGTTGTTATTACATCGTTCCGTTAGTTCGATGTCAAGATACTCGAGCAGAGGTTTTTCCCTCTTGAAAAGGGTGAACTGATTCAGGCTCTTTTTTTCATAGTATTTACCGGTATCCAAGAGGTTTCACCTTACCTGTTATCCAGTGTATGATTGAGAGATGGTACACCAGAGTGATCCTGTGATTCTTCACGATCTTACAGAATCCTGAGAAAGATATTCTTTCAGAATTTCTTTCACTTTCCCTGAAGTATCCAGCTTAAGGCGATAGAACGGGACTTCTTGGGAGATCTGCTGAATCATATCAAGAGTCTTTTCCCACCAGTCCGCCGTTACCAATGGCTGGACAATATAAAACGGGAGCATCCGGATGATCTCTCTCCTGTTTTCGATCGGTTCCAGACAATTCTCCGGGGATTTCTCTAAAAAGAAGATTGCTCGTAATGGTGCGCTGGAATTTGATACGTCCGGAACATCCCCATGACTCCATGTCCCGTGAATCCTGAACCCATCCGGCCAGTGCCGCACTATAATGCGGTCGTCACAAAGGATCTCCCCTTCGTCCTTTAACATTGTCACTGTTGTCGATTTCCCTGCCTCGGAGTGGCCGACAAACAAAACACCCTTGTCATAGAGAATCATCCCGGCAGCGTGAATATAAAAGGCCTGCCTATCTGCAAGAACTCTCGCCAAAATTATTTGATCGGTAGGATAGAGGGTAAGACTATGATTTTTTCCTTGAAGAAACCGGGTTGCATCCGGATGACAAATAAGGCCTTCGGTGTATGATTCATTGAATATCCCGGTAATCCAGAGATCTGTTGAAGTTTCTTCTCCTAAGATTCCCAGATAGATCCAGTATTTATCTTTTTTATAAATCGCCCAGGGTTTTTTTTTATAGATCAGCTGCCAAGAATCATCGATAATTGGAGGTATAATTGAAAAATCATGCCGTATCCTGACGAGATCTCTCCCTGGGGTATCAATCTGGAATTTTTTAAATTTTTCCTCAAAGGTATCTTCTGAAAATTTTAGATCAGATTCCACCTGAATAGATATTTGTGCAAGGGAGTAATTTCGCGTATGTCCGGGAGTGGTATTCATCGAAGATAAAAAAGAATTAAGTAACGTTGGAAAATTACTTCTACTCATGGTACGGGTTAAAAATATTTAATTATGATATATTAATAGTATTTAGCTACTAGTGCGAGTTGCACATTTTCCAGTATGCACTCTACATCTTTCTAAAATGGCACTTGGACCGTTTGTACCCCAGTTTTTACAAAAGTCTAAAACGTGTTCTTCTGGAGTTCCCCTTCCCAATACAATCAACTTCGGTGTTTCCCATGCGTTTTGTTTGTTCATATCTGTATCCTCCACAATAATCTTACTATCGTCATTCAAACATATATAACTTTCATTATATCAAGTATCAACATGATAAAACTGTTTTATTTATATAAAATTAACTTTAGAAAAAAAAATCGAAAAAATTATTGTAATTTTTTTTTAATAATGTATCTAACTTGAAATGATTGTGTACCCTGTAAGATCCCGAAGATCTATCGCAGACCCTGATATTCATAATCTAATTTCTCTCTGTGGTTCGGCCCAGCTGGCAGAGGAGTACGAACTTCCTTAATGAGCTGGATCGGTTGCTCATCCATGCAGATCAACGGAATGTGTGAGACGCAGGGGCACCTGTACAGTGCTAAAAGGTCCTCCATGGGGGCAACAGACTCATGGCGGGAGGATCACGGTCGACCGGCCCCTCACTGTAGTTCTCGTTCTTGGTATTCTCATTGCCCTGACAGCAACAATCCATGTCATTGCTTCTCCCAAAGAAAGTGAGCATTTTTCTGAGTTTTAGATTCCTGGTGAAAACAGGATGGTCGCTGAGTATCCTGACCTGATCATCACAGGACAGAATTACCCGATGTTCATCGGGTAGAAACCATGAGTACCGGAATATGAGCTCCATGATTGAGATGCGGACCGTGTTCACGGAGTTCGATAACCTGACCAATAGCACTACTATTCTGGTGATGGATCCTATCGATTAGCTTTTGCTCACCCTTGCACATAATGAGACCAGGGTAATTCCCTCCACTCTTTCCCTGAATAAAACCGGCTACAATCGGGGGGAGTTCCTGGTATTCAACGAGAGTGTGCCGGGGCCAGAGGTGAGCGGCAGTGATCGTATCAATGCGAGCTACCGGGACCGTTATTTACTCGCAACGGTCCGTTGAGGTAAAATTGAGAAGACCGCGGTGACATCCATGGAGGAGGAGCTTCCCGAGCACTTTTCCAGCGTGACTATCCTGTCAAGACCGTCGGCGATCAATGCCCCGCAGAGGCTGCAGACCGCACAGGGGCTTATGGTACAACAATAGGGTGATTCCTGCGCAATTATTTTACAACCGTCAATGGACGGGTACCTGTGAAAGGTGATGGTGACCTTGGCGCCCTGCCACCGCACAGAAACCCGGGAAGTGAACTTAAAATTCTCTTCAATGGTTTCACGGAGGAGCCAGGTTAATCCCTCCTCCCGATCCGGAATTACTAATGCATTTTTCTTTCTGAGCTCACGGATTAACGGGTCGCAGGAGGGGATGGTAACAAGCCCGGATTCTCCTGTTTTCCGATTAGATCCCTTGCCAAAGTCTTCACTTCCATGATAGGTTGTGGTCGGGTTGAACTGCATGACCCGGGCTTCTCCGGTGACGCGCGGCGGGAGAAAGTATGCATTCCCGGAAATTCCGTGAAGGTTGATGAAACTGCAGAGGTTTATACATCCCTGTGCAGGAAGGATCCCAAAAAGGCGTTGATCGACCGGCTCATTTTCTGAGAACATCAGGGCAAAAATTCCTGTCATTGCAAAGACCATGCCGAAAATTATATACGCGACCGTCGTACTATCCCCCTGGTTGGTCACGACGGCGAGTACGATGAAGACTGCCGCTATTGCCACAAGAAGTATTGCAGTAGATGTGTATTTGTCCGGTCTTTTCAGGTCCATTTTTTTCTCCGACCGCCTATACTGGGGGATCCTGCATTTCCTCCCCTTATCATTATCACTCCATGGTAATGGAATGGTCGGGCATATCTTCGGAATATAATAGCCTAATTGTTCGTTTATGATTTTTATATTTTTCATGAGCATTCTATGTATGGTATTCTATGATATGCACAGTATCCAGGATATTTTGCTGGAATGGAGCCTCCGTAGTCATGATTTTTCAAAAAAATTCTCACGTACCCGGTAATTTTTTTATAAAACACAAGAGAACCAGTCCCCCCTGCTGCAGAGGAGAGGTTCTGAAGCACAGGGAAAAGAGGCTCCTGCTCCTATCGCGCTACATGCCCGGGAGAAAAATAAGAGCGCTTTTGTGACCGTAATTTATTTTGCGATAATTTCCATTACTTTCTGTGCAACGATCAAACCGAATATCACCAGCCCTGCTGCAACAAGGTACCAGATGTACTTCTGGTAAGCAGGTTTGAAATAGGATGATCCTAGGAGTTCCACAATCACGAGAAAACCGATGAAACCTATGACAAAGAAGCTCTCAAGGTCGACCCTCTGCGTAAGGACCATGAAGATAGAGATTATCATAAGCCATACGCCGAAGGCAATAATACCCATCTCTTTTTTTTTCATCAGGGTTCCTTCAATGAGCACACTATCATCGTATCTGAATTCAAGGTACTACTTCCAGAACTGAACCCAAGGAGGGGGAGCTGTTCTGTCTTCCCTAAACACCCTGCCGGAAATGACGGTGGTAATAAACGATGGGTGAATAATACCGGCTTAACCGGGGGTATTTTGAGGGATATGACCTGTTCATTTCCCCTATGAGAACAGCGGCTTTCGGAGAGAGGGGGATTTCCGGCAAAAACCCTTGAAAAATGAATAGTGCTGTGTGTGTTCATCGGCAACGATCCCTCTTTGCATTCATTGGATTGTAATAGTATGGATATACCGAAATAATTAACGAATCTGATAGTGACAGGGGATGTCCTGATAAGATTCCTTGCCATGTGACAGATATCTGCTTCTCCTGTGCTCATCAATCGTATGAGCATAGCGAATTATATGCAAATTTCATGCGGAATATCGTACGCATGAAAAAAGGTGGTGGCACTACATGATGAATCACCTGATTTTTTATAAAAGAGTGAACACTAAAAGGACTTTTTGCTCTTTCTCCCGCCCTTCAAAAACACTCTCCACCATCCCGTCCCCTCAATAATCGTTCGTAATAGTAACGCCCCGGCAAGGAGAATGATGCCTACAACAAGTACTGTGCTGCTGGCGATACCGAAAACGTTGCGGGTCTCCTTCATGATCCCCAACCCGAATGTTTGCGCTGTAATCGGCCACAGAAATGCATATGCGGGTTTAAAAACAAGTGCATCTTCAAAGAAATGTGCTGCGATGCCAATCGCTGAACAGATCAGCCCGTCGATAAACCTGATCCCAAACCAATGGAGAATCATTGCAAAGAGCAGGGAAAACCCCAGCAATAACAGAATGTTGTGCAAATCACCATGACGGATCGCAACGGGAAACACATTTTTGAACAGTTGATTGGCTATCTCTAAGGGTCGATCAATATCCGGTACAAACGCAACGGCAATAATAATCCATGAGGGGTCCCTGCCAGTATATCGGGAAAAGATCATGCCAACAAGGACCGCGAGCGCTGCAGAATAGATGAGATGCTCGATATGCACGTTCTTGAAAGATTGGAGAGCAATACAATTAAAAGATGGTATCCCGACGGGGAATGTATCATCAGGGGTCTGTCATGGTATGAAAAAATCCCTGATTTGACCTGAAAAATATCAGAGGATTATGAAATACTTCGTCTGTTTCTCCTCTACCTCTGGTTTCCGGGTACATCACTTATTCCTGCACACAGCGTACCGCTGCCTGCTCCAAATGCCGATCGAACGTGTAGATTTCATTAATACCCTGCTGTTCCATAACGATCAGGGCAAGGGCGTCATTGATGCTGACAGAATATTTTTGTGCCCGCTGGATACTTTCCCGGTACTCGTCTGCTGATACCGATCTGACATCAATCGAGGGTTTTGCCATCACCGCTGAAAGGAGATCGCATGCAAACCCGATTCCCGCTGCATCTTCCAGTACGTTTGCCACTTCACTGAGATGCACCGTTGTCGTAATAACCGGTTCGCCTTCATCTACCCGCAGGAAAATCTCTTTTGCCGCAGTTTTTTTCTGTACGACCGCTTCGGGAAGCGGCGCCTTTGGTTTAAGAACGGAATAGATGAATACGTTTGCATCAATAAACCGCATCTTTTCTCAGTCCCTTGCGCAGCGCGTGATAATCATCAAAATGGTCTGCCTCAACCTCGACAGCATCCACAAAGCGGGCAAGATCGTGATCAGCCGGGCGTATCTCAAGCCGGTCATCCTCATCAATTATCATGACACGTTGTGTCTTTAACCGGTTTCGCCAAGCTTTTGGCAGGATGATCCGCCCCTGAGCGTCAACAGGTTTAATCTCCACTTTTGTCATTTCTCACCAGATATACTAATAACTACCAGATTATTAATTTTCCCCCAATTCGAATGAACCGTCTCCATTGACCACAAGGTACCTGCACATACGTTTCGTTATCTCCTCTGACAAAGCCCGATTTCCTGTACAAGGGTAAGATACGATCGTCTCATCACCAGGGGATACTTCGATCGTACATTAAAGGCTGGTTCACGGTCTGATCCCCATTTACAGAGCCGTTCGGTGCGGCACGTTCCCTGCTACCAACACATTTTTTGGGAAAATCTCCGTGTACAACCGTATTTGGATCCTCCGCGTACCGCGTTCATGTGCATTGCACCAGATAGGTTGGGGAGAAAATCAGGAATTATTGAAGATAGTGTAAGAAATCATCCCGTTCGACATTTGCCTGCTTGAGAATAGACAGGAACGTTCCGACTGCGATCTCCTTATGATTTGGTACAGTAACGAGCCGCCGGTTTTCATTGTTTACCAGATGGATATGACTGCCGGTTTGCCGTATCGGTTTATAGCCAAAATGAGCGAGAATTTTAATTATTTCATCAGCTGACAGCAGAGGAATTTTTGACAAGAGCATCCACTTCAATATCCAGGTAGGTCAGCTTGTGATCACGGGGTGTCAATTCAATCAGGAGCTGGTAATGTTCTTCAAGACCTTTCTTTAGGTTTTGTAGAGCCTCGTGTTCTGTATGACCCTGGTCTGCAACATTCGTGAGGAGATCGATCGCAACGAAATAGTTTCCTTCCCGGTGAACTTCAATGAGTGTTTTCATACTCAGGTACGATATATCCGTTTTTGGGATGATAATCATATCCGCTTCGTGAGCAGTATAGTGCCGCAAAGCCTAAAAAACCTGCAAAAAAAGAGCACCCGCCATGACAGGGATTCATACTCTGATAACCAATAACCGTGATGTTCCCGTGCGGCACGTTCCCTGCTACCAACACATTTTTTGGGAAAATCCACCTGTACAACCGTATTTCGATCCGGTTTTTGCCGCGTTCGTACAGAAAGTACCGTTCATGGAAAAATCCGGGCGCAAATCGCTGAGCATTTGGTCATAAACGTCAGACAATCGGTTCATTGAACCGGTGGGGGTGTGTATATTTAAATAATGATCCGTGCTTGATTGATTATTACGATGACCTGGAATTTCTGCACACGAATGGCGAGGAGAATCCGGCTGCTCGGGTATGCACCAAAGCGTGCGATCTGGCTCGCCAGGTTCTTCTTTCTCTCTCTCCTTTCGTTCTGTGCAGCGGTGGGACTGCTCACCAGTCCCACCAAGGGATTGTATGGATGGATCACCGGTTCCGGGAGATCTCCTGCGGGCGCCCGGGCTGGTAGTGGATTGCCCGACTTTTTTGGTTTACGTAGTTACTGATTGCCGGTCCTGCGGATTCGTGCAATGAATGAAGCACAGGGTTAGCCTGCGGTCCGCTGGCAGAGAGGGGATGCGTACCATCGGTCAGTAGCCGGGGTTTTGGCCGGATGGGTGTGGTGTGAGTGATGGGAAGAGCGGAAGCTCTCGATCACGGGAATGAGGGTTGAACAAAAAAATACCGGAGTGAAAGAGTATGGATACAAAAGAACCAGAAGGTGGGGGGTCAGAGCAGCCATCGGGTACTTCAGCCGAAGTACCAGAATCAGATAAGCGTGCATCCGCTGATGCACGGACCGGACAGGAGAACAACGATGAGCGGGATGACGGACAAGGGCGCACATCCCCAAGACTGGTAGAGCGAATGACCGGGCTCCGTGCACTGAACATCGGGTACGGAAGGGTCGCACAGAGTACCATCCGGAAACGGACCGAAAGGGATCTTCGTCTTCCCGATGCCGAGATACCGTATGGTAAAACAGAAAAAGCCGTCCGGGATCTGGTGTGTTCTCTCATGGAGCGACAGGACCGGATGAATGAAGCCATCTTTTTAAAACTCAACGATCTCGCATACCGAATCGATGATATTGAAGAGGGCAGGAAGCCGAAGGTGACGAAGCGATCAGGTGCTGACAAGGTAGTGCGGAAATGACTGCATGTGCCGGAAATAGTGAGAGGGTGGGTGACCTCAGCTGCTCTTTGTTCGATCAGCACGACCTGGTCCCGGACCGGTTTTGGAAAAAGATCGAACGCCTTGATCAACGGCTTTCCGGACGAGAAAAGCGGGGATGGTGCTGATGCCCCGGCAGCCCGCAACGGTCGAGCGGGACATACCCCTCTTCTTCGTCCCGCATATCGTTATGTGGGGGATCCGCACGCAAGGCGAGGAACTTGAGCGGGGTATAGTGCGAAAGACCAGGAGACATTCCTACAATGTCAGTATCGGGACGCGGTCGATAAAACGGGAACTAAAAAGAGGTAAGAAATATGCTTCGGGAACACCGGAAGCGGACATACGGGTGGATGGGGAAGATACGGGGGGCAGGGAAGTCAGGGAGACCTGGGAAGACGGGGGTGAGTGGGTATGACCCGGGGACCACAACCGTTTCTGGCTCTCCAGGAAGCCCGCGCCATGGGATCAACGAGAGGAATCGTGGGGGATATTCCGTATACAGAGGACAGGCGTGCGGACTTCACCATTTTTTGCGCTCACGCAGTGATCTTTGTCAAAATAAAACGGACCCGTATTCATATCAGTGATATTCGCGATATCGCAGCGTACTACAGCAGGGAGATAGCGCATCTCCGCAGGATACCCCAAACCGCTGTTGTGAACTGCGAGCTCTGGGTGCGGTCACAACGGGGGAGCTGGCTCTATTACCGGGTTTCCCATGACTCCATAGTGGAAATTCTCAGGGATGGGACAATGACAACAGGATCCTAAAAAGGAAGACGTTTGAAATAAGATTTCCTCTCTTTTCTCTCGTGTATCTTCCCTGATGATGAAGGCTCCACAAAAATAAGCCCGTTACGGGCGTATTTTACTGAATAGGCGTGAACAATTCACCTCCGGGACACCAAAATCCCCCATT
>Ga0209254_10003088_pt1 | contig 15210 bp, 13 predicted proteins | sample FrelakmetDIP11DI_FD_187148 | JGI IMG/M metagenome (GOLD analysis project Ga0209254, IMG submission 187148) | Freshwater lake sediment microbial communities from the University of Notre Dame, USA, for methane emissions studies - DIP11 DI (SPAdes)... | ecosystem: Environmental > Aquatic >...
CACTGCAGCCAGGCCGCCTTCGCGCGCAAGAAGGCCACGAGGGCGACCGCTGACGGGATTGCGAGGGCGATGATCGCGTAGCCCAGGAAGTGGTTGACGGCCATGCTACCAGAAGGTACTCGCGAGAGGAAGCCAACTGTCTGCAACACGTTGACAACATTGACCACACCCCATATCGTCAGAGCCGCCCACCTGGGGCCACCGTTTGTCTGAGCCTGCATGTCCTGCCTCCCCTGCTATTGGCCGCAAGACTACTGTGCCGCACCAACTCCACCTGCCGCCTAACGGCCTCGAGCTAAGCTGCCCGGCGGAAGCGGGCATCGTTACCTGGACTCTAGGCCATGGCGGCGGGCGAGGCAAGGCCCACTAGAGGCCCAGCCCGCCGGGTCAGCTTCAGCGAGTTGTTAGGCGCAGCGAAAACTCGCGAACGGACACTGGCAGACGAGGACACAGCCCGAATTGCTGGCCGCTGGTAACTCACGGACGCGGCGAGGGGGAACTGACGACCGCGATGTCTGGCCCGGCGCTGTCTTGGAACCGCCTGGGCGCAATGGGGGGATTGGGCAGTCGGAGCGCCCGGACTAGTGACGCAGAACAGATTCCCACACGATGACGCCGATTATCACAAGGAGGACGATGAGATAGACGACATAGAGATCCCTCTTCTCCAGGCGCCAATTGGCCCTGCACTCGTCGCACCAGACACCCTCTCCTCCCATTCGACCGATGCCAATGTAAGCGTACTCCTTCGCATGCAGATCACAGAAGGACCTCCCGCAGAATCTGCATACTCGGCTGGCGGGGCGCTCACATAGTGCGCACGTGGCGCTGTCGATGTCCATGGTCGTGTCCCGGAGCTAGGACTGCCCCCAAGTGGCTGCGCCTAACTACGATTCCGCGTCTTGGTTGCGGGGGATTCACCCCCAGGCGGGATTCCCAAGGATCCGGAGACCCCTTACTGTGTTCTAGGAAGATGATACACGGGAATCCGCGCTGTCGGCCCATGGACGCCGAGCGTGTCTCCGGAGGAGATCCAGTGAAGCTGATGGAGTCAGTCCACAATGTGGCCAGGCGAAGGCACTTGGCGGCCACAACGGAGAAGCGCTACACGGAGTGGATCCGACGGTTCATCCTCTTTCACGGAAAGCGGCATCCTCTGACGATGGGGAAGCTGGAGATTGAGGCCTTCCTGACCGATCTGGCCGTCCGCAAGCGGCTCTCAGCTGGGTCGCAGAACCAGGCGCTCGCTGCGGTCCTCTTCCTCTATCGGGACGTCCTTGAGCTGGAGGTTCGCTTCCAGCTGGCACCGCAGCGGGCACATCGAACTAAGCGTCTGCCGACGGTACTGACACGCTCAGAGGTGGAGTCACTTCTCGGCCTTCTAGACGGAAGGGAGCAACTCATCGCCAAGCTCCTGTATGGCAGCGGAATGCGGGTGGGGGAGTGCCTGTCACTTCGGGTGAAGGACCTTGACTTCGGACATCTTCAGATCCTGGTCCGGGACGCCAAAGGGGCCAAGGATCGTCGCACGATCCTGCCGGCTGTCCTCATGGAACCGCTTCAGGCGCACCTTACCCGCATACGGAATCTGCACGAGATCGACTTGAGACGAGGCGTGGGCGCGGTGTCTGTTCCGGAAGCACTTGGCCGCAAGTACCCGTCGGCGGCCACGGAGTGGATGTGGCAGTATGTCTTCCCGGGCTCGCGGCTGCACCGAGGGGGGGCACCGGACGCGCCGAACCGGTATCCTCTCCACGCCAGTGTGATGCAGCGGGCGATCCGGGATGCGGCGAGGCGAGCTGGGATTCCCAAGATGGTGTCGCCTCACACGTTGCGCCACTCGTTTGCCACGCACATGCTGGAGGCGGGGTTTGACATCCGAACGGTGCAGGAGCTCCTCGGTCACAAGGATGTCAAGACGACCATGGTGTACACGCACACCGCCTTCCGCAGCGGGCGGACTATCCAGAGCCCGTTGGACTTCGGGAGCTCGGCGGTGCAGCCCGGGTGGGCCAGGGGGTCCCTCGGAGATCGTTCTGTGTTGGCGTGGCGAGATCTCTCTCAGGATGGGACACGGGGCTGAGGGGCGCGTCCCGGCGCGCCGGCCTGAGCGCGCACTCTGGGGCTCAGCGTCGAGGGTCTAGGTAGCAACCAGGCTGCTGTGAACGGCCCAGCGGGGAGACGAGAGATGCCGGCTGTGCGCCTTGTGCCCTCGCGAAACACAACTTGGCCGAAACCGAAGAAATCGAGCATAGCCTGGCGGCATGACTCATAGGGCAGGACTTGGCCATTCCGGCCAAGTTGTGCTCTAGGTTCCAGTCAGGGATCTCACGCTCACAAAACGGGCCGACTGTGTCCCGCCGGAATCCCGAAATGTCCCGACTGAGTCCCGCCCCCTGGCGGGCTTTCTTCTTAGTATTGAAGCAACAGGATTGGGCTTGTGAGCCCAACTTCCAAGAGGGGCAGGGGCCCTGATGCTTCCAGAACCCAACGTCACGTGTCCCAACGGCCATCTGACCTGCAGCCTGGAGCAGGGGGCATCTCAGGGGATGCACTGCCGCGCGTGCGGGGCGACCCTGGTGCGTCTGGACGACCGCTGGCTGGTGGGCGGCCGGCCGCGGGGTGTGCAGACGGTAGGGCTGCGGGAGCTGCCGCTGACCTACAAGGTGGCGGAACTACAGCTCCCGGCGCACAACGAGGTGGACGAGGAGGAGGCCGGGCAGTTCATTGCCACCCTGCCGCTGCCGGTCTCCTTGGAGATCTTCGGCGCCGGGGACCGACGGGCGATGCTGGTGCGGGCGCCGGCGAGCGGCCTCGAGCACCTGGCAGGGATGATCCAGGCGCACTGGCCGAGCGCCATGCTGAAGGAGCTCGATGAGGATCCCGTCAATCCGGCTGTCATCACGCCAGGCGGGGCGATGAGATTCGACTTTGGCTTCCGGCTGGGGAAGGCCGCCTATCTCCCGATCCGGACCTGGGTGTCGTTCCTCCACGGCGACCCCATGCATAGTCTGCTGGCAGCCACGCTCGGCCTCGGCAAGGATGAGCAGGCATGGCTGCAGGTGCTGCTGGTGCGAAGGGGGATGCCGGTGTGGCTCAGCAAGGTGCAGCAGCGCCTGAAGATGGAGAGCCAGCGGGGCTTCATGGTGAACGAGAGTGGGAATGTGGCGACGCAGACGCCGACCTTCACGCACCTCCCGATGCCGCAGAACATCTCATGGGGATCCGGGTTGGCGTACGTGCTGTTCATGCTGTTCGGCTTCGTGGCGATGATGATGGCATGGCAGGGCCATTGGGCGGTCTTCGGGGGGATGGCGGTTGTAGGGCTGGCGGTCGGGGTGCTGTGGGTCCGTTTGGTCGGGGGACGCGACGATCCGTGGCGCGCAGCGGATCTGAAGCTGGTCTGGCAGAAGGTGGTGAACCAGGACAGCTTCTACCAGGTGGCGATCCGGGCGAGCGTCTGGGCGGGGACGATTGACCGCGCCCGCGAGCTGGCCCTTCGGATCGACAACAGCATGGGGCAGTATGGGCAGTCGGGAGGCAACTGCTTCGTGGGGGGAGAGGACAGCCTGGCCAAGATGGGGCCGTGGCCGATCCAGCTGCATGGCGAGGAGAAGCGCTGGATGTGGCTGGGGCCGGACGAGGTGGTGGGGCTGTGGCACCCGCCAATCGTCAACGAGCGCGTCTCGCCAGGGCTGGTCCCGGTCAGGGGCGTGGAGATCCGCTCTCCAGATCCGGAGGATGTGGAGGGCGTCTACGAGATCGGCCGCTACTTCACAGCAGACGGGAGAAGCAAGCCGGTTCGGATCGGGAGCGGGGCGCTCAAGCGCAACATCTTCTGCATCGGCAAGCCCGGGGCAGGCAAGTCCACGCTGATGCAGCACCTGGTGCTGGCGGGCATGCAGGACGAAGACCGGCCGGCGATCATCGTGATCGACCCTCACGGGGACCTCGTGAACCAGCTGATCGGGACGGTCGAGACGGTAGATGCGGAGCGCATCCGCATCTTTGATGTGGGGGACCAGGAATACTCGATGACCTTCAATCCGCTGGACGTCCACCGTGAGGGGTGGACGGTGGTGCAGGTGGCGAACTCAATTGTCGACATCGGGCGATCGCTGTGGTCGGACTACTGGGGGCCGCGCATGCAGAACCCGCTCAAGCGCGGCGTGCAGCTGCTGGCGGCCGCCAACCAACTCCGGCCGGAGGATGCCTGCCTGGGGCTGTCGCAGCTTGCGGCGGTGCTGAACGCGGATCCGGATGTGCGCCGGCAGTTCATCGCCAACGAGCTGGAAGGAAGCCCGGACCAGACGATGCTGGCGCGGTACTTCCTGGACGACTACGACGCACTGAGCAAGCACTTCCGCGAGCAGGTCATCCAGCCGGTCCTCTCGAAGGCCTATCGCTTCGAGGAGGAGCCGATGCTCGCCCTGTTCAGCTGCCCGCAGTCGAAGCTGGATGTGGCGAATATCATCCGCGACCGGAACGTGCTGGTCATCAACACGGGCATGAACAAGTACGGAGCGGAGATCAGTGACTTCGTGGGTTCGCTGATGATCAACGTGGTGCTGATGGACCTGGTGCGCCAGGGGGAGAAAGCGCCGGGGAATCGGGCGCCGGTTATGGTGGTGATCGACGAGTTCCAGACGTACACCGGCGTGCCCTGGGCGCACCTGATCCAGCAGATGCGCAAGTACGGCGGCCGCATGGTGCTCGGGACGCAGTCGATGGCCAGCCTGCGCAAGCAGGACCGGGAGATCCCCGGGATCATCCTGAGCGGCGTGTACTCGATGTTCGCCTTCACCATGAACGGCGACGACGCCGACTACATTTCCAAGTACGAGCTGAGCCGGGAGCGGGGCGGTCCGACGGCCGACACGCTGATCAGCCTTGAGCCCCACAAGGCGTACGTGCGGCTGGAGCGGGAGGACGGCAGGATGAGCCGGCCGTTCTACTTCGAGAGCGCGCCGCCGCGAGAGGTGGACGAGCTGCTGGCGGACCGGGTGCGGGGGCTGCGGGCGGAATACAGCTTCCCGTACGAGGTGGCGCATCAGAAGGCGATGGAAGCGCTGACCTACTTCGACCGCTACGGCGTGAACGTGGCATCGGTGGGTGTCGGGGCGGGATCACAAATGGGGAAGGGTGTCTTGGGAACAAGTGCGACGCAGGCGGCGGCAGTGTTGCTGCCGGCGGGTAAGAGGGGGGCGATGGATGAAGACCTTCTGGAGCAAGCGGGGATGCCGTGGGATGTACCTGTGGTTGAGGCGGAGCCGGGACAGGCGCAGGAGGCCGCCCACAAAGTCGTTCTCGGGAAGGAGTTCCTGGAAAGGTCCGAGAGTTTCCTGAACAGGATGGATGAGCTGGATCCGACGGCGGGGGAGGCGGGGTAGGGGATGAGGAAGGCGGTTGAGCTGGGTGGGTTCGTGATGCGGCATCCGTTCGTGAGCCGGAAGCTCATGGATGAAGTCTTCGGCCGGGAGATCGCGCAGGAGATGCTTGATACGGCCGACGGGCAGCTGATCCGGGTTGAGGTGAAGGGCAGGGGCTTGTGCCTGGCGGACAGGCATGAGCCGATGAGCACTCTGATGGACCTTGACCGGGCGGAGATAGCGCGTGGGTACGTCCTGCGGGTAATGGGTCGGGAAGCCGTGGCGGCCGGGCTGGCACCGGGCTTCGAGGCGGATGGCGAGTTCCTGTGGAATGAACGCTGGTGGCGGGTGTGGGTGGATCCGGGGGGCTGCGCACCGGAGGCGTTGCGTTTCATCCAATCGCCGCCGCGGGAGTTTGGGGAGGAGGTGCAGGACCTGGTCGTGACGGCGGATGCCAGCCGTATGGACACCTTGGCCAGGCAGGTGGAGCTGACCTGGGGTGGGGGGGAGAAGGTGCTTGTCATGCACACGGGGGGCCAGCTGCATCGGGTGGCGAGGCCAAGGGCGCTGATGGCGCAGCGCAGGATGTGGAAGCCGTACGGCCGGCAGGAACTGGCCGCCCAAGTCCGGCAGCGTCAGCGGGGGAACACGAAGCGCAGCCTGATGGCCTCTGTGGCGATGGGCATGGATGAGCAGGATTGGAGCCTGCTGATTGAAGCAGGGAATGTGCCGCTCATGACGCGGTATGAGCTGTCCTACCTGCAAGCGGACGAGGCGGACAAGGTGAGGGATCTGATCGAGCGGCTGGGAGCGCTGGAGGCGGCGGGCCTGCTGGAGACGCCGCGATCGGGGGCGGTACGGGATCAACTGGAGCACCGCAAGGTGGTGACCTCCCTGGGACTCGAGATGCTGGCAGCGCACTGGGGGACGACGGTCAGCACCATGATGAAGATGCATCCCTGGCCGCAGGTGGTGGATAGAAGGACGAAGCGGCCGGCGTATGGATTGGGATGGCTGGGATCCCAGAGCGAGCACCAGCGATTGGTACGGCAGTTCGCACTGGCGCTGGTGCAGGGGGCGCGGAGCGTGTCGAACAGCCTGGGGGAGGCGCAGGTCAGGATCGTCACGACCATTGGCAGCCGCCTGCTGTATCGGGATCGGAGGAAGGGCGAGGAGAAACAGGTCGGGGTGGTGAAACCGGACGGACTGGCATGGGTGCGGATCGAGCAGCGGGGCTGGATGGATGGAGAGGCCTCGGCGGCGAAGCCGTTGTGCGAGCGAACGCTATGGCTAGAGGTCGATCGGGCGACGATGCGGCCGGACAGGGTCGCGGCCAGGATGGATGGGTATGCAAGGATCTGGGAGAGCCTGGGCCCGATGAGGCCGGCGCTGGCCTGGCTGATCGACGGGTCGCCGGGGCGCGAGGCACAGATTCTGAGAATGATGCGAGAAAGGGGAATCGATGGGTGGACGTTGCTGAAGGAACGCGCGGTGTTGCCGGAGAACGACCTGTGGTGGGTGAGGCAGGTGCCAGCAAGTCGGGATGGTAGGGGTTTGAGGGTGGGGCTGAAGTACGAGGCCTTCGGGGGGATGGCCCCGTGGAGGGAGATCTGGTGCACGACGAGCAGTTGGGGGCAGAGGCCACTGCTCGGTGCTCAACCCTGGAGGGAGCGCGAGCTTCGCCGGAGCCCACCCCGGAAAGGTGAGCAGGAGTGGATCAAGTACAAGAGCGCTTGATGGGCGGCGGGAACGGGCGCGAACGGGGCAAGTGCGCTGGTGACTGTGCACAGCCGGAACGAGATGGTCTGGTGAGGGCGCTGATGGATCGTTTGCGCAAAGGGAAGGGCGGGTGGGAGAAGGACAGACGGGAGTCGGCAGGTCCATACCCTGATGGGGCAATCGACGTGCCAGGACTGGACGTGCCGGAACGGGAGGGGTAGCGATGTTCGGGCGGAAGAACCAGGACCTGAGGGCGCTGAACCGGAGGCAGTTGGATGGTTCAGCGAAGGACGACATGGCGTGGCTAGGGCTGAGGGGGAACGTGCCCCAGCGGGAGAGGGAGAGCGGGTGGGGCCTGGTGGGGAGCTTTGAGAAGAATCCTATGCTGTGGGCGATGATCGTGATGCTGGGGGGCATTGGGATCTTCTTGCTGGTGGTGCTGGTCTTGATCTGAAAGCAGGAGTGGGACGAAAGGCGGTACGGTGGATCGGACGGAGAGACCTGCGATGCCGGCGGACAGCAGGACGCTGACGCTGGGCGCCGGGGCGGGGTCGAGGGTCATCTTCGAGGCGGCGGCCGGAGATGCGGACGTGGCGCGGGCGGCGAACTTGGCCCGAGATGCCGGGACGGTCTGGAGTGCGGGAAAAGGCGGAAAGGAATGGATCGTCGGCCGGGGGGAGCTCGGCGTGCTTCGGCTGGTCCGTGGCGAGGATCGCTGCAGCGAAGTGAGCGAGGCGCTGAGGTGCATCGAGCAGTCATGCCCGAGGGAAGCGAGAGGACTGGAGGCCATCTTCGCCGCGCTGCTTGCGGCGGGGGAGGCCGCGAAGGAAGGGCTGGATGGGGTCCAGGGGGCGCCGGCCTTGTTCGCACAGGTGGCGGAGCAATGGGAGCCGAATGCTGACGGAGCGTGGAGTGATGCCGCACTGGAGGATCGGGTTCGGGAGTGCATGTCCGAGCTCGCGGGAAGCGGCACCGTGCGCCGCGCACCGGGCGGGCCGCTGGAGAGCGCCAGGTTCTGGCTGAGGATGGGGGCGCAACTGTGGGATCCGGATGTCCGAGCCCAGCTTGGTGCGGCGCGCCTGGACGGGGAGACGCGCAGGCTGCTCATGCTGCTCGCGGGTGCGTGGATGGGGCTGCGCAGCGAAGGGAAGGTCCGGGTGAGGGGATCGGTCTTCCGGCTGCGCGGCGCGGCCAGGCGCCTGGCATGGCCGCAGGTGATGGAGTGGGAGGCCGGGGGGGTGAGCGAGGGGGCGCTGGAGTACCTCACCGCCTATCAGCGCAGCTTCGCCTTTGATGGGATCCTGGTGAGTCTGCTGGGTCTTGGGTCGAGGGTGGAGGAGCTGGTGCCTCCGCTTGTCGCGGCGAACGAGTCGAGGAGTCTGCTCGAAGAGGCCGCGCTGAAGTGGACGTGCGATCCGTTCGGGTCATTCCGGGTCGATGTTCCGGTGAGGACGCCCCTGGCGCGGTGGGGCGTGACAAGCCTGAGAGTGTGGATCGTCCCGCACGAGGGCCTGTGGGTGGGGCTGGAGAAGAACGATGAGCCAGGAGCGTCGCTGCAGTGGACGGTCAGGGCACCTCACCTGAGGCGCTGGGTACTTGAGGACAAGGCTGTGCCGGCGATGCATCTCACCCTGAGCGCTCTGTGGCGGGATCTGAAGGTGGGGGGCAGGGAGGTGATGCTCGCGGAGCGGAAGGGAAGAGACGCCCAGAAGGGGGAGGTGGGACTTCGTCTATATGGAAGGATCCGGTGGGGAAGCATGGCGGAGCTGGCTGGGATCCTGCGCCAGGCCTATCCTGTCGAGGAGCACGTGCGGGTTCTCCCAAAGGGGATGCGGGCGACGCGCAGAGCCTACCGGCGGGCGATGGCGGAGGGGGTTGTTCTGCGGCCGGGGACGACCTTCGTGCGCCGGCACCAGCGGGGAGAGCCGGAGCAGACCGCCGAGAATGTGCCCTGGAAGGCCCAGGGGCTGGCGCGGCTGATCCTGGCATCCAGGTCAGGGGCGGACCTGCAATGTGGGGTTCGTGGGCGATAATATCCTGTGTAGGGGCGGTGTCGCGGTGCCCGGGGGCCGGGGAATCCTGACGAGGCGCAAAGGGGAGGAAAGATGGGCAGCGGACTGATGTACATCGGGATGGTGGTGGCAGTGGTGGGGCTGTTGATGCTGCTGTGGGCGCAAGCAGCCCTGGGTTTCTACGTGGGCAGCGCCGTGACGATTGTCGGGGTGATCCTGTTCGGCATGGGCCTGCGAGGCAGGCTGAAGGTCAAGAACCCGACGCTGGGGAACGTGGTGCTGATCGTGGCGCTGGTGGCGGCGGTGGTGCTGGCGTATCTGGCTTTCGTGGCGGGATAGGCCGGGAGGGGGCGACTAGGTGCGAGGGACGGAGGCGGGGGCATCCGGATGGAGGATGGTGTCCAAGTCCGGCTGAAGGTCGGAGGACAGGGAATAGCCGACCGAGTCATCGTGTGTAGCTCAAGCGCCTCGCGGCGGGAAGGACTGCTTGGCCTTACGGAACTCCAACCGGGCGAGGGCCTGCTGATGGCGATGCCCAAAGGGAGGCGCGGCAAGAAGGGGTTGGTGACGTCGATCCACATGATCGGCATGCGCTTCCCGATCTGCGCCGCGTGGCTGGATGAAGGCGGGAAGGTCGTGCATTCGACGCTGGCCCGGGCCGGGGGCCTGTACTTCGCCTCGCCGCAGCCGGCGTGGTATGTGCTTGAGGTGCATCCGGAGCTGATAGCGACGTTGCAGGAAGGCGTCGTCGTCGAGTGGGAAGCGGTTCCTGGCTGACAAGGCAGGTATGGGGGATGGTGAGGGGGGCGCAAGGGAAGCTCCAGCTCGAGCTGGAGGACATGTGGGATTGGGCGTTCTGTCCCGTCAGGGTGTGGTGGAGGCGGACGGGACTGGCGCCAGATGTATCGGGTTTAAGTGGACACCGCACAGGTGAGAGGCTCGTGCGCGAGTCGATCCTCTCATCTGTGCGTGTCTTCTATGAGGGGGCGAAGCGGGGCAGGGAACTGACGTTCGGCCAGTGCCTGGGGCTGGTGTGGAGGCGCTGGCTGGAGACCTGGGAACTGGGCGAGGAGGTAACGCGTGCGCTGGTGGACTACCACCAGCTGCGGCGGGCGATGCTGCAGAGGTTCGAGGACGGCTCGATCACGGACCGGGGAGGGAACAGGTACAAGCGGCCGCGCTGGACGCGCTATTGGAGAGAGATGAGCGAGACCAGCGGGCTGTCGATGCGGCGGAAGGCGATCGACGGCCATCAACACAAGATCGGCATGGCGCGGCTGGAGATGACAGACGAGGAGAGCTACCAGGCGCCCGTGGGGCTGGCGGACGCATTCGCCGACTCGATGGACATCGGGATCCGGCTGAGACTGCCGGAGCCATCGAGTGTATTGGGGGTCGGCGTGCCGATGGCGCTGGATCTTCCGTCGGTGCAGATGCGGGTGCGCGCGGACTTGGTGCGCGACTTGGGGACGGGAAGGCGGCGGGGGAGACCGCCGAGGGAGGACCCGGAAGCGAGCGAGGTGCAGAAGGTCGAGGCGACCTTGATGGTGTTCGAGGAGGCGCTCCCGCCGCCGTACTCGCTGGCGCGCGATCTGCGGGTGCTGGCCCTGGGGCAGGCGCACCTGGCGGAGGGGAAGGGGCCGAGCAGGGTCGAGAGCGTGAACGTGTTGCACGTTCGCAGTGGGGAGCAGCAGGAGCTGCGGCCGCAGCTGGGCGATGGAGCGGAGAGCTTGGAGAGCCTTGCTCGAGCGGTAGTCACAGGTATCCGCGGGGGCGCCTATGTGCCGAGGATGGTCTGCGGATGGCAGGCCTGCGGGGATTGCGAGTACCGCATCCTGTGCTACGCCGAGGCGGGCGTGATGGAGCTGTTTAATCCGCCGCTGATGGCGCAGATCGACGCCGCACAGACGCTGACGGAGCGCGTGCGAGGGTTCGTGCACGGGAAGCGCTCGCCGCAGACGGGCGGAGAGCTGCTGAGGTCATTCCTGGAGTTCATGACGACCTCACCGGGGCTGACGCCGGAGGGGGCGCTGTGGATGATAGAGAACATCGAGGCGGAGCAGGCGTGATCGACGTGAAGGCGGGCGGGCGGCTGTCCAGGCGGCGAAGCATCCTGCTGATGCTGGTGGGAGGGGGAATCCTGCTGAGCAGCGGTGCGCTGATGGCCTCCGGCGTTGCGGGGTTGGTTCTCATCGAGCGAAGCCGCTGGACCCAGGTGGTGCCGAACTTCGCTCTGGGCTTCTTCGGGGTGCTGGTCGCGACGCTGCTGTTCTATGCTGTGCAGCGCGAGAGCCACATGCTGGCGGTGCTGGAGTGGTTCCGCCGGCTGGACGAGATCCTGGGACAGCTGAGTGCGCCGTTGACGAACAGCAACCTCTACCCCGCGTGTCAGGAACTGGCGTCGCTTGTTGCGCACAACAGCGGCTGGATCGTGCTGGTGAGGGCGCCGGGGCTGCTGATCCGAGGGGAGGTCAAGCGACGCCGCTACCTGCCGGTGGTGTCGGACACCCCGGGCGGGACGTGGAACGTGAACTGGGCGGAGAACTTCCTCAGGGACCGGATGGAGGAAGAGGAGATCCGGCGGGAAGTGGTGACATCTGTTCCTGCGGGCGAAGGGCGAGGCCACAAGCTCGCCTGCTGGATCTCACAGAACCGGTCTGGAGATATCACGACGGGCATGGCGATCGCTGTCCCCGCTCGCCGGTGGCGTCGGGATAACGTGAGCGCACAGGCACTGGGGACGGGCGTGAACATGGTGGTGGGGCGGATCGGGAGCATCCTGACGGAGGTCATCCAGCGGCGGGAGGGCCTGGGCGTCGAGAACCTGGGTCTGGTGATGCGCATTCTGGCGCATGAGATCAACAACGACCTCCAGGGCGCATTCAACACGGTGGATGGCGCGGACGAGGGGCTGAGCGCGGAGAGGGTCCTCTACCTGCGCTCGCTGCTGGCGCGCTCCGCTCACTGGAGCCACTTGATGCGGGAGGCGCCGTTCCTGGTGGACAAGGTGCTGCCTTTCGAGAGGAACGTCGTTTCGCTGACGAAGCACCTCTCGGATACGCTTGAGGAGGTGCAGCTGGCCTGGCCGGATGTGGGCTTCGCGGTGAGGGGTGCTGGCGAGCAGGAGATCCTGGTGGTGGGTGACAAGCACCTGCGGTCTGTGCTGCGGAACGTGCTGCACAACGCGGCGTCGTACACCCCAGGGGACGGCATGGTGGAAGTCGACATCGAACTGGACGGGGAAAACGCCCATGTGATGGTGAGAGACGAGGGGCCGGGTGTGGATCCGGCGGACATGGACCTGATCTTCGCTCCGCTGGAGAGCATGCGTGAGAGTAGGCGGGCCGGAGAGCGAGTCGACTACGGGATGGGGGTTGGGCTGACGATCAGCCGGGCGATTGCCCGGGCGTACGGCGGGGAGCTTCGCTGCCAGAGCAACCAGGAAGGAAAGGGCGGGGTATTCGAGGTGACGCTTCCCCTGGCGGATCGGGACCGCGGGGCGGGCGGGGAGGTCAGCTGACGTGGCCGTGCGGGAGAAGCGACGCGTCGTTCTGGCGGAGGACGATGCCGATCGGGCGCGGGAGATGGGTGGCATCCTGGAGACGGTCGGCGGATATGAAGTGTGGATCACGAAACGCAGGGCGGCGGTCGAGGGCTTGCTGGAGCAGACGAACGCGCTCTGGGTGATCCTGGATCTGAACCTGGAGGACGGGAACGCGGCCGATATCGTGCCGGATCTGCGAAGGCGGTTCAAGAAGGATATTCTCATCATTGTGCTTTCCGGGTTCTACGAGGAGTACAAGGAGTTCGACCTCCTGGCCAAAGGGGTGGACCTGTATCTGCGCAAACCCTACGAGCCGAAAGCGCTGCTGGCGCAGATGGCAGTCCTGCTTGCCCGGCTGGAGGGGAAGGAACTGCAGGAAACCAGCGGACTGAAGCTGGCATTCGGGGGCGGGATCCTGGATGTGGATCGCGGCGTGTACAAGAAGGGAGACGACCGAGTGAAGGTGCCGAGGGTGCAGATGCAGATGATCAGGCGTCTGGCCTCGGCGCGGGACGATGATGGCTGGCAGTTCGTCGAGCGGGGCGAGTTGGTCGTCGAGTTGTGGGCAGATGATTTTGCGGAGGACCCGGAGGCAGCGGTGGAGCGCGTGCGCAAGTTGCGAACGCGTATGCGGGAGACACTGGGGATGGAGATCACCGAGACGCGGGTGGATTATGCGCGTCACCTTCCCAGCATAAGGCTGTCGCGCGAGGTGAAGGTCGTTGCGTAGGTATGGGGATAAACGAGGTGAGGCATGCCCGGGACACCAAGGGGGTTCCACCTTCCGCCATTCGTAATGGCGCCGGAGGACCTGGAAGAGATCGCTCTCAAGGTAGAAGGCACGCTGCAAACGGGGAGAGAGGAGTGGTTCTGGCCGATCCCGACCGGGTTCGCTACGCTGGACGGACTGACAGGGGGCGGGCTGTACGGCGGCGACCTGACGATCGTCGGCGGAGTGCAGAACATTGGCAAGACGGCGCTGATCCTTCAGTGGGCGAACCACCTGGCAGGGCAGGGGGCGCTGGCGATCGTCGTGTGCTACGAGCACAGCACGCGGACGCTGTGGGAGCGGCTGATCTGCCAGAACTCGTTTGAAGGGGATGGGGACGCGCATGCCACGATGGACCTGCTGCGTGACGCCTACATCGGGTCGATCCGGGAGCGGGATCGCGGGAACGGCAAGCTGCACATGATGGACGAGGTTCTGGGACGCATTCCCAACGGAGTGCGGGCATGGGCGCGGTTGAGCGAGCGGCTGCACAACATCTGGCTGGCGACGGGAGACGGGCTCAACACGGACCTGGAGGCGCTGAGCCGGTACGTCGAACTGGCGGTGCGGGAGTACAAGCGCAGGCGGATCGTGCTCTTTGTGGACTACGTGCAACGCGTCCCGGTGATTGACACTTCACGCGCGGTCCAGACCGAGGAGCGGATCGAGCGGGTGCTGGCGGGGCTCAAGGGCCTGGCGATGCGTACCTCGGCCGAGGAGGCGGTACTCTCAGTGGTCGCGGTGGGAGCGGCGGATGAAGAAGGCCTGCGCATGGGCCGGGTGCACCTGGAGAACCTGTGGGGCAACGCCATCATGCAGTATGAGCCGGATGTGGCCATTGTCGGGAACCGTGACGGGTGGGACGCGGATGGGGTGCCCCTCGTGCGGTGGGGTGTGGAGAAGAACCGGCGAGGGCCGAGCAATCTGGAGTACCAGCACCGGTATCACGGGGCGGCATACTGGTTTGAGCCGCAGGGCGTGCCCGTCGGCCAGGAAGACAGCTGGCAGAAAGAAAGGGACGAGCTGCAGCAGGCGAGCAGGCGGTCCTAGGCGACAGAGAGGGTCTCTGTCGAGGGGGTCTTGAGCTGGATGTGGGGAGGTTTCTTCGGGGGTTGAAATGGAAGGGGACCCGATTACCAATGCGCTTGGGTGGCTAGTGACGCTCCTGTGCCTGGGGGCGCCTGTGGTGGTGAACGCCGCGTTTGCTGCCCTCTTGGTGTGGGGTGTGGTGTGGTGGAGCAAGAGGGGCGCTCCTAGAACGGGCGGGAAGGTTCGGCAGGCGCCGGCGCAGAAGGAGACGAAGAACGGGCAGGGGGACATCCTGGGTGGAGCAGGGGATCGAGCGGAGGCGACAAGGCGCTATGCCAGCTGGGCGCCGACGCGTGAGCATCTACTGGAGTGGCGCGAGAAGCTGGTGGTCGCGCGGCTGGGGGACGAGCGTGAGGTGCAGCTCAAGACCCTGCTGGATCGGGCGCTGTCCGAGGACCTATTCAATCGGTTCGGTGATACCTTCGTTGTGCTGATGAAAGTGAATTGCTTCCATGTGGTGCGGCCGGGCGGCAATGCGCCGATGGAAGTATGGAACGCGGTCTTCAAGCGGCATGTCGACTTCCTGATCTGTGACCGGTCGACGCTCGAGCCGGCGATGGCGATCATGATCTGGCTGGGCGAGGGGGAGCCGCCTGGGATCGCCGGGGGGATGGACGCATCCGCGGCAGTAGAGAGGATGCTGAACGAACGGGAGTGGGAACAGTGGATTGCGCAGGGGCTGCTGCTGGCCGGTGGGATCCCGGCGCT
>Ga0209254_10003089_pt1 | contig 15206 bp, 12 predicted proteins | sample FrelakmetDIP11DI_FD_187148 | JGI IMG/M metagenome (GOLD analysis project Ga0209254, IMG submission 187148) | Freshwater lake sediment microbial communities from the University of Notre Dame, USA, for methane emissions studies - DIP11 DI (SPAdes)... | ecosystem: Environmental > Aquatic >...
AACGTCGTCTTCCCGTGATCCACATGCCCGATCGTCCCGATGTTCAGATGCGGCTTCGTCCTCTCAAACTTTTTCTTGGCCATTGAACTGTCCTCCTGTGGTGTTCATCCGTCAGGCCCGCGGCACAGGCGCGCGGCCTTCGATACGGGCCACGACCTCCTCGGTTTTCTGGGGAGGCGAGACCTCGTAGGAGTAGAATTCCAAACTGAATGACGCCCGTCCCTGGGTCAGCGTCCGGAGGATGGTGGCATAGCCGAACGTCTCGGCCAGGGGGACCAGGGCCCGGACGGCCCGCGTCCCGCCGCGCATCTCCATCCCGTCGATCTTGCCCCGCCGCGCGGTCAGGTCGGAGACGACGTCGCCCAAATACTCTTCCGGAGTGACGTCCTCCAGCCTCATGATGGGCTCGAGCAGGGCCAGGCCGGCCCGGCGGGCGGCTTCCTTGAAGGCCAGGGACCCGGCGATCTTGAAGGCCAGGGGCGTCGAATCGTCGTCGTGGGACGAGCCGTCGACGAGCGTCACCCGGACATCGGTCAGGGGGAACCCGGCCAGCATCCCGCCCTCCATGGCCTCCCGGACCCCGTCCCGGATGGACGGGACAAACTCCTTGGGAATGAGCCCGGCCCGGATCTTTTCGTCGAACTCGAAGCCGGCCCCCCGCTTGAGGGGCTCGACGCTCACCCGGCAGTGTCCGTACTGGCCGCGGCCGCCCATCTGGCGGATGTATTGGCCGGTGCCTTCGGCCCGGCCGACGATGGTTTCCTTGTAGGCGACCTGGGGCTTGCCCACGTTAGCCCGGACCCCGTATTCCCGGAGCATGCGGTCCATCAGGACCTCCAAGTGGAGCTCGCCCATGCCCAGGACCACGGTCTGACCCGTAGACGGGTCTTCAGTGACTATGATCGTCGGGTCTTCCTTGGCCAGCTTGGACAGGGCATTGGCCAGCTTGGCGTGCTCCACCTTGGTCTTGGGCTCGACCGTGACCGAGATCACCGGCTCGGGGAACTTGATCGACTCCAGGACGATGGACTGATGCTTGTCGCAAAGGGTATCGCCCGTCCCCAGGCTCTTGGTCGAGCCCAAGGCGGCGATGTCCCCGGCGTGGACTTCCTTGACGTCCCGCCGCTTGTTGGAGTGGATCTCCAGGAGACGGGAAACTTTCTCCTCCTCGGCCTTGGCCGAATTGTACAGGAGGGAGCCGATATGGGCTTTGCCCGAGTACACCCGGAAGAAGGCCAGGGTCCCGACGTAGGAGTCGTTCATGACCTTGAACACCAGGGCCGAGAACGGCTCGTCGTCGGCCGGGCGGCGGCTGCGGGCTTCGCCCGTCCGGGGATGATGGCCGGCCACGGGGGGCATATCCTTGGGCGAGGGCAAGAAATCCACCACGGCGTCGAGCAGGGGCTGGACCCCTTTGTTACGGAAGGAGGCCCCATACAGGACCGGGATGGCGTGCAGACCGATGGTGCTCCGGCGGATGGCCGCCCGGACGACCTCCGGGGTCATGTCCGCTCCGTTGAGGTACTGCTCCATCATGGTCTCATCCATGTCGCATAATGTCTCGATCAGCGCGTTCCTTTTGGCCTCGATCTCGTCCCTGTCCTCCGGCTCAACCTCCCGGACCACGAAATCCGACCCGATGAGGTCCGTTCCCCAGTCATAGGCCTTCCTCTCCACGATGTCGATCACACCCCGGAAGCTCTCCTCCCTGCCCATGGGGACCTGCACGGGCAGCGGCCGAGCTCCGAGCTTGGACCGGATTTCGTCGGCCGCCCTTTCGGGGTCGGCGCCGACTCTGTCCATCTTGTTGATGAAGACAATACGCGGCACGCGGTATCGGTCAGCCTGCCGCCAGACCGTCTCGGATTGGGGTTCTACTCCCCCGACACCGCAGAGGATAACGACACCCCCATCAAGCACACGCAGCGACCGCTCGACCTCCGCGGTAAAATCCACGTGGCCAGGAGTGTCTATGATGTTGATTCGATGGCTTTTCCAGGAACAGGTCGTGGCGGCCGACGTGATCGTTATGCCGCGTTCCTGCTCCTGCGCCATCCAATCCATGACGGCCGTACCCTCATCGACCTCTCCCATCTTGTACGTGATCCCCGTGTAATACAGGATCCGTTCGGTCGTGGTGGTCTTGCCCGCATCGATATGGGCCATGATCCCGATGTTCCTGACCGTCTCGATGGGGTACGAACGCGCCAAGTATCATCTCCGTTTTATGTTTCAAAAACGCGGCTCGATTCCTCAAGATGTTACCACCGGTAATGGGCGAAGGCCCGGTTGGCCTCGGCCATCTTGTGGGTATCCTCGCGTTTTTTGACCGCGCCGCCTCGACTGTTCAAGGCGTCCATGACCTCGGCGAAGAGCTTGTCCTCCATGCTCTTGCCGCCCCGCTCATCGGCGTAGTGGATCAGCCAGCGGACGGCCACGGCCGTGGACCGGCTCACCGGGACTTCCACCGGCACCTGGTAGGTGGCGCCGCCCACCCGCCGGGACTTGGTCTCCAGCAGGGGCCGCACGTTGTCGATGGCCTTCTCCAGGGTCTTGAGCGGGTCTTCCTTGGCCTTGTCCTTGATGAGGTCCATCATTCCGTAGACGACGCCCTCGGCCGTGCTGCGCTTGCCTTTCTTCATGAAGACCTTGATGAACTTTGAGACCAAGGTGCTATTGAACAGGTCGTCGGGGGGCAACTTGCGCTTCTTGATAATTCCTCGTCTCGGCATGATCCACTCCGCTATTTGGCGGCTTTCTTCTCTTTGGGCTTCTTGGCTCCGTATCTCGACCGGGCCTGCTGGCGGTTGGCGACGCCTTCGCTGTCGAGCGTGCCGCGGATGATATGGTACCGCACGCCGGGCAGGTCCTTGACCCGGCCGCCCCGGATCAGCACGAGCGAGTGCTCCTGCAGGTTGTGCCCCACTCCCGGGATGTAGCCCGTGACTTCGATGTTATTGGTCAAGCGGATCCGGGCCACCTTGCGCATGGCCGAGTTCGGCTTCTTGGGAGTCGTGGTAAAGACGCGCGTGCAGACTCCTCGCTTCTGAGGGCAGTTCTCCAGAGCCGGCGACTTGCTCTTGTACTTCTTTGGAACTCGCCCAAGTCGAATCAATTGGTTGACTGTTGGCAATACACCTACTCCTCAAATATACAAGTACACGTTATCCATCCACCAGGGGTGGTCCCGGGACGAATGTCCGGATACTAGCAAAAACCGGCACTATTGTCAAGGAAATTCGGCGCTTTTTAAGGCCCCTAGACCTCGGCGTCCCGCTCCTCGGCAACCTCCTCCCCTTTCTCCGGGCGGAGGTCCTCGTCTTCCTTGATTTCCACGTCCCGATAGAACTTGTATCCGGTCCCGGCCGGGATCAGCCGGCCCATAATGATGTTCTCCTTCAGGTTGCGCAGGTGGTCCACCTTGCCGTACAGGCTGGCCTCGGTCAGGACGCGGGTCGTCTCCTGGAAGGAAGCGGCCGAGATGAAGCTGTCGGTGCTCAGGGCGCTCTTGGTGATGCCCAGCAGCAGGGGCCGGGCCTTAGCCGGCTTACCGCCCTTCTTCATGACCTTCTCGTTCTCCTCCTGGAAGACGAACTTGTCCACCTGTTCATCGATCAGGAAGTCCGTGTCGCCCACCTCCTCCACCTTCACCCAGCGCAGCATCTGGCGGATGATGGTCTCGATGTGCTTGTCGTTGATGGACACGCCCTGGAGGCGGTAGACTTCCTGGACCTCGCGGAGCAGGTATTCGGCCAGCTCCTTCTCCCCCAGGACGCGGAGGATGTCGTGGGGGTTGACCGGCCCGTCCATGAGGGGCGTGCCGGCCTTGATCCGCTCGCCCTCGCCCACGGTCAGATGGGCGCCCTTGGGGATCAGGTATTCCTTGATCATCCGGTCCTTCTCGGCGTGGACATCGGACTTGACCGTCAGCTTGCGGTAGCCGCGGACCAGGCCGCCGAAGGCGACCAGCCCGTCGATCTCGGAGATGACAGCCTGGTTCTTGGGCCGCCGGGCTTCAAACAGCTCCTCGGCCCGGGGCAGACCGCCGGTGATGTCCTTGGTCCGGGCCTGGCCCCGCGGGATCTTGGCCAGGCTGTCGCCGGCGAAGACCTTGTCGGCCTCCTTGACCTCGAGGTTGGCCCCCGAAGGCAGGAAGTACTTGCGCAGGATGAGCGGCACTTCCTTGCCGTGCTTGTCCTTCATCTTCTTGGAGGGGTCCACGATCTCGATCCGGGGCTGCATCTTCTCGTCCTTGGGGTCGATGATGAGCGGGGTGATCATGCCCGTGAACTCGTCCTGGACTTCCTCCATGGTCAGGCCCAGGGCGACGTCGTGGAACTGCACCTGGCCGGCTTCCTCGGTCAGGATGAAGGTGTTGAACGGGTCCCATTCCGCGAACTGCTGGCGGGCCTTGACCGCGGCCCCGTCCTTCACCAGGAGCTTGGCTCCGTAGGGCACCTGGTAGTGCTCAACTTCCCGGCCGCGGTGGTCCAGGATGGCGATGTTGCCGTTGCGGTTGACGACCACCAGCGCCCCCTCCTTGTTGACCACGTGCTTGAGGTTGTTGAACCGGACCAGGCCCTCGTTCTTGGTCTCCAGGTGGGATCGCTCCGCCCCCCGGGTGGCGATGCCGCCGATGTGGAAGGTCCGCATGGTCAGCTGCGTCCCGGGCTCGCCGATGGACTGGGCGGCGCAGATGCCCACCGCCTCGCCCAGCTCGACCATGAAGCCGGTGGACAAGTTCCGGCCGTAGCACAGCTGGCAGATGCCCCGCTTCGATTCGCAGGTCAGGACCGAGCGGATGCGGATCCGCTCGATGCCCAGGTTCTGCAGCTCCTGGGCCACGGCCTCGGTGACCTCCTGGTTGCGGTCGACGATGGCCTTGTTGGTGTCGGGGTGGACGATCCGGTCCGCGGAGATGCGGCCCACCACCCGGTCGATGAACGGCTCGACGATCTCGCCGTTCTCGACGATGGCCGAGACGTTGATGCCCTTGAGCGTCCCGCAGTCATGCTCGTCAACGATCACTTCCTGGGAGACGTCCACCAGCTTCCGGGTCAGGTAGCCGGAGTTGGCCGTCTTCAGGGCGGTGTCGGCCAGGCCCTTGCGGGCGCCGTGGGTCGAGATGAAGTACTGGGCCACGTTCAGGCCCTCGCGCAGGTTGCTGATGATGGGCGTCTCGATGATCTCGCCCGAGGGCTTGCTCATCAGGCCGCGCATCCCGGCCAGCTGGCGGATCTGCTGCTTGTTGCCCCGCGAGCCGGAGTCGGACATGACGAACAGCGGGTTGAGCTCGGCGCCCTCCTCGCTGATCCGCCGCATCTCGGCGATCATGGCGCTGGACACCTTGTCCGTGACCGAGCCCCAGATCTCGATGACCCGGTTGAAGCGCTCCCCGGCCGAGATCGTCCCTTCCCGGTACTGCTTCTCGATGTCGAAGACCTCCTTCTGGGCCTTCTCCACGATGTCCTTCTTCTCCTTGGGGATGACGAAGTCGTCGATGCCCAGGGAGAAACCGGCCTGGGTGGCCAGGGCGAAGCCCAGCTCCTTGGTCCGGTCCAGGGTCTCGACGGTCTTGGCCAGGCCGTGCTTGAGGTAGATGAGATGGATGAGGTTCTCGATGCCCCTCTTCTTCATGATGCCGTTGATGAAGGGCACGCCCTCGGGCAGGACGCTGTTGAACAGGATCCGGCCCGGCGTCGTTTCGATGAGGGTCCGGTTGATCTGGACCACGGGACAGGTGGTCACGGCCTGGTCGTCGTAGTAGGTGGACAGGCTCAGGAGGGGGCCCGTGTAGCGGACCTTGATCCGGGCCTGCAGACCGATGTCCTTGTTCTCTCGGGCCAGCAGGACCTCCTCGAAGGAGCTGAAAATCCGGCCCTCGCCCTTCTGTCCCTTCTTTTCCAGGGTGGCATAGTAGCAGCCCAGGACCATGTCCTGGCTGGGGATGGTCAGCGGCCGGCCGTGGGCCGGGGACAGGATGTTGTTAGTGGACAGCATCAGCGTCTGGGCCTCGACCTGGGCCTCGACCGACAGGGGGATGTGGACGGCCATCTGGTCGCCGTCGAAGTCGGCGTTGAACGCGGCGCAGACCAGGGGATGGATCTGGATGGCCTTGCCCTCGACCAGCTTGGGCTCGAAGGCCTGGATGCCCAGCCGGTGGAGGGTCGGGGCGCGGTTGAGGAGGATGGGATGCTCCCGGACCACTTCCTCCAGGTAGTCCCAGACTTCGGGCTTCTCCTGCTCGTGCCACTCTCGGGCGATCTTGACGCTGGGCACGAGGCCGTCCTTCTCCAGCTTGTGGAAGATGAACGGCTTGAACAGCTCCAGGGCCATCTTCTTGGGCAGGCCGCACTGGTTCAGCTTGAGCTCCGGCCCGACGACGATGACCGACCGGCCGGAATAATCGACCCGCTTGCCCAGGAGGTTCTGGCGGAACCGGCCCTGTTTGCCCCGCAGGGCCTCGCTCAGGGACTTAAGCGGCCGGCGGTTGGCGCCCAGGTGGACGCGGCCCCGCTTGCCGTTGTCGAACAGGGCGTCGACGGCTTCCTGGAGCATGCGCTTCTCGTTGCGGATGATGAGCTCTGGCGCCCGGAGCTCGATGAGCTTCTTCAGCCGGTTGTTGCGGTTGATGACCCGGCGGTAGAGGTCGTTCAGGTCGGAGGTGGCGAAGCGACCGCCGTCCAGGCGGACCAGGGGCCGGAGGTCGGGCGGGATGACCGGGACGACGTCCAGGATCATCCACTCCGGGCGGTTGCCCGATTTCTTGAGGGCCTTGAACACCCGGAGCCTTTTGGCGTAGCGCAGCCGGCGCTGCTGGGAGGACTCCTTCTTCATCGCCCGGCGCAGGCGGTCGCCATCCTTGTTGATGTCGATCTTATCCAGGAGGAACTTGATGGCCTCGGCTCCGATGGAGGCCTGGAACTTGTCGCCGTATTTCTCCTCGGCCTCTTTGTATTCCTCCTCGGTCAGCAGCTGCTTGTCCTTGAGGGGGGTCTCGCCGCTCTTGAGGACGATGTACGACTCGAAATAGAGGATCTTCTCCAGCTCCTTGATGGACAGGTCCAGGATCAGGCCGATCCGGCTGGGCGGGCTCTTGAAGAACCAGATGTGGGCCACGGGCGAGGCCAGATGGATATGGCCCATCCGTTCCCGCCGGACCTTGGACTTGGTGACCTCGACCCCGCACCGCTCGCAGATGATGCCGCGGTATTTCATCCGCTTGTACTTGCCGCACAAGCACTCGTAATCGTTGATGGGCCCGAAGATCTTGGCGCAGAACAGGCCGTCCTTCTCCGGCTTGAAGGTCCGGTAGTTGATGGTTTCGGGCTTGGTGACCTCGCCCCAAGACCAGCTCTTGATCTTGTCCGGAGAGGCGATGCTGATCCGGACGCGGTCGAAATCGAGCTTGGGACGTCCGCCCACGGTTTGCCTGAGTTCCATCAGCGTTCTCCTTTGGCTTGGGGCAGCTCGATGCCCCAGGGCAGGACCTCTTCTTTGCCGGACTTCTCCAGCTCCACGTTCAGGCACAGGCTCTGGAGCTCCCGGATCAGGACGTTGACCGATTCGGGCAGGCCCGGAGTGAAGTCCAGGTCGCCCTTGACGATGGCCTCGTAGATCTTAGCCCGGCCCTCGACGTCGTCCGACTTGACCGTCAGCATCTCCTGGAGGGTGTAGGCCGCCCCGTAGGCTTCCAGGGCCCAGACCTCCATCTCGCCGAAGCGCTGGCCGCCGAACTGGGCTTTGCCGCCCAGCGGCTGCTGGGTGATGAGCGAGTAGGGACCGGTCGACCGGGCGTGGATCTTGTCGTCCACCAGGTGGTAGAGCTTCATCATATAGATGTAGCCGACGGTCACTTCCTGGTCGAACAGGTCGCCGCTGATCCCGTCGTAGAGCGGGATCTTGCCCGATTCGGGCAGTCCGGCCTCGCGGAGCAGGGCCTTGATCTCGCCCTCGGACACGCCGTCGAAGACCGGCGTATCGAACCAGCGGTTGAGGACGTGGGCGGCCCAGCCAGCGTGTGTCTCCAGGATCTGCCCGACGTTCATCCGGGAGGGAACGCCCAGCGGGTTGAGGACGATCTCCACCGGCGTCCCGTCGGGCAGCCGGGGCATGTCCTCCTCGGGGACGATCTTGGCCACGATGCCCTTGTTGCCGTGCCGTCCGGAGACCTTGTCGCCCACGGACAGCTTCCTCTTCATGGCGATGAAGACCTTGATGGACTGGATGACGCCCGGGGCCAGCTCGTCGCCCTTCTTCAGGCTGTCGGACTTATCCTTATAGATGGCCCGCAGGGCTTCGATCTGCCGCTTGACCTTCTTCTCCATCTCCCGGATCTCTTTGTCCCGGTCCGGGTCGTCCTTGACCTTGAGCTTGGCCAGGTCGTCCAGGTCGAGAGAGTCGAGGACGCGCTCGGTCAGGGTGGTGCCTTTCTTCAGGCTGACCTCACCCGACTTGAAATCCTTCTCCAGCTCCCCGCCCTTCCAGTACACCTTGACCTTGCGCCACTTCTCGTTCTCCAGGATGGTGATCTCGTCCTCCAGGTTGCGCTTCATCCGCGAGATCTCGTCCTTCTCGATCTGTTTGGCCCGGCTGGCCTTCTCCGTCCCCCGCCGGGAGAAGATGCGCACGTCGATGATCGTGCCCTCGACCCCGGGCGAACAGTACAGGGAGGCGTCTTTGACGTCCAGGGCCTTCTCGCCGAAGATGGCCTTGAGCAGCTTTTCCTCCGGGGACAGCTGGGTCTCGCCCTTGGGCGCGACCTTGCCCACCAGGATGTCCCCCGACCGGACCTGGGCCCCGATGCGGACGATGCCGTTCTCGTCCAGGTTGCGCAGAAGGTTCTCGGGGACGTTGGGGATGTCCCGGGTGATCTCTTCCGGCCCGAGCTTGGTGTCCCGGGCCTCGATCGTCTCCTCGACGATGTGGATCGAGGTGAAGATGTCGTTCTTGATCAGCTTTTCGCTGACAATGATGGCGTCCTCGAAGTTGTAGCCGCGCCAGGGCATGAAGGCGCACAGCACGTTCCGGCCCAGGGACAACTCCCCGCCGTCGGTGCAGGAGCTGTCGGCCAGGATCTGGCCCTTGACCACGGCGTCCCCGTTATGGACGATGGGCCGCTGGGTGAGGCAGGTGTTCTGGTTGGTCCGCAGGAACTTGGTCAAGAGGTAAAGGTCGGTCCCGACCTCGTAGTCCTTGGTGCTTCGGGCCTCGTCCACCCGGACCAGGATCCGCTCGGCGTCCACGAACTCGACCACCCCCGTCCGGCGGCAGACGATGACGTCGCCGGAGCCCTTGGCCACCAGGTGCTCGATGCCGGTGCCCACCAGGGGCGATTCGGGCCGCAGCAGAGGCACGGCCTGGCGCTGCATGTTGGAGCCCATCAGGGCCCGGTTGGCGTCGTCGTGCTCCAGGAAGGGGATCAGGGCCGCCGACAGCGACACGAGTTGCTTGGGCGAAACGTCGATGTAGTCGATCTGGGTCCGGGGCAGGGTCTTGAAGTTGCCCGCCTGCCGGGCGGTGACCATTTCCTTGGCGAACTGGCCGCGATCGTCCACGTCGGCGTTGGCCTGGGCGATATTGTACTGTTCCTCTTCCCAGGCGGTCAGGTAGAAGCAGTACGGCTCGACCTGGGGCAGATGCCGGGCCTTGTTGCGCTTGAGACGGTCCAGGTCCCGGAGGAGGGCGTCCTTTTCCAGGATGTCCCCGACCTTGTACTCGGCGTCGCCGGGGTGGAGGACCTGGACGTAGTCGATGATCCGGCCGTCCTTGACCTTGCGGTAGGGCGTTTCCAAGAACCCGAAGGGGTTGACCCGGGCGTAGCAGCTCAGCGAGGAGATCAGGCCGATGTTCGGGCCTTCCGGGGTCTCGACCGGACAGATCCGTCCGTAGTGCGAGGTCTGGATGTCGCGCACCTCGAAACCCGCCCGCTCCCGGCTCAGCCCGCCGGGGCCCAAGGCCGACAGGCGCCGCTTGTGGGTGACTTCGGCCAGGCTGTTGATCTGGTCCATGAACTGGGACAGCTGGGAGCTGCCGAAGAATTCCTTGAGGGCGGCGATGACCGGCTTGGAGTTGATCAGGTCCTGGGGCATGGCCGAGGCCAGGTCGGCGGTGACGGTCATCTTTTCCTTGACCGTCCGCTCCATGCGGGTCAGGCCGATGCGGAAGGCGTTCTCCACCAGCTCGCCCACCGACCGCACCCGGCGGTTGCCCAGGTGGTCGATGTCGTCCACCGTCCCCTCGCCTTTGCGCAGGCGGAAGACGTACTTGATGACTTGGACGTAGTCCAGGGGCGAGAGGGTTTTATCGTCCAGGGAGGTCTGAAGCCCCAGCTTGATGTTCATCTTCAGCCGGCCGATCCGGGAGAAGTTGTATTTCTGGGGATTGAAGAAAAGGTTGTGGAACAAGGTGTGGGTGCTCTCCTGGGTGTGGGGCTCGCCCGGGCGCAGCTTGCGGTAGATCTCGGCCAAGGCCTGGGCGCTGTCCTTTTTCAGGTCCTTCTTCAGGGTGTTAAGGATGATCGGGCCGGCCTTGTCCTCCTCGGGAAAGAAGACCTCGAACGGCTCGGCCCGTCCGAGGAGCAGGTCGACCTGAACGTCGGTGAGCTCCTCCTGAGGCCGGACCTTGCCCTTGATGGACACCAGGGAATAAGCCCCGCGCAGCTCCTTCTTGTCGATCGGGACCTTCTCGACGCCGAGGTCCTTGAGCCTCTGGAAGGCCTCCTCAGTGAGCTTCTTCTTGGCCGGGACGAGGACGGACTTGTTCTTGGGATCGATGACGTCCGCGGCCGCGGTCTTGCCCACCAGCCCGGACTTGAGCTCCCAGGTCAGGCCTCCCTCTTCGGGAGTCACCTTGTAGACCTGGTGGAACAGCTTGAGGATCTCGTCGTCCGAGCCGAAGCCCAGGGCCCGGAGAAAGACCGAGGCCAGGAACTTCTTCTTGCGGTCCAGCCGAACGAAGAGGCTGTTCTTGATGTCGAACTCGAACTCCACCCAGGCCCCGCGGTAGGGGATGATCTTGGCCACGAACAGGCCCTTGGCTTCGCCCGGACGGAAGAACACGCCGGGCGACCGCTGCAACTGGCTGACTACGACCCGCTCGATGCCGTTAAAGATGAAGGTGCCCTTGTCGGTCATCAGGGGGATGTCCCCGAAATAGACCTCCTGCTCCTTGATGTGCTTCAGCCGCTTGGACTTGGTGTTGAGGTCCTTGTCCCAGGAGATGAGCCGGACCTTGAGCCGGAGGGGCACCGAGTAGGTGTAGCCTTTCTGCAGGCACTCGGTGGGCGAGTATTTCAGCTTGAGCTCCACCCGGTCGCCGCAGTGGTCGCAGAGGGGGATGTCGATCTTGCGCGAAGCGCCGCAGTAGGGGCAGACGTCCTTGGAGGTCACGTCCATGTCCGCCTGGAGCAGAGTCTTGCAGCTCTGGCAGCGGAACCGGGCGTTTTCCACTCCCTTGAGACGGCCGCACTTGCATTCCCAGTTGCCGATGGAATAGCTGATGAAGTCCAGCTGGGTCGTCTCCTTGAAATCGGAGATGGGGAACACGTCCTTGAAGGCCGCCTGCAGCCCGGTGTCCTTCCGCTCCTCGGGGAGCATGTCCATCTGCAGGAACTCCCCGTAGGACTGCTTCTGGATGGCCAGAAGGTCAGGCATAGGGAAGACGGTTTTAATCTTGGAAAAATTGACTCGATCCCGATGGATGTTCTGGGATTCTCTCATAAGCGTCCATCCCCCAATGGTTCAGACTCCTCCGCCTCGGCGAAGGGGCAGCCGAATGTGGTCAAACCCGGTCCAACGGTCAAAGGCTTACTGCAGCTCGATCGTTGCGCCGACTTCTTCGAACTTGGCTTTGATGGCGTCCGCTTCCTCTTTGGAGACCTTTTCCTTGATCGGCTTGGGCGCGCCGTCCACCAGGTCCTTGGCCTCCTTGAGGCCCAGGCTGGTCACTTCCCGGACGACCTTGATGACGTTGATCTTCTTGTCGCCGGCCGACTTCAGGATGACGTTAAACTCGGATTTCTGCTCCTCGGCCGCGGGGGCGGCAGCCCCGGCGGCGGCCACGGGAACGGCCACGGCCGCGGCGCTGACGCCGTAGCGGGCTTCGAATTCCTTGATGTAGTCCGCAAGCTCGAGGATGGTCAGGTTATCCAGGTGGTTGAAGAATTCCTCTTTCGTCAATTTGATTTCTCCTTTTTCAGATTCCGTGCCGACACTGGCTTGGGCTTTGACCATGATTGCCTCCAACGTTTATTTCTTATTTTGATATTGACGCCACAACCGGCCCATCCCGGCCAGGGGGGCCTGGAGGGTTTGGACGAAGCGGTTGAGCGGATACGACATCAGATAGGCGAATTGGCCCAGCAGGGCATGCCGCGAAACGAGCTTGGTGATGTCCTCGAACTTGTCCGAGGCGAACAGCTGTCCCTCGAGCATGCCGCCCTTGACCGCCAGGACCTTGTTCTGGGCGGCGAACTCCTTGAGCGCCTTGGCCAGGCCGATGGGGTTGTGGGAGGTGTAGGCCAGGGCCGTGGGCTGCTCGAACATCTTCCGGAATTCCTGGGGGGCGGCCGGCTGCAGGGCCTTGAGGGCCAGGCGGTTCTTGACCACCTTCAGGGCGTGGGAGTCCTTGCGCAGGGATTTGCGCAGCTCGATGGACTGGGCCACGGTCATCTTCTTGAAATCCAGGAGGAAGAAGGTGTTCTGCTTCTTAAAGACCTCGCTGAGCTCTTGGATCCGTTCGTCTTTCTTGTCCCGTTTCATGCTCGCCTCGCTCACTGTTCCAGGATGGAGTCGGAGATCCGGAAGGACGGGCCCATCGTCGAGGACAGGAACATGGTCCGGATGTACTTGCCCTTGGCCGCAGCCGGCTTGGCGTGAACGATGGCCTGGATGAAGGCCTTGACGTTCTCCACCAGCTTGTCCTCGGTGAAGGACACCTTGCCGACCGTGGAGTGGATGATGGCCGTCTTGTCCACCCGGAACTCCACCCGGCCGGCCTTCAGCTCCTGAACGGCCTTCCGGACATCGATGGTGACCGTGCCCGACTTGGGGTTGGGCATGAGTCCCTTGGTCCCCAGGATGCGGCCCAGCTTGCCCACGCCCCGCATCACATCGGGTGTGGCGATGACCGCGTCGAAGTCGATCCAGCCGCCGGCGATCTTCTCGATCAGGTCATCGCCGCCGACATAATCGGCTCCGGCGTCCTCGGCTTCCTTGATCTTCTCACCGGAGGCGATGACGCAGATCTTCTTGGTCTTGCCCGTGCCGAAGGGCAGGACGATCGTCCCCCGGACCATCTGGTCCGAATGCTTGGGGTTGACCCCCAGGCGGATGGACATGTCCACGCTCTCGTCGAACTTGGCGTAATGGGCCTTCTTCAGAAGGGCCACCGCCTCCTCCACGGACAGCTCAGCCTTGGCCGCCGAGGCGGGCTTGACGCTGTCCTTGGCCTTGAGATAGTTCTTGCCTCGTTTACCCACTGACGATCTCCAATCCCATGTTCCTGGCGGTGCCCTGGATGATCTTCTTGGCCGCCTCCAGGTCATTGGCGTTCAGGTCGGGCAGCTTCAGTCGGGCGATGTCCTCGATCTGCTTCTGCGTGACCTTGCCGACCTTGTCCTTGTTCGGGGCTCCGGAGCCCTTGGCGATCCCGGCCGCCTTCTTGAGAAGGTAGGACGCCGGGGGAGTCTTCAAAGCGAAGGTGAATTTCTTGTCCTTGAACACGGTCACGATGACGGGCACGATCATGCCCTCTTCCATGCGGCTGGTCTTCTCGTTGAACTGCCGCACGAAATCCATGAGGTTGATCCCGTGGGGAGCCAGCGAAGGGCCCACCGGCGGGGCGGGGCTGGCCTGCCCGGCCACGATCTGCAGCTTGACCCGGGCGATGACTTCTTTGGACATCCGTAGCCTCCTAGATTTTCTCTACCTGCAGGAATTCGAGCTCCACGGGCGTGGACCGGCCGAAGATCGTCACCAGGACCTTCAGCGTGTTCCGCTCGTGATTGACCTCTTCCACGATCCCGTTGAAATTGAAGAACGGGCCGTCGATGATCCGGACGGCCTCCCCTTTTTCGAAGGAATGCTTGGGCTTGGGCTTCTCCGAGGTCGTCTCCATATGGGTCACGATCTGCTTGACCTCGGCCTGGCTCAAGGGCAGGGGCTTCTTCCCCGACCCGACGAAGCCGGTGACCTTGGGGGTGTCCCGGATGATGAGCCAGTTCTCGTCGGTCATCTCCATCTCCACCAGGATGTAGCCCGGGTAGGACCGCTTGGTGGAAACGACCTTCTTCCCCCCCTTGATCTCGATGACGTCCTCGGTGGGGATGATGATCTGGCCGACCTGGTCCTCGATGCTCATCTCCACGGCCCGCTGACGGATGGACTCCGCCACGAACTTCTCGAAACCCGAGTAGGTGTGAACGACGTACCAGTTCTTAGACATCGGACTGTTCCATTTCTATCAAAAGATGGTCTTGACTTGGGAGATGAGCCAGGAAAAGATGATGTCCATGAAAAAGAGGTAGAATCCGAAGAAGAACGTGGCCAGGATGACCACCAGGGTGGTGTTGACCACCTCGGACCGAGACGGCCAGGTGACCTTCTTCAATTCGGCCCGTGTTTCCTTCAAAAAATTCTTGAAGCGTTTGTACCATCGTTCTTTCTGACTCATGGCTTACCCTCTGTCCGGACTGAATATCTCGCTCTCGGCTGCCCCGGGACCGGCTCGGACTCGGTCTCGGTGTCGACGGTGCCGGAATGGAAAGGAATGGCAGGTGAGGCAGGACTCGAACCCGCAACCTGCGGTTTTGGAGACCGCTGCTCTAGCCAGTTGAGCTACTCACCTTTATCCTTGCACTCAGGTTCCTGTTCGCCGATCGTCCCTGTTCGCGCCTCGTCCCGCCGGCTCACTTGACCTCTTTGTGGAGGGTGTGGGTCCGGCAGAACGGACAATATTTCTTGATCTCCAGCTTCTCCGTCTGCTTCTTCTTGTTGCGGGTGTTGCTGTAGTTCCGCCGCTTGCACGCACCGCAGCTCAGGGTGATGATTTCTCGCATGGTCTCGTATCCAGTCGCTCGTCACCGGTCAGGAACGGCCGGCGGTCACTCCAGGATCTCGGTGACGCTCCCGGCGCCCACCGTCCGGCCGCCCTCGCGGATGGCGAACCGCAGCCCCTTCTCCATGGCCACGTCCGTGATCAGCACG
>Ga0209254_10003091_pt1 | contig 15202 bp, 4 predicted proteins | sample FrelakmetDIP11DI_FD_187148 | JGI IMG/M metagenome (GOLD analysis project Ga0209254, IMG submission 187148) | Freshwater lake sediment microbial communities from the University of Notre Dame, USA, for methane emissions studies - DIP11 DI (SPAdes)... | ecosystem: Environmental > Aquatic >...
CCATGCGGGTATCTTCTTGATCGACCAGCGGGAGGAATTCGCAATCCTGCGCGCGGCAACTGGAGAAGCAGGGCGAGAAATGTTAGCTCACAGCTATAAGGTAAGGATCGGCCAAATGGGTCTGGTGGGTTATGTGGCGCGCAGCGGTGAATCTCGGATTGCCTCCGACGTAGAGCTGGAAGAAGTATATTTTAAAAGCCCTCTGCTGCGCGAGACCCAATCTGAAGCGGCACTGCCGCTCAAAGTTGCCGGGCAGGTGATCGGGGTGCTGGATGTGCAAAGCCAGGAAGCAGCGGCCTTCGACGAAGATAGCCTCACCACATTACAGATTATGGCCGACCAGCTGGCGATTGCCATTCAGAATGCGCGCTTGCTGCAAGAGAGCCAGGAGAACCTGAAAGAGCTTGAATCTACCTATGGGCGGATCAACCGGCAGGCCTGGGAGCGCTTCAGCCAGGGCAGCCAGGTGGTTGGCTATGAATTCGATGGTGTCAGTGCCAGTCCAATCATGCGCGAGCAGGAGCTGCCAGAAAAAAGCAGCCAGGTTGCAGCCGGATCGCCATTTAGCATCCCGCTGCGCGTGCGTGGCGAGGTGATCGGCACCCTGGATGTCTGGTCCCAGGAAACCGATCTATCCGACGCAGATGTCTATTTGCTGGCTACCATCAGCAACCGCATCAGCCAGATCCTGGAAAGCACCCGCTTGCTGCAAGAAGCACAACGCCTGGCCTGGCGCGAACAACAGGTCAACACCATCGCCACCCAGGTACGTAACTCGATCAACCTGGAGACGATCTTGCAGAATACTGTACGCGAGCTCGGCAAGTCGCTCGGGGCTACCCGGGCGTTCATCCAAATCGGCGGCAACTTGCCCCTTGCAGAACCAGACCAAGCTCCCCAATCCGGCGAAGGTCCCGGTGGGATAGAGCCAGCGTACCTGGAGACTGGGACAGTGGAAGAGGCAACCGAGCCACCCGCCGATCCTGGCCAGGCGGCTGGCTCCAATGGTCGCTCGTATAGCCCGCCAGCAGCGACCAGGCAAGGAGAGGATGAAGCATGAATCTACCGACGAACTCTCCGGGGCAGGAATTCGATCTGTCCGGCCGGCGCCCGGCCAAACCGAGAATCACCAGGATGATAAACCTGCGGCGGAACCCGGGCAATCGCTCCACATCCAGTATTCGCACCCGCCTGCTGGCTTTAGCACTCGGCCTTACGCTGGTTGCTCTGGTGGTGATTGCACTGGTCGCTTTCGATTCAGCCAGCAACGTGATCCGCCGGGCGCAACAGACCAGCAGCGATAGCCTGCGCGCCCAGGCTGAAGTCTACCTGCAGCAAATCAATGCTTCGATCGCCGGTCAGAATAACCTGATCCTGGACCGCGCCGCCCGCGATGTCCAGACGGTAGCCGATACCAGCGCGGCAATCTTTAATGGTGAAACCTCCAACCAGCCTGTAACCATTCCAGGGCAAGCCAGCCGCCTGGTTACAGGACCGCAGGGGCAGTACCTGAATAAGAAAGAGGATGTTTCGAGCATATTCATCCCGAATACGGGCGGAAATCCACAGACCGACCTGGCTTTGAAACGCGATGTTGATCTCAGCGCGTTTCTTGACCTGGTGCTGCCCGCCATCAAGAATAACAACCCGAATGCCGCTGCAATTTATCTCGGCTCTGTGCATGACATGACGCGCTATTATCCCAATATCATGTTGGGCGAGGTGGTACCCGCGGACTTTAAGGTAACCGGCCGTCCCTGGTACACCACCAGCCTGGAGCAAAACATAAACTCAAATATCCCTGTGCCGGTCTGGTCACCGGTCTACCAGGACGCCACCGGTCTGGGACTGGTTACGACCATTGCCGTACCGGTTTATGACAATGCCAAGCAACTGATTGGTGTGGTCGGTCTTGACCTGACCCTGGATGAAATCAGCAAGAACATCGAGACGACCCGCTTTTCGAAAGCCGGTTATTCATTCCTGGTCGATAAAGACGGCAAAGCCATCATCCTGACCAAACAGGGCTACCAGGATATCCTCGGACGCGACCCTAAAGACCAGGAATTTGCTCCGGATGTAAAATCCATCGCCAACACTTCCTTTGCCCAGATTGTTGACAAGATGACCAAAGGCGAAACCGGCTTTGCCACTGCCTCAGTCCAGCAACCGGGGAACCCGAGCGCTCCAGCCCGCGAACTATTCGTCGCTTACTCCCCGCTGGAAAGCACTGGCTGGAGCCTGGGCAGTGTCGTGGCTGCCGAGGATGTGCTGCAAAGTGTCGTCGCTCTGCAGCAAGACCTGCGCGCCACTACCCGGACCGTTCTGGTCCGGCGAGTGTTACCGCTGGGCGTTGCGATCTCCATTATCCTGGTCTTGCTGGCTTTTTTCCTGACTTACCGCCTGGTGAACCCGATCCAAAGCCTGGCTGAGGCCGCCGAGCAGATCGGCAGCCGGGGACGGCGCGAGCCCGGGATCCATGCAGCCGAAATCCCGATCCAGGCCAGTATCCTGGCCCGCAACGACGAAATTGGTTTCCTGGCTAATACCCTGACGAACCTGTCTGCCCAGGTCAATGAATCCCTCGAAACATTGGAAGGGCGTGTGGCTGAGCGCACGCAACAACTCGAGAAACGCACCCTGCAGATCCAGACCGCCTCTGAGATCGCCAGCGAGATCACCGCCGCCAAGGACCTGGACAGCATGTTGCAAAACGCCATCGACCTGATCAGCGACCGGTTTGGTTATTACAACGTGGGTATCTTCCTGATCGATGAGATCGGAGAAAATGCCCAGCTCAAAGCAGCTAGCGGCGACCTGGGAAAACTGCTCCTGGAAAAGCACATCAAATTGCGCGTCGGGCAGCAAGGCATCGTCGGCTATGTGACCCGTTTCGGTCAGGCGCGCATCGTGGGGGATGTCAGCATCGATGAAATGTACCAGGCAGAGCCGCTTCTGGCTGACACACGCTCTGAGCTAGCCATACCCCTGATGAGCGGCGGTCAGGCGCATGGTGCTGCCAGACGCTCACAGTCCAGGACTGCCGCTCTGCAGGGTCCTGCAACTTTTCAGGCTGTAATCGGCGCGCTGGATGTGCAGAGCACACAAGTGAATGCCTTTTCTGAAGAGGATATCACCGTGCTGCAAATCCTGACCGACCAGCTGGCAATCGCCATCCAGAATATCCGGCTGGTGACCCAACTACAAAGCGCCGTGCAAGAACTGAACGTGTTTTACCAGGGCCAGACGCGCGAGGTGTGGTCGCGCTTCGCAGAGCAATCCGCCGGATTGGCTTACGTGTATGACGGGCTGGAGGTGCGCCCTGCCAAACATCTGCCAGCCACCTCCGCAGAATCTGGCGGAGAGGCAGCTGTCCAACGCCAGACCCTGGAACGGAAGCCGAGTAAGGACAGGCTGATGGTCCCGATCCAGCTACGAGACCAGGTGATTGGAGTCATCGGGCTGGAGAGTGATGAGGCAAACCATCACTGGTCTGAGGATGAGATCGCCGTTGTACAGGCGACAGCCGCACAGGCCGCCCTGACAGTCGAGAACGCCCGCCTGCTGGCCGAATCGCAACGGAAAGCCATGCGCGAAGAGCAGAGCGGAGAAATCACCGCACGGATCCGTTCATCGCTAGACATGGAAACCGTGCTGCACACGGCAATGAGCGAAATCGCTCAACGAATGGGTATCTCACAGATTGAAATCCAACTGGGGTCCGACCTGGCAGTGCCTGCGGACAGTCCGGATGAGGCCGCTAAAGCCCCACCCGACGCCAGCTCGCCAGCGAAAGCGAAACGGCAGGATGGTCGCCATGAGTGAACAACCGCTGAACCTGACCCAGACCGATCCAAAGCAGACCGGACCCACTCAAAGTGGGACGATACGCCGCCTGCTATCGTCCCCGATCCTTCCGGATGCAGAGCGCACCCGTGTGGCGCGCCTGGTGCACACCGTGCTACTGATCATGATGAGCGCCACCTTACTGGCATACCTCACCTTGCTGCTCTTTCAAAATCCATGGCCGGCGTTTGTAGGGATCTCATCGGTCCTGGTATCAGAGCTGATCGCTTATGCGCTTCTGCGCTCTGGCAGAGAAAAGGCTGCCGCGCTGCTCATGGTGATCGGTCTGTGGTTAGGCAGCGCCGGCATTGCGCTCGTCAGCGAGGGCGTGGCTAACTCTGGCTTCATCGCAATGATCCTGGTAGTGGTTATCGCTGGATTGACTTTGGGAGCCAGGGCAGGCGTGCTATTTGCTGCGCTCAGCACAGTTACCGGACTAGCCTTATTGATTGCCAAGCTGAATAATTTGCTGATTGCACCGCTGATCCCGCTCCAGCAAATGGGTTTCCTGATCGTCGCCGGGGTGATTTTCTTCGCTGCGGCGGGCCTGATTGCACTGGCAACCAATAGTTTGCAGGAAGCCGTGGAACAGGCCCGGCTGAATGAGCGCTCCCAAATCCAGGCTAACCGGGAACTGGTAGCGATACGCTCCACGCTCGAGGAGCAGGTCACTACTCGCACCAGCGAGTTGCAACAACGCTCGGGTTACCTGCAAGCTGTGATTGAGGTCAGCCACGCGACAGCTTCAATTTTGAATACCGTCCAACTGATGAATGAGGCGGTTGAATTGATCCGCACCCAGTTCGGACTTTATTATGTGGGCCTGTTCATCCTGGATCCGAGCAACGAATGGGCCATCTTGCGGGCCGGGACAGGCAGGGCCGGTCAGGCAATGATCGCCCGCGGCCACCGGATCCAATATGGCGCCGGCATGGTCGGCTGGAGCATTGCCAATGCCCAACCGCGCATCGCAGCCGATATTGAAAAAGATTATGTGCGCCTGGCTACAGCAGAGCTTCCTGAAACGCGGTCTGAGGCGGCTTTCCCGCTACGCTCGCGTGGAAAAGTCCTGGGGGCAATGACAGTCCAAAGCGTCAAATCAGAGGCCTTTGGTGAAGTCGAAATCTCCACTTTCCAGTCCCTGGCAGACCAGCTGGCTATCGGTCTGGATAATGCCCGGCTGTTCGATGAAAGCCAGCGCGCCTTGCGCGAGGCCCAACAAGCCACCCAACAAACCAGTCGAACCGCCTGGGAAGCTTATCTACGCAGCGGCGTCAACCTGACTTTCCGCTACGATGATGGTCAAATCGTCTCTCTGGCAAACCAATTGCCAGCGGGCATGAAACAGCCCGCTGCTACAAGCGCAGCTCAACTTACAGGCAGCGCGTCGCTTGCCTCACGCCTCGACCCTGCCGAGCACTCTGACAGGATTTCGCTGCCGATCTCCGTACGCGATCAGACAGTCGGCCTGGTGCACTTTTCCAAAGGCGCAGCCAAACAGAATTGGACCGAGGATGAGCTAGCCATGCTGAGGACCATTGTGGAGCAGCTCGGCATCGCGTTGGATAGCTCTCGCCTCTATGCAGAGACGCAGCACCGGGCAGAACAGGAGCGTCTGATCGGTGAGATCACCTCACGGATGCGCGAAACACTGGATGTAGAAGCTGTGCTGCAAACCGCTGCTGAAGAGATCTACCAATCCTTAAACCTGGAAAATCTGGTTATCCAGCTTCTACCATCGGATGGACAGTCAGATGATACGACCGGGGAGAGCAAATAATGGACTCTCATCAAAAGAAAACCAACTCTGCAATTCCGTTCAATAAATTCTTCCGGTTGAACAGCATCCGCAGCCGCCTGATCCTCGTGCTGGCAATTTTCAGCATTCTACCCGTTGCATTGACCGGTCTATTTATTAATGTGGTCAGTAGCAACTTTGCCCAGGCAAAAGTGCAGGACAGCTTACAGGCTATTTCCGCTTTGAAGGGCAGCCAGGTCAGAAGTTGGGCAAAAGATTTACAGGTCAACCTGTCTACAAGCATTTCACAAAACATCAAAGATACCTCGACAACGTTCTTGAAGTTGGAGCCAAATTCTCTTATCTATGCAACGTTATACCAGAAGGTATTGAAGGAATTCAACCAGATTGTTAATACGCAGCCGTTATATGATGAGTTGATGCTGCTGGACGCTAACGGAACGGTCATCCTGAGCACTTCAGCAGATCAGATTGGGAAAAATCTTTCCGATAGAGAATTCTATAAGCAGATGAAAGTAGGTCACTGGGTGACCAAAGCGACTTTCGATCAGGGGGTGGTTTATGTCACCCAACCGCTGGCAGTATCGCTAGGTGTTCCGCTGGGCATATTTGTCGGGCGGGCAAGCCCGAACCCGCTCTACGCGATCCTGGGTAATAAAACCGGGCTGGGCTCTACTGGAGTAGCCTATCTGGTCAGCACCGATCGAACATTACAGTCGCTGCTCAACGTGACAATAAATGAACCTGGCGGGGCAGCGGTACTACCCGAGCCCGGCAAAACACAACTACAAAGCGAAGGGATCGATAATGCCCTTACACAGCAACCTGGTGTGGGGGTCTATCCCAACTTCAATCTTGTCCCGGTGATCGGCGCCTACCAATGGATCCCGGAATTGCAGGTAGCCATCTTGAGCGAGCAAAGCCAGGCAGAGGCTTATAGGTTCCTGCGAACCACCCAAACGCTCACCTTCCTGGCTCTGCTGATCTCCTCCGCGCTGGCGGTGCTGGCCGCTTTGTCGATCAGCAATAACTTCACAAAACCTCTGACCGACCTGGCTGATACCGCCAAACAAATTGCAGGCGGCAATCTGGAATTGCGCGCCAGGACAGAAGAGAGCAGCCCCACCGGTCAAGTGGAAGAGATCGACGCGCTGGCGGTTTCATTCAACAGTATGACCGCCCAGTTGCGCAATTTAATCGGCAGCCTGGAAAACCGGGTTGCCGAGCGCACCCGCCAGCTACAGGTCCGCAGCGAACAACTGATGACCGCCTCCGAGGTCGGGCGATACGCGACCTCCCTGTTGGAGACCGAGCAGCTCATCCAACGCACTGTTGAGTTGATCAAAGAGAGTTTTGACCTGTATTATGTCGGTCTATTCACAGTTGACGAAGGTAGGGATTGGGCCGTCTTAAAAGCCGGGACTGGACAGGCCGGTCAGATCATGCTCCAGCGAGGCCATCGCCTGCCCATCAGTCGCGGCACTTCGCCCTATACCCAGGAACGACGCTCGATGATCGGCTGGTGCATCTCCAATAACCAGGCGCGCATCGCCTTGGAAGCCTTGGACGACCCGGTACGCCTGGCAACACCCGACTTGCCCGAAACGCGCTCAGAAGCGGCCATTCCTCTACGCTCGCGCGGTCAAGTGCTGGGCGCGATGACCATCCAGAGCTCCAAACCGGGCGCTTTTGATAAAGAAATGATTGCCGTCTTCCAGAATATGGCCGACCAGGTGGCGGTCGCGCTGGATAACGCCCGCCTGTTCACGCAAATCCAACATGCCCTGGAAGCCTCTCACCAGGCTTATTCCGAGATCACCCATCAGGCCTGGCAAGAAAAGCTGCGCTCCAAACCGCTTTTTTTGCGCCGCGATTCTTTGGGGTTGAGCAAGCGGATACAAGGCGAAGGAGCGCTCCCAGCAACATCTGCCGCCCTGGGGGTGCCTGGAGAAGATTCGATCACCATACCTATCCGCACCCGCGGTCAGACCATCGGTTATATTAACGCCCAAAAACGACCACCCGCGGCTGGATCGGCTGCGGCCCAGGCAACCGAAGAGGATGAAACAACCTCGGATAACAAATTAACCGAGTGGCGCTCGGATGAGATCAAACTGCTCGACGCTCTGGTCGGGCAGATGGGCATCGCCCTGGATAGCGCCCGTCTCTTCGAAGATGCTCAAATGCGAGCCAAGCGGGAACGGATTGTCGGTGATATCACCTCTCACATCCGGACCACCCTGGACATCCACACCATCCTGCTGACCGCGGCGCGTGAAATTCGCAATGAGTTGGGGCTGGCAGAAGCTGAAGTACGCCTAAGGGAGGTCGTCCAGCTATCTGCTGTCACCGGTCGACTGATAGATCGAGGACAACCCCGTGTCCAGCCTGAGATCGGTTATCGCTGCACATCTTCCGGCGAAACAGTTGATGTGATTGGCAGCTGGACCCCAGAAATGCTACAGGCGCGCAATACTGGACGGGCCGTCCACCCAGACCCGCTTACCCTGGTTCTGCCGATAAAAATTCGCGACCAGGTGCAGGGCGTTATCAAATTATGCAAGCCGGGTAGCTCTGACCCCTGGACGAAGGAGGAGCTCGACCTGGTTGAAACCCTGACCGAACGCCTGGGTTCCGCGGTGGAAAGCGCACGATTGTATGAAGAAACCCGCCGGCGTGCGGAACGTGAACGATTGACCAGCGAGATCATCGCCAAAATGCGCCTCACGAATGACCCGCGCACCATCTTGCAGACAGCAGCCTTTGAGCTAAGAAAAGCCTTGAATGTCGATCGAGCGCAAATCCTGGTAAAAACTCCGTCCTCAGGCGGCGATTCTGCTGGCGAGCTTGCGCCGGACGCGAGCCAGCCCGGCGAGACCAGCGGTAATCCCGCACATAACGATCAATAATGGGTGACTGCAGCAGATAGCCCAGTTGAATGATTGGAATGGAGGTATGACGATGAGTGAGAGAGAATCCTTTGACCCCGAATGGATTGCGGATACGTCCGAGGAACAGGCTCCAGCCCAACCGCAACCAGAGACTGGCAAAAAAACGCCTCTGGTGATCGCCATTGCAAACCAAAAAGGCGGCGTTGCCAAGACGACCACTGTTGTATCCCTGGGCGGCGCCCTGGCTAGCCTAGGCAAGGAAGTCTTGCTGATCGACCTGGATGCGCAAGCCAACTTGACCCTGGCACTGGGCAAAGACCCCGCTCGCCTGCGCGGCGCGATCACCGATGTGCTCTTTCATTCCTCCACCTTGCTGAGCGTCAGTCGCGAGACGACCATCCCGGGTCTGGACCTGGTGCCTTCGAACTCTGGGATGGAGCTGGCAGAGCGGTTTTTGCCAGTCCGAAAAGATTATGAGACCATCCTGAGCCGGACCTTGAATGACGAACTGCGGCCTCAGGTAAAATCTGCTGACCGGCCTGCTAACACCAACCAGACAAACCCATCCTACGAACGGAATTTCCCGGTCATCGAGTATGACTATGTAATTCTGGATTGCCCCCCGTTCATGGGTGCAGTCACCCTGAATGCGCTGGTAGCTGCCAATTTGTTGGTTATTCCGACTCAGCCCGAGTATTTCTCAGCCCATGCCCTGCGGACGATGATGACTTTGATCCGTCAGGTACGCAGCCAGAACAACCCGAAGCTGGTCTACCGCATCTTGATCACCTTGTTTGATAAACGCAACCGCATACACCGCCAGGTACAGGAACAAATTACCCACGCTTTCGGCGAAGGCGTCTTTGATACAGTGATCGGAATCGACACAAAACTGCGCGAGAGCGCCATCGAGGGTGTACCGATATCGCACTTCAAAGTGCATGGCGGAACCAGCCGGAGCGCGCTCCAATATGAAGCCCTGGCTCAGGAGATAATCCAGAATGACTGGCAACATCAATAAAAACCCTGTCGCCGATTCTCCAACTGTCGAGCCTGGCAAGGACAAAAAACCGCGCTCGAAATTCAGCGCGCAAGCCAGCAAGCGTATGGAGGAGCTGTTCACTGATCTGGACCAGGCGCCACTGCTTCCCAAGGAAGAGATCCTGGAGCAAGAGGCGCAACCCAGCTCCCTGGCGGAACCGTTTCCCGGCCGCGCTGAGCCTGTGCGGGAGGCTCCCAAACCAAGGATCCAAAAACCACCCATTGCTCCAACAGGTGGAGAGGCTCAAAAACCCAGCCTTGCCGGAGCGGAAGAAGCTCCCCAAATCCAGCCTGCCCCCGAGCCCGAACCTGAGCAGGCGGCGCCGCAAATCGCCCCCCAAATTGCGCCGCAAATCGCCCCCCAAATTGCGCCGCAAATCGCGCCGCAATTTGCGGCTGAACCCACCACAGAGACACCCTTGCCGCCCATCATCATCCCGTCCGAAGCTCCTACGCTGGGCATGCAGGCGGTAGAAGACGAGACCTCGGCCAGCGAAATCCTCAAGCCTGCCGACGAGACCATCACCCCCATTGCCTGGGATAGCTTGCGGCTGGGAAAACCGCTGGCTGAGCCCGGCGCTGAAGACCACGGTCGCCCCTTGAGCATGCCCGGACAGGCTCCTGTCCAGCCCCGCCCGCTCGAAACCCGCCTGGCTACACCGGATGGCCAGATGGTCGCCTCAGATCTCCAGCAGCCGTCTCTTATACTTGAAATATTGGACGAAGATCCGCAACGCCAGTGGAGCCAGGATGAGCTGCTCCTGATCGAGCAGGTTACCGACCAGCTTACGTTGGCGTTGGAGAATGCCCAACTTTTCGAGCAGACACAAAACGCCCGAGATGCCTTACAGATCAGCGTGCGCTACCAAAAAAGCGTCGCCCAGGCGGTGGCCGACCTGACCGAACGCGGCTTTGCCGCCATCAGCGACGTCTTGCAATTACTGGGCGTGGCAGCCCAGGCCAGCCGCGTCTATTATATGGAAGCCCAGGTTGATTTCCGCGGCCCGTACTGGCACCAGGTGGCAGAATGGCACGCCCCACAGGCGCCTTCCCAAATCAACAACCCCGCTCTAAGACGGGTATCCGCTCGCTGGTTGCCGCCCTGGATTGAACGGTTGAGTAAAGAGGGTTACGTCGCGGAACTCACCAGCCAGTTGCCAGATGAAGAGCGAGAGTTCATGGCCGCCTTGGGGGCGCGCTCCATATTACAGTTCCCCGTCGCCGGTCAGCAAGGAGCGCCCGGCTGCATCGGGTTCGAACAAATCGATTCTGAGCGGGTCTGGACCAGCGATGAAATTGCTGCCCTGCAGACTGCCGCCTCTGCCCTGGCCAACACGATTGTACGGGAGAATCTATTTAACCAACTTCAGGTGAACCTGTCGGAGACGGAAGCCCAATACCAGGCCAGCGCCCAGATCAACTCTGCTAACAGCTACGAAGAGATCCTGGCAATCCTGCGCCAGTTCTCCATCCTCGGACACATCAATGCCTCGAACGTCTCGATTAACCTGTTTGACCGCCCCTGGACGCGGGCGCAAAAACCAGAGTGGTTGGTCCCGATCTCGTATTGGACCGGCACATCGGCTGCCGACCACCCCGCGCAACCGATCCCGCTCGGCGATTTAAAGACCGCCGACGCTTTGCTAAACGCTGACCGCCCGACCGTAGTATTCGATCTGGCCAGCGACCCGCGCCTGGATGCAAATGCCCGCCTCTTATACATCGACAAATTGGGCGCCAAGAGCCTGATCAACGTGCCCTTGAACGTATCGGGGCGTTGGATCGGACAGATCATCGGCCTGTATAACCAGACCACCGGCTTTACAGATCGAGAGATCCGCCGCCTGGTCTCACTCTCCGGACAGTCGGCTGTGGCCGTCGAAAGCCTGCGCCTGCTGGAAGAGACCCGCCAGCGCAACGAAGAGCTGCTGGCGATGAACGAAATCACCAGCTCGGTCAGCCGCACCCTGGACTTGCAGCAGGTGCTGGTCGAAATATTACAACGCGTCATCGACATTACAGAATACGATAGTGGTCTGATCTCTATCGCTGATCCGAATACCCATATCCTGCAGCTGGCTGTGCAACAAAACCTTCCTGAAAAGATGGTACAAAGGCTGACCGAGAAAGGTCTGGTTGGAACACCCTGCGATCTGGTCTACCAGACGGGTCAGACCACGCATGTGCCGGATCTTAACAATCCGCCCGCAGAGTTGGAAGATTTTGCACCCTTATTACCCGAAAGCTGGGCCCACAAAGGTGTGGTGCCAACTTTTGATGGACCCCGCGCGCAGGGGTTCCTATCTTACCTGGGCGTGCCTCTGTCATCGAAAGGCATCCAGTTTGGCACGATCTGCCTGTTCAACCGGACGATCCGGTCCACCAGTCCGGGGCGCCTCGGCCTCATGGAAGCGATTGGCAAGCAAGTAGGCGTAGCGATCGAAAATGCCCGCCTGTTCCAGAGCACCCAGAACGCCCTGGGCGAGACGGAGACGCTTTACCAGGCCAGCTCGGAGCTGAACGCGGTCAGGACGTTCGATGACATTCTGCAACCGCTCAAGAATTTCACCATCTTAGGCAAGGCTGATAAACTGGTGAGCCTGTTGTTATTCAGCAGCCCCTGGACCAAACTGGGTGAACAAGGAGCAGGAATGCCAGAGTGGGCCATCCCTACTGCACAATGGACCTCCTTACCCGCTGAAAACCTGGCGCCGCGTTACGCACTCGCCAGCTTCAACGCCGCCCAGCTACTCTCTCCACTCGAACCGACCATGGTGGCAGACATCGCCACCGATGGACGGCTGGATGAACAGGCGAAGCAGCTCTTCCAGGAAAAATTCCAAGCCCACAGCGCGTTATTCGCACCATTGAACGTCGGCGGTCTGTGGATCGGATCTGTTATGGGGATATACAGCACACCGGTAAATGTGGATGAAGCGGAAATCCGGCGCCTCTCCGCCCTCTCCAGCCAGGCAGCCATCGCCGCCCAAAACCTGAACAGCATCGAGCTGGCTGAACAGCGCGCCCGTGAAGCGCAGCGGCGTAGCCAGGAGCTATCGCTGATCAATAATATCGTGACAGCTGTGACGGGTTCGCTCGACCTGCAACAGGGTCTGGACATCGTCACGCACGAGCTGGCGCGGACAGTGAAGTCTTTTGCAGCTATCGCCCTGCTCAATAAGGAGCGCCAGGAGCTTACCATCGTCAGCAACGCCCGGGCAGGCATCGACACGCCTTCAACCGTGGGTCTGGAAATCCCTCTGGCAGGCAACCCACCCTATCGAGAGGCTATCGAAACTCGCCGCTCGATGATGGTCAGCCGCCCGCCCTCTTCGAAAAATACCGGACCGTTGCACGATGTTTTGCGCAGGACCGGCGCCAACAGACTGTTGATCATCCCGCTGGTGGGCAGCGCTGAAGTGATCGGCACTGTTGAGCTGGCCATTCAGGAAGAGAGGGATTTCACCGTTGATGAAATCCGCCTGGCCGAAAGCATCGTGTTGCAGGCTGCGACTGCCATCCAGAATTCACGCCTGTTCGAACAGACCCAGGTAGTCCTCCAGGAAACCGAAGCCCTGTATCAGGCCAGCGCGAATTTGCAAACTGCCAAAAATAATGATGATATCCTGGATACCCTGCGCGCCTACACAGTGCTCGGCAAGAAGCCGCGTTCAGTGGACATTATTATATATGAACGCCAATCCAGCCTGAGACGCTATTCAGGCCAGCTGGGTCTCTCCACTCGCAATATCCTGATCGCACATTGGGAAACCCCGGACAATATTAATGGGTTGGGAGACAAGATCAACTTCGCCGAGCTGCCTATTATCGGAGATACCGGGTTGCTACAATACAACACTGTGATCGCTATCCAGGACGTTCAGAGCGATCCCAGGTTGGACCAAAAGATGCGGGCAATGTTCTCTCAGGTATATCGCGTGCGCAGCGCTGTCTTCGCTCCGCTGATGGCTGGCGGTCTGCGGATCGGTCACGCCAGCGCTTTCTTTGAAAACCCGACCCTCTTTTCTGAGGAGGAAATCCGCCGTCTGGCGGCTTTGGCAGGTCAGGCAGCGGTAGCCATCCAAAACTTGCGGCTGGTGGAAGAAAGTCGCCGGCGAGCCAGCCAGCTCCAGACCGCGGCTGAGATTGCCCGAGACACCTCCGGCACGCTGGCGTTGGATAACCTGCTGCAACGTTGCGTTAACCTGATCAATGAACGGTTCGGTTTCTATCATGCCTCGATCTTCTTGCTGGATGAAAGCGGTCGCAACGCGCTGATCCGGGAATCAACCGGACAAGCCGGCGACGAAATGAAGCGCCGGGGGCATCACCTGGTGGTCGGTGGTCAATCCGTAGTAGGTCAGGTCTCATACACCGCCAAACCGCTGGTATTGAACGACGTGACCTCGGAAGAGGCACGCGGCATCCACCGCCCCAACCCACTATTGCCACACACCCGCGCGGAACTGGGCATCCCGCTCAAGATCGGCGATCTGGTCATTGGCGTACTGGATGTACAATCGGATAAGACCAACATCTTCTCTGAAGACGATATTTCGGTGCTGCAAATCCTGGCCGACCAGATCACAGTCGCCATGGATACCGCCCGCTCGTACGAAATCGCCCAAAAAGCTATGGAAGATATCCGCGAGGCGGACCGGCTGAAGAGCCAGTTCCTGGCAAATATGAGCCATGAGCTGCGCACGCCGCTGAATTCAATCATTGGCTTCTCGCGCGTCATCCTGAAAGGCATCGATGGACCGGTCACCGACCAGCAAACCCAGGACCTGAACGCCATCTACAACTCCGGGCAGCACCTGCTGGGATTGATCAACGATGTGCTCGACCTGTCCCGGATCGAAGCCGGTAAGATGGACCTGGCGATCGAGGAGGACGTCAACCTGGCGGAGATCATCCGCAATGTGGTGTCTACCACCGTCGGTCTGGTCAAGGATAAACCGATCGAGCTGAAGCAACGAGTCGAACCGGACCTGCCGCTGGTAAACATCGATCCGATGAAGATTCGCCAGGTGCTGATCAACCTGTTATCGAATGCCGCCAAGTTCACCGACGAAGGCAAGATTACGGTCGAGGCGTTCAGCAGCACCGGTCTGACCGGCGAACCCCAGGTGACTGTGCGCGTCAGCGATACCGGACCGGGCATCGCCTTAGAAGACCAGATAAAGCTCTTCCAACCCTTCTCTCAGGTGGATGGCTCGCTGACACGCAAGACCGGCGGCTCAGGTCTGGGGCTTTCGATCAGCGACCACTTGATCCGCCTGCACCATGGCAAGATCGGACTGGATAGCGAGCCTGGCAAGGGCAGTACCTTCTTCTTTACTCTGCCGGTGAGCCAGACCGCCGAAGTTGCTGAGCAAGCGCCTGCCATCCCCGAGCAGCCAGCCGGGCAGCCTGAAGCTCCCAGCCAGCCGCCTGTGGCTATGAAACCAGCACGACCAGCTCCAAAACCACTACCCGTCGCCGAGCCAGCAACCGAGAGTATCATTTACTTAGGCCCCGCAGTGAGCGAGGCTGAATCTCTACCTGCCGCTCAACCAGAGCCGCAGGTAGAGCCAGAACCTGTCCAGGCGGTGGAACCCGAACCTGTCCCCGCCATCAACCTGGAAGAAATGCCGCTATCCATTCTAGCGCTAGAGACGACGCC